>MTKY01003030.1_pt1 | contig 10057 bp, 9 predicted proteins | sample 1042731 | NCBI WGS metagenome assembly MTKY01 (sample SAMN06212206, study PRJNA360538) | anaerobic digester metagenome | biome: Wastewater treatment plant; material: sludge; isolation source: anaerobic digester fed with sludge from wastewater treatment plant | place: Denmark: WWTP Soeholt ...
GACAGCGACCCGTCTCGGTGCAGAGGGTTCGGCTTCGGCGAGGAGAGCATGGCGAGACGGGTGGCAGTCCCCGGGCGCAAGTGAGAATGGGCAGCCCGCGGGCCGCCCATTCTCAGAACGTCGACATCTTCAGTTGTCTACGCCACACACCTGGCAGGGTCCCGATTACGGGAGTGTGTTCTGCACGTCGTCGACCGTGGAGTTGACGCCGGTGCCCAGAGCGGTCCAGGCGGTGATGGCGACAACAACGATCAGGGCGAGCAGAAGCGCGTACTCGACTGTGGTCAGGCCGTCCTCGTCACTCCAGAACTTCTTCATGATCTCCATTAGTTGCCTCTCCCTTTGCTGCGTCGTGTAGTGTATTCATTGCTGCGCGATTGGCTTGTGACACGTGCAGTATAGCAGGCAGCCATCAAGACGGGCGCAAGGGCGAATCAACCTTTGCTCAAATGCTGAGAACGCGAGAGGCGCCGCGCAACACCGGAGCATGAGGGTCTTCTCGGAACCCTCCTGCATTGGGTCTTTGCAGGAACGGAGAACGGACTCATCCGGTGACGCCCCATTGCTCCTCTTCGAAGTACCATGAATCGGGATCGGTCAGGTACTGCTGCCCTTCGGCGAGCAGGCGCAGATGGCCCCTCTCCTGCTCGACGAGGTAACGAAGGAACTCTGCATGCTCGTCGACCTCTGCGGCCTCCGCCTGCTGCTCGTACAACTCGATGCTCTTGCGCTCGAGCGCGATGGCGCCTTCATAGAGCTCTTCGAGGTCCTCGGGCAACACCGCGCCGCTGCCGAGTTCCTCGCGGGCTTTGTCGAATATCTCTCTGGCGGTGTCGCTGAGCGAATACGGGGCGGCGTCGATCTGCTCCGGGGTGGGACACTGCCCGCCCTCGGACACGGCGTCACAGTAGGCGCGGAGCAACTCGGCGTGCCGGCGCTCGCGCTCGGCAAGCGCCCTGAAGGTGTTGCGGGCCAGCGCGTTGAGCGTATTGGCGGCCGCCATCTCGTAGTACCGCTCGCCCTCCTGCTCCAGCTTGATTGCGTCACGCAGAATGTCAGACAGCTCGGCCATTGTGTGCCTCCCTCTGCGGCTCGTCACCCTGTGTGCCGTTTCGCGGGGCGCGCCGCCTGCAATAGTGGTGTAAGGTCAAACTGCTCGGCCCAACAGCTCAGGAATCACTTCTCGACTTGCCCGGCGTAGTCCTGTTTACGTCCGCAGGGATCTGCTGCTCAGGTCGTTTGCTGAGTCTGATTCAGAAGTGCAGGATGCCCACCGGACATGCCTTGATGCACTCGCCACAGCGCAGGCAGTCCCGGTCGGTCAGGTGGCCGACCACGGCGTCTCTGGCGATCTGCAGCTCAAGAGGGCATGCCTTCTCACAGAGCTTGCACTTGCGGCAGCCCTCCTCTATCTGCAATGGTCGCTTATGACCGCCGACGCTGCTTGCGAAGGTGCCGACCGGGCAGAATGAGCACCATGTGCGGGGCGCGAACAGCACCGCCAGCACCAGCCCGAGGGCGGTGGTGATAGTGCACATCAGCCAGAAGACGCGCCCCCAGTGCTCCGGGCTCGTCGGGTTCAGTGACAGACGCCAGACCATGAAGCCCATCAGCAGGGCAAACAGCGCCCACCTGAACGCGTAGTTGCGTAGAAACCGCGGCATCCCCAGATGAAATGAGGAGCGGTTCATCACCCGCTCGAGAAAGCCACCGCGCGGGCACGCCCATCCGCACGTCCAGCGTCCGTTGAAGAAGCCGCCGACCATGCCCATCACCATCACCGCGGGCACGATGAACCCCAGGTACGGGAAGAAGTAGCCGCCGATGATGACGATCGGGACAAGGAGCAACAGGACGATATGGACGCCATATCTGAGCCGGCTTCTGCTCGCAGCCATCTCCTTCGAGCAGGCGACCGGGTTGCCACAGGCCATTGTATCGGGTCGACCTCCACACGGCGGGCGGGGTCGAATACCCCGGCCGATGTATGCGCACGAACTCGTGTCGGGCCAGGATGCCCGACCTACCCGGGAAGGGTGGCGAGTCCATCTCTATCAGACAGAGCAGACGTCCCGGTCGGGGTGATGTTCACCGGGCGGTAACACTGACCGGCTGATGGAAGCGCTCGGCCAGCTCCTGCAGGTGCGGGATGAATGTCTCCTTCGTGGCTATCCCGCCGTGCTCCCAGGTGCCGACATAGCGCATCGCGTATTCGGCCTTCTCACGGCCCTCGAGCACCGGGTTGAGGAAGAAAGCATGGCCGTCCTCCTCGCCCGGTCGGTCCGTCCATGCCTGGAAGCGGGTGGGGGAGAAGATGACGGCCAGTCCGGCCTCCCCGATGATGCCCTCCTGTGGACCCCAGACGGCCAGAATGCCCTCCGTGGGACTGCGCAGCAGGTGCCCCGTGTCAGTGAACTTGCGGATTCCGGCGCCGAAGCGCTCCTGCTTGCCCTCCAGGGGCCGCAGCTCGTAGCGGACGTCAAGGAAGTCATTGTGCGCGTAGATGAAGTAGCGCGCAGTCAGCTCGTAGCGCCCGCCGGCGGGATTGGTGAAGTCGGTGACCTCCACGCGAAGCCCTCCGCGCACCGGGCCGGTGCAGATGACACTCTGCTCGTAGGTGGCGTTCTCACCATGGACGGGGCGGCCGTCGCCGAGGATCACACCACCAAGGGCGAGAGTGTGGCCGACGATGAGGTAGTCGACGGCAACATCGTTGTCTTCATGGTAGTTGATGCCTTCAAGAGCATCGAGCGACAAGCCCCAGGCCTCCGGGCGCTTACCGTAGCAGTCCCACTGCAGGCAGCCCTTGAAGTGGCTCGAGAAGACGCCGTAGAGACCGTATGCGGCACGGTCTGTGTCGAGGACGGCGTAGTTCTCGTACCGCCAGCCGATGCGGGCATCAGTGAAGCTCTCGCCCTCCCAGGGCGCGTCGGGGTGGACGGTCACGGTGACGGATGTCAGCGCGGGGAGGTCGAGGACCATGGATATCTCATCGGCGACGCCGTCACCGTCGAGGTCATCAGCCTGGACGGGGAACGCCCTGCCGCCGGCGACGTTGGCCGTCATTGCGCCGGGGGCACAGGGGATGCCGAGGACCTCGGCGGGGGCAACGGCGACGGCATTTGGGCGGGCGGTGGGCAGCGAGTTGGTGAGCGCAAGGTTGACCGGCGCGGCGGATGCGATGCCAACTGCCGCGAGGATGGCGATAGTGAGCAAGGGTATGCGGATGCTCATGGGATGAATAACCTCCTGGATGGTTACGGGGACTGGCACGCATCTGGGCAACCGGGCGCGCCAGAGGCGGCCGGGGTCACACCCCGAATCTTGAGTTTTCTATTAGTGAGGTTGGTTGATGACTGTGTTGCAGAAAACTCAAGATTCACGGTATGACCCCGGAGAGCCTCAACGGAATCGGGAGGCGCGCTGCCGGAATCGGGGACAGCGCCCCGCTTCGGTGCAGACGGTAAGCTCCCCGGCGACGCGGCCGGCGAAGCAGGGGGCAGTCCCCGGGGACTGGCACCCATCGCGCCGTCAGTTGCGCCGGGAATCAGGTCCATTGTAACGCGATGGGTCCCTGTCCCCAGTCCTGCACCTCCGGCATCGGGGACAGCGCCCTGCTTCGATGCAGACGGCAGGCTCTCCGGCGACGCGGCCGGCAAAGCAGGGGGCAGTCCCCGTCGTCGCCTCCTACCCTCCGCGCTCCCTGCGCACGGTATCCATGTCGCGCGGGGCCTGGCGGAAGACGGGAGTGTAGTCGCGGGGCGGGATGAGATTGCCGGCTGCGAGGCGCTGCTTCGCCTCCGCGATGGCTGCCCCATACTGCGGGAGCCACTGCTCGCCGGCAACGAGCATTTCATCCGCCATCTGCCAGACCTCCGGCGGGTTACAGACGGCTCCGGTGAGCGGGTCCATCAGCATCGCCTGCTTGAGCAGGACGTCATCTCCGCTCAACGCCGCCTGGACCGAGAGCCGCTGCACGCTGATCGAGGCGTTGCAGACCGCCGCCGGGCCGGTGGGCAGCTCGCCGACGATGGGCGTGTTGATGCCGTTGCGATCGACAAAGCCCGGCGCCTCGATGATCGCGTCGTCGGGAAGGTTCTTGATGACGCCGTTGTTTGGCATGTTGAAGTAGCCGCGGTACGGGCGACCCGTCTGGAGCGCTTCGATGATATACGAGCCGTGCTCGCCCGTGCGCTTCTGGGGTGAGAACTCCCATGGGTCTTCGGCCATCCACTTCGGGAAGTCGGTCTCGTACCAGTTGCGGGCCTCCTGGCTGGCGCGCAGGTAGCCGCCGGTCTCGCCCATGATCCAGGTGTCGGTGGCGATCCAGTTGCCGATATCGTCGGGTCGCTTGCGGTACCACGGCAGGTACTCGCTCAGGTGTCCGTTGGACTCGGTGCAGTAGTAGCCGAACCTGCGCAGGACGTCGATGCGGCACTTCTCGGTTCTGCTGTAGGTCTCATGCTTCTCGAAGGCCTCGAGCAGCTTGCCGGTCATGTCCTCGCCGTTGTGGGTGACCCTGATGTACCAGGTCTGGTGGTTGATCCCGGCGCAGATGGTGTCGATCTCATCATTGGCGAGACCAAGCACCTGCGCAATCTGGTGATGGCCGGCCTCGACGCCGTGACAGAGGCCGACGAAGTTCACGCCATGGCCGGCCACGTTGCATGCCCATGTGTTCATCGCCATCGGGTTGGAGTGGTTGATGAACCAGCACCCGGGCGCGGAGACCTCACTGATGTCCTTGCAGCAGTCGAGCAGCACCGGGATGGTGCGCTGCGCGTACATGATGCCTCCGGGGCCGAGGGTATCGCCCACGCACTGATCGACACCATACTTGAGGGGGATGTCGATGTCGGTGGCGAACGCCTCGAGACCGCCCACCCGCATGAAGGAGAACACGTAGTTGGCGCCGGTGAGCGCCTCGCGGCGGTCGGTCGTCGCCGAGACGGTGGCAGGCACGCCGTTGTGGGCGATGTCGCGGGCGCAGAGCTGCTCGGTGATCGAGAGATTGCGCTCGTTGATATCCATGAACGCCAGGTGTGTGTCCTGCAGCTCGGGCACGCAGAGGATGTCGCGGACAACATGACGGGTGAAGGTGACGCTGCCGGCTCCGAGAATGGCGACCTTTATCGGCATGGTAATCCCTCGCGGTATGGGCTCAGTCGATGGGATTCAGTTCGGCGTGCAGGTGTGGCAGACCTTGGAGGCGGCTCGGGGCACTTGCGGACGCGGGCCCTTTCGTCCCCGTGCGCGCGTGTGTCTCCCGTGCGCTCTTGCGCACCGTGGGCGGAATGAGTATGGTATCGCGGGAAGCCGAGACACTGTGGGAGGGCATTGAGGGAAATGGCATCGACACTCCGACGGCATGGCCCGATCCTGTTCGCGCTGATTGCTGTTCTGGCACTATTGGTCGCTCCGCACGCAGGGGCTGCAGGTGTCGTCACCGGGACGGTGTCGGTCGAGGGCTCGCAGCAACTGCTCGCAGATGCGGCGATCTCCGATGGTGAGCAGGTTGTGCTGAGCGATGAACAGGGATGCTACCGACTGGAGACGCAGAGCAATCGCGTGCTCATCCGCCTCAGCGTCCCGAGCGGCTACCGGCCACTTGATGGTCGCTGGTTCGACACTGTGCACGTGAAGGGGCAGGCGCGGGTGGACTTCGTGCTGGTGCCGGAGGAGCAGCCGGCGCCGTGGACATTCGTGCATGTCACGGACGTCCATACCACGCCGGCGAACGCAGAGCACGTGCGGAGGTTCACCTCGGACGTCAATGCGCTCACTGACCCGGCGCCCGTGCTGGTGGTGGCGACAGGCGACCTCGTCCACAACACGGTCCGCAACTCGGCCCGCTCCGGCGACCTCAGAGAGGCCTTCGCGATGTACAACAATGCCACGTCGGGTCTGCGGCCGCCACTGCTCAACCTGATCGGCAATCACGACCATGCCGGTTACCGCGCCGGGATGAGCATTCGTCACCCGCTGTTTGACGTCGGCGCGTACGAGCGGCGCGTGGGTCCGGCATGGTATTCGTACAGCTACGGTGGAGTGCGCCTCATCGCCATCAATAACACCCGCATCAACATCCCTCTGGACGGGCGGTACCACTCCGCCATCAGCGAGCGCTGCCTGCGCTGGCTGAAGGCCGACCTTTCCGTGGCTGACGCGAACACTCCGATCATCCTGCTGATGCACCAGCCCCCGGGCAATGCGGTCAACGGGGATGAGTTGATGGCCCTGCTCGCGGGGCGCACCGTACTGGGCATCTTCCACGGCCATCGCCACACGGTGCAGGAGGAGCAGTACCACGGCATTTCGACCTATGAGAGCGGGTCGCTCGCCAACTGCGTGAATGGCCCCACCGGCTATCGGGTGGTGACAGTGGGCAGGGAGGGTATCGTGTCGGCGCCGTACCGTCCGTTCGCGGTAGCAGCGGAGTAGCCGCGGCCTCGGCGACACGATGCTCGGTTCATAGGCGGGCTGGAGTATCACGATAGACGCGCGCTCGTGCGTGCGCGGCGGAGCGCATCACCTCGTCCGGTACCGTCCGGCTCCCACACACCGCTGCCGCTGACGCCGACTCCGCCCCGATATCTCCAGCGTTCGGGGAACATTGCTCGGCCCCGAGCGTTGTGATAGTGTAGAGGTAATCTGGACATGAAGGGACATGGCACACGCCGCACACCGGTGCCCGCTTCTCGACCGCTACGGGGCCGATGATTCATGTGCGACGCTCACGATAGACCATAGCGACCGTCAGGGGGCACTCATCATGTCTCTGCTCTGCGGGCTAAGGCCGGCCCACGTTGCGCTCCTGGTGTGGCTGATCCTCACCGTCAACGTTGCCGCACCGGCTGCCAACGGTCCAGGCCAGGTTGCTGACTTCGAGACCCACTATGCCGCGTGGAAGGCCCACTGTGCGCTCCACGGGGCGTCATCGCGTGTCGAGGACTACCTCGATTCGCCTGACTACCGTGCCATCGTCGAGATGGGGCCCTCAGTCCTTCCGCTCATCATCGACAAGTCCCGCACCGACGCCGCGTTCCATTGGCTCGGCTGGACTCACCAGGCCATCACCCGCGTGCGCGAGGACCCCGGTTACTACCCGTGGTGTGGCGAGTCGATAGCCGACTGGTCCGCTGCCGAGCCCGAGCGCAGTCTCGGCCGCTTCGAGGAACTCGCCGCACAATGGGATCGACAGCGCGCCGACGGGGCCACCTTGCTCTGGTCGCAGGAGCATGTCCTGCTGGATGAGCAGTACCGCGCGGCCAATGTGCGCACGGAGACTGAACTGGGCAAGACGTACCGCAGTATCAGCGTGCTGGGAATTGTGGTCCTGCCGGCGGTGATGGACAAGGTCCGCGAGGGGAAGACAGACTACCTCTACTTCGCCGACGAGCTTACGCGCGGGAATGCGCGGTACTGGGGAGAGAGCGGCGCTGAGAGGGCTGAGCACTGCCTCGAATGGTGGGAGCAGAACAAGCAGGACTGGTTGATCCCGTGGCCGGAGATCAAGGACCGCGGGGAGTAGGGTATCGGACCCATGCAGACGCGCAGTGGGCCAGAGCCCAGGAGCCGCATCACGCGGCTGCGCGACTGTGGCCTTTCTGCGCAGTACGCATGGTGTCCCCGGAATTTCCCATGTCAGCGACCTACGCGGACCTCTACGAGGAGGGGAGCCCATGGCCGGATTCGGTTGCTACAGGTCCGTCGCAGCCACACTCATGGCCCTGGCGTACGTTACATGCCCAGTGCAGACGCCCGTCGCAGCCGGTGATGATGCCGTCCCCTCCGCGGAGCGCGTCGCGCAGGCGGCGTCACCGCTCCTCGGAGTGCGCGCGGAGGACATCGGGGTCGTGTCGGTAACTCCCAGCACCCTCGGTGAACAGCGAATCTACGATTGCACATGCGCCACGCATGCTGCCGACGGCCGCATGCTTGAGAAGTGGGCCGTGTTCCTCGACCAGGCCACGCTCTATGTCAGAATGGCTACACCACTTATCTGCGACGAGAACGCAACGCGCGAGATAGCCGAGACTATGGCCCGAGCGCTGTTCCCCGCATGGTGCGATGGCATGGCACTCGAGACCGAGCTGCAATCCGGCGACATCACGCGCTTCGGCTGGGAAGAGCGACGAGATGGCGTGCGGACAGGCTCGTTTGTGCGCTTCAGCGTAAGCAGGTACCGCCCGGGCGTGCCACGGAACTACGTTTCCTATGTCGCCACACCTCGATCGCTTGACGAAGTCAAGGTTACGCGTGAGCAGGCGGTTCAGAAAGCCATGGCAGAGATCGCGGCAAAGGGCTTCAGGGGCGAGTTGAAGTCGGCTGAACTTTACCTCGACAGCAATATGCGCCCCTTCCCGCACTGGATACTGCACCTTGACGCGCGCAAGGAGGGCGCCGGTCCAGAGCCGGAGTCGCTGCCCGCTGGGTTCGTCATCCACGCCGTCACGGGGGAGATCGTCGAGCCAGCGCCGCAGCGGGATGAGTAGCATACTGCGGAGCAGGACTCGACCTCTGGTGCCTGCGCGGCACGCATAGCCGGGAGTTCCAGGCGTTCCGGTGACACCACACGAACTACACAGAAAAGCCGTAGATGCGGGCGGGGTGCAGTTCCTCCCGAACACCTTCGCGGCAGAGGGCGAACGGTCCATCCGCCGAGGGCCGACGCCCGCAAGCGGGTGTCAGTGACCTCCCGTCGAATGAGCATGGTGTCCCCGGGAATCCCGGGAATCCGTATGGTGTCCGCGAAATGGTGTCTCCGGAATGCCAGTCAAGTCAGTTCGGGGAGGTGATAGTGCTGTAGAGACGAAGTAGTGAGAGCGCCTTCAAGATGCTGCTGAGTCCAAAGGACGCCGGTGCGCACCACAGTGCACGAGCAAATGCACAGGAGGGCCGCGAGATGAACGAGAGAATCGTTACTCTGATAGGGCGACTGACCTGCAAGGGAGAGGATGACTATGAGATAGAAGTGTACCCCGGCGTCAGCGTGGTCATCCCCAGATGCGATGTCCGCGAGATCGAGGAGTTCGTGGATCCGCATAGCGACACGCCCGTGGCGAAGCTGACATTGGCATCAACGGCGGATCTGGGCAAGGTCCTAAGGCAGCGCATCGACGTGGACATCGACCAAGCCCAGGAACCTCTCCCGTTCACGCTCGACCGAACGGGACGAACGGCCGAGAGAGGCTGGCCCGAACTGCGGGGGCTGATCGGGGAGATTGCGTCAGATGACCGCCGTGATGATGCAGGACACCAGAAACGCAGGATGCCAGAGATACGGCCTGCGCCAGCACCCAGGCGAGAGACCAAGACGCTCGAGGAAACAGTACTCTGGACCAATGACCCAGATTTCGGGTGCATAAGGGACAAAGTGATTGCCGACTTCGGGGTCATTGACGACTACGAGCCGTACTAAGACCCGTAGCATCCAGATAGTGGTGTCGGGCTCGTAACGCAAGCGTGAGGCAGCCACGGGGCCACGAACCCTTTGAGGTACGCCTGGAGCGCAGATGTGAGCCGGCGTTGTCGGTGCGGTAGATGGCTCTCTGGGGCTCCGGCGGGCGAGATACGCGCATCGCGGGGTGCTCCGATGCGTCCTGTCGGTCCGGCGCCTTGGGGGCGCGGAGGGATGAAGCGCCCGACGAGGACCCACCCCAGCACCTGGTGATCGCGGCTAATGCGACCAGAGCCGTGTGTATCGCTGGGCATCTACGTGAACATCGCCCATCGACGGGTTGCGCCTGAGGGCACCAGACCCCCATCTTCCGCGACTGTCCCGCATCGCTTGTGGGGTGGTTCGGTTCAGAGCAGCGCCCACTTGGTTATTGGACGGCTCTTGGTGGCCCTGGCCTCGACGACGTTGCCGGTGATCCATCAGCGGCGCCAAGTCCGTTCCCGTTGTGACGGACCGGTCAGAATTGGCCTCCGGAGGTTGCCGTATGAGGAATGTGTTGATAGTCTCGCCTTCCGACGATCTCCACGCGCTCTGCGTCAAGAGCCGGATTGAGAACCTAGCGCAAGTTTGCGGGTTGTGTGACGCCTGGATCGCGCT
>MTKY01056490.1_pt1 | contig 10055 bp, 7 predicted proteins | sample 1042731 | NCBI WGS metagenome assembly MTKY01 (sample SAMN06212206, study PRJNA360538) | anaerobic digester metagenome | biome: Wastewater treatment plant; material: sludge; isolation source: anaerobic digester fed with sludge from wastewater treatment plant | place: Denmark: WWTP Soeholt ...
CACGTGGAACGCCCCGGCCTTGTGTACCACGGCGGAAGCCGCTACGGGATGAAAGTGTACTCCAGCCTGCACGGCTTCCGGGACACGGGAGAGCTGACCGGGCTCACACCCGAGACCGCCCCGTCGCTGCCAGAAGGATTCTCCGCGGCCGATCTGAGCGACGCGGAAGTGAGCGCGCAGTATGAGCAACTGCTGAAGCATCCGGTCTTTTTCAACCAGGCGGCCAGGCTGCGACACGCGCTGCCCGACCTCCACTCGGCCCCCGCCCTGCAGCGGGACTTTCTGCACGATGCCCTCCGGAATCTGGACGAGATCGCGCGGCGCGGAGGGGAGTGGGGCGATGCCTGGCTGTGTAGCCGGCACCATCTGCGCCCGGAGCACCAGGTGGAGACGGTGTTCGCGGTCTCCTGGTTCTTCCCGAACCACTACAGCCCGGGCGGCCCGCGGATGGGGCACCGCTACGAGACGTTCTTCTCCGGCGCCGCCGATGTCAGCGCATACCTCATGCACAACCGGGGACCGCTGAAGCGCGCGACGCTGGGGCTGCGGGACGCGATCTACGACTCCAGCCTTCCGGAAGAAGCCGCGGATGCCGTGTCCGCCCAGCTCAGCACGCTCACAAAGTGCACATGGTGGACGAAGGCTGGGCATTTCGGCGTGTGGGAAGGGCTCGGGTGCTGCGGCTTCCATACGACGGACATCACCTATCAGGGCAGCTTCCCCATCATCTCCCTGTTCCCGGACCTCCAGAAGATGCAGATGACGCACGGGGCGCGGTTCCAGCGCGCTGACGGCCGTGTGCATCATTTCTTCTCGCCGGATTTCGAGAATGTGGATGACGGCTTCGACCGGGTGGACATGAACCAGCAGTTCGTCATGCTGGCGGCGCGCGACTATCTCTGGAGCGGCGACAGGGCCTATCTGGACGAACTGTGGCCGCACATCATTCGCGCCATGGAGAACACTGCGGAGCTGGACGGCGATGGCGACGGGCTTCCGGACCGCGACACGCGCCGGAACACCTACGACGCGTGGGACTTCCAGGGGTGCCCGTCCTATATCGGCAGCCTGTGGCTGGGCGCTCTGAAAGCCGCCGTTCGCCTGGCGGAGGAGATGGGCGATACGGAGCGCGCCGAACACTGGCGGGAAACATACGACCGCGCTCTGGAGAGCTTCGAGGAGAAGCTCTGGAACGGACGCTACTATGTCCTCTGGAGAGACGAGCAGGCCGGGCTGTCGGACGAATGCTGCATGAGCGACCAGCTCAGCGGAGACTGGTTCTCGGCGGTCAGCGGGTGGGGCGGCATCTGTGACCCCGAGCGCGTGGAACGGGCACTGCTGAGCGTCATGCAGCACAACTTCCTGCCCGACAGGGGGCTCATCAATGCATCGTACCCGACCGGGTGCGCGCACAGGCTGGCGACGTCCTGCAACTACCAGCAGGAGGCCACGTGGACGGGAATCGAGTACACCGTGGCCGCGCTGCTCATCCATCTGGGCAGGCTCCTGGAAGGGATGTCCATCGTAAGCGACATCCACAAGCGGCACCTGCGCGCCGGGCGATTCTGGAATCATGTGGAATGCGGTAACCACTACTACAGGGCCATGTCCAGCTGGACGCTGCTGCTCGCGTTCTCGGGATTCCGGCTGGATGTGCCGCGCAGGGAGATGGGCTTTGACCCGCGCACCGCGACGGGCGAGTGGCACGGGCCGTTCTTCGCGCCCGGAGTGTGGGGATACCTGAGCCGGATTCCCGAGCGCGTGTCCGTCGAAGTCCGCGGCGGTTCGGTGACCCTGGAAAGGCTGTCGCTTCCCGTGACCCGCCGGATGGAGGGCGTGAAGGCGCATCTGGACGGAGATCCGGTGGTGTGCACGGTCTCCGCTGAGGGAGTGGTGTGCTTCGAGGAGCCTCTGGAGCTGACTGAAGGCTCGGTGCTTGTCGTGGAAGGCAGGCATCTGCCGCGCAGGACGCTGTAGTCAGGCGAGCACGGGACGTCCCGGCAGACCGGTACGGGCGGCTTCCATCCGCGCCCAGTACTGCCCGTACGACAGGATCTCCATGCCGATATCCAGCGCGTACGTCAGCACTCCCCGCACAAGCGTGAGGCCGGGGTCTTCGCGGAGGCTGGACCAGTCGTGCGCGCACCAGCTGAACACCAGGTGATCGTCGGCGGCGGCGTCCATGTCCTGTTTCATCTGATCCAGAAAGCCGCGCAGATTGCCCCAGGTCAGCCGGCTGCGCAGGTAGGCGTCATTCCACCCATGGACCATGCATTCCAGCATGTCCGGGTAGCCCTGCGCGGTGTACCAGTAGGGCTGCAGGGCGATGGAGACGGGCTGGCAGTCGTGCTCATTCCGGCCATAGCAGCGCAGATAGCGTATGCCGCAGCCGTGCAGGATGTCCAGGAGGTCGGGCCGGTCCGACAGCCCGCGGTAATACGTCCATGGGCCGGTGATGCCGTAGCAGGTGACTCCGCAGATGCCCTCGATGGCGTTGCACGTGCGCTGGACCTCGTCCTCGATCTGCGCGGGTTCGGCCCCGCGGACCACCTCCACCCCGCTTGCATCCTCCATCACCACGGTCTTCAGAGGGATGTGCGACCAGGTGTGCTGGGCGATCTCGATGCGGCTGCAGTCCGCGGCCTGCTCGAAGGCATCCGGCTCGGCGGCAAGGCAGCTTCCGAGCGCGAAAACCGTGCAGGGGGCGTCCATCTGCTCATGGATGTCCGCCATCCGCTCCAGAAAGTCCCTGCACTCCGTGGGTTTCTCCACATCGTAACCAACAAGAAGCGTTCCCCTCTTGGCCATGCTGATCCCTGTTCTCTGAAGTCGCGCCCGACGATGCGCCGGAGGACGGTGCTTTCGCCGCCGTCCACAAGGGGCTTATTCCTCACTCCCCGGAGCGATACGGCAAACAAACTGGACAAAGAGGGCTCGAAGTGAGCAGCGAGGCCCGAGAGCAGGGTCGCTCCCGGGCCTCCAGCAAGGCGGCTCCGTCCTGCGGAGCCGGACAGCCTGTAAATGCGGGCGCGCTCAGGCGGCCAGGGCGGCCTCCTGTTCGGCAGCCTCCCGGCGGTATGCCGGGTGCCCGCTCTCCACTTCCAGCAGAAGCTCCGCAATGTTGCCTGCCTTCTCGGGATAGCTGGCGAACGTCAGTGTGGCCCGGATGGGAAGAACATCGCCGGGATTGGCCCGGTTCATGCCGGAGACGATCCCCTGGATGCGCTCGCACACCTTCGCCGCCTGCGACCCCGTGTGCGGCAGGATAAGGGCGAACTGGTTGGAATCGTACCGTGCCACGATGTCCGCCTTGCGCACATGGGCCGTGATGCTCTCCGCGAGCATGTACAGCCGCTCGTCGGTCTCCAGCGGCACCCACGCTCCGTGAGTGTCGCTGTGATACTCCACAGACAGCAGCATCACCGCCACGGGATAGTGGTGCCTCGCCGCGCGCGACAGCTCTTCTTCCAGCCTCGCCATGAAGTACGACCGTGTGTAGAGGCCCGTGGCGGAGTCGGTGACCCCGACCACATCCTCCACCTCGTCCGCTGCGCCTCTGCGGTGCAGGGCGCGCAACTGGGTCTGGACCTCCTTCAGGTCCTCTGTCGTCAGGATCTTCTTCAGCTTCCGGGTGGAGTTGCGCAGAATGTGCGACACGTAGTTGCACGATATGCCCAGTTTCCGCGCGATCTCCGTCTGGTTCAGGTCCCGGAAGAAGTACTCGTGTATCACCCGCTGTTCGACAGACTTCAGCCGTTCCACGGCGGACTCCAGCACGATGCGGTCCTCCATAGGAAGCTCGAACGTGTCGAACTTCTGATGCCGGATCTTGTCAACCTCCGGCACAGACCCGCTGCTGTCGTCGCGCTCTCCCTCCAGGGGGATGACCTTGAACACCTCCCTGGTGGTCTGCATGGCGCTGACGTCGTCTTCCGGGATCTTCATCACCCTGGCGATCTCCGCCTCGGTCGGCGCGCGCCCATGCTGCTGCGTCAGCGATTCGATGACCCGTGTCATCCGCTGATTGAGCTCCTGCAGCCAGGCGGGCTCCTTGATGATCTTGCCCTTGTCGCGCAGGTAATGCTTGATCTGTCCGATCACGAAATGCGTGGCGTATGTGGAGAACTTGACCCCCTTCGAGGCGTCAAATCCGTCCAGCGCCGACATCAGCCCGATATATCCCTCCTGTACCAGATCCTCCACCGGCTCTCCCGCGCCGGCGAACCTCCGGCCGACCGATTCGACCAGATTACTGTACTGCAGCACCAGCCGGTCCCGCGCGCGGCTGTCGTGCCGGCGGCGGTATCTGTCGAGAAGGTGCTGAACCTGCTCTTCCGTGAGACGTTGGGTTTGGGCGTTCTTCATTAGTTGATGCTTGTTACAATCTTGAAGATCGGAGCCATGATGGAGATTGCGATGAACCCTACCACCAGACCCATGAAGACAATGAGACAGGGCTCGATCATCGAGGTGAGTCCTTTCACCGCGTTATCGACCTCGTCATCGTAGAAGTCCGACACCTTCACCAGCATGTCGGACAGTCGGCCGGTTTCCTCGCCGACGTCGATCATGTGAGTCACCATTGCCGGGAATACGCCGCTCGCAGCCAGCGGCGCGCTCACTTTCTGACCCTCCCGGATGGAATTTCGCGCATTCTCCACTGCCTTCGCGATCACGATGTTGCCGGACGTCTCCCCCACGATCTCCAGAGACCGCATCATGGGAACGCCGCTCGCGATCAGCGTGCCGAACGTGCGCGAAAACCTGGAAACGGCCATCTTCTGCACCAGCTCGCCCACGACGGGCAGGTTCAGCTTCAGCTTGTCGTACTGGTAGCGGCCGCTGGGGGTGCTGAGCACCCACTTCATCCCGAAATACCCGCCGATGGCCAGGCCGATCGGCACATAGATGTAGTGGCGGATGACGTCACTCATGAAGAACAGCATCGCCGTCGCGGGCGGCATCTCCACGTTCATGGACGCGAAGATCTCCTTGAACTTGGGCAGCACGAAGACAAACAGCGCCCCCACCATACAGAACGCGAAGATCAGGACGATGACCGGGTACATCATCGCGCCCTTGATCTTGTTTCGGATCTCCTGCTCTTTCTCCAGGAACTGCGACACGCGGTCCAGGATGGTGTCCAGGATACCGCCGGTTTCCGCGGCGCGGATCATGTTCACATAGAGCTTGTTGAAGACGTTCGGGTGCTTGCTGAAGGCTTCGGTGAGGCTCATGCCTCCCTTCACGTCTCTCTTAGCCGCCTCGACGACCACCGACATCACCGGGTCCTTCGTCTGGTTGCCCAGGATCTCCAGGCATTTGACGATCCCGATGCCGGCCTCGATCATCGTGGCGAGCTGGCGCGTGAAGACCACAAGCTGCTGCAGCTTCACCTATTTCTGGCTGGACTTCGGCTGGCGCGCGGCCGGCTTCGACTTGTCGCGTCCGCGCTTCACCGAGACGATATGATACTGCTGCTGCTGGAGCCGGGAGATGACCAGGCTTTCAGATTCGGCCTCGATTGTGCCGGTAACGGTCTTCCCGGCAGCATCTACCACGCTGTACTGGAAGGTTGCCATTACAGTCCTCTCAAGTATCTGTCGAAATTGTCCGGGTCAGACGCGTGGCGCCTGGCCTCCTCATGCCAAACCATATCCAGCGCAGCCAGGTCGGCAAGCGAACGGTCCATCGGCTGCATATCCTGCCCCTGGCCGGTTTCTAGCGCCGTGCCGATCTGGTGCGTTTTCCCTTCCCGGATCAGGTTTCTGATCGCGGAGGTCGCCACGAGCAGTTCCACCGCCACAACGCGCCCGCCCTCGCGCATGGGCAGCAGCAGCTGCGAGATGATCGCTTCGAGAGTGTTTGAAAGCTGCACGCGAATCTGGTCCTGCTGATGCGGCGGGAACACGTCCACCACGCGGTCAACCGTCTGCGCGGCGCTGCGGGTGTGCAGGGTGGCGAACACCAGGTGCCCGGTCTCCGCGAGAGTCAGGGCGGCGCTGATGGTCTCCAGATCGCGCATCTCACCGATCAGGATCACGTCCGGATCCTCCCGCAGAACGGCGCGCAGCGCGTTGTGGAACGAAGCGGTGTCGTAGTGCATCTCGCGCTGCGTCACCATCGCCCGCTTGTCGCGGTGGAGGTACTCGATCGGGTCCTCGATGGTCAGCACATGCACGGACCTGCTCGCGTTGATGTGGTCGATCATGGCGGCGATGGTCGTGGATTTGCCCGACCCCGTCGGGCCGGTGACCATGATCAGCCCACTTCGTTTCTCGGTGAGCTTTCGCAGCATCGGAGGCAGGCGCAGCTCTTCCAGAGACGGGATCTCGCTCGGGATGATCCTGAACGCCGCCTGCAGCGAGCCCTTCTGGCGGAAGACATTCACGCGGAAGCGCGCCTTTTCCCCCAGCCCGTAGGAGAAGTCCAGCTCACGCTCCTGCTCCAGCCGCTCCACCTGCTCTCCCGTCAGGATGTCATAGACCAGCCGCTGGATGAGCTTGTGATCCAGCGTCGCGTAGTGCGAGCGGATCAAACCTCCGTCCACCCGGAACACCGGGGGAAGCCCCGCGTGCAGATGCACGTCCGAGCACCCCCTGTCCCTCGCTTCCAGGAGCACATCGTCGATGTGAACGCTCTCCAGTTCCGTCCCCTCGTGCACGGCGAATTCCGTCAGTTCGCCGCCGAACAGACGGATCTCCGGCTGTTCCTGACCCTGCTTGGTACTCTCTGTTTCCACTTTGTCATCCCAGGCCATAGACTGTGCCATATCCGATCCTCATCTCCACATTGCCGGGGCCGGCTTCGCGAGCTGGCCGCAACGGGAACTCTTCAGGTCAGTTCCCCCTCCTGTAGCGGTCGAAATTCTCGGGGTCGGTCGCCCTGCTCCTTGCCTCCTCAAGCGTCACAAGCCCATGCCTGTGCAACTCCACGAGCGCGCGGTCCATCGGCTGCATGCCCAGGTCCTGCCCGGTCTCCAGCAGCGTGCCAATCTGGTGGCTCTTGCCCTCGCGGATCAGGTTCCTGATGGCGGAAGTGGCCACCATCACCTCATGCGCCGCCACACGCCCCCCGTTTGTCATCGGAAGCAGAAGCTGGGAGATCACGGCTTCCAGCGTGTTCGCAAGCTGCACACGAATCTGCGCCTGCTGGTGGGGCGGGAACACGTCGATAACGCGGTCGATGGTCTGCGCGCAGTTGCGCGTGTGCAGCGTCCCGAAGACAAGGTGCCCGGTCTCCGCAAGCGTCAGCGCCGCGCTGATGGTCTCCAGGTCGCGCATCTCGCCCACCAGGATAACATCCGGGTCCTCCCTCAGAACGGCGCGCAGCGCGTTCTCGAACGAATCCGTGTCCTGATTCAGCTCGCGCTGGTTCACCATTCCCATCTTGTGCCTGTGGAGGTACTCGATGGGGTCCTCGATGGTCATGATGTGAACCGGGCGCTGCGTGTTGATGTGGTCGATCATCGACGCGATAGTGGTGGACTTCCCCGCGCCTGTCGGGCCGGTCACCAGGATGAGCCCGCTGGAACGCGTCGTCAGGTCCTTGGCCACATGCGGCAGCCGCAGCTTCTCGAAGCTCGGGATCTCACTTGGCACGGCGCGGAACGCTGCCCCCAGCGAGCCGCGCTGGCGGTACACGTTCACGCGGAAGCGCCCGACTTGGGAGAGCCCGTAAGAGAAGTCCAGTTCGTGGCTCTTCTCCAGCCACAGGATCTGGTCCTTGGAAAGGATGTCGTAAACCATGCGCTGGATCTGCTGGCCGTTCAGCGCGGCATACTCCGTGCGCACCAGGCGGCCGTCAATGCGGATGACGGGCGGCAAGCCGACGCTGAGGTGGATATCAGAAGACCCGCGCGAGACAGCCTCGCGCAGGATCTCGTCCACGTGCGACGGCTCACTTCCGCCTTCGGCCTCGCTGCCCTCCAGTTCGTCCCCCAAGGGCAGCAGGCTGAACGGTTCCGAGCCCTTCCTGCTCTCGCTCGACTGCTCGTCGCAGGAGTCCATATAGAATGCGTGTGCCTGGTCCATATCGTTGTTCTTCCCCGTCCGTTGCAGGCTGTTGCCCGGGGTCACCCTGAGTAGATGACCCGCAGTGATTCCTCAAGCGTCGTATGCCCGAGCAGGATCTTCTCCATGGCGTCGTCGCGCAGAGTCTTCATGCCCTGCTCGACGGCCGCTTCCTTGATGGCGTACGAGGAAGCCCTTGCCAGGATGAGGTCGCGGAGCTGATCGGATATGGGCATCAGCTCGTAGATGCCGATGCGTCCCCTGTAGCCGCAGTTCTTGCAGTTGGCGCAGCCGCGGCCGCGGTAGAATGTCACCTTCTGGTTGCCATCGAGCTTCATCCCCAGCCGCTTCATCGCGTCGGCGGGAGGGCTGTAGGACTCCTTGCATTTCGGGCAGATCGTGCGCAGCAGGCGCTGTGCGAGCACCCCGATGACAGCGGAGGCGATCAGGAACGGCTCGATGCCCATATCGATGAGCCGCGTGATGGAGCCCGGGGCGTCGTTCGTGTGCAGGGTGGAGAGCACCAGGTGGCCCGTCAGCGCCGCTTCCATTGCAATGAGCGCCGTCTCATGGTCGCGGATCTCACCGACCATGATGATGTCGGGGTCCTGGCGGAGCATGGTGCGCAGACCGGAAGCGAAGGTGAGCCCCGCCCGCGGGTTCACCTGAGTCTGCGTGACGCCCTCCAGCTCATACTCCACCGGGTCTTCCAGCGTCAGGATGTTCTTCTCGCCGGAATTCAGCTTGGCCAGGGCGGAATAGAGGCTTGTGGACTTGCCGGAGCCAGTCGGCCCGGTCACAAGGATGATGCCGTACGCACGAGTGATGATGGACTCGAACAGCTCCATGGTCTGGGGCAGGAAGCCGAGCCTGTTCAGCCCCACGTGGATACTGCTCTTGTCAAGGACGCGCATGACGACCTTCTCCCCGTATACGCTGGGGAGGGTCGAGACGCGGAAATCGAAGTCCTTGTCGTTGATGCGGGCGGAAATGCGGCCGTCCTGCGGCGCACGTTTCTCCGCGATATCCATGTCCGACATGATCTTGAAGCGCGAGATCAGCGACGCCTGCGCCTTCTTCGGCACGGTCATCACATCGTGCATGATGCCGTCGATGCGGAACCGAACGCGCACTTCATTCTTCTGGGGCTCCACGTGGAGGTCGCTGGCGCCGTCCGCGATGGCGCGGGAGATCACCAGGTTTCCCAGCTTGATGATGGGGGCCTCTTCCGACAACTCACGGAGCTGCTCGATGGAGACGTCGTCGTCTTCGCTCGCCTCGCGCTTCTCAATGTCAACGCGGTCCTCATCGATGTCCCTGATGACATTCGATACGACCTCGGAGACATCGGACTCGGTGCGATAGACCCGGTTGATGGCCTGCAGGACATCCTCTTCTGTCGCCATCACAGGCTCGACTTCGGAGCCGGTCATCAGCCGGATCTCGTCGATGGCGAAGATGTCCAGGGGATTCTTCATCGCGAGGGTGATCTTGCCGTTGTCCTTCGCGACGGGGACGACCTTGTAGCGCCTGGCCACGGACTGGGAAACCAGCTTGGTCGCCTCCGGCTCCAGCGGGTCCTCTCCGATCTCCACGAACCGGACTCCCCACTCCTCGGAGAGGCACTCGACACGGTCGCGCTCGTTGATGAAGCCCAGGCTCACAAGGACATCACCGAGGGGTTGGCCGGGACCCAGCTGCTGCTGCTTCTCCAGGGCTTCGGAGAGCTGCTGCTCCGTGATAAGTCCCTTCTTTACGAATGTTGAGCCGATTCCACCGAGCTCCATGAATGGCAAACGTCCCTGTAAGCTTGTGGACAGCCCTCTCCAGGGCTCGTCCTGACACTCGCGGCTGCAGGCGCCGCTATTCTATCGTCGGGTATTGCGTGGGTGCGTCTTCCCCTCGCAAATGTACGGGTTTTACGCCGGGCCGCGGAGCTGGCTTTGACGCCCTCCCCAAAGCTCCATTCTGCCCGCCCTCCGGGCCTGGCGCGGGACAGAGGCGGGCGCGGGCTGCCCGGGTCGCCCCGAAGCCCGCGCCCGT
>MTKY01051320.1_pt1 | contig 10053 bp, 8 predicted proteins | sample 1042731 | NCBI WGS metagenome assembly MTKY01 (sample SAMN06212206, study PRJNA360538) | anaerobic digester metagenome | biome: Wastewater treatment plant; material: sludge; isolation source: anaerobic digester fed with sludge from wastewater treatment plant | place: Denmark: WWTP Soeholt ...
GAACGAGGGAGCGCTTTGTATAATCGGGGGTGTGTATTGGCTGTGCTGCTGGGGGGCAACCTATCTTGAGGATCACGCTGTACGAGCATGAGGATATTCTGCGTGGGCACCGGGCGGAGTGGAACGACCTGCTGGCGGACAGCGCGGCCAACCAGATTTTCTTGACGAGCGAATGGCAGAGCGCCTGGTGGGAAGCGTACCATCCAGGCGAGCTGTGCGTGTTGGTCGCGCGCGACGAAGCGGGGCGATGGATGGGTCTCGCGCCCTGGTTCATTGACACGAGTCCCGATGGACGGCGAACGGCGCGCACCGTCGGCTGTGTGGACGTTACCGATTACCTGGATATTGTGGCCCGGCGCGGGCACGAGATGGCCGTCTTCGAGGCTCTTGCTGGCTGGGTGGCGGCGCATACGGACGCCTTCGACGAGATCATGCTGTGCAACATCCCAGAGACCTCGCTTGCGCTCAAGGGGATGGCCCAAGCGGCTGAGGCGCACGGGCTGGCGAGCACGGTACGCCTGCAGGAAGTCTGCCCAATTGTCAGGCTGCCGGAGACCTTCGCGGACTATGTGAGCGGCCTGGACAAGAAGAACCGGCACGAGCTACGGCGCAAGCTGCGGCGGGCGGCAAACGAAGTGGGGTGGTACATCGCCGGGCCGGAGCACGACCTGGACGCAGAGTTGGCACACTTCATGACCCTGATGGCGGCCAGCAGCGTGCAGAAGGCGGCGTTCCTGGACGATGCCAAGAACCGGCGATTCTTCGAGCTGATGGTGCCGCTGATGGCAGAGCGCGGCTGGCTACAGCTTGCTTTTCTGACGGTGCGGGGCGAGTGCGCGGCGGCCTACCTCAATTTCGCCTACGACCAGCGCGTGCTCGTGTACAACTCCGGGCTGGCACCAAGCGCCTACGGTCATCTCAGCCCAGGTATCGTGCTGCTCAGCCGCCTGATTGAGCACGCGATCGAGCAGGGCTACCACACGTTCGACTTTCTGCGCGGTGATGAGCCGTACAAGTATGACATGGGCGGGCGCGACACCGGTGTGTACCAACTGACGATCACTGCGCCCGGCGGTGAGTTGGAGCCAGAAGCAGCGGCGGGCGCGAGCGGCCCGTCCTACCCGCCGTAGGAATCAACGGTGTTGATCGTCTCGGCGCTGATGAGAGGCGTCTTCTCTGCGAGATTCAGCAGCGCCTCGTCCTCGCTGAGAGCGGTTTGTCCCTGGTGGTAGAGGACGTTGTTGAAGGCGTCAAAGCGGTAGCGACGGCTCACCCAGCCGTAGTACGGATGGTAGAAAACGACGTTGAACTGGAGCGCGTCGTCCTTGAGCAGTGGCGTCTCGCTGACCAACCACACGGGCGCGTACTGCTGCAGGTGAGGAATCGCCTTAGCGTCGCGCAGCTCGCGCATACGTCGGATACGCTCATCGGGATCGTTCATCAGCAACCTCGCTTGACGGTATGCCCCCAGACAGTGGCTCCCAATTGTACTCAACAGGTAGCAGATGGGGTAGTCGCGGCGCACAAGAACGCACCTGTCGCAGGGACAGGTGCGCGGCATGGGGCCGAATGCCCCCGGAGCGGGCGGTCTCGTGGATCAGTGTGCGGTGCGCGCTGGCCCGCGCTGCCCGGTTTCCGTTAGCGAGATGATCCGGTTGCCAGCAATCCTAAGCTGGACGCCTGGCTGGACAAGGAGTCCGGGGTTGGTAATGACGCGCACAATGCGGCGCTCGACGCTGACATCGGCCCAGCCGCGTCCGACACGGATGACGCGACCGATCTGCTCGTGTGTCGTCTGCATGGTCGCTCGTCTCCTCTCGGCATATGCCATGCAACAACGATCGATCCCCAGTGTGGTGAACGGGGTTGGCGGGCAGTGGCAGAGCCGGTGATCCGGTGCGCAGCCGGACCCTTCGCTAACCATATTGAAACATATTTCAATCCTCGGAGTCAATACTGCTGAAATTCTGGGGCGTGCAGAACCTGTCAGGCAGATGGGCCTCGCCAGATGAGGGTGAGGCTGTTTGCGCGTGCCGAGCGAGGTCGCTGGCGGCCTTTGCCACCCTCTGAAGCTCTCGCGTTTCGCCCTGGGGTGCGGCGCTCTGTATAATGCTGGTGGGAGCCTGCCGGGCGGGCAGGAGAATAGCCACAAGGTGAGCCAATGAGCGAGTTCTCCAGCTTTGATCACAGCGTGTATCTCTCGCCGTTCACATGGCGCTACGGCTCGGAGGCCATGCGGCGCGTATGGAGCTTGCTGTACCAGCGGCAGTTGTGGCGGCGGGTGTGGGTGGCGCTGGCCGAGGGTCAGGCAGAGCTAGGCGTTGTGTCGCCGGAGGCGGCAGCAGACCTGGCGGCGCATGCCGATGCGGTTGACCTGGAGCGGGCGCGGGCGATTGAGGCGGAGGTTCGCCATGACCTGGTGGCTGAACTGCGCACATTCGCTGAGCAGTGTCCGCTGGGCGGGGGTATCCTGCACCTGGGCGCGACGAGCGCGGACATCCAGGACAATGCTGACGCGCTGCGGCTGTGCGCGGCACTTGACTTGCTGATTGAGAAACTTGAGCACTTGCTCGAAACGTTGGCCGGGGCCGTCGAGCAGTGGGCGGACACGATCTGCATGGGCTATACGCACATCCAGCCCGCAGAGCCGACGACCGTCGGCTACCGGCTGGCGCAGTACGCCCAGGACTTGCTGACGGACTGGGAAGAGCTGCACTGCGTCCGGGCGGGCATACGCGGCAAGGGGATCAAAGGGGCGGTAGGCACGGGGGCGTCGTATGCCGAACTGCTGCGCGGATCGGGGCACTCGGTGGCCGACCTGGAGGAGCGGGTCATGGCTCGCCTGGGGCTGGCCGCGTTCCCGGTTGCCACGCAGACGTACCCGCGCAAGCAGGATTGGCTGGTACTCAATGCACTGGCCGGACTTGCTGGCAGCCTGCACAAGCTGATGCTCGATCTGCGCATTCTCCAGTCTCCCGCAGTAGGGGAGTGGGCGGAGCCATTCCGCGAAAAGCAGGTTGGCTCGTCGGCCATGCCCTTCAAGCGTAACCCGATCACGGCGGAGAAGGTTGACAGCCTGGCGCGGTGGATCGCGGCCTTGCCGCGCGTCGCCTGGGACAACGCGGCGCTGGCGGTTCTGGAGAGGACGCTCGATGACTCGGCCAACCGGCGGGTGACGCTGGCAGAGGCATTCCTGGCCGCTGACGAGATCGTGGAGGCGAGCACTGGCGTGCTGCGCGACCTGCGCCTTTTCCCGGACGTGATCGCGCGCAATCTCGCCACCTTCGGCGCGTTCGCTGCAATCGAGCGCGTGCTGATGGCGCTGGTGAGCGCAGGCGCTGACCGGCAGGAGATGCACGAGCGGCTGCGCCAGCACAGCCTGGCAGCCTGGGCGGAGATGGGCCGGACGGGGCGCAACCCTTTGTGCGAAATGCTGGGCCGGGACGAGGTGATCACACGGTATATTGGGGTGGCGAGTATTGGCGAGCTGATGGATGTTACTCCGCACGTTGGCGACGCGCCGGAATGGGCGCGCCGCCTGGCGCACCTGATCGGCGCGCGATTGGAGCAGCGCGGACGCAGCGCAGGGGAGTGATCCGGCTCACTGCACCAAAGGGGAACGAGAGGCTCATGCCACGAGCACTGATCAGCGTCTACGACAAGACGGGCCTGGTGGACTTTGCGCGGGGCCTGGCCGACCTGGGCTGGGACTTGGTTGCCAGCGGAGGCACCGCGCGGGCGCTGGAGATCGCCGGAGTGCCAACGACGCCAGTGGAACGGGTGACGCAGGCACCGGAGATGCTGGCCGGGCGGGTCAAGACGCTGCACCCGGCCATCCATGCGGGGATTCTGGCGCGGGATACGGCGGAAGACATGGAAACTCTGAGCCGGCACGGTTACGCGCCCATTGACATCGTGGTGTGCAGCCTGTACCCGTTCCAGCGCACTGTTGCCCAGCACGGGATCGCGTTGGAAGACGCCATCGAGCAGATTGACATTGGCGGGGTGACGCTGGTGCGCGCGGCGGCGAAAAACTATGCGCGGGTGGCGGTGATCACCGATCCTGGCGATTACACGAGCGTGCTGGCCATGCTGCGCGAGACTGGGCGCGTGAGCGAGCCGATGCGCCAATACCTGGCGGTCAAGGCGTTTCGGTTGACGCGCGACTATGACACGGCGATTCACGCTCACCTGGCACGCGAGCTTGGCCCGGCGGAGACTGAGCCGCTCCCCGGCGTGCTGTCGCTGGGATTGACGCGCATCCAGGAGCTGCGCTACGGCGAGAATGCTCACCAACGGGCGGGCCTGTACGCCGTCGAGCCGGGTGGCTCACCGCTGGGGGGTGAAGTGCTCGGCGGCAAGGCGCTGTCGTACAACAATCTGCTTGACCTGGACTCGGCGTGGCGGGCGGCGACCATGTTCGATACGCCGACGGTGGTCATCGTCAAGCACCTGACGCCAACGGGCATCGCCACGGCTGAGACGGCAGCGGATGCTTTCCCGCTGGCCCTGGAGTCCGATCCGGTGTCGGCCTTTGGGGGAGTGCTGGCGGCCAATCGCGCGGTGGATGAGGCGTTCGTGGACGCGCTGGGATCGCTGTTTGTGGAAGCCATCGCTGCGCCCGATTTCACGCCAGTGGCCCAGCAAATGCTGGGCGAAGGCCGGCGCAACTGCCGGTTGGTGTGCATTGCGGAGCACGGGCCGGGGCCGCGCCTGGAAATGCGCACTATCACCGGGGGGCTGCTGATTCAGGAAGGTGATCAGGGCGACCCTGAGGGCACGGCGTGGCAGGTCGTCTCGGCGCGCCGCCCCACGTCCGACGAATTGCAGGCAATGCGCTTCGGCTGGAAGGCGGTGCAGCACGTCAAGAGCAACGCCATTGTGCTGGCGACAGCGTCGGCAACGGTGGGGATCGGCGGCGGGCTGCCGAGCCGGGTGGATGCGACTCAGCTGGCCGTGATCAAGGCAGGGCAGCGGGCGCGCGGGGCGGCGTTGGCCTCCGATGCTTTCTTCCCGTTCCCGGACGCAGTGCGGATCGCTGCTGAAGCGGGCGCGACCTGTATTGTGCAGCCCGGCGGATCGGTGCGCGATCAGGAAGTCATTGAGGCCGTGAACGCGGCGGGCATGGCTATGGTGTTCACGGGCGTGCGCCATTTCCGCCATTGACCGGTGGGCAGGTCGGGCGGCCTGGGCACAGAGACAAGACGAGCGCTACACCTACTCGCCGGGGGCTGTCACGCGGCTCTCGGCAGGGACGTGCGGGGATGTGCGCACGCGGTCCCGTTCGCCACAATTCTTGGATGCGCTGCATGTGTACGAGTATTGGTGGCAAATGCCCAAGATGTGGTATTGTAGGGGGGTAGATGGACGCCAGATGTGCCTGGAGAAGCGTAGCGAAGCACTCTGTTGACCAATGTGAGAAATGGCACGCCCAAAGCTGAGGAAATGACTTGTCTCCTGGCGCAGGTGGTGCCATAATAGAGGTCATCAAAGTGCATTATTCCAGCACCTAGGCGTTTTCATGAGTCAGTGAACATATGGGAGGAACCCCGTGGCGAGTGTGACCTACCGCAATGTGACGAAGCGTTGGGGCGATGTTGAGGCCGTAAAAGACCTCAGTATCGAAGTCCCTGACGGCGAGTTCCTGGTATTCGTTGGGCCGTCCGGCTGTGGCAAGTCAACGAGCTTGCGTATGCTGGCTGGCCTGGAGGAGATCACCGAAGGCGAGATCTTGATCGGGGACCGCGTCGTCAACAATGTCGCGCCCAAAGATCGCGATATCGCCATGGTGTTCCAGAGCTACGCTCTGTACCCGCACATGACGGTGTACGACAACATGGCCTTCGGTCTGCGGCTGCGCCGCACGCCCAAGCAGGTCATTGACGAGCGCGTGCGCCAGACAGCGACCAGCCTGGGCATCGAGCAACTGCTCGACCGCCGTCCGCGCCAGTTGTCAGGTGGGCAGCGTCAGCGTGTGGCGGTGGGCCGCGCCATTGTGCGCGAGCCAGCCGTCTTCTTGCTGGACGAGCCGCTCTCCAACCTGGACGCCAAGCTGCGCGTTGAGGCGCGCACGTTCATCAGCAAGCTGCACCAGCGGCTGGGCACCACCTTCATTTACGTGACGCACGACCAGGTGGAAGCCATGACCATGGGCGAGCGCATCGCGGTGCTAAATGCCGGGCGTCTGATGCAGATTGACTCACCGACCGCCCTGTACGACCACCCTGACAATGTCTTTGTGGCCGGCTTTATCGGCAGCCCGTCCATGAACTTCTTTGACAACAGCAAGCTGACCGAGCAGGACGGCAAGATGATGGTTGATACGGGCTTCTTCCAGGTGGAGGTGCCCAAAGATCGTTACGAGAGGTACCGCTCACACCTCGGCAAGCGGGTTGTCTTCGGCATCCGCCCTGAGAATGTCGCGCACCCGGACTTTGCACCGCCGGGCATCATTCCGTCGCTCATCGAGGCCAATGTTGACGTGGTGGAAGAGATGGGCCACGAGAAGATCGTCTATCTGGAAGAGGGCGGCAAGTCGTTCCTGGCGCGCATGGACCCGCGTGCGGATGTGCATGTCGGCAAGCGTACCGGCGTGGTGCTGAACATGGCGGTGATGCACCTGTTTGACGCTGATACCGAGCAGGCGCTCCAGTAATCTCGATAACCAGCAGTCTCCACTTTGAGTATCTGAGACCGTCTGTGAGCATTCACAGGCGGTCTCTTGTTGTCTGGCATCGCGGGGACTGGTACAGCGGTCTTCACTGTCGCCAGGGCGTGATTCCGCATAGACTACGCGCATATCCTGAGTCTGATCCGTCTATGTACCGAGTGCATTCATCGCTGCCTCAGCCGCGCGCGACCAGGGGCAGACCGCACGAGGAGGGCAGGTGATGGCTGGTGGCGATACCGAGAGAGGGTGGCGGCGTGTGTGGCACGCGGCCCAAGCCGTGCCGCTGCTGCCTGTGGCGGGTCTCTACCTCATTGTGCGCGGACAGTGGCTGTGGTTCGAGCATCTGGACACAGTGCGCCCCGGAGGGATTCCGGTGCTGCTTGGCATCGGGCTGCTGCTGATCAGTATGCGCAGGGGAGTACCGGGCCTTACAGCGCTCCCTCCGCTCAGGGAGGGGGCGGTTACGGGCCGGCTGCTGGGGTGGCGGGCGCTGCTGGTCGTGCTGGGGCTGGGGGTGTGCGTCTATGCGGGCGTGCGCGCGGTTGAGGAGAGGCTGAGCGCCTGGACTTTGCTGGCGATGTGGGCTGGGGGCACCGGGCTGACCATTGCTGGCTGCGTGCCCTGGCAGGCGATGCGTGCCTGGGGGGCAATGGTGCGCGCAAGCTGGCGCGACGAGCGCCGGACGTGGGCGCTGATCGGGTTGCTGTTCCTGGTGAGTCTGGCTGCCCGGACGATTGACCTGGAGACGGTGCCCTACATCATGTCCAGCGATGATGCGCAGTTCGCTCACGAGGCGGCGTATCTGAAGGACGAGGGCGGCTGGGTATACAACCCGTTCCACATGGGGCTGTGGCACCATCCGCGCATCGTGCACACGCTGATGGCGGTGAGCATTGAGGCTTTCGGGCAGACTGCTGCGGCGGCGCGCCTGCCCTGGGCGATCTTCGGCGCGCTGACTGTGCCAGCGGCATACTTGCTGGCGAGGCGTCTGTTCGACGCGCGTGTGGGATGGTGCGCGGCGCTGATCGTGGCGACGCTGCCGGTGCATTTGCTGTTCAGCCGCACGGCGATGGACATGACCGGCGACGGGCTATTCATGGCACTGACGTTCGCGTTCCTGGCGCGGGCGCTACGCGAGAATGAGCCATTGGAAGCGGCGCTGGCCGGCCTGTGCCTGGGATTGTCGCAGTACTTTTACTTCGCGGGACGGATCGCGGCGCTCGTGGTGCTCGGCTGGCTGGTGGTCTATGGGCTGCACAACTGGCGTGGCATGTGGCAGCGGTGGGGCGTTGTCCTGATTATGGCTGTTGTGGCGGCAGGTGTGGTGTTCCCCAACCTGTACGCGGTGTACGATGACAAGGAGCGCCCGCTGAATCCACGCCTGGCCCACGTCAGCATCTGGGCTACCGGTGCCCTTGACGCAGCGATTGACCGGGGCGAGCTAAGGGAATACCTGATAGACCAGTCGCAGCGCGCGTTGCTGGGCTACGTGCATTTTCAAGACGAAAGTGACGTATTTGGGCGCTACCATCCGCTGCTGGGCTGGTATGCAGGGGTGCCGTTCCTGGTCGGCACAGCGGTGGTAGTGCGGATGGGGCGCGATCCGCGCTTTCTGTTGCTGGCGGGGTGGATCGTAGGCACGGCGTTCCTGGGCGGGTTCCTGCTGGTAGACCCGCCGCATTTTGCGCGCTACGTCAATACGATTCCGGCTCTGGCAGCAGTCGCGGGGCTGGGCATGGTGTGGTTCGCGCAGAGATTGACTGACAGCTTCGCCGCACTGTGGAGGCTATTTGGGCGAGAGGTGCGCGCTGAGCGCAGCGCACTGGCGCGCTATGCGCTGCCGGTTGGGATGGCGCTGGCGTTGGCGGTGGCCAACCAGCTTTCGTTCAGCTTCGGCTATCTGCCTAAGACGCCGGAAATCCTGTATGGCGAAGCGACGCGCCAGCTCAACGACGCGGTCAAGATACTGGATACGTTCGAGGGCCGCTATGCTGTGTGGCGCTTCTCCTCACTGGAGCTAGACCTCAATGGCACCAGCCTGCTGCGCTACCTGACGCCGGAGAATGCCGGCAAGGAGTACACCAGCGATTTGCGCCGCTGGCGTGATGTGCTCGCACCGGGGCCAACGGCGTTTGTGATCACGTCCGGGCGGCTGGACGAGGTGATCAGCACCCTGGAGAGTCTGTTTCCCGGCGGGGAACTGCACGAATACGGCAACAAGCGCACTGGTGCCCCGCTGCTTTACGTGTACTTCGCAGACATCCCCGACGTTTCAGGAGAGAGCTAGAGTGGTCAGGACGGCGACGCTTGAGCTGGAGACAGGGGGCAACGGGCAGGTAATAGACATCACCGAGGCGCTGCAGGGCGTGCTCTATGGCGCTCAGTTGCAGCACGGGATTGCGACGGTGTTCTGCCCCAGCGCCACCAGCGCGGTCACGACGATCGAATTTGAGAGTGGGCTAGTGCGTGACTTCCAGCACCTATTCGACGAGATCGTGCCGCCAGACGGCGAGTACCTGCACAACCAGCAGCGCGGTGACGACAACGCACACAGTCATATTCGCGCGGCCCTCCTGGGGCCGTCGCTGACCGTGCCCTTCTCCGATAGACGGCTGACGCTGGGCACCTGGCAGCGCGTGGTCTATGTGGATTTCGATACCAGGCCGCGCCAGCGCGTGCTTGTTGTGCAGATTATTGGGGAATAGTCAGAAAGCGATGGCCATGACTGCCAACGAGCCGAGCAGGGATGCTCACGGACAGTTCCAGCACCTAAGCATGGCGCTCAAGGCCGAGCGCGAGCGTGTGGCGATCATTCAGGACACGATCCGGCGCATGTTGGCCGCGCCCGATCTGGAGTCCAATCTGGTCGAGGTGAGCCGCGCGCTGCAGGCGCTGGGCTGGCGCAAGGTCACGCTGACGCTCCTGGACGGCGAGGGCGAGCCGGAGATGCGGCTGGTCAACGGGGAGCCTGTGCAGGCGGGGGAAGGCGCGCCCATCCTGCCGGGTGGACTCTGGGAAGAGTTCCGGAAGGGCACGTTGGAGTCAAGCCGGATCGGTGGCGTGTATGTTGCCGGGTCTGACGATGCTGCGGGCATCCCTGGGGCAGACAGCGCCGGTGCTGCATTTGCTCCGCTCACTGCCGGTCCCGGCACGCTGGTTGGCCTGATTCACGTGGAAGGGATAGCCAGCAGCGAGCGCCCATCGCCGGAAATGTTGGGGCTGCTGGACATCCTGGCCGTCCAAACGGCCTACATCATCGAGAATGCCCGTCTGCTGACACGAGAATTGCAGTCGGCGGAGGCGCTGGCTGAACAGGTCGAAGAGCTGTCCATGATCCACCGGGTAGACTGCGAGCTTAGCGCGCATCTCAACCTGGAGCGCGT
>MTKY01005508.1_pt1 | contig 10052 bp, 5 predicted proteins | sample 1042731 | NCBI WGS metagenome assembly MTKY01 (sample SAMN06212206, study PRJNA360538) | anaerobic digester metagenome | biome: Wastewater treatment plant; material: sludge; isolation source: anaerobic digester fed with sludge from wastewater treatment plant | place: Denmark: WWTP Soeholt ...
ATGAGCCCGAGCGAGTCGCAGAGAGCAAGCCGGTCAACATGGGATACGCGCCTGCCGATCAGCCGAAAGGCAGTTATTGCCAGCACCATGTATCCCACGCCGCCAGTCTGGATGAGTCCCAGCAAGACCAGTTTGCCCGGACCGGTCAGGTCAAGGTAAGGGTTTATGATGGTGAGCCCGGTGACGCTGAGGGCGGAGACCGCTGTGAACAGCGCTTCGTTCCAGTGGAGCTGATGGCTGCGTCCCATCACAGGCAGCATGAGCAGCACAGTGCCCAGTACCACCATAAGGCCAAGGCCTGTTACAAGGCGCAGGGGTATGTGGATGGCGGCCTGCGCTGCCTGTCTGCGCGCCTGCTCCTGTCGCCTCTGCTGGGCGGCTCTGTATTGGTCGGCCTCGGTCATCCGCGGGCGAACCTGGCGATGTCGTTCCTGTTACCGAAGACGATCAGCATGTCGCCGTCCTGGATGAGGTGGCTGAGCGGCGGGCCGAATGTGGACTCATCGTTCCGCACGAGTGCGATGACCTTCACATTGTAGCGCTTCTCGATGGCGACCTCTTCGAGAGTCCTGCCGTGGAAAACCGACGCTAGCCGAACAAGAGAGCACCGCTGACTCGGCCCGAGCACGATTTGCTCGATGACGTTGGGCTTGGCCAGCTGCTGCCCAAGATGCTGGCCGGCGTCGTATTCCGGCTGTATCACGCGATCCGCCCCGACGCGAAGCAATATCTCCTTCTGCCTGCGGGAGGCGGCCTTGCAGACCACCTGCCGGACGCCGAGGTCCTTCAGGGTGGCCGTGCAGAGGACGTTGTCCTCCAGATGGTCGCCAATCGCCACGACGACGGTGTCGAACGATCCGATATCGATCTCACGAAGGGCGTGCTCGTCCGTGGCATCCAGCGCCATCGTCTGCGTGAGCTCCTCGGCATAGTAGTTGACGAGGTGCTGATCCTTGTCAATGCCGAGCACGTGGAAACCCCGGTCCAGGAGCGTGCGCGACAGGCTGACTCCGAAGCGCCCGAGACCCACCACCGCGAACTCGCGGCTCAGGGGTGCGCCCTGCTTGGCAGCATCGGAAGATGCGGCTTGCGGAGCGCCTTCAGACCCCGACTTGCGAGAGATGATACTGCGCAGATTCATTGCAGAAACCGAACCCCCGGTCCCAGTGATGTTCAGAAGTCAACGGTTGACGGGCCGGGCATGCTGGCCGTGTGGTGTAGCTTTCTGACAACTCGGGATTATACCAGAAGCGTGCAGGTTTTCAAGGCGTGCTGCTGTCCGGGACATGCGCAGGGGCGCATCCAAGCCAGGATGCGCCCCTGAGATTCCAGTTTGCAGATGTGGCTCAGCGTCCGGCGCGACCCGCCTTCGCACCGGCACCGGCTCCCGCGCCGGGGATTCCGCGCTCGTCCCAGAACTTCTGGCACTGCTGGCGCTGCTGGTCTGTCAGCTCCTGCATGACTCTGTCATGCGTCTCCTTCTGGAGCTGCTCGCGCTCATACGCTTTCTGGTCAGGAGTCAGGTCCGGATCCTGCTGCAGGCGCTGCATATTCCGCTGCATCTCGGCCCTGATGGCCTGAATGCGCTGCTGCTGCTGAGCGGTCAGCTGGACACCCGGCACCTCACCGTTGCGCCCGTAGCCTGTTCCGCGCTGGCCCTGCCCCTGTCCACCGGGACACCGTCCGGCTCCACACGGACCCCTACCAAGTCCCTGGCCGGTTCCCGCCTTACCCTGGCGTCCCTGTCCAAGACCCTGCCCGCACGGGCCCATTCCCTGACCATTGGCCTGCGCGCCGGCTCGCGTCTGCGTCTGAACCTGCTGCCTCTGCTGCAGCGTCAACAGATTCATGACCCTGTTGTGGCCGGCATCCTGCGCTGCGGCCATCTGAGCCTGCTTCTGCGCCTGAGTCAGCCTGGTGTCACGCTGTATCGCCTGAACCTTCTGTTGAGTCTCCTGCCGTATCGCGTTGATCTGCCGCTGCTGCTCGGGGGTAATGTCCACTCCCGCGAGCATGCCTCCGGCGGTGACTGCTGCCTGCGGGCCCCGTTCGGCTCCCGGCCCGGCGCCAGCGCCGCCGCGGCGCCCCTGGGCCATGCTCTCGGTAGTCACCAGTGCTATACAAAGTGCTCCCGCGCCCACCACTGCCAGAATCTTGTTGAACTTGCTCATTTCGGTCCTCCTTGGCAAGGCTCCGTCACAACCCTGAATCATCAGGTGTTGGTATCGGGTCATCTACCTGATAGACGACGCCTCAGGCGCGGCCATTCCCGCGAAATCACCGATTCCCCAAAAAGGCAGTCTGAGTAATCAGGCTTACACTCCGGGTCAGGCTGCGGCCACATCTGTCGGCAGGAGGTCGGGTGTCAGTTCCGCTGCCGCCGGGTCAGCAAGCACGCATGCGCGTTCTATTGTATTCTCGAGCTCACGAATGTTGCCCGGCCACGAGTGGGCCTGCAGTGCCTCCACGAACGCATCGCCGGCCTTAAGCCCTGGCCGCCCTTCGTTGTGGGCATAGCGGTTCAGGAAGTGGTCCACGAGCAACGGTATGTCTTCTTTGCGGTCGCGCAGCGGAGGGAGATCGATCTGCACCACTTTCAGACGGTAGTACAGGTCCTCCCGGAACTCACCCTTCTCCACGAGCTTCGCCAGGTCCTGGTTCGTGGCGGTGATCAGGCGCACATCCACTTTGATGGTCTTGCTGCCGCCGACACGCTCGAACTCCCGCTCCTGCAGAACGCGCAGGAGCTTCATCTGCACGTTTGAAGGGATGTCGCCGATCTCGTCCAGGAACAGCGTGCCCTTGTGCGCCATCTCGAAGCGCCCGGCCTTCTGGGAGAGCGCCCCGGTGAACGCTCCCTTCTCGTGCCCGAAGAGCTCGCTCTCGAGCAGGTTCTCGGAGAGTGCGATGCACGCAACGGCGACGAAGCTCTGTTGAGCTCTGGGGCTGTTGAAGTGCAGCGCCCTCGCGATGAGCTCCTTACCAGTCCCGCTCTCCCCGCGAATGAGCACTGAGGCTCGCGACTGGGCTACGCGCTCCACCATCTGAAAGACTGCCTGCATTCGGGGTGATTGGCCCACAATGCTGTCGAAGCGGCAGGTCTGCCTGAGTTTCTCCCGGGCAGGAGTGTCAGGGGCCGCCAGGGTCCGCCGCTCGATGGCCTTCTTCACCAGCACTTTGAGCTCATCCATGTCGAAGGGCTTGGTGATATAGTCGAACGCTCCCAGCCGCATCGCGTCCACCGCAGTTCTGATGGTGCCGTGGGCGGTGATCATCACCACTGGCAGTTGGGGTGAAGTCTCCCGGACGCTCTCCAGCAACTCGACGCCGTTGATGTCCGGCATGATGAGATCGCTGATGAGCACGTCGGTGGCGCCGTTCGTCTTCAGAAGCTCCAGTGCCTTCCGCCCGTTCTCAGCGGTCAGCACGCTGTAGCCTTCCCGCTGGAAGGTGGCCTCGAGCACCCGGCGAATGTTCGGCTCGTCGTCGGCGATCAATATCGTACCAAGGCTTGCGTTCTCAGCCAAACGTCTCTCCTCCTGCGGCACGGTCTTGTGCCGGAGCGTCCCCCATTACGTGCGTTCCATAAGATCGGGCTGATGCTCGGGCAAGTCTCCGAGCAGTGACGGCGCCGGGCCGTCCACGGGCAGATGCACACTGAAGACCGATCCCTCACCTTCCACCGATTCGACTCCGATATGGCCCTGGTGGTTCTGGATGATCTTCTGGACAACAGGCAGTCCCAGCCCTGTGCCTTTCACCTTTGTGGTGAAAAACGGTGTGAATATCTTATTCAGGCGGTCGCGCGGAATGCCCACCCCGGTATCTGCGAGGCTGACCTCCACGCATCCCGCGTGCTTGCGCGATGGCCTGAGACTGATCCGCAGGCTGCCGCCATTGGGCATTGCCTGGACCGCATTGAGTGCAAGGTTCAGCAGCACCTGCTCCATCTGTTTCTGGTCGGCGCGTATCGGTGGTACATTCGGATCCACATCCACGCTGACATCGATCCCGGCGTCGGCAAACTGGCCCGCAAGGAGGCCCGTCTGCCGCTGTAGAACGTCCGACAGCCGCACTTCGGATGCTTCGATCCGGAGAGGGCGGGCGAAGTCCAGGAACTCGCTTGCGATACGGTTGAGCCCGTCAACTTCCTCCACGATGATGCCCAGGAACTCTCGGGTTGAAGGGTCTGTCGTCTCGGTCTCAAGGAACTGTGCTGCTCCCTTGATGGAGGAGAGGGGATTCCGCAGTTCGTGGGCGATACTTGCGGCAAGCTGGCCAATGGCGGCCAGTTCGCCCATCCGGTGGACCTCCTCCTGCATCTGGACCTGGCTGGTGATATCCTCGAAGACAAGCACAAGGCCGAGAGGCTCCCCCTCACTGTTGCGAAGCTGGCTGAGGCTGAGGGCGAGATGGATATGCCTGTCCTCTGAGACGGTCAGTTTCGCAGCGACACCGCGCTCCGGGTCACCGCCGCCCATCACCCTCGCGAGGGATGACTGCAGCCGGGAGCGCTCCTCCTCTGCGATTGCGAACCCGTCCAGAATGTCATCGAAAGGTCTGCCAAGCGCGTCACTTTCGCAAACGCCGAGAATCTCCCCTGCAGCGCGGTTCCAGCTTACAGCGTGGCCCTCGGTGTCCAGTGTGACCACGCCGGCGGGGACGCTTGTCAGGATGTTGTCCGTGTAGCTGGTCAGGATGGTCAGCGCCTCAAGGCCGCGGTAGATGGATGCCGCCTGCGACGCGACCACGGACAGCACCCGCACCTGGTCTTCCGAGTATGCGTTCGGAGAGTGGCTGTGAACGCTGAGCACGCCCACCGCCTCATCCTGCACCATCAGTGGAATGGACATCAGCGAACGGACTTCCGAACGCGCAAGCGCGCCGGATGCGAATCGTGAGTCCTGCCGTACATCCGGAAGCACCAGTGCTTTGCGCTCTCTAAGTGCCCAGCCGGCGAGTTCCGCATCATGTTGCAGGCGTGCATCGGGATCATTGCTCTCGCGCTGTGAGAAGGATGCCCGCAAGTCACGGCTTCCCGTCTCGGGATCGATGGTCCAGATGAGGCACTCGTCGCAAGCCACCAGATCCCGCACGATAGCCACGATGCTTCCGAGCGCTTCGTCCAGGCTGGTGGCAGTGCTGATCCTCTGCGAGAGATCGTAGAGCGCGGAGAGCTCCAGAACCTTCTCCCGCACCCTGCGCTCGTATGCGGCGGCGTTCTTGATGACTGTGCTGGCATTGGATGCGACGATGGAGAGCAGCTTGATGTCGTGCGATCCGAATCCGGCAGCGTGTGGCCGGGCGAGCATCAGCACGCCGATCGTCGTCTCGCCGGCCATAAGAGGAATCAGCAGGATCTCTGACTCCAGAGCCAGAATCCGGCCGAAGGCGCTCCTCCACTCTGGCACGGCGTTCGATGCGTCGTCAGGTGAGAGGCGAAGCGGATCGCGAAGCGATGCAAGCAGGTGCGAAGCCCGGACGTCCTCCGTCACATGCCACGGAATGGGCTGCTCAGGATCGCTGTGCCGAGTAGCCTGTACAACGGCTGTCTCAAGAGAGTCTTCAATCAGGGCGAACGCTGCGGACGAACCGGGGACCGCCCTCAGGGCGGCCTCCAGCAGGAGGGCCACGGCGTTTTCCAGACCGTAAGCGGAGCCGATTGTGCGCGAGAGGTCGTACAGGGCGTTCAGCTCCGCGTACTTCTGCTCCATTGCCTCGTACAGGCTTGAGTTCTCAAGGGCAAGCCCTGCGTGGCGCGTGAAGCTGGTCAGCAGATCGACGTGTGCCTGCTGCTCAATGGGTTTCCCGGTAATCTGGTTGTCGGCGACAATCACTCCGATCGTCTGCCTGCGCACGACAATGGGTGCGGCGATAAGGGCCCGCGTGCCATTCAGGCCATCTTCGTCCACCCGAGGTGGTGCGGATGCCTGGTCCCCCTCGGACAGGATGACGATCTGCTCTCGGGCGGCGAGCAGCACCGGGCTGTCCTCTTCCGTGAGAGTCTGCGGGGTAGAGTCGTCCTCGGAGAATCCGCGCACGACGCGCGGCTCGAGGCGATCGGTGCGCTGGTCCCGAAGGTACACAATGCATCTCTCGAAGCCGATCACCTCCGTCAGGCACTCCGCTATCTGTGAAAGGACGAACCCAAGGTCAAGCGCCGCGTTGATGGCGGCGGCCACCCTGTTGATGGTTGAAAGCTCCTGGATCCTTCTCTGAAGCCGGTCGTAGAGCTCCGCATTGGCGATGAAGAGCGCGGCCTGGTTCGCGAAGACCGTGAACGTCGCGAGGTCGGGCTGCTGAAAGTCCGGGGCCGGCTTCATGCGCCGGATGGACAGCACTCCCGTTATCTGCCCGCTATGGGACCGGAGCGGGACGCACATGCTGGATTGGATGTCGCTGCGGCGCGCGATTCTCAGATCACCGATCTGCTCCGCCGGGGATTCGCTCAGGAGCATCGGCTGGCCGGAATCCACAACATGCCACGCGATGCCCGTCCCGCGCTTCAGGTGGGTCGTGCGCACCACATCTCCGGGCAGCCCATAGCTTGCGCGGATGACAAGCTCATCGTTCGCATTGGCCATCATGAGTGAGCACGCCTGCGCGTCCATCACGGCTGCGGCCTTCTCGCACACCAGGCTCAGCAGCTCCCCAGTCGGCAGTGTGTGGACGGCCTGCCCGATGCTCAAGATGGCCGGGATGGGGTCGTTTGCGGAGACTGGCATGGATGGGCCGCCACTGGGCTCGTGGGCGATGGCCCCTTCGACGATCAGCTCGGCGAGCGAACGCAGAACGTCCGTCTGGAGGTCAGTGATGGGTTGATCTGCCCGATAGACCAGGGCGATCGGTGGCGAAAGGCCGGTCTCCAGCTTTGCCGCTCCAACGGTTCCCGCCAGGCTGGCGGCAGGTTTCTCTCTCTGAAAGACATATCCGGCGGCGCGGCGCAGCGCTTCGAGGTCCCCATCCTCGCGCCTGCCGGCGGCGCTGATCAGGGCCACATACCCGTCGGATTCCAGGCTGAAGAGCGCCAGCGCTGTTGGAGCCAGCGCTTCGGGTATGCGACGCAGTGTGGCGTCAGCCGCGCTTTCCAGCGCTTGCGGACTTGAAGATCGCCTGTCGCTTGTGATTGCGGGGGCCACAGCGTCCATCAACGGGTGTACGATTCAACAGAAAGGGGGCTTCTCCCCGATTATATCATGTTCCTCATTCCGGCCCGCCGTCCCCAAGCTTTCGTGGCTTGACCGGTAACCGTGGAGGCTTCTGCGCGGTTTGACCTTCACATGGGCGGCCGCTATAATCAGTCTCACAATGGCGCGCTGGTGAATACAGGAGTTAGGTCGACATGAGAGTCATGGTGACAGGTGCCTGGGGGATGCTGGGACAGGACCTGGTATCGCTGCTGAAAGAGGAAGACGTTCTTCGGGTGGATGTAACGGGCGACTGTCTCCACATGGATATCACCAGCCTGGAACAGACACGCCGGGTAATGGCCGAGTACCAGCCGGACGTGGTGCTGCATCTGGCAGCCTTCACCAACGTGGACGGATGCCAGACAGACCCGGATAAGGCATGGAAGGTGAATGCGGCGGGCACCTGGAATGTGGCGAGTGCGGCGTGTGAGAACGACGCTGCGATGGTGTATATCAGCACGGACTTCGTCTTCGACGGCGCCAGGGACACGCCTTACGACGAGTTCGATATCCCGAACCCCATCAGCGTTTATGGGCGCACAAAGTATGCCGGAGAGCGTTTCGTCGCATCGCTGGTTCGCAGACACTACATCGTCCGCACGGCCTGGCTGTACGGGAAGCACGGCCGCTCGTTTCCGGGGCTGATGATCAATATGGCGCGCGAGGGGAAGCCGCTGCGCGTTGTGGGAGACCAGGTCGGCTCACCAACTTACACGGTCGATCTGGCGAAGACTCTTGTGCGGCTGATCCGGACTCCACTCTACGGCACCTACCACGTCACGAACGCCGGCGAGTGTTCATGGTATGATTTCGCGTCGGCTGCCCTGGAGCTCGCAGGGCTTGGCGGGGCCGACTTGGCGCGTATCACGTCTGAGGAATGGCCGACTCCCACGCGGCGGCCGCAGTATTCAGTCCTGGAGCACAGGGCGATGTGGCTGGCGGGGCTTCCGGAGATGCGCCCATGGCGCGACGCGCTTGCCGATTTTGTAGCAGAATGACACCCATTACAGTGAGGTTCCACTAACAAGGAGTCTATGGACTACTCGAAAACGCTGAATCTTCCGAAGACCGATTTCCCGATGAAGGCGGATCTGCCCCGGCGTGAGCCTGGCATACAGAGCCTGTGGGACGAGTTCGATGTCTATCACAAGTCGCTGGAGCGGGATGCGCCGGGGGGGACGTTCATCCTTCATGACGGACCGCCCTACTCGAACGGCGATGTGCATGTGGGCAATGCGATGCAGAACAAGCTGCCCAAGGACTTCATCACTCGTTACTATGCGATGAATGGCTTCCGCGCCCCGTTTATCCCCGGATGGGACAATCATGGAATGCCCATAGAGAACAACGTCGCCGCCGAGTTTCGGAAGAAGGATCTCACACCGGACAGACTGGCCATCCGGAAGCGTTGCCGGGATTACGCGTCTGAGTGGGTGGAGAGACAGAAGCAGCAGTACATTCGCCTGGGGATTCGAGGCGACTGGGATCGCCCGTATCTCACAATGGACCCGCGCGTGGAAGCGCAGATCGTCCGGGTGTTCGGCGAACTGGTTGAAAAGGGGTTCATCTACCGGGGACTGCGGCCCATCCACTGGTGCCCAACTTGCGAGACCGCGCTGGCCGATGCCGAGATAGAGTACGCAGACAGCAGCAGTGCGTCCATCTACGTGTTCTTTCCGCTTTCGGATGATCCAGACGGCGTCTTTGAAGGATGCGAGGGAACGCCGGGGGTGATGATTTGGACAACCACGCCGTGGACCATTCCCGCGAATCTTGCAGTCGCCGTCCATCCGGATTACGAGTATGTCCTCGCATCCATGGATGACAGGACCGTGTTGCTTGCCCGCGAACTCTTGGCTCAGACGGTGGAGCGCACGGGGCGCAGCATTGAAGTGACGAAGGTTCTGAAGGGGAATGACCTTGACGGGCTGGTCTTCAGGCACCCCCTGTTCGACCGTGCCTCCCCGGTGGTCTTCGCGGACTATGTCACACTGGAAGAGGGTACCGGCGTGGTGCATACGGCCCCGGGGCACGGGCGGGAGGACTTCGATACAGGCCGGAAATACGGCCTGGATGTGCTGTGTCCGGTGGACGAACGCGGAATGTTCACCGAGCAGGCCGGGCAGTTCGCGGGCATGTCGATCTGGGACGGCAACAAAGCTGTCACCGACGCCCTGGAAGCCGGGAGTGCGCTCGTTGCCAGCGGGGAACTTGAGCACAGCTATCCCCACTGCTGGCGTTGCCACAAGCCGGTCATCTTCCGGGCGACGGTGCAGTGGTTCATGGACCTTGACCATGACGGGCACCGTGAGCGCGTCCTCAGTGAGATCGATGGAGTGCAATGGCTTCCGACGGAGAGCATCAACCGGATTCGCGCCATGGTGAAGGGCGCGCCGGATTGGTGCATCTCGCGACAGCGAGCGTGGGGGGTCGGCATACCGGTCTTTTTCTGCAAGGCGTGCGACACGGAGCTTCTTGACCGTTCGGTGATCGACCATGTGGCCGGCATCGTTGAGCAGGAGAGCGCCGACGCCTGGTTCGCCCGCGAAGTCAACGAGTTGCTGCCTGCAGGCACCACGTGCTCCAGGTGCGGTTGCGCCGATTTCCGGCGCGAGACGGACATTCTGGATGTCTGGTTCGACAGTGGGTCCACTTGCAGGGCGGTGCTGGACAGCGGTATATGGCCTGAACTGAGCTATCCTGCGGACGTCTATCTGGAGGGCAACGACCAGCACCGCGGGTGGTTCAACAAGTCCCTTATGGTCGGTGTCGCGACCACAGGCAAAGCTCCATTCGGAAAGGTGGTCACGAATGGTTGGATGGTGGATGCCGAGGGGCACGCAATGCACAAGTCCCGCGGCA
>MTKY01051600.1_pt1 | contig 10051 bp, 4 predicted proteins | sample 1042731 | NCBI WGS metagenome assembly MTKY01 (sample SAMN06212206, study PRJNA360538) | anaerobic digester metagenome | biome: Wastewater treatment plant; material: sludge; isolation source: anaerobic digester fed with sludge from wastewater treatment plant | place: Denmark: WWTP Soeholt ...
TCTCCCCCCCCCTCGTGGGGAAGGGCCGGGGATGGGGGGGACAGGCACAGCCAAAGATATGGGTAATGTATGGCCGCGTCGGAGAGGGGGCAACGAGGTCCGTAGGGGCGTATGGCGATACGCCCCTACGAGCGAGCTGACGCGCGGCGGATTTTGATACGATTACCCTGGGATAAGCCCCCTCCCCGGTTGGTATTCCGGCCCGACGCTGCGTACAATAGGGGGCGTTGCGCCTTAACGATTCGCCAGCCAGCGCGGGGAGCCGTGCATGTCCAACCAACCCCCAGGGCGTCGCACCGAGAGCCTGTTCGATAACCGCTACCGCTACGACCACATTTACCCGCGTGGCCGCTCCGGTGAGACTCTGCGCGCCTACGACACGCACGACAACGACCGCCCCGTCGTCATCAAGCGCCCCGCCCCGCAGGATGCGCCTCCCATGCGCGCCGGGCAGGAAGTCAGCATCCGCACAGAGCGCCAGGCATTGGAGCGACTGGCCGGGCATCCGGTGCTGACCGAGTTGCGCGGCACCGGCACGTTTCGCGTCGGCGGGCACTCGCACGAGTACATCGCCATGGACCTGGCCGGAGGCGAGATCGTCGAGAGCATGGTGCTCGACCTGGCAGCCAGGGGCGCGAGCCTGCCGGAACTGGAAATCCTGACCATCGTAGATAGCCTGCTCGACCTGCTGGCCCACGCCCATGATAGGCAGGTGGTCTACAACGACGTGGACGCCAAGCACCTGTTCTGGGATCGCGCCAGCTACCGGCTAAAGGTCATAGACTGGGGCAATGCCGTCTTCCTGGACGAGCCGGGCGCGCTGCCCACCGTCTCGCGCGCGACGGACATCTACCAGGTCGGCGAGCTTCTCACCTTCATCCTCACCGGCGGCAATCGCCTCGTCATCGAGACCGGCGAGGACGGCGAGCATTTCTACGTCAACTTCGGCGCAGACAGCGAGCGCATTCCGCCGCGCTTGCAGGCGATCATCACCCGCGCCGTGCACCCCGACCCACGCCGGCGCTTCGGCACCATCCTGGAGCTGCGCCACGCCCTCAACGAATATCGCCAGCCACTGCTCAAGGCGCGCGATGAGATTGTTTCGCGCGTGGGCAAGCGCGTGCGCGCCACGGCCAGCGTCGAGGAGTTGACCGCGCTTCAGGCTGAGCTAGACGCCGCCCTGGAGATGGACCCCGGCTTCCCCGAAGCGACGCGGCTGGCCGCTGAGATTCAGTCGTGCCTGCGCCAGATCAGCGTGCAGGCCGACCTTGACGCCATCCGCATCTACCTGGAAAGCGGCAACTGGCCGCGCGCCCTCTCGCTGCTCGACGACCTGCTGCCCAACGCCGACCCGATCCACGAGCCGCTTATTCGCTTCCTGATCGCGGCCTCGGCCACGCTGCACAGCCTGGAGATCACTCCTCCGCCAGCCGGATTCTTGCAGGCGCTGGACTTGCTGTTCGGCGGCGAAGCGCAGCGCGCCGGGCAGACGTTGCTCACCGCGCCGGAGGTGCGTGTCAACGCGCGCCAGGCGCAGTGGTTGCTGGCCGAGCAGCTTGCGGTGCACATGCCCGATGTCACACTACTGCGCCCGCATCTGCTCAAGCTGCACCATGACCTGGAGGACGTACCGGCGGCGGCCAACGCACTGGCGCTCATCGCCGACATCGAAGCGGCGCTCGCCCGCGCTCCTGTGCCCGGCCTGACTGGTCTGCATGTGCTGTACCGCCAGGCCGCCGCCGGGCTGGTTGACCTGGAGCACGCCCTGACCCCGCTCGACGGTGCTGTGCCCGATCACGTCTATGAGGGGGCGCTCGCCTCGGCCCGGCGCGCTCGCGCCGCCGCCGATGCGATAGTGGCACTGCTGGAGAGCGTCGGTAGCAGTGTGTACGGCAATCCGGCGCAGGCCGGGGACGATCTCTACCGCGCCGCGTGCATTGATCCCACCTCGCCCCACTTCGACGCGCTGCACGACTACTTCGACGAGGTACACCAGGCCATCAGCGCGCTGCGCCAATTTCGTCCCCGCCCGGACGGGGCGAACCTCGCCGCCTGGTTCGCCGATGTGGGGCAATTCCTGCGCCCTTACCTGGACGATCTGCCAGCACCGGCGCTGCACGATGCAGCGGGTGCCATCAGCGCCGCCGCCGAGTGCTGGATCACCGTCATCAACTATCTGGCGCTGGGCCGCCGCCGCCCGTCCGTGCTCCTGCTGCGCGAAGCTGCCGACAGCGTGCGCGCCATCAATGAGCACATCGCCGCCTGGCTTGGCGACCTGGCTAATCGCCTGCCGGATGTCCCCTTCGTTGAGAAGCTCAGCCCCAACCAGGCGCTCGCTGACGCGCTGATCGCCGGTTGGAGCGCCTGGGATCGCGGCGAGGGCCTGACCGCCGCCGGTTCCGGTCGCGCCGCCTATGACCTCGCCCAGACAGACGGCGAGCGCCTGGCCGCCAACCGGCTGCGCCGGATGGGTGAGCTGCTTGACCGCTGGCTGCGCGAAGGCAGCCTGCAACAGGCCGAGCGCACCGACGAGATCGAGAGCGAGACGCTGGCCGTGCTGCTGAGCGACGAAGAGCACGAGCGCCGGGCTTTCGCCGAGCAGATGCCCAACACGACGCTCTACCTGCGGGCAATGGGGCGCGGCCTGATCGCCCACATCCAGCAGAGCAGCAGCGCCGGCTGGCGCGCGCTGTACCTGCATTACGTGCTGCGCGGCGCGCTCGCCCTGCAAGCGGATGACCTGGACGAGGCAGAATTCTGGCGCGGTGCCGCGCAAGCCTGCTACGACAGCGCGCGCACTCACATTGCCTTCCAGGTGCTCGACCGCGCGCTGACCGGTCGCCGCCTGGTGCACACTGCCCAGCAAGCCATGAACGCCGTCGCCCGCCCTGGCGACCTGGGCGCAGTGCGCAGCGCGCTCAATGCGCCGCTGGCCGCCGACATGCTGGCCGGGACCGGGCGCGCCGTCGAGCTGATCGAGGAAGCCCTGCGCAGTTGGTCTGACGGCGACTTCTACGCCACACGCGGGGCGCTGGACGGGGCGCTGGAGCGGCTCCAGGGCGCGGCGAGCGCGGCAGACCTGCACATTGAGCCGTTCCTGGCCTGGCTGACGGGCCTGCGCGACGCGGCGGCGGAATTGCAGCAACTGCGGCTCAGCGTCGAGCAGAGCGCCGTCACCACCAGCCCGGAGCCTGACCCGGCACTGGCTGACGCACTGGCTACCATTGTCCGGGTGACGCTGGACAGGCTCGGCCCCGACCACGCGCACCAGGTTCGCCAGTGGGAAGACATGTACCGGGCGGTGCTCGACAGCTATACCACCCAGCGCCTGACCCGCCGCGAGAAGCTGGCCGCCTTCGACCGCCACTTCGCCTCGCTGTTCATCACCCGCCACCCAGCCTACCCCCTCTTCCGGCACTGGAAATCGGTGGTCGAGCAGCTTCCGCCGGACGAAGCGGAAGACGACATGATCCACCTTGACAACCTGTCGGTCGCCGCCACTGACGCCAGGCTGCCCGCCTACGTAGGTGATGAAGAAGCTCCCACCAAGGCTCGCGCGCCAGCCGCCGCCAGGAAAGGCAGCGACCGGGCCTGGAACCGGGTGATTATCGTCGCCGTCCTGCTGCTGATCGCGGCCCTGGGCGTCGCCCTGGTGCGCAATCTGGGCGGTGAGGATGGCCAGCAACCCACGTCCGCGCCGGAGCCAACGTCCGTCCTGGCTACGCTGCCTGCCGTCGCGCCGCTCAACACGCCGCAGACGGAGGTTGCCAGGCAGGTCACCAGCGCGCCGCCGCCCACGTCCAGCCCCGCGCCGACCACGCCGCCGCCTACCGCGACATCCAGCGCAACCCCAACCACAGAGGTCACAGCCACACCGACGGCAGCGCCGACCGAGGAAGTCACGCCCTCGCTCACGCCGACCCTGTTCGTGACCAGCACCCTGGTGCCCAGCCGCACGCCAGCGCCGGTCATTGAAGCTGCGCCCGCCGATGCCAGCACGCACGGCGACCTGTTGGCCGGGCTGGCGAGCCTGCCGGCGGAGAGTCTGCCCGGCCCGTCTGGAGCGCTCACGCCGAACAGCGACGGCACCTGGACGCTGTCAACGGCGGGCGACGCCGGGCAGACGGTCGTAGAGCTGTCGCCGGAGCTGCTCAGCACCCTGTTCCAGCCGGGCGTCGCCAACACATTGCGCCGGGCGGATGCCATTCTGGAGCTTGTCAGTTACAATCAGGCCGCGATCAGCGAGGGCGGCGTCGCCTTCGGGCTGGGCGCGACCAGCGGACTCGGCCAGCAGACCATCGGCCAGGTTCAGCTTGTGGACACGGACTTCGTCAGCCTGGGTCTGAACCAAAACGGTCGGTTTCGCTCTTCGACTGAGTTCCCGCTGCAAGAGCCGCGCCTCACGCTCTCCGTGCGACGCACCGACACCACGACGCTCAGCTTCTACGTCAACGACCTTTGGCTAGGCGATTCGGTGTTCCTGTTCCCGCAGGGCGAGCCGGTGACGCTGCTGCTGTTCGCTGCCGGGCGCGATGTCGTGGTTCAAGTCCAGTCGTTTGTGCTGGACTACAGCCCGCGCGATGAGATACCCTAAACAGATAATGAGCAGTACTGAGTAAAGCGGACACATCATGATCGAGTCGGCCCAGGCGCTCAACGCCTGTTTCACGCTTGGCAACTACATAGACACCTACGCACTGGGTCACTACGCCCGCGTCCTGGAAGGCACGGACGAGCGCAGCGGCCAGCGCGTGGCCTTCAAGGTCATGCGCCTGGAGCACCTGTCCGACGACGGGACGCCGCGCTGGGAAGCCCGCGCTTTCGTCAGCGAGGCTGATCTGCTCGTCCGCCTGGCGGGCAGCGATGCGGCTGTGCGCCTCTACGACTGCGGCTATGTCTCGGCGCGGCGCGAGCGGCCCGATTCCGGGGAGATTCTCTCCCTGGGCACGGACGTAGCCGCCTTTCATGAAGCGCTCTACCCGGCGCTGGCCCAGCGCTGGCGGCCTTACCTGTCCCTGGAGCTACTGCCGCGCCATCACAATCTCTTCTATCTGATGAAGCCTAGTTCGGGCAATGGTCGGCGCCGCCTGCCCACCGAGGAGGGCATTGACCTCGCCCTACAGTTCGCCGATTTCCTGCGCGCGGCGCACGACCAGCGCATCGTCTACCTGGATCACAAGCTGGAGCACGTCTATTGGGACGGGCAAACGCTGCGCATCATTGACCTGAATAGCTCGCAGCTTGTGGAGACGGGCACGCACACGCTCGACCAGTATTTCGCCCAGGACGTGCACAACCTGTGCGTGGGCATCCTCTACCCAGTCTTCACCGGCCTGTCGCCTAAGAAGGGCGCGCTGCGGCCCCAGCCAGCGTCACAGGCGGAGGTCGAGCAGCGCTACGCCGACGTGGATCACCTGGATTTCGGCGTCGAGCCGACGCTCAGCCCCACCCTGCAAGCCCTGCTTGAGCAGGGCGCGCGGCAGGAGTTGGCGGACGTTGCCGCGCTGCGCGCCGGGATGGAGCGCGTCGCCGGGCGGCACGGCTGGGAATTGCCGGGCGCGCACACCATTCCCGCGCTGCGCGACGCTCGCGAGCACATCCGCGCGGGCCTGGACGAGCTACGCCGGGGGCAGGATGCGCTGCGCCGCGCGCGCGAGCTGTTGCTGGAAGCGATCATCCTCGATGACATCAACGAGGAAGTAGAGGCCGAGTTGAGACGCCTCCTGGCGCAGATCAACGAGGCGCTCAACCACCGGGTGATACCCTAGCATCGCTGGCAAGGAGAGGTAATGGCCGACTTACGAGAACAACTCGAACGCCTGCGCCTGCTGCTGGAGGCGCTGCCATCCAGCGCAACGGCCAGCGAGATCGCCCAACTGGAGAGTGAGGCGCGGGTGCTGCTCGCCCAGAGCAAGAACACCCAGTATGAGGCCGAGGCGCGCGAGCTTTTCACCCAGCTTGCCCGGCACAGCGCCCCGCCCACGCCCGAAGCAGCCACGATACGCGGGCTGCTGCGCCGCGCCCGCATCCGCATTGAGATCGCTGGCAGCGAAGACGATATTGACGAGGCCATTGACATCCTGGCCGAGGCACTCGACCTCGACCCGAATAACTCGGAGATTCACGAGCTGCTCGCGAATGCCGCCGAGCGCAGCCCGCACCTGGACATGAAGGTGCAGGGCCTCCTGGAGCGGTACGGCATTGATCCTGGAGCAGTCGGCACCACCCCCGCCGCTGCACCGGCGGCACCTCGCGCCGAGCGCGCCGCGCCGCCGCCTCCTGCGAGCTTCGCTGAGGAGGCGACAGGAAGTGACACCTACTCGCTGTCCGAAGTCTCCGAAGCGTACTATGCCGGCGATTACCAGCGCGCCATAGACCAGGCTAACCGCATCCTCGCCGCCGATCCGGGCAACGTCCAGGCGCGCGAGTATCGCCAGAAAGCGGAAGATAACCTGCTGCGCGGCGTGGTGCCCGACCACCGCATTCCCTTCGACGCGCGCATCGCCTACAACCGCGCCAACTCGCTCGTGCGCGCTGGCAACTACGACGAGGCCGAGCGTCTCTACCGCGAGGCCCGCGACCTGGCCGCGCGCGCTGGAATTGGCAGTTGGCAGGATGTGGAGCAGGCGCTGCTCGACATCCAAGACCTGGCCCTGGCCCGCGAGCTTCTCGCCGAGGGCGACCGCCTGCTGGCCGCTGACGACTGGGAGACGGCGCTGCAAAAGTACGAGGGGGCGACGCGCGTCGTGCCCAACGATCCGCTCGCCCAGGAGCGTATTGAGCTGGTGCGCCGCGTCCGCCAGCAGTTCGACCAGGCGACCGTGCAGCTCAACATGAGCAGCGGCCCGCTGGCCGACCGCGCACGCGAATTGCAGCAGTTGCTCAACACCCTGGCCGGGCTGCGCCAATTGCTGCCCGGCAGCGAGCGCCTTAAGAGCCTGACGCGCGAAGTCGAAGAGCGCATCGAGAACATCATCGCCCAGCTTTACAGCCAGGCCCAGGGCGCGCTCACACGCATGGACGCTGCGTCAGTTCTGGAGGAGCGGCTGCGCCTGACCACTGAGGCCGTGCGCTCGCTGGAAGCGGCAGCAGACCTCGCCCCGGCCAATGAGGACATTACCGGCCTGCTGCAACGAGCACGCCAGCGCGAAGCGGACATGGCCGAAGCCCGCCACCTCATCGAGCGCGCCTCGGCTCTTGTCGCCCAGAATTACGAGAACGAGCTAAGCCAGGCGCGCACCATGCTCGCCGGGCTGCGTGGTTATGCGCAAGACCCACGCTATCGCATGGTCGTCGCCGATCTGCTCGCCCGGCACCTGGAGCGCGCCGAGGCCGCGCTCGATGACCGCGATCCGGCGACCGCCCAGCGTTGGCTGGACACGGCCAAAGACGATCCTTTCCGCATCCTGGGCCGGCGCACCGACATCTTGCGCCTGGAAGCGGAAGTCCGCCAGATGCGGCGGCGGCAGTACGCCATTTACGCCGTCAGCGCGGTGATCATCCTGATCATTCTTGGCGCGGCGGCAGTGGCAACCGAACCCACCTGGCGACCGATCCTCGACCCGCCGACGCACACGCCCACCGCCACCGCCACGATCACGCCGACGCCCACCGATACGCCGACTGTCACGCCGACGCCTACCGCGACGGAGACACCCAGCATCACGCCGACGCACACCTGGACGCCCACACCGACCGACACGCCGACGCATACCTGGACGCCCACACCCAGCGATACGCCGACCCATACCTGGACGCCAAGCATCACGCCCACGCCCAGCGACACGCCCACGCCGACCGACACGCCGACCTTGACCTGGACGCCGAGCATCACGCCCACGCCGAGCATCCTCTGTCTGGTCTTCGCCAGCAGCCAGGCGGTAAACGTGCGCGCCGAGCCTAGCCCGGTCGCTACGCGCATCTTCACGGTGGACTTGGGGCAGGCGCTAGAGGTGCTGGATCAGCAGCTTGGCCGCGACAACCAGCGTTGGTTCGAGGTGCGCTTCAAGGTGAGGCAGTCAACGATTATCGGCTGGGTGCGCGCCGATCTCGTGCAGGAAGTGCCCGACGCGCCCTGCCCCACGCTTGGGCCGGAGCCGCGCCAGTGAAGCCTTGCGGAAAGCAAAGCGGCCACACTCGTGTGAGCGTGGCCGCCTGATGGGTCGTACAAGACTCGAACTTGTGACCTCGTCGATGTCAACGACGCGCTCTAGCCAACTGAGCTAACGACCCGACGTGTTCTTAGTATAGCCAGGCCGCGCCGTTTTGACAAGGGTCGGAAACCGATTTCGCCCGCGCTACGACTGCCTGACGCAGCGACGGCGATTTAATGAAGTCGGACGGCGACATGCTATAATTCGCCCGGCGGAAGGGTGTGTCTTGGGAGCGGGGCAGCCAGCACGTGCCCCGGTGGGGAGGTTTTCTGGCATCAGCAACCCGGAGCGGTGACAACCGATGCGCGAGACGATTCAGAATGCTCTGCCTTATATCACCGGCATCCTCTTTGGGCTGGCGCTGCTGTTGATCCTCGTCTCGCTACGCCTGTTCCGCCGCAGCCGCACCGATGTCTTCTGGCGGCGGCGGCGCGAGGCCGGTCAGCGGGGCTGGAAGCTGTTCGTGCTCGCCTTCGGGCTGATCGTCTTCGGCAGCGTGTCCTGCGTGCTCACCCTGGCCGTTGGCGTCATCGGAGACAACGACTCCACCGCAACAAATACCCCGCCCGCGACCCAAGAAGTCGCGCTCAACGTGAACACGCCAGAGACACCCGGCTCCACGCCGCCGCCCCCGCTGGAGACGAACAGCGCCCCGGAGAACACGCCAGACGCCTTCGCGCTCACGCCGCCGCCCGCCACGGTGGTGTACGTCATCATCACAGAGACCCCTGCTTTCACGCCAACGGTCACGCCCTTCCCAACCTTCACGCCGCAAGTGCTGCCCGCCATCTCAAGCGTCACGCCGCACCCCGACGCCGTGCTGCGCATCGCGGCGCTCAGCGATCAGATTGACGCTTCACTGCGCCCGGTGAACCCGCGCACCACCTTCGCCGCCGGCACCAGGCGCATCTTCTTCTTCGTCGAGTTCAGCGCCATGACCGATGGCGTCCTGTGGCGGCGTGCCATCTACAAGGATGGCGAGCTATTCGACGACAACACCTACCTGTGGGGTCTGTCCGCCAGCGGCACGGGGCACTTCTTCTTCGGCCAGGACAGCGGGTTCGAGCCGGGCGACTATGAGATTCGCCTGTTCATCGGCGAAACCGATACCCCGGCCAGCGTGATGCCGTTCACCATCGTCCCTGAGTCTTAGCGGCTCTGGCGAGTCCATGCCCGTCCGTCTGCGCCCGACTACCCCGCGCGCCCGCACTGTCGCGGCGCTGATTGTGCTGCTGGCGCTGGCCGGGCTGGTACTGCGCCTGGGCCTGCTGATCCGCGCTGGCTGGCGCTACGATTACGACGAGGGGATGGTCGGCCTGCAAGTCCTGCGCATCCTGCGCGGTGAGCGCCCTGTCTTCCACCCTGGGCAGCCGTACCTGGCCGCGCTGGAGTCCTACCTCATCGCCCCGTTCTTTGCCGCGTTTGGGGCAAACGCCATCACGCTCAAGCTGGTTCCCTGGCTGCTTGCGGGAGTCTACACAGCGACAACCGGCTGGCTCGGCTGGCGCGCCTTCGACCGGCGGGTGGGCGCGCTGAGCGCGCTCCTGGCCGCGTGCGCCCCCGTGTATCTGCTTATTACTGGCATGAAAGCATGGGGGGCCACTGCCGAGACGCTGGCACTCGGCAACCTGAGCCTGATCGCCGCGTCCTATGTTGTGGACGAGCGGCAGCGCCCCGCAGTCCGCGCGCGCGCCCTGATCCTGCTGGGTTTTCTCGGCGGGGTCGCCTTCTGGGTGTCGTGGCTGATCGTCTTCTACGCGCTTCCCATCGCGGCAGTGCTCGCCTGGCGCGGGCTGGGAACGTCACGCTGCGCGTGGTGGGCCGCAGGGCTGGCCTTCGCCCTGGGCAGCGCTCCCCTGTGGGGCTACAACCTGGGCCACGACTGGGCCACCTTCCGC
>MTKY01050978.1_pt1 | contig 10047 bp, 10 predicted proteins | sample 1042731 | NCBI WGS metagenome assembly MTKY01 (sample SAMN06212206, study PRJNA360538) | anaerobic digester metagenome | biome: Wastewater treatment plant; material: sludge; isolation source: anaerobic digester fed with sludge from wastewater treatment plant | place: Denmark: WWTP Soeholt ...
CAGGCCCAAAACGGAGACTCTGGGCATGTCGGTCTACACCGTGCGCGAGATCGCTAAGGAGATCAAACGCGATCACGCCCTGGCGTTGCAACTCTGGGACTCCGGCGTGCACGAGGCGCGGCTGCTGGCGGGCATGATCGCCGATCCGGGGCAGATGACTCCCGCCGAGATGGATCGCTGGGCGGCGACATTCGACTCGTGGGACATCGTGGATCAGACGACGAGCAACCTGTTTGACAAGACGCCCTACGCCTACCAGAAAGTGTTTGAGTGGGCGGAGCGCGAAGAAGAATTCGTCAAGCGCGCCGCGTATGCGCTGATCGCGGCGCTGGCGGTGCAGGACAAGAAAGCGCCCGACTCCGCGTTCGAGGCGTTCTTCCCGGTGATCGTCGCCGGAGCGACCGACGAGCGCAACTTCGTCAAGAAGGCGGTCAACTGGGCGCTGCGCAACATCGGCAAGCGCAACCAGGCGCTCAACGGCGCGGCGATTACCCTGGCACGCGAGATTCAGACCCTGCCGGCCAAGCCGGCGCGCTGGATCGCCTCGGACGCGCTGCGCGAGCTGACGAGCGACAAAATCCAGCAGCGTCTAGCCAGGAGAAAGTGACGGACGGCCTATGTACATCGGCGACACGCTAAAGAACAACGAGTGACCAAAAGGAGCGGCGATCGTGACCACCCTCGAAGAACTGCGTGCGAAAAGAGCAGAGATTCTGCGCCTGGTGGCCCGGCATGGCGCGTCGAACGTGCGGGTGTTCGGCTCAGTGCTGCGCGGAGAGGCCGGGCCGGACAGCGATATTGACTTGCTGGTAGAAGGTCTGGAACACGCGGCTTGGGGCGGCGGTGCTTTGCTGATGGAGCTGCAGGAACTACTGGAACAGCGGGTTGATCTGGTCACGCCCGGCGACCTGCACCCCCTAATCCGGGATGAGATACTCAAAGAGGCTGAACCCCTATGAAGCACGATCGGGTCTATGTGGTGCATATTCTGGAAACGATCGCCGACATCAACGAGCTGACTGCCGCTGGGCGCGAGGCCTTCATGACGGCCAAACATGATCGCGCGGCTGTATTGCACTATTTGCAGACGATGGCCGAGTCGACACAGCGGCTGTCAGACGAGATCAAAGCAGCCTACCCGGTGGTGGACTGGAAGGCGATCAGCGGTTTTCGCAATCGCCTGGCGCACGGCTACCTGAGTGTGAACATGGACATCGTTTGGAGCGTCATCCAGGACTACCTGCCAGAATTACAGCGCGCTGCCGAAGCCATGCTAGCAGACCTGGAGGAGCAGGGCGGGGAGACATCTGAACAGAGGTAGATTGTGTGCAGCAGTAAGGACGCGCTGCGCGAATTGACGAGCGACAAAATCCAGCAGCGTCTAGCCAGGAGAAAGTGACGGACGGCTTATGTACATCGGCGACACGATGGGACGGCGCGCGATCTACACTCCTGACCGGCTGGCGGTCGTGGACGCGGGCAAAGCCGCCCGCCCCCACTTCACCTACCGCCAGATGAACGAGCGCGCCAATCGCCTGGCCAACTGGCTGCGCGATGAGGTGGGTCTGGGCAAAGGCGACCGCGTGGGCATTGTGGCCCACGACGGCGTGGAGTTCCTCGACGCTTTCTTCGCCTGCGGCAAGCTGGGCGCGATCCTGGCCTGCTACAACTGGCGCATGCACTGGCGCGAGCTGGCCCAGGTGGTGGGCGACACCACGCCCAAAGTGTTGGTGTTCTCCGACGAGTTCAAGGACAACGCAGCCCAGGTAGTGGCCGCAGTCCCCTCTGTGACGCACACCCTGCACATCGAGGGCGAGGGCATTCCTGGCAGCAGGCACTTCGAGACGACGCTGCAATCCGGCGCGCCGGACGCGGTGACCTGCGAGTCATTGGAGGCGGAGGACACCGCTGCTCTGATCTTCACCGGTGGCACGACCGGCCTGCCGCGCGGCGCGCAGATCAGCCACCGCATGATCGGCTGGAACACGCTCAACACGGTCATTCACGACATCCTGCCCGGCGATACCACCGTCAACCTGTTCCCGATGTTCCACACCGGGGGGATGTTCGTCTACACGCTGCCACTGCTGATCGTCGGCGGGACGGTGGTGCTGGTGCGCCGCTTCGACCCGGCGCTGGTGCTCGACCTGATCCAGCAGTACCGGGCCGACTTCATCGGGGCCGTGCCGACCATGTACCAGATGCTCACCCAGGCCCCCAACTGGGCGGAGGCCGACCTGAGCAGCCTGCGCTTCTGCACCAGCGGCGGCGCGGCGCTGCCGGTGCCGCTGGTCGAGCAGTTCGGGCGCGAGAAGGGCGTGCGCTTCAAGCAGGGCTTCGGCATGACCGAGTTCGGGCCGGGCATCTTCGCCCTGGCCCCGGAGGATGCCATCCGCAAGGCGGGCAGCATCGGGCGGCCCAACTTCTTCGTGGACGCGCGCATCGTGGACGAGCACAACCGCCCGCTCCCGCCCAACCAGATCGGCGAGCTGGTGCTCAAGGGGCCGTCGTTCTGCTCCGGCTACTTCAACCTGCCCCAAGCAATGGCCGAGGTCGTGGACGAGGACGGCTGGTTCCACACCGGCGACCTGGCTCGCTGCGATGAGGAATGGTACTTCTTCATCGTAGACCGCAAGAAGGACATGATCATCTCCGGCGGGGAGAATGTCTATCCGGTGGAGATCGAGCAGGCGCTCTACCGCCATCCGGCGGTGCACCAGTGCGCCGTGATCGGCGTGCCCGATGCGAAGTGGGGCGAGGTGGGCCGGGCCTGTGTGGTGCTCAAGCCGGGCGCTGCCGCCAGCGAAGAGGAGCTGCTGGTCTTCCTGCGCGAGCACCTGGCCGCCTTCAAAGTCCCGAAGTCCGTCGTCTTCCTCGACGCCCTGCCCGTCTCGGCGGCGGGGAAGATTCTCAAGCGCGAATTGCGCGAGCGATTTTCGTGAGCAGTCCCTAAAAGGGTTTTGGACTGATGAGCACCTTGATCGCCTGTGATTGACCTCACCCCCAGCCTCGCTACGCTCGGCTTGCCCCCTCTCCATGCATGGAGAGGGGGCGGCGAGGCGCGTTAGCGCCGAGTGGGGGTGAGGTAAACCAGGGCGCAACAAGCTGCCTGACTGATTTTGCACACGCTCCTGGAGGGAGTTTTCGGCCAACGAGCAGAAGGAGGGGCACCAGCAACCATCACACACATGAGACAGATATCCGGTTTCGCAATTCTGCCAATCACCCACCAATCCGTAGGGTTTGTCACATTTTCAAGGAGCTTTGGCAATGCGTAAATGGACACTGATCGTACTGGCCGCCCTGATGGCGCTGTCGCTGGTCGCGGTTCCGTCGTACCGGTCAGCGAGCGCCCAGGAAGGCGAGCCGCTCAAGATCGGCCTGATGACCGACCTGACCGGCGCGCTGCAACTCTACGGCGTCGAGCTAGAGAACGGCTTCATGCTCGGCCTCGAATACGCCACCGACGGCACGCTGGAAGTTGCCGGTCGCCCGATTGAGGTCATCGTGCGCGACTACGTCAACGACCCGAACATCGCCGCTACCCAGGCGCGCGAGCTGATCGAGGTCGAGGGCGTGGAAGTGCTGGTCGGCGCGCCGTCGTCCGGCGTGACGCAGGGCCTGGTCAGCATCGCCGCCGAGTACGGCGTCGTGCTGATGGCTGGTCCCGCCGCCGCCAAGAACCTGACTGGCGAGTTGTTTGAGCCGACCACTTTCCGCGCCTGTCGCAACTCGTGGCACGACGCGCTGGTGCTGGCTCCCTTCTGGGTAGACGCCATCGGCCCGACCTACGTCCAGCTTGCCGCCGACTACGCCTTCGGGCGCGAGGAAGCTGAGGCGTTCGACTATGCGCTCCAGCAGGCGGGCGCGACCCCGGCGATGGACACGCTCTACGCCCCGCTGGACACAACCGACTTCGCCCCGTACCTGCAGCAGATTCTCGACTCCGGTGCGGACGGCGTGATCTACATCTGGGCGGGCGCGACGACGATTCCGCTGGTCAAGCAGATTCAAGAGCTAGGCGTGGCGGAGAAGATGGCGGCGCTGGCCTTCTTCAACTCCAACGAGTTCCAGCTTGCCTTCGCCGAGGCCACGATCATCCCCAGCGACGGGTTCATCGTCTACCACTACACCCTGCCCAAGACCGAAGTCAACGACTGGCTGGTAGCACGGCACAAGGAAGTCTACAACGACGTGCCCGACCTGTTCACCGAGTGCGGCTTCGCCAACGCCCAGGCGCTGGTGCTCGGCCTGCAGAAGGCCGAAGGCTCGACCGAGCTTGACGCGCTGATCCCCGCGCTGGAAGGCTTGCAGTGGGAAGGGCCGAAGGGCACCTACTTCATGCGCGCTGAGGATCACCAGGCGTTGATGCCCATGTACGCCGTGCGCATCACCAACCTGACCGATCCGGAGTTCAAGTTCTACGAGTTGCTGCAAGAGATCGAGATCACCGACATCCCGTGCGAGGCCGGGGCCGACCGTAGCAGCGAGACGCTCGACTGCACGCCGCTGGCCGAGCGCGCCCAGTAGCGTCCGTTCCGTAACCGACTGGCGGGGGGTGCACGCCGTGCATCCCCCGTCTTTGAAGCGAGCAGGTGTATGGTCGAAGAGACGTTTATTCTTGAAGGCAAGGGGCTGCGTAAAGAATTCGGCAGCCTGGTCGCCGTTGCCGGTGTGGACATTCGCGTGCGCCCCGGTGAATTGCACGCGATCATCGGGCCGAACGGCGCGGGCAAGACAACCCTTTTCAATCTGCTGAGCGGCAACCTGCGCCCCACCGGCGGTACGGTCTGGTTCAAGGGGCGGGACATCACCGCCGAGCGGCTGCACCGCCGCGTGCACCTAGGCATCGGGCGCTCGTTCCAGATCACCAATATTTTCCCCAGCCTGACCGTGCTGGAGAACGTGCGCCTGGCAGCGCAGGCGCTTGGCGGCGACAGCTTCAAGTTCTGGTGGCACTTCCGCCGCTTCACGCAGTACACCGAGACGGCGCTGACGGCCATTGCCCAGGTGGGCCTGGGCGACAAGCTGGGCGTCCCCGCCGCCGTGCTGCCGCATGGCGACCAGCGCAAGCTGGAGCTGGCCATCCTGCTCGCCTCTGACGCCGAGCTGCTGCTGCTCGACGAGCCGACCGCTGGCATGGCCGCCGAGCAGGTTCCGCCGCTGATGGAGACGATCCGCACCATCCAGCGCAGCACGGGCAAGACGATCATGCTCGTCGAGCACAACATGAACGTGGTCATGACCAGCTCTGACCGCATCACGGTCATGCACCTGGGCGAAGTGCTGGCCGAGGGCACGCCCGCCGAGATCACCCGCAACGAGACCGTGCAGCAGGCGTATCTGGGCGAGCTATACGGCGACTTCGCCGGCATCATCGGGGGAGGGAGCACATGAGCGCCGCCCCGGACAATATCCTGGAAGTCCACAACATTCACACCTTCATCGGCGAGTTTCACATCCTGGAGGGCGTGTCGGTGACGGTGCCGCGCGGCAGCATCACCGTGCTGCTGGGGCGCAACGGCGCGGGCAAGACGACCACCCTGCGCAGCATCATCGGCCTGACGCCCCCGCGCAGCGGCGAGATTCGCTTCAACGGCCAGCCCTTGCACGGCAAGCGCCCGCATACTATCGCCCGCATGGGCATCGGCTACGTGCCGGAGAAGCGCGTCATCTTCCGCGACCTGACCGTTGCCCAGAACCTGCAAATCGCCGAGCGCAAGAAGGGCGACCTGGCAGGCAAGGCCGATTTCATCTTCAGCCTGTTCCCTGACCTCAAGCGGCTCTACCACCTGCCGGGCGGCCACCTGTCCGGCGGGCAGCAGCAAATGCTGGCCGTAGCCCGCGCCCTGGTCGCCGACAACGACCTGCTGCTCATTGACGAGCCGAGCGAAGGACTGGCCCCGGTGATCATCGAGCAGATGATGGAGGCCATTCGCCAGCTTTCGGCGCGGACAACGGTGCTGCTCGTCGAGCAGAATTTCCAGGTCGCCAGCCATCTGGCCGAGCGCTACGTGATCATCGAGGAGGGCATCTCCGTGCACGCGGGCCTGATGGCCGACCTGGTGCGCGACCCGGAGCTGATCAAGACCACCCTGGGCGTGGCCTAGGAGCGGAGGGACTGATGCACAGCTATTTTGCTCACCTGTCGCCCCAGCACCGCCGCTCGTGGCTGCTCGTGGTCGCCTATGTCGCTGCGCTGCTGGCGGTCAGCCTGGCCGACTTCGGGGCCAACACCGCCGGGCAGACGATGTTTCGCGGCGTGCTGCTGGGCATGTTGATCTTCCTGGTGGCGTCGGGGCTGTCGCTGATCTTCGGGCTGCTCGACGTGCTGAACTTCGCCCAGGGCGCTTTCCTGCTCATCGGCGCTTACGTGGGCTATGACGTGTACCTGCGCGTGGACGGCAGCGCCGACGTGCGCTTCCTGGCGGCCATCGTCAGCGGCGTGGCCTTTGTCGCCCTGATCGGCGCGATCATGGAGATGGGGCTGATCCGCCCGCTGTACGAGCGCCCGGTCTTCCAGTTGGTGCTCACCTTCGGACTGGGCGCGATCTTCCTCGACCTGGTCGAGCGCTACTACGGGGCCGATCCCAAGCAGCCGCTTGCCCCGCCGTCGCTGCTCAGCAAGAACTTCTCGCTATTCGGGCAGAGCCTGAGCTACTACCGGCTGTTCATCATCGTGCTGGGCGTCGTGATGATGATTGGCGTGTTTCTGCTGCTCAACCGCACGCGCATCGGCATCATCATCCGCGCCGGCGTGCAAGACCCGGAGATGGTGCAGGCGCTGGGCATCAACGTGCGGCGGGTGTTCACGCTGGTCTTTGTGCTGGGTGCGGGGTTGGCGGCGCTGGGCGGCATTGCCCTGGTGCCCTACCAGGGCGCGACGCTGGGCATGGGCAACCAGTTCCTGATCCTGGCCATTGTGGTCATCGTCATCGGCGGGATGGGCAGCTTTGAGGGCACGGCCATCGCCAGCATCGTCGTCGGGCTGACGCGGGCTGTCGCCGAGCAGCTTTCGCTGGCTCACTTCAACGCGCCGGTGCTGGCCGAGACATCGGTGCTGCTGTTGATGATCGTCGTGCTGCTCGTGCAGCCGAACGGCTTGTTTGGCAGGGGGGAATGATGGTCGAGCGATTCGTCTTTGCGCGCATCCAGCGCATCCCGGACTCCACCCTGCGCGGCCTGGCCGAGCGACTGGCGCGGCTGGTGCTGGAGAACTGGTTCTTCGCCCTGGCGTTTGTGCTGCTGTGGCGCTTTCCGTACATCGTGGCTGATCTCACCGGCTCGCAGGTGACGCCCAGCCGCCCGACAGGTGACTCCGCCTTCTGGCAGAGCGAGATGGCCCGCGCCCTGGCGCTGGCCTGCCTGGCGATGAGCTACAACCTGCTCTTCGGCTTCAGCGGGATTGTCTCCTTCGGCCACGCGCTGTACTTCGGTGCGGGCGGCTATGTCACCTTCATCCTGATGGGCCACTACGACACGGGGCTACAGCACAAGGCGCTGGTCGTCGTGTTGCTGGTGGCGCTGGGGCTGGCGCTGTTCAGCCGGCTGCGGGCGCGGGCGCTGGTCGTGGTCACGTTGATCGGCGTGCTGCTGGCTTTGCTGCTGCTGCCCAGCGGGGGCAGCATCTCCTTCTGGCAGGCGGCGGCGGTCGCCCTGCTGCTGAGCATCGTCGTCAGCCTGGCCTCCGGCGTGGTGACGCTGCGCGTGCGCGGCATCTACTTCGCCATGTTCACCCTGGCCCTGGCCGAGGTGTTCTGGGTGCTGGCCAAGAGCGGCACCTTTCGCAACTACAGCGGCGCGGAGGACGGGCTGGCCTTCCGCAATCTGCTACCGGCGGCGCTCAACGTCACGCCGACCGCCGACGGCAGCCGCCTGACCATGTACCGCTGGACGGTCATCTTCTTCGCCGTGATCTTCCTGGCTATCCGCCGCTACATGAGCTCCCCGGTGGGGCGGGTGATGTTGGCTATCCGCGAGAACGAGGAGCGCGCGCAGACCATCGGCTACCACACCCTGTTCTACAAGGTGCTGACGATGATCTTCGCCGGGGCCATCGCCACGCTGAGCGGGCTGTTGTTCGTGATCTGGGCGACGGACAAGATCGTGCACCCCGACACGCTGAGCCTGGCCTACACTGTTGACCCGCTGCTGAACACGCTGATCGGCGGAGTGGGCACGCTGACCGGCCCGGTGATTGCCACGCTGGGCCTGCACCTGGGCGAGACGTACCTGCGCAACGAGACGTTCACGCTCAGTACGCAGATATTCGGCCTGCTGGCGGTGTGGCAGGTGATCGCTCTGGCCGCTGCCGCCGCGCTCGTGTGGGTGTTCCGTCGCTCGCTGACGGCGCTAGGGCAGCGCCTGGTCAAGGCCGAGCCGCGCACGCCGCGCTACGGGCGGCTGATGCTGGCTTACCGTGCTGGCACATTCATCGTGCTGGCTGCCGTCCTGCTGCTGATCGGGGGCCGGTTGCGCGGCGAGGCGGACGCGGTCTACAACGTTGCCGACCTGTGGGACTTGTTCCTGGGCGCGCTGTTCGTGGTGGTGGTGATGGTACTGCCGCTCGGCATCGTCGGCACGTGGAACCGGCTGTGGGCGACGCGCCGCCTGCGCCAGCTTGAGCGGCAGATGCACAAGGAGCGCGAGTCAGCGGGCACGAGCGAAACCTGACAGGCGGCTTGATCGTGTTGGTTAGCCTCACCCCCGCTCGGCGCTGATGCGCCTCACCGCCCCCTCTCCACGTTGTGGAGAGGGGGCAAGCCGAGCGCAGCGAGGGTGGGGGTGAGGCTCAGACCGCGTTCGGCTCGCTGCCCCTACAAGGCTTCCGAAGTCTCGCAGACTTCGGAAGTTGGGGCCGGAGCGCCGCGCTCCTCGGTGCCCGGCTCCGCTGCGTGACCGTCCCCTAGCTCGGCGACGAGCATCCCGGCCAGGATCAGCCCGCAGCCAACAAGCTCCTTCACGCCGAGTACTTCATTGGCCCACCACCAGCCGAAGAACGCGGCGAAGACCGGCTCCAGGCTGAAAAGGAGCGCGGTGTGCGTCGGCGTGGTGAAGCGCTGCGCGTACACTTGCAGGCTGAAGACCAGCGCCGTCGCCACCAGGCCGGTGAAGGCAATCGCCCCCCAGGTTTCGGCGGGCAAATCCACGCGCGGCGTCTCGAAGACGAACGCGGCCCCGCCGGACAGCATGGCGACGGTGGCGATCTGCACCGTTGTCAGGCGGATGGTATCATGGCGCGGCGCGAAGTGGGCCACGCTGACGATGTGCAGGGCGAACATCAGCGCGCAGGCCAGCACCCACAGGTCGCCGGTGGCCATGCTCAGGTCGCGCTCCAGGGAGAGAAAGGCCAGCCCCACCGTCGCCGCCAGGATGCCCAGCGCCGGGCCGCGCCCCGGCGGGCGGCGCAGCAGCACCGTCGCCAGGACGGGCACCATGACCACGCTCAGCCCGGTGATGAACCCGGCTTTGGCTGTGGTCGTCGTCTGCAAGCCAATCGTCTGGAAGACGTAGCCGCCTGCCAGCCACACGCCGATCAGCGCGCCAGCGCGCAATTCAGCCCGCGTCACTCCCCGCACGCGGCGGCGGAACAGCGCGGCCAAAAGGATCGCGGCCAGGGCGAAGCGCCAGGCGACGAAGGTCATCGGTGCTACGTCGTCCAGTGCGTTCTGGACGATGACGAAGGTCGATCCCCAGATCAGCGCGACGAAGCCCAGGGTGAGGTCGGCCTGCCAGCGCTTCATGCGTGCCTACATCGCCCGCACCAGGATAGCGCGTAGCTCGCTGTCGCTCAGCGCGACCGGGTTGCCCTTCATCGAGCTGGAACGCCCCGCCGCAGGGATCAGCGCATCGAAGGCTGCTTCGTCCAGCCCATACGCAGCCAGGCCGGGCACGCCCAGGTCTGCCACCAGGTCGCGCACCCAGGTCGCGCCGTCATCGGCGGAGGCGCGCGCGTCGCCGGTCAGCAGGCGGGCGACCTCATCGTAACAGCGCAGGGAGGGGTGTTCCGGCGCGCGCTCGCGCAGCGCGGCGACGTTGGCGGCCATG
>MTKY01055627.1_pt1 | contig 10043 bp, 9 predicted proteins | sample 1042731 | NCBI WGS metagenome assembly MTKY01 (sample SAMN06212206, study PRJNA360538) | anaerobic digester metagenome | biome: Wastewater treatment plant; material: sludge; isolation source: anaerobic digester fed with sludge from wastewater treatment plant | place: Denmark: WWTP Soeholt ...
ATGACCGATAGTTCGGAAACGGGAAAACTGCTCTCTGAACTTTCTTGCGCCAACATCACCCGCCGCACTGCAGCCAGCCGGTTGGCGGTGATCTGCGCCCCGGTTTCGGCCATCCGCGCCTCCAGTGCGGCATACCAATGCGCGTCCCGGACCTGATCCTTCAGCAGCCTGTTTCGGTCACGCATGGCTTTTTCATAGGAAATCACCGCCTCGGCATGGCCGGGCGTGAAGGATAGCGTCATCCGATCAAGAAATCGGCGGCGGCCTTCCGCGGATTCGATCCACAGCCGGTCCATCGCCGGGATCAGCCAAAGGACGCGAAGGATGCGGCCAAGGGACACTTGCCTTGCGGCCTTGCCGTCGATCCGCGTCTGACGCGGATCCGACCCTTCGGCCCAGGTCTCCACCAGACTATTGCCGGTCAAACCGAACACTTGTGCGGTTATCTTCCAACCAATGGAATCGGGCTTGCGGGCAAGGTCTTCGGCCGCAGCGCGGCGCAGGCCGCGACCGGGCGAAAGCAGGGAAACCGCTTCGAGAATATTGGTCTTGCCCGCCCCGTTCGGACCATGAATTGCAGCCGGTCGCCCATCGAAAACCAACCGCGTGGCACGGTGGCTGCGGAAATGGGAAAGCGTCAGCGCGGTGATGGCAAGACCGCTCACGCCTCTCTCCCCTTCATCTTGGCAAAAATACTCTGGGGGATCCGGGGGGCTGGCCCCCCGGCCGGACCGATCAGACGCGCATCGGCATCACGACATAGACCGCGCTGGTGTCATTGCCTTCGCGCATCAATGTGGGGTCGCCGGACGAATTGAACAGGAACACCGCATTCTCGCGGTCAACCTGGCTGGCGATTTCCAGCAAATACTTGGCGTTGAAGCCGATTTCCAGCCGCTCGTCGCTGTAGGCTACAGCCAGCTCTTCCTCGGCGGCACCGCTGTCGGGGGCGTTCACCGACAGGATCAGACGATCTTCATCCAGGCTCAGCTTCACTGCGCGCGAGCGCTCGGAGGACACGGTCGCCACACGGTCCACGGCACGCGCGAATTCGCTGGCATCCACCTCCAGCCGTCGGGTGTTGCCGGTGGGGATGACGCGGGTGTAATCGGGGAAGGTGCCGTCAATGACCTTCGAAGTCAGGGTGATGGCAGGCGTGGCGAAACGGATCTTGGTCTCGGACACCGAAACGGCAATCTGCATGTCGTCATCGTCCAAGAGCTTGCGCAGTTCGTTCACGGTCTTGCGCGGTACGATCACGCCGGGCATGCCTTCGGCCCCGGCAGGCAGCGGCGCGTCGATGCGGGCCAGACGGTGGCCATCGGTGGCGACACAGCGCAGCACCTGGCCCTCTTCGCCTGCGGCGACGTGCAGATAGACACCGTTCAGGTAGTAGCGGGTTTCCTCGGTCGAAATGGCGAATTTCGCCTTGTCGAAAAGCCGCCGCAGCACTGGGGCGGGGGCAGAGAAATTGGTGGTGTATTCCGATGAGGCCATCACCGGAAAATCTTCTTTCGGCAGCGTAGCAAGGCTGAAGGTCGATCGCCCGGCAGCAACCGTCAGACGGCCCGAGGCGGCATCTTCAGCCAGGTTCACCAGCGCGCCATCGGGCAGCTTGCGGATGATCTCGTGCAGCATCACGGCCGAAACGGTGGTCGCCCCGCCGCGTTCCACCATGGCCTCGGCACGGTCGATGACCTCGATGTCCAGATCGGTGGCGCGGAATGAAACATTCGCGCCCTCTGCCTCGATCAACACGTTTGCCAGGATCGGAATGGTATTGCGGCGTTCCACCACAGATTGCGCCTGAGCCAGCGCCTTCAGAAGCGTGCCGCGTTCGATCGATAGTTTCATCGTTCTTCCCCCTGCCGGACCCCCAATGAAGGGACGCCGACATTACCCGGCTTTCGCCGGTTCACAAGCGTTTCCGCGCGACTTTGGGTGTGTTTCCGGGGGCCGTCAAGGCCACCCGGCCTAGCTTTGCAGCAGCCGCCGCAACAGTTGCAGATCATCCGCAAGTTGGCTGTCCAGGGCCATCAGCTCTTCGATCTTGCGCACGCCATGCATGATGGTGGTGTGATCGCGCCCGCCAAAGCGGCGGCCGATTTCAGGCAGCGACCGCGGGGTAAGCTGTTTGGCCAGATACATTGCCACCTGACGCGGACGGGCGATGGTGCGCAGGCGTTTCGGCCCGATCATGTCGGCCAGGCGGATGTTGTAATGCTCGGCCACCTTGCGCTGGATTTCCTCGATCGTCAGCTTGCGGTCGCTGGCGCGAAGGATGTCGGCCAGGCAGTCCTGCGCCAGATCCAGGGTGATTTCGCGGCCCACAAGGCTGGCAAAGGCAAAAAGGCGGGTCAGTGCGCCTTCCAGCACGCGGACGTTGGTGGTGATGCGGTGGGCCAGGAATTCCAGAACGCCCGACGAGATCTGCAAGCCCTTGTACTGGCCGCGGTAGAAATCGACCTTCTGCTGCAGGATGCCAAGGCGCAGTTCGTAATCGGTCGGGTGCAGGTCAACCACCAGACCGCATTGCAGGCGGCTCTTGATGCGGTCTTCCAGATCCTTGATCTCGCCCGGCGCGCGGTCAGCCGAGATGACGATTTGTTTGTTCTGATCGACCAAAGCATTGAAGGTATGGAAGAATTCTTCCTGTGTGCTGTCCTTGCCGGCGATGAATTGCACGTCATCGACCATCAGCACATCGACCGAGCGGAACAGCGATTTGAAATCCATGATCTGCTTGTCGCGCAGCGCCTGGATGAAGCGGTACATGAACTGTTCGGCCGAGAGATAAAGAACGCGGAGGTCCGGGCGGCGGGCCTGCAATTCATGCGCGATGGCGTGCATCAGGTGCGTCTTGCCCAAGCCGACCCCACCGTAAAGAAACAGCGGGTTGAAAGTGACCGGCCCGCCCTCGGCCACCCGGCGGGCAGCGGCATGGGCCAGTTCGTTGGGCTTGCCGACAACGAAACTGTCAAAAGTGAAACGCGCGTCCAGCGGCGCACCGGGCAGGTCATCGTCTGATGCGGGCTTGGCCCGAGCAGTGACCGGCTTGCTGCCATTGGTCCGTGCCTCGGCGGTCTTCGGCGCGGCGGCGATGACCGAGAACTCGACCCGGTGAACTTCGGCGCCGACGGTCAGCAGTTGGGAGCGAATCTGGTCAGCATAGTTGCGCTGAACCCAATCGCCGAAAAAAGTGGTGGGAACTTCGAAATGCGCAACGCCGTTTTTCAGCCGGGCAAACCGCAGCGGCTCGATCCAGGTCACATAGTTGTTCTTGCCGACCCGCTTCATCAGCGCTTCGCGGGCTTGTCCCCAAGTCTCGTTCGTCATCTCTGCTCGATCCACATTTCCCCCCTCGCGCCAAGAGCGCCGAGGAGATCCCCCCAAACCACACGCAATCCACAAAATGGTACAGGAAGACCATTGCCCCCGAAGGCGACTGTGGTCTTCAATCCGTGTCCGGTCAGGACTGGAAAGACCAGCGAGGCGGCGATTGGCGCGCACCAACTGACCCTTCAGGCCGCAACGCCGCAAGCGCCGTCGCAACCCATTGTTCGCAAACAAAAATCGCTTATTATGGGCAAGCAACCCGATGTTCTATGGCAGCGCGATTTCGGTTTGCGACCACAACATGTCCCCCAAGACGAAGTGAATCGCAGGGTGACGCTAACGCGCTGTCCGCAGGCTCTGCAACCGAACATCGCGCTTGACAGAGATTCAGTTGCTGCGAATCCGAAGGGTCGTGCAATTCGGCAACGCGAGGCGTTTTGATCGTTTCCGGGAAGGAGAAAATGCGAAAGGGGACGCAACCGGAAATGGCTGCGCCCCCCTTTGGATTGCGAGATTCCGTTCGACTCAGGCCTTGGCGGCCAAGCCCTTCACGCGCGACGCCAGGCGCGACATCTTGCGCGCCACGGTGTTCTTGTGCAGCACACCCTTGGTAACGCCGCGTGCCAATTCCGGCTGGGCGTTCTTCAGCGCGTCGGCGGCAGCGCTTTGGTCGCCCGAGGCAATGGCCTCTTCGACCTTGCGCAAGAAGGTGCGGATGCGCGAGCGGCGGGCCTTGTTGACGTCATGGCGCGCCTCGGATTGCTTGGCGCGTTTCTTGGACTGGGCGGTATTTGCCATGGGCTGATCGTTCCTTGCGGTCTTTTCAATGTCTTCGCACGAAAACCCCAAGGCCCCGTCCGGGAATGCTTCCGGAGGACGGGATTGATTCTTGCCTAAGCGGGCCCACGCGCATGTAAGTCGGGCCTATAGGCCATCCGGCGCGGAAAGGGAACAGGAAAATCAGCGGTCGCGGAACTGCGGCTGGCGCTTTTCCAGGAAGGCGGCCATGCCCTCTTTCTGGTCCTCGGTGGCGAAGGCGGCGTGGAACAGGCGGCGTTCGTGCAAAAGCCCCTCGGCGAGGGAGGTTTCCTGCGCCCGGTTCACCGCTTCTTTCACCAGCATTGCGGTGATCATGGATTTTTCGGCGATGCGGGTGGCGATCTTCCGGGTTTCCTCGATCAGCGATTTGGCCGGGTAGACGCGGGACACCAGGCCGCAGCGTTCCGCCTCGGCGGCCTCCATGAAGCGTCCGGTCAGGTGCATGTCCATCGACTTCGACTTGCCGACGAACCGGGTGAGTCGCTGGGTGCCGCCCATGCCGGCCGGGATGCCAAGGTTGATTTCAGGCTGGCCGAATTTGGCGGTATCGGCGGCAACGATGAAATCGCACATCATCGCCAGTTCGCAGCCGCCACCCAGGCAATAGCCGGAGACGGCGGCAATCATCGGTTTGCGAACACGGGCGATGGCATCGGTTTCGGGGCCGAAAAGGTTATCGAAGAACACGTCGGCAAAGGATTTCTCTGCCATTTCACGCACATCCGCTCCGGCGGCAAAGGCCTTTTCCGAGCCGGTCAACACGATGCAGCGGATCTTGTCATTGGCATCCGCAGCGGTCACCGCCTCGGCCAGTTCGCGCATCAGGGTTGTGTTCAGCGCATTCAGGGCATCGGGGCGGTTCAGGCGGATGAGGGCGGTGTAGTCCTCGATCTCGACGATGAGCGTTTCGTAGGCCATGGCAGGCTCCGCCGTTTCACGTTGCGGCGGACTCCTAGCAGTGTTGCGGCAGAAGGCAAGTCATCGCTGACAGCGCGGACAGAAGAAGGTGGAGCGGCCGGATTGCACGATGCGGGCGATGGTCCCGGTGCAGCCGGGCGTGGTGCAGGGCTGACCCTCGCGGTCGTAGACGCGGAAAGCATGCTGGAAGTAGCCCAGTTCGCCGCTGGTCTGGCGGTGGTCGCGCAGGGACGATCCGCCGGCTTCGATGGCTTCGGCCAGCACCTCGCGGATGATCGGCACAAGGCTGGCGGTGCGATTGGCCGACAGCTCGCCCGCAAGCTGCTGGGGCGAGATGCGGGCGCGGAACAGGACCTCGCAGACATAGATATTGCCAAGGCCGGCGACGAGGTGCTGATCCAGCAACGCCGCTTTGATCGGCGTGCGGCGGCCCTTCAGCGCAGCGGTCAGATAGGCATCGTCGAAGGTGTTGCCCAGCGGTTCGGGACCAAGCGAGGCAAGCAGCGGATGTGTCTCTGCACCTGCGGTTTGCAGCAGATCCATCGCACCAAAGCGGCGCGCATCGTTGAAGGTGATGCGGGCGCCCGAGTCCATTGTCAGGACGACATGGTCGTGCTTTTGCGGCGCCGGGTGGTCGTGGTGGAACGTCCCCAACATGGCCCCAGAGACCAGCATCCGCCCCGACATGCCCAGATGGACAAGCAGGCTTTCACCCGAGGACAGGTCGGCCAGCAGGTATTTCGACCGCCGCCGCAGGGCCAGCACGCGCTGCCCGGTCAGCCTTTCGGCCATACCGTCGGGCAGGGGCCAGCGCAGATCGGGGCGATTGACCTGCGCATGGGCAATCAAACGGCCCTCCATCACCGGGAGGAGGCCGCGGCGGACGGTCTCCACCTCGGGCAGTTCGGGCATCTCAGACCTCGCGGAGGGCCTTGCGGGCGGCTTCTTTCGGCTGGGCATAGCCCACGACATACTTGTAGGCCTGAATGACCGTGCCGTCACGGAAATGGAAGACCAGATACCAGCCCTGCTTTTCCACCGCGGCATCAAGATCGCGCCATTTGCAGGTGGTGCGGTCGAACCACCAGCGCGGCAGGGTGAGGTGTCACGGTCGTAGGTGATCTCATAGACCGGTGCATGCATCGCAAGATAGACGACAAAGGCCAGGATCAGCACCTCTGGCCCGATCGCTTCGGCGCTCATCTGGATGCTGAAATATGCCAGCATCGCGGTGACGCCCCAGAACAGCAGTTTCAGCCCAAGGGTGGAGCGACGCCGGCGCGTGCCCAGCGTGTCGGGTGCCACGGCCCGATAGCCGATCAGCGAGATCAGCCGCGACATGGAATCCTGTCAGCCAGCCTCTGTTACGCCGGGAAAAAGCCCCGGCGTCACCCGGTTGCGCAGCGCGATGGCGAGCACGACTCGCAGCAGGAACAGCGCGATGCCTGCACCAGTCGCCCAAATCGGAGTTGTCGCGAATCTGGCGAGTTCGTCCTGCATCCGGCCTGCCCTTGTGTCGTCACAGCCGCGCGCTGCGGCAGATTGCAGTTTCCCTTGTGGCGCTTGCGGCGCTATATCCCCGACGGATGACAATTTTCGGGCGAAGGCTGGACATGACCGGCGAGGACAAGACCACGCATTTCGGGTTTCGTGATGTGCCCGAGGCCGAAAAGGCCGGGATGGTGCATGGCGTCTTTTCGCGCGTCGCCAGCAAATACGACGTGATGAACGATCTGATGTCGGGCGGTGTTCATCGGCTGTGGAAGGACGCGATGATGGACTGGCTGGCGCCGCGGCCCGGTCAACGGTTGCTGGACGTGGCCGGGGGCACCGGCGATGTGGCGTTTCGCTTCCTGAAACGCGCGCCAGGGGCTGCGGCGGTGGTTTGCGACATGACCGAGCCGATGCTGATCGAAGGCCGCAAGCGGGCGGAAGCCGAGAAGATGGCGGCCAGCCTAGACTGGGTGGTGGGTGATGCGATGGCCTTGCCGTTCGAGAGCAATTCGTTCGACGTTTACACGATTTCCTTTGGCATCCGGAATGTGACGCGGATTGCCGATGCTTTGGCCGAGGCTTACCGGGTGCTGCGCCCCGGCGGGCGGCTGATGGTGTTGGAGTTCAGCCAGATTCCGAACGATCTGATGCAAAAGGCCTATGACCTTTACTCGTTCAACGTGATCCCGGTGATGGGGCAGATCGTGGCGGGCGACCGCGACAGCTATCAATATCTGGTCGAATCGATCCGCAAGTTTCCCGATCAAGAGACCTTTGCCGGCATGATCCGCGCAGCGGGGTTCGGTCAGGTGAAATACCGCAACATGACGATGGGCATCGCCGCCCTGCATTCGGGCTGGAAGCTTTAGGTGCGCGGCCCGCACAACATCTGGCGGCTGGTCCGCACGCTGGCGACGCTGGAGCGGACCGGTGCCATCGTGCAGGTGCTGGAGGCGTTCAAGGCGCCGCCGCGCATTCGGGCGGTGGCGCGCATTCTGGGCTGGCCGTTCAAGGCGTTGGGCCTGCGGGGTGATCCGACGCTGCCACCGCTGACGCGGGCACTGACGGCGCTGGGCCCGGCCTACATCAAGTTCGGGCAGGTGTTGTCGACCCGCCCGGATATTGTGGGAGACGAGCTGGCGACCCAGTTGAAATACCTGCAGGACAAGCTGCCGCCGTTTGCCACCGATGTGGCAAAGTCGATGGTCGAGACGGAGCTGCAAGTAACAGTGGCCGAGGTATTTTCCGCCTTCTCAGAGCCTGTTGCGGCAGCCTCGATCGCACAGGTGCATAAGGCGCGGCTGGCCGATACCGGCGAGGATGTGGCGGTCAAGGTGCTGCGCCCGAATATCGAACGCGCCTTCCGCAAGGATCTGGATGCCTTCTATCTGGCCGCCAAATGGATCGAGATCCTGGCGCCGTTTTCCCGCCGCTTGCGGCCGATGGATGTGATCGCCCATTTCGAAGGCGTGGTGATGGGCGAATTGGACCTGCGGCTGGAATGCTCGGCCGCGTCAGAGTTCGGCGCCAATACGGCAAAGGATGACGGGCTGATCGTGCCAAAGCCGTTCTGGCATCTTTCGGGGCGCCAGGTGATGACGATCGGTTGGGCCGAAGGGATCGGGCTGAACGATCTGGCGGCGATGGATGCAGTCGGGATTGACCGGCCCACCATCGCGGCGCGGGTGCTGACGCTGTTTCTGAACCATGCGCTGCGCGACGGATTCTTTCACGGCGACATGCATCAGGGCAACCTGAAGGTTACGCTTGGCGGCGACCTGATCGCCTATGACTTCGGCATCATGGGGCGGATCGACGAATACACCCGCCGGGTCTATGCCGAAATTCTGTTGGGTTTCATCCGCAAGGATTATCGCCGCGTCGCCGAGGTGCATTTCGAGGCGGGCTATGTGCCGGCCGACCGCGATATCGACGAATTCGCGCGGGCCTTGCGCGCCGTCGGAGAGCCGATTTTCGGCATGGATGCCAGCCGAATCTCGATGGCGCGGCTGCTTTCGTATCTGTTCGAGGTGACCGAGCGTTTCGGCATGGAAACGCGGACCGAGTTGATCCTGTTGCAACGGACCATGGTGGTGGTAGAGGGCGTGGCCCGCAGTCTGGACGCGCATATCAACATCTGGCAGGTCGCCCGCCCGGTGGTGGAGGGCTATGTGCGCAAGCATCTTGGCCCGCAGGCCGTGCTGCGCGATCTTGCGTTGACCGCAAGGGTACTGGCGCGTTTCGGGCCAAAACTGCCCGCTTTGGTCGAAGCGCAACTGATCCGCGCGGGCAACCCGGCCACGCCGCAAAAGCCGCTGCGTGGGCCAAAGGCGCGGTGGTGGCCTGCCTTGGCCATTGCGGCTGCGCTTGTGGCAGGTGTCTGGGTCGGCTGGCTGATCTGATCAGCCCGGGGGAACCCGCAGAGCGGTGATGTCCGTGGCGGCGACTTCGATCCCGCCCTCGAAGACCAGCCGCACGCCGCCCGAACCCCCACGCGCCTCGATCACACGGCCGTAATATTCGACCGGGTCTTCCTGCAGCACTTCACCATCACGCCAGCTTTCCAGTGACAGGGTGTATTTGCCGTCGGGCAACGGGTCGCCCTGGGCATCGCCGCCGAACCATGCGTAGGGTTCGGACGAAACCGGGATGTCTTCGCGCGAGACAGTGTTGCCGGCGGCGTTCCTGACGACGAGAACGGCACGATCAGCCGAATAGACTGGGTTGGGCGACAATGTCACCGGTTCGCCCGAGAACCAGACGGGGGCTGCGGCGCGCGCCTCTTGTCCGACCCATCCGGCCAGCTGCGACATGCCCATTAGCGAAAATTGGCTGGCCATGGCTTCAAGCAGCTGATTGGTTTTCGTCTGCTGTTCGACCCCCGAGAAAGTGGCAAGCTGCACCGCGTAGTCGGTGGAATCGATGGGGTTCAGCGGGTCCTGATTCTGCATCTGGACGGTCAGCATCCGCAGAAAGGTATTGAAGTCGGTACCGCCAGGAGACGATCCGGAGCCTGTGCTGGCGGACCCGTAGGCGGAGGTGGCGGAAGAGGTGGCGGTGACGTCCATTTTGTCCTCAGATGCGAAGGTAAAGGCCCGTTACGGGAAGCGGTGGGCGGGTTGGTTCGGTGGAATGGGTGACTGTTGCCGGTGCGGTGTCGTCAGGCCGCGTCGGCGAAGCAGCCTGTGGTCGGTCATCAGTGCCCGGCCCGTCCCAGCGGCTGAAGCTGAGATCCAGCCCCTGATGGCCTGCGGCCCGCATTTCGGCCGAAAGCTGGTCGGCATGGCGGCGTAGCAGATCAAGCGTATCCCGCCGCTCGGCCGAAACGGTCATCACCAGACGATCGCCGTCACTGCGCAGGTCGATCCGGACATGACCCAGCTCTTCGGGGGAAAGCCGCAGTTCAGTGACAGCATCCCCCGAGCTGGTAACGGCCTGAACGATCTGCACCGGTGCGGATGGCGGGGATATTGCGG
>MTKY01005080.1_pt1 | contig 10042 bp, 6 predicted proteins | sample 1042731 | NCBI WGS metagenome assembly MTKY01 (sample SAMN06212206, study PRJNA360538) | anaerobic digester metagenome | biome: Wastewater treatment plant; material: sludge; isolation source: anaerobic digester fed with sludge from wastewater treatment plant | place: Denmark: WWTP Soeholt ...
CCGGCGGAGCCGTGACCGAGCCGACGCATACTGAACGCGCGCTGGGCATTCTGGGCGGCTACACGTTTTCCGAAGCTGTCGAACAGCTTACAGATGGTGATACGCTCGTGGTGATCACCGATGGCATTACCGAGGCAATGGACGAGCGCCGGGAGTTCTTCGGCAGGACAGGCATCACCCGCTTCCTGAGGCAGGCTGACGGACAGAATCCGGCGGAACTAGCCTCCGGCCTGCTTGCCGCCGCCACAGCCCACGCGCGCAGCGAACTCCGCGACGATGCCGCGATTCTGGTACTGAAGTTCGGCGGATAACGTGGATCAGCCGGCGTGTTAGCGCCAATAAGTGGTGCCACAACGGAACCGGCGATATCTGCCCGCGGACTAGACGTCAACATTCCGGGGCTCAAAGGAAGATGAAGCTCAAGCGTACAAGCTGCGCATGTGAACGCACCAGGTGACAACCTTACGCCGCTGCTCAGGGCCTCGTTCGGGTTCGAGAGCTTTAGGCCCGGGCAGGCCGAGGCTATCGGCAGCCTTTTCGCACGCAAGCATACGCTGGTCGTAATGCCCACCGGCGCGGGGAAATCGCTGGTCTACCAGTTCTTCGCGGTCTCGCGCCCCGGCGTGACGCTTGTGATATCGCCGCTTATCTCGCTGATGCAGGACCAGGTGGAAGCGCTCGCGCGCAGACGAATCCCCGCGACATTCATAAACAGCTCGATTCCGTCTTACGAACAATCGGCGCGGCTGGAGTCGATGGCGGATGATCGTTACAGGCTGGTCTACGTCGCCCCGGAACGACTGCGCAGCACGGCGTTTCAGAACGCGCTGGCAAGGACCAGACTCGCGCTGTTGGCGGTGGATGAAGCGCATTGTGTATCGCAGTGGGGCCACGATTTCAGGCCGGACTACCTGCACATAGCAACCGCCCGGGCGCGCTGGGGCAGTCCGCTGACGGCCGCACTTACGGCGACCGCCACGCCGAGGGTGAGAGCGGATATTGTGGAATTGCTCAATCTCGATCAGGCCGAGCACCTCGTAACTGGCTTCAACCGGCCCAATTTGACGTTTGAGGTGAGTTACTGCAGAGATGCACAAGGGAAGCTTCGGGCGCTCCTGGAGCTGGTCAAGTCGGTAGATGAAGGCGCGGTGATAGTCTACGTCGGCACCAGGCGGGACACCGAGGAAGTGGCGGACTTCCTCTCTGAGACGTCGGGCAGCCGCGCGGAGTTCTACCACGGCGGAATGCCCGCGGAAGCAAGGGAGAAAACCCAGAGCCGCTTCATGCGAGGCGAGACCAGCGTGATTGTTGCCACCAACGCCTTTGGGATGGGAATCGACCGCGCGGACGTGCGGCTCGTGGCGCATTACTCGATCCCCGGATCGCTTGAGGCCTACTACCAGGAGGCGGGTCGTGCGGGCCGGGACGGGGCTCCTGCCCGGGCGGTCCTGCTCTACTGCCCTGATGACAAGTCTCTGCAGGAGTACTTCATCGACAACAGCGTGCTCAGCGTGGACGATCTGCGGCTGCTGCATTCGGCGCTGACGGAGGGCGCGTGGATGTCCGGTGATGACATCTCGCTCGCTACTGGCCTGCACGAGGTCGCCGTGCGGGTCGGGCTTTCGGTGCTGGAATCGACAGGCGCGGCGCGCATATCCGGAACAGAGGGTCCTCGCTCGCTGATTCACGCCGGGCCCTTGAATGAAGCTAACCTCCGCGGTGCTCTGACGCAGGCTGAAGCGCGCCTGGACCATCGGAGGGACCAACTCGCGCGGATGGTCAAGTATGCGGAGTCGAACCAGTGCCGGCGCAGAATGATCCTGCATCACTTCGGCGACCCAGGTGATGCCTCGGCGCCGCGATGCTGCGACAATTGCGCCGCTCCGAAGCCCGATTCGGTCCCGGTCGCAGCCGGCGAGCTTACTCCGGAGAACAAGACAGCACTGCTGATCCTTGATGCGGTGAACGACGTCAGGTATCCAGTCGGCCGGGGGAGGATCGCGAAGCTGCTGAAGGGTTCACGATCTAGGGACGTAGCAATGTTCGGCTACGACAGCAACCCGAGGCACGGCAAGCTAGCGGTGTTCTCGCAGCCGGAGATCGAGGGCTTGATTGACCAACTGATCGACATGGGACACCTGAAGGTGGTTGGAAGCGGCAGATATCCCGTGCTGCGGCTGACCAATCGAGGCGAATCGGCGCTGTCCGCCCGGGCTGCCATCCCGCTCAGATTTCCTCGGGAGGTTAGGCGATCGGCAAGTCCTGCTAGGTATCGCAAACCCGAGATGGGCGACACCGTCGAGGTTACCTGGGAGCTGTATCAACAAGGCATGACGCCCAGGAGGATAGCGGCCGAGCGTGTGCTGACGGAGCAGACGATCTTTAGACATATCGCTCAGTTGATAGCTCAAGGCAGGATTCCCTTATCTGAGTTTGTGCCGGACGAACGCGTAGCCCGTATCCGCACGGCGATCGCCGAAGTGGGAGACACGTCGCGTCTGGCGCCTATCAGGTGGCTGCTGCCGGAGGATTACGGCTACGACGAGATAGTGTGCGTGTTGGGCGCCGATGGTATTGAGAGGCAGCGCTCTTCTCAGCCGGATCATCGCACCATCCAGGCATCAGGCCAGCAGGACCGTGTCGCCGAGTATCTGGCGCGATCTCATCCCAGGCCGCTCGACGGGCCCTGGAAGTCGGGGTGGGCGCTTGGCTTCCATAGCTCGTTCGCCGGGTCGGACTGGAGCCGCAGCGGGATCGGTGAGCTGACCTATCGACTGAAGTATCACAGTGACGCATCGGCGCTGAAGCCGCTTGTTGACGAGGCGATGAAGCTGTGCGAGAAGCACCCGGAACTGCTCCAGGTTGATGCATTGGTGCCGGTCCCACCATCGTTAGCGCGTCCAGTGGACCCCGTAACCTTGTTCTGCGGATCGCTCGGAGCGGAGGCAGATCTTCCGGTGCTGCGGTGCGTAACCCGGACCCGGACGACAAAGCCGCAGAAGGATATGCGCACGCTCGCGCAGAAGCGCGCAAACGTGGCTAGGGTGTTCGCGGTGAATGCAAGCATCGCGCGAAAGCGGGTGCTGCTGGTGGATGACCTCTACGATTCGGGCGCCACTCTGGAAGAGGTGGCAAAGACGCTGATGCGGGGCGGCGCGCGCGCAATATGCGTGCTCACGCTCACCAGGACAATTCATTCAGATTCATAGGTAAAGCAATTGAGCAGACTTCATTATTTGGCGCTGAGCAGTATACCGGGTGTCGGCGGCGTGACCGCACGGAAGCTGTTGGACCAGTTCGGGTCCCTCGGCAACGCTTTTTCCGCCGATGAGGCCGATCTGCTTGCAATCTCTCGCGTGACGCCTGAGATCGTCGCGGCAATGAGAGCGGTCGATCTTGAGGGCCTGGAAGCCCAGATAGAGGCAATGGACGAGCAGGGCGTTCACATTGTGACGTGGGAGGACGAAGACTACCCCGCGACCCTACTGGAAGCACACGATTCCCCATACCTGCTCTACGTGGCGGGCGACCTGCGTCCCGAAGACGAGCGCGCGGTTGCCGTGGTCGGCTCCCGCGACTGCTCCGAGCACTGCCTCAGTATCGCCGAGTCGCTGTCGCGGCAGCTTGCTGAGCAGGGCGCGGCGGTCGTGAGCGGATTGGCGCAGGGGATCGACACCGCGGCACATAAGGGCGCGCTAGCAGCCGAAGGCCGCACGCTTGCGGTCTTGGGATGCGGCCTCAACGCGATCCACCCGCGGGAAAACGTGCAGTTGGCGGAGAGGATAAGCCGGCATGGCGCGGTAATGACCGAATACGCGCCGAATGTGGCGGTAAGAGGGCCGCAGTTGATGGCGAGAGACCGAATCGTGAGCGGCCTCAGCCGCGCGATAGTGGTGGTCGAGGCGCAATTGAAGAGCGGCAGCCTCGATACCGCCGAACGTGCCCGCAAGCAGGGCCGGGTTGTCTTCGCCGTTCCCGGAAGCCCAGGAACGGATGCCTTGATCAGGTCCGGTGCCGCCGTGGTTGATCCCGGCTCAGGCGTGGGAGATATTATCAAATCATTGGACACAAAACCGCAGACGCCCAAGCCGGGTTCGGAGCAGCCGAGTCTGTGGGACTGAACCACGGGCATGCGCGAGGCACGCGGTTCAGTCCCAGTAAGTATCGGTTGGCCGGCCGCTGATTAGTTGAGTGTGCTTAGGTCATAGACGAACTCGCGTCCCTTGCTCTCCGAGATAGAAAGCTTTGACAGCCCCAGTCCCTCGGGGACCTCAAAATACCACCTGAAGCGCATCTCCTGCCCGGGCTCCAGTTCCGCGTTGATGTTGTCATCTCTGCTTGCATACAGGAGCGACTGGTTCCACGATATCTTGCCGCCGTCCGCATCTGTAAGCTTGGGCTGAACTGTGGCCCACGAAAGGCGCACAGGGATTGTCAGAGTGTTCTTCAGTGTCCCGTTGATCACCAGATAGCGCTTGCCCTTGCGCGGATCACTGTCCCTGATCTTGCCGCTGAAGAACTCCGCCTTCTCGATTTTGGTGCTCAGAACCTTCGTGTTGTAGAACGTTCCCATCTCAGCAGGCACCTTGTCAAGGGCGGTTGCTCCGGATGGGTCAGAAGGGTCGGCGATGGGCGCGGGCAAGGGCTTGACTTTGCCGGCCACCTGGTAGCGCAACACGAGCTTGTCGCCGCTCTCGAAGACGATCTTCGGAATCTCGCCCTTGGCAGGAACCAGTATGGCTGTGTAGACCTCCGTCTTCTGGCCGGGCTTCAGGGCCATGTAGCAGGTCTTGCCGGAGTCCTTCATGCCCACGCTCTGCACGTACTTCCAGTTAGTGTCTTCCTGGTCAACCGCGAATATGTGTATGGTGGACCAGGCAAGCTGGCGATTGCGAGGATTCGGGTTGTGCAGGGTGTAGTTCAGGACCATAAGCTTCTGATCGGCATTGGGCACGATCATGTTGGTCCCGAACAGGATCGGTTCCACGGAGTATCGGACACTGTCTAGTCGAACGTTGATGGGGTCCTTCTTGCCAAGGGTGTACGTTGTGCCAATTTTGGCATTGTTTTCCCCGCCTAGCTGCTTGGTTCCAAGGACAACCGGCTTCGGCGCGGGCTTCGGTTTGGCTGACATGGCTGCAGCCGTGGTCAGGACGAACAGGGCCAGTACGAATAGCGCTGTACTTCGGATAGCTTTGCTCATCTGTATACCTCCATTAGGCAAGCTCGGCTGTATTATACATTCACAGGCGGCCTGTTGGGAAGCACGAGTAGATTGTGAACACAAGGCCACTCTGGTACCATGCGTTGGTCGCAAACTCCCAACGTTGTATTTTAATTGTGCGGGGTATGATTTATTCAGCAGGTGACTGCTCATAACCTGGTATCAGAGGCAAGGGGGTAATATGATGCGCAGATTATGGATCGTTCTTGCCGCCGCGTTCGCGCTGACGACGCTTGTGGCGGTTGGAGGTCAGGCAGCTACCGGAACCAAATCCAAGTCCGGAAAAATGACTTCGAAGCAGAAAGCAACGGCGAAGGTTTGGGCCACATCCAAGAGCTCGGCGGCACGCACCGCGCGAGGACCCGCGGTCAAGAAGAACCGAAAACCTTCGAGTTACACTCGCTACTCCAACGGGACGAAGTATCGCTGCTACCGGGTAAAGCCCGTACGTCGGGTTGCGCGCCGCGTCTCCAAGCCGGCGACCGTTGCCCGCGGGCCGGCGGCTCCGGTGATCAACGTACCGCAGCAGCCCGCTCCTGTGGTGAACATCCCGCAGCAGCCGGCTCCGGTCGTGAACGTCCCGCCGTGCCCGATGACAGCCGGAGTCACGGTTGACGAGTGCTACATCTACATTGTGCAGAATAACCAGTTGATGGTGATCGACAAGAAGAGCTACTGCCTGAAGACGACGGTGCCTCTGCACGGGGCTGAGACAACGGACACGACCGGCGCTATGACAGGCGCAGGCCCCATGCTCGCTCCCACTGAGCCGACGCCCATTCCGAACGGCGCGCTTGCCGAACCGACTGAGCCGATTACCATGCCGAGTGGCGTAGAAGCGCAACCGAGCGTTACCACGCCGGATGTGACCACGCCAGCCTATTAGCTGGTTCGAGGTATGGGTGGTCGAGGCAACAGCGGCCCCGCTAGGTGCGGGGCCGCTTTGCGTGCCTGCAGCGCCAGATTGAGGGCCGGCTCAAACGTCCTACCGGACGCAATCACTGGCGGCGCGATGCCCACGCGGTGATTCTGTCCCGGAAGTGCCTCATCACCGGTACAAGCTCTTGCGGGCATGAGCCAACTGCCCTACAATGTCTAATGGCTGTGCGTACAGCCATATCCACGAACATACCGAGGTATACTCATGGGCAAATCGTCTGAGCTGCGGGTGGGCATAATCGGCTGTGGCGGAATTGCTGGCGGAAAGCACCTGCCGGCCCTGTCCAAGCTGAGCCCCGTTAAGCTAGTCGCGTTCTGCGACATAGTGCCGGACCGTGCGTCGGCGCATGCGGAGAAGTTTGGTGTCAGTGGCGCCAATGTCTACACAGGCTATCAGAAGCTACTGGAAAAGGAAAAGTTGGATGTGGTGCATATCCTGACACCCAACAACAGCCATTCCGAGATTACCTGCGCCGCGCTGGAGGCCGGCTGCCATGTCATGTGCGAGAAGCCTATGGCGAAAACGGCCGATGGCGCGCGGAAAATGGTTGCGGCAGCGAAGAAGACAGGCAAGAAGCTGACGATAGGATATCAGAACCGCTATCGCACTGACTCCCTGTATCTGAAGTCGTACTGCGATGCAGGCGGGTTGGGCGAGATCTACTTCGCGAAGGCTCACGCTCTTCGTAGGCGCGCCGTGCCGACCTGGGGCGTGTTCCTGGACGCGGAAGCGCAGGGAGGCGGTCCGCTTATCGACATAGGCACACATGCGCTGGACCTGACGCTGTGGCTGATGAACAACTACGAGCCCGAGATGGCGGTGGGCACAACATATCGGAAACTCGGCGACCGCGAAGGGTGTGCCAACCCGTGGGGCCCTTGGGACCCGAAGAAGTTTACAGTCGAGGATTCGGCTTTCGGGTTCATCAAGTTCCGCAACGGCGCGACCGTGTTCCTGGAGTCAAGCTGGGCAATCAACATTCGCGTGACCAATGAGGCCATCTGCACCCTCTGCGGCACTGAGGCAGGAGCCGACATGTGGGACGGGCTGCACATCAACGGCGAGCGATTCGGCAGGATGTATGTCGAGAAGGCGCAGCTCGAGCCCGGCAGCGTGCCGTTCTACAGCGGCAAAGGCGAGGCCCCACAGGACTTGGAAGCGAAGATGTGGATCGACGCGGTGATCGAGGATAAGACCCCGCTCGTGCTGCCCGAGCAGGCGTTGGTGGTCACGGAGATCCTCGAGGCCATCTACGAATCCCACAAGACCGGCAAGCCGGTGTACTTCGATAAGGCCAAGAAGTAGGGCCAGATCGCAAGGCTTGGAAGTTGCAGGGGACGGGTGCAATTTGCCCGTCCCTTTCTTATGTGAGGCGGAGCATCCTGCTTGTTACTTCTTGCAGAACTCTGTAGGGGCGCAGGAGCACGAGGCCCAATGCTCCCTGAAGGCCGAATTCATCTATCTCCCGCAGGGCCCTGATCTCCACGCCCTGGTAGGAGCGATTGATGTTTCTCATGGCTTCGCGGCGTATCGTGTCCATCATCACCTCGGGAGCGTAGTCGATCACCACTCCGCCGACGTAGACTACCTGGGGATCGAACAGGTTGATCGTGTTGGCGATGCCGAGGCACATGTAGTTTACTGTTGTTTCCTGCGCGCGTATTGCCGTCATATCGCCCTGTGCCGCCATGTCCATCCCTTTGCGGACGAGTTCGCGGCGTTCCGGTGGTGTTAGGCTGTCTGCATCCAGTTTCGGCCAGATGCTGTGTATGAAGGCATAGGTGGTGGTGTAGGTCTCCAGGCATCCACGTCTGCCGCAGTAGCACAGAGGCCCATCGGGGCACATTATCATGTGGCCGACCGAGGGGGCCATATTATGCGCGGTGCCGAAAAGTTGGCCTTCCGTGATGTAAGCCGCGCCTATTCCGTCCAGGAACCAGATGTAGAGCGCCCTCTCCTCGGTTTCCCGATACCAATTGTGGGCAAGAGCGCCCGCTCTGATGTCGGAGTTGATGTAGACCGGGATGCCCAGGAGGTCGTTAATCATGCGTGCGATCGGGATATCCAGGAAGCACGGATGGAGTCGTGTGCGCCTGATAACGTTCAGGACGGGCTCCACCCATCCGGAAACCGCGATTCCAACACCCTGAAGCCTCTCGAGACGCCTGCCGGCCTTGTCGGCGCACTTCCTGACGCCATCCGCTATGGCGGCAACAGCCGCCTCGGAACTGCTGGTGCAGGTTGCGTAGTCGATTTCCCCCCGGGACAGGATTCCTCCGTCCGGCGAGGCCACGGCGATCTGGATGCCGTCTGCTGCCAGCCAGACTCCTGCTACGGCCGGGCCCTCCGGATTGATGCATAGCAGCACGCGGGGACGCCCCGGTCTGTTGCTGACGGAGCCGAACTCCATCAGGGTGCCGTCAGCTATCAGCTCGTCGACCACATCCGAGACATGGGTACGGCTGATGCCGGTCACTTTCTCAAGCTGAACCCGGGAAATCGGCCCCTGCCTCCGTATTGCCGCGGTGATAAGCGCGCGGCTATTGTGCTTCATTACCTTCGATCTGCCGTTCAGGTTCGGCATTTTCGTTACCTCTTGGGCTCGACGCACATAGGCGCCAGCCGGGTTATTAACATGATAATTTACTCCGGTCGTCGTGTCAATTGATGGCGTGCAAGCTTGAGATGCGCTGGTATGCTCGCATCGTCCGAGCGCGTTCGCACGCTCACGAAAACGGCCAATGGGCGGCTGCATAGCGAGTTACTCCGCCCGCGCAACTGAGGCGTGAACCGGTTGACGAAGCGCCCATCCACCTTTACAAGAAGCATCATTCTGGTGCAATCACCAGTTGACAGGAATACAGAGGTGGGGGCGTTGCGCGCCTGTTTGTCCGCTAACAGGAGGAACAATAGCGGCGAATGCTGTCATGCTGGACAAGACAGTGCTCGCTGGCGTATGTTATACGTTGATGTAGATGAAGAACAGGTATGGCGGATGAGCAGCAGGCCGAACGTAGTAGTCATAATGACGGACCAGCAGAGGGCCGATCTGTCGGGAAGAGAGGGATCCCCGCTCGATACGACTCCATTCATGGACAGCTTCGCGCGGCAAGGAGTGTGGTTCAATCGCGCATATACGAGCATGCCGGTCTGCGGTCCTGCGCGGGTGAGCCTTCTAACGGGCCGGTATCCGAGCGCCTCGCGGGTGAGGACCAACTGGAACATCCCCGATGCATACTATGCCAGGGACCTCTTCGACGTGTTCCGCGCAACCGGCTACGCGACTGCTCTATGCGGCAAGAACCACTCGCATCTCACGCCTGAGAAGGCCGATTACTGGTACGAGGCCGGCCATCTGGGGATACATGAGGAGGACCTGACTGCTGAGGAAAAGGCGTTCAACCAGTTCATGGAGGACACCCATTTCCACGTCTCGATTGGGCCCACCCCGTTTCCCGTCGAACTCCAAGTCCCGTATCGCCTCGTGACGGCGGCCGAGAAATGGGTCGAGACCGTGCAGGACAAGCCGTTTTTGCTATGGCTCAGCTTCCCGGAACCGCACAACCCCTATCAGGTCTCGGAGCCCTACTACTCAATGTTCCCGCCGGAGAGACTGCCGGAGCCGCGCAGGAACGCGGATGCGCTGGAGACGAAGGGGTTCAAGTACAAGTGGTGCCGGGATTCGTTCAAGTCGGCTTTTCCTGACTATGAAAGGCATATCCAGAGGGCGAGAGCGAACTATATGGGGATGCTGCGGCTTCTGGACGATCAGGTGAAGCGGTTTGTGGAGTCACTGGAGCGGATAGGCGTGCTTGACAACACGATCGTTGTCATACTCTCCGATCATGGTGACTTCGTTGGGGAGTACGGCCTGCTGC
>MTKY01053631.1_pt1 | contig 10040 bp, 8 predicted proteins | sample 1042731 | NCBI WGS metagenome assembly MTKY01 (sample SAMN06212206, study PRJNA360538) | anaerobic digester metagenome | biome: Wastewater treatment plant; material: sludge; isolation source: anaerobic digester fed with sludge from wastewater treatment plant | place: Denmark: WWTP Soeholt ...
GCCCAGGTTCACCGGCAGCCCAACGGCCGCCACGATCGTCCGCCACAGCCCGCGCCGCGACTCGATCGGCGCCCACAGCCGGCCCAGCCGGGCCGGCACAGGCTCCGTCCACAGCAGCGCAAAGAGCCCATCCAGCAGCACGGCGCCGAAGAGCAACCAGGCCCCGCGCATCATCCACGAGCTCGGGTTCACAAAGCTCTTGAACAGCACGATCGCCCGCAGCGGCTGGCCCACGTCGATGAGCAGCACCAGCGTGCCCAGGCCGATGGCGATGGCGCCGGCCCAGGCGCCGAAAGCAATCGTGCCTTTGAAGCGCTCGCGGGTGGCCAGGCTGAGCACCGCCACGGCGCAGAACGCCCCCGCGCCCAGGCCGCCCAGGAACAGGTAGACGGCCACCAGCCAGCCCCATGTCGTCTGTAGTTGCACGCTCTCCTCCTTCAAACGGTCCGCGGGCCGCCCACGCTCTTCTGCGCGCACGCCGGGGTGGAGGTAGCCGCCTAAAGCCACCCCTCACCCCAGGCGCGCAGCCGAGCAGCGCCCCCGCCGGCCGGTTGCGCCTACTTTGAGATCAGCACCGAAGGGTTGGTCGACCCGGCCAGCCGGGTGGCCGCCTTCTCGGTCGCCATCTTGGCCAGCTCCTCGATCGGACCGGCGTGCAGCGCCTCGGCCGGGCAGGTGGACACACACTTGGGTTGCTTCCCCTCGGCGAGCCGCTCCAGGCACAGGTTGCACTTTTGCATCGTGCCGTCGTCACCGTACTGGGGCACCCCAAACGGGCAGGCAAAGAAGCAGTAGTGGCAGCCGATGCACTTGCTGCGGTCCACCACCACGATGCCGTCCTCGGCCCGCTTGCTGATCGCGCCCGCCGGGCAGACCGCCACGCAGGCCGGGTTGCCGCAGTGCTGGCAGGAAAGCGACAGGCTGGTGTTGGTCACGTTGGGGAACCTGCCTCCCCACACGCTCACCACGCGCCGCCAGTGAACGCCCAGGTCCACATTGTGCTCCGCCTTGCAGGCTACCTCGCAGGCATGGCACTGGACGCATTTCTCCACTTCCACAAAGAAACCGTACTGCGTCGCCATAGTCTAGGTCTCCTTTACCTGCGCTGTCCTATGCCTCGGCCTTGCGGACCTGGACCAGCGTCTGGCTGCTCATGGCCGTCACGATGGGGTCGAACATCTTCTCAGGGTCGGTGGTGTACATGTTGTTCGTGTTGGCCCCACCGTCGGCCAGGGGAAAGTCCTCCATCCCCAGTTCCTTGCACCCCTGCCACCAACCATGCAGGAGCATCACCGTATCCGGCCGCATGCCCGGATAGTACATGGCCTTGACCTTCATCGTGCCATGCGGCGATTCCACGATGACCCAGTCGCCGTCGTTGATGCCCCGCGCCTTGGCCGTGTCGGGGTAGATGTGCAGGAAGGGATAGGGCTCCACCTCGCGCAGGTAGGGCACGTGCCGCAGCCAGGCCGCATTGTAAGTCTTGGAGGTGTGATAGTCCGACATCAAGAGCGGGTATTTCTCCAACAGCTCGGGCGTAGCCGTGGGGCCTTCCGGCAGCTCGCGCCACTCGGGCAGCGGGTTAAAGCCCGCCTCTTCGAACAAGGTATTGTACAGCGCCACCTTGCCCTGCGGCAGATAGGGTCCTTTGTCGATGCGCGTGCTCTTGGCCGCAAAGCGCTTGGCGTACTGCTCGTACTGCGGAGGGCTCCCCTCGTACCTGCGCCCCTTGGGGTATTGGGTGCGCAGCTCCTCGTAGGTCATCTCCAGCGGCTCCAGGCGCCAATCCATATGCGCCCTGATGTCGCCATTCCACCAGTCTTCGCCATAGCCCATTGCCGTGCCCAGGTCGAGCCAGAACTCATAGTCCGACTTGTACTCGCCCAGCGGCTCGATCACCCGGTTGCGCGCCATGATCCAGGGCCCCGACGTCTCGAAGGGGTGGTCGGTCTCGTACATCGTGCACACCGGAATCACCACATCGGCCCAGGGCAGGTCCGACGTGCGCGCCACGTCGACGATGACAAAGAACTCGAGCTTGTTCAGGGCCTCGATGATGCGCTTGGTGCCGCGCGTGCTGGCGACGGCCTGGCTGCCCGGCGCGATGACGGCGCGGATGGGGTATGGCTTTTCCGTCAGCACGCTGTCAAAGACGCGATACAGCGAGCAGGAGGTGCCCTCGATGAAGGGCTGGAAGGCCGCCGGGAACTCGTAGCCGACCAGCTTGTCAACCCACTCCTGCGTGTAGCGGTCCATCAGATGCACGCTTCTGGGCGAGGGCATCTGGCTGCCGCTGCCCCACACATTGCAGCCCGGCTTGTCGAGGTGGCCGGTGATGGCCATCAGGATGCCGATAGAGCGCACGGCATCGTTCGCGCTCGGCGTGTGCTCGAGGCCGTTGCAGGCATCGATCGCGGCCTTGGGGGTGGTGGCGTAGAGGCGCGCCACCTCGCGGATCTGCGCCGCCGGCACGCCGGTGATCTCTTCCGCCCACTCGGGCGTGTACTTTTGCACGTGCTCTCTGAGCTCGTCAAAAGCCATAGCACCACTCGTTGACGAACGCCACATCGTAGAGTCTCTCGTTGATGATGACGTGGATCATCGCCAGCGCCAGCGCGGCGTCGGTGCCGGGGCGAACGGGCACCCAGATGTCCGACATGGCCACATCAGGCTCCACCGAAGGCTTGATGGCGACAATCTTGGCGCCTCTCTGCTTGGCCGCGATGAGCTTGGTCACCCCACCTTTGGATGAGCCGGAGTAAATCGGCTGCACGCCCCAGAGGATGATGAGGTCGGCCTGGCCATAGTCTGCCGAAGTGACGCCGCCGAGAGTGTAGCTGAAGGCGAACATGCGCTGCAGGGCGCAGATGCCGCTGTGGCCATAGTTTGGGCTGCCGTGCGTCATCAGGAAGCGGTACAGGTAATCGCTATAGCTGCGGCGCGCCGGCGAGAGGATGGCCAGGCTCTCGGGCCCGTACTTTTCCTTCTGCTCCTTGAGCTTGTCGGCGATGAGGGCGATCGCCTCTTCCCAGGTGATGCGCTCGAACTTGCCCTCTCCCTTCTTGCCCACCCGCTTCATAGGGTACTTGAGGCGTTCGTGCGAGTAGACCCACTGCGGCGCCGCGTGGGCCTTGGGGCAGTTCTTGCCCTTGTTGGTCGGGCACTCGGGGAAGGGCTCGATCCCCACGAACTTGCCGTCCACGACCTGCGCCATGATGCCGCAGCCCGAGCTCGGGCCGCACATGGCGCAAAAGGTGGGTATCTGCTTGACCTCGCCCTTGGCGGCCGGCCCCTGCGCCGCAGGCGCGGCCTCCGGAACGAGGGTGCTCTGGCAGCCGGAAAGCGCCAGCGCTGTGCCGGCCGCTCCGGTGGCCTTGAGGAACGTGCGCCGGCTGAGCTTCCGGCTCAGGAGCTTGATTTCCTCGCTCATACAGCTTTCCCCTTCCTTGGGTTTAGTGATAGTACTCTCGCGGTCGTTAGGTCTGGTCTTTCGCGGCGCCCCGTACCCACGGGTCTGGGGGGATGGGCACCCCGCGGTGGTAGCGCACAGCTCCGGGCAACCGCGTGAGTGCCGTCAGTAACGGATCTGCGACTCGAGTGGCCCTCACCATGACCGCTCAAGAGCCATGGTGCCTGAATCCGAATCGAATGCTGGGGCAGGAGTCCAACGCTCCTACTCTGACACCACCGTCCTTTCCCGCCTGGTGCGGTAACATTCACGCCTCGCACTCGCCGCAGCCGGGCCGCAGCTCCTGTGGCGCGTCGCTCGCAATGGCAGTCAGGAGATCCCCTACCTCCGACACCCGGCGTCGTTCCCCCCAGACGACTGCCATGTCGTTATCGCCAAGGCTCAGCATGATCACCCTCACGCCGAGGGCAGCCAACGCCAGTGCGGTGCCGGCCCAAAGCTCCTGCGGCTCGCAGCCCTCCAGGATCACCACATCGGGCGCGACCGTCTCGACCGCCCTGCGAGCCGCGAGCACATCGGTCTCCCGGCCCACCACCTCCAAGCCTGCCTGCAGCAGGAGGCGCTCGACGCCGCCGGCCAGCAGCGGGTGTCTGCAGACCAGAAAGACTCGCTTCATCAGCCCCTCATTCCGCGCTATACGCCCTATCTCGTTATAGCGCATTTCCCCTGCCCGCGGTACACCCGCCTGAGCAGTCCTCAGAAAGAAAAAGAGAGCTATCTCACGACAGCTCTCTCATCGCTCACCTGAGCGGCAGAAAAAGGCGGCGCTCATCGCCCACATGGGCGACCTGACGGGTTTTCGAAGACCCGCCAGCTCTCAATCACGCAATAGCATCTACGAGATCCGCCACATCGGCAATCGACCGGCACTGCGCCCTGTAGACGCACATCGTATTCTCCTGCAGGCTCAGATTGATCACCTTGCCACAGAACCCCTCGCGCAAGAGTCGCAGCAGGAGCGGGGCAGAGGCCAGGTCACCCTCGTCGCCGAGGATGACCGTATCGGGCCTGAGTTCTGCCAGGCGCGGGATCGCCGTGGCCAGGCTACTGCTCTGCCCCACCACTTGCAGCCCGCCGACGGGGCAGAGCAGACTCTTGATGCCCTCAACGAGCAGCGGATGGCTGCAGACGATGAACACTCGCTTCATGTGCCCTGCCCTCTGCCCTGATGGCGTTTCGCGCTCGCGCGGAGCCCATGCTGCCCGCGCCGGTAGCCCACCTTGACTCACCATCCATGGTATCACAAACCAGCCCAGACGCGTTTACCCACATGGGCAGGTACGGGGCACAAAAAAGAGCTATTCTTCAGCCTTCCCCTGCACGGCCGGACGCGCCGGGCCTGACTACCCCTCGTCCTCCCCCGGCGGGTCCTGCACCAGCCCCTCGCGCACGGCATAGACGGCGGCCTGGATACGGTTCTGCAGGTGCAGCTTGTCGAGGATGTTGCAGAGGTGGATCTTGACCGTGTTCTCGGTGATGCTCAAGGCCGCCGCGATCTCCTTGTTGGTCAGCCCCTTGACCACCTCGGCCAACACCTCGATCTCGCGCGGGGTCAGCTCTTCACGCAGCTCCTGCCGGTCAGCCGGCTGCCCGCCGGGCTTGCGGAACTCTTGCAGGATCCTGGCCGCTATAGGGCCCGACATGGGCACCTCTCCCCTGCGCACCCCATCCAACATGGCGAAAAGTTGCTGCGGCTCGAGGTCCTTGAGGAGATAGCCATCGGCCCCGTTCTTGATAGCATTAAAGAGATCATGGTCATCGTCCGACACGGTGAGCATGATGATGCGCACGCGGGGCATCTCGCGCTTGATCACCCGCACGGCCTCCAGGCCATCACAGTTGGGCATGGAGATATCCATCAGGATCACTTGGGGCATCGTCTCGCGGGCGCGGGCCACCGCCTCGAGCCCGTCGTTCGCCTCGCCCACCACCTCGATACCGGGCCGGGTCGCCAGCAGCGCCGCCACTCCTTTGCGGAAGAGGACGTGATCGTCGACCAGCAGGATACGCAACGCTTCCATCCATCCACCTCATGATGCAGGGTTGAAGGGCACCCGCACGCGCACGCGCGTGCCGGCCCCGGGCTTGGACTCTACCGTGACCTCACCGCCGATGTCGGTCGCCCGCTCGCGCATCACCTGCAAACCAAAGGACTGCCTGCCCTCGGCGAGGACTTGCGCCGGGTCAAAGCCCCGGCCGTCATCCTCGATCGAAATCTCCAACTGTCCCTGTTCATGCGTCACGCGCACACGGGCGCGGTCGGTGCCGGCGTGCCGGCGCACGTTGGTCAGCGCCTCCTGCACAATGCGGGTGATCTGCACCCCCATCTGCTCCGGCAGGCCGGCCAGGCCGCCGGACTGCACCAGCAGCTCGGCCTGCACACCATAGTGGGCGCGGTACTCTTCGAGGTACTGCTGCAGCCGGGTCAGGAACTCGACACCGCCCAGGGCAGCCGTGCGCAAGTTAAAGATGGCCTCGCGCACGTCGCGATAGGTCGTCATGGCCAGCGCCTTGATCTCGGCCAGGCTCTTGCGCCCATCGTCCAGGCGCTCGCTGTCGAGCAGGCACTCGGTCATCGCAGCCTTGAGGTGCAGGTAACCGAGCGACTGGGCCAGATTATCGTGCATCTCGCGCGCCAGGCGATCGCGCTCCTCCAATGCCGCCACATGACGCACCCGTTCATAGAGCTGGGCATTGTCGATGGCGATGCCGGTGGCGTGGCCCACCGCCTCGAGCACCTCGGCCTCCCGTTCGCTGAGCACCTGATCGACCCGGCTGATCAGCCCCATGCTGCCGATTACAGCACCCCTCGACTTGAGGGGCACGTTGACGTAGGAGCGCCGGTCCTGGTGGCTCCAGATCCCTTCGTGCCGAGGGTCATCGGCCATTCTGGGCACAAAGAGCACCTTGGCGGCCGTCGTCACCTCCTGCACGATATCCCTGTCCAGCAGTTGCTGGCGGCGCAGGGTGATGGCCGCGCATTGCTCGGGCGTGGCGCCGCGCGAGGCGCGCATCGGGTAGCTCTGCGTCTCCGGGTCATACAGGTAGATGAGCCCGGCATGCATCCCCAACCTGTCGACCACCGTGTCCAGCGCCAGGTCCAGAACCTCCTGCAGGTTCAGGGTCTGGCTGGCGGTCAGAGCCAGCTCGTTGAGGATCGAGAGCGCCTGGTTGCGCCGCTCCGTCTCCACTCGTGAGGCCTTGAGTTGCTGGCGCATGGTATCAAAGGCCGCGGCCAGGTCGCCCAACTCGTCGCGGCTGTCGACCTGCACGCGCACGTCGAGGTTGCCGGCGCCGACCTCGCTCAAGCCATCGGCCAGGGCGCTGATCGGGCGGATGACGAGCTTGCGCAAGGCCAGCAGCATCAGCCCGGCGAGGAAGACAAAGGTCAAGAGCGCCGAGAGCCCCAGGCGCGGGATCGCCGCCTGGGTGTGTCGCTGTAATTCGCTGAGGGGGCGCTCGATCATCAGCAGGCCCAGCACAGGCGTCTGCGGGTCGTGGCATGGATAGCAGGCGGGCCGGTTGCGGATCGGGCTGACGCTGAGCAACAGCTCCTCGCCGCCCGGCGAGATCACGCGCGCAGTCGCTGCACCCTGGCGCGGGCCGTCCTTGTGACAGAGCCGGCACAGGTCCGAATCGGGGTCCACGCGTTGCCCGATCTCCATCCGGTCGGAGCTGACGCGCACCTCTCCGCTCACGTTGAGGATACGGATGGCCTCAGTCCAGTCGCCCGTCTCAGCCACTGCCTGCAGAGTCTGCTGGATCATCGAGTGGTCGTTGTCCAGCATTGCGTGCTCGATGCTGGTCACCATTGCCACGCCCAGCCGGCTGCTGGCGGTCTTGGCGCCCTCGATGAGCTGCTGGCGTTGTAGAGCCAGCACGAGTGCCGAGGAGCCGATCACTCCAGCCAACGACACAGCAATCACGATGACCAGCAGCTTCAGGCCAACGCGGGCGCCGTTGCCCGGGCTGCGGCCCTTCAGTCGTTGAAGGATTGCGGGGCTAGAGGTACCCAAGTGATCCCCATTCGATTCAGATGGCCTGTGGCCAAGCGCCGGCGAATGCACAATCGGTAATGCACCTTTATGATAGCATCTTTAGCCCATGCAGGCAAAGAGGGTGCAGCCCGGCTGCCCGCGTCCGTGCGGCGGCAGGCCTGGTACGACAACCGTACTTGTTCGAGCAGGAGGCAGACAGCCACCGTGGCCTGGGTCGCAGCCGGGCGGTCTGCATTGCCGCCGCCCGGCCCTGGGCTCGATTCCGGCCCCACGCGCAGCGTGATGCCCGGATGGCCTACTCCCTCACACAAGTACGGTTGCAGTACCAGGATGTATCCCACAGGCTTGCCGCTCTTTGACAGAAGACAGGCCCCCGCTACAATAAGAGTCCGCGCGTACACCCATGCACAGAATGGACCGGGCAGCCCCATTGAAAGACATCGGCAAGCTCTTGCGCTTTGTGCGACCCTACTGGCGGCTCGCGCTGCTCTCGCTGGCCCTGCTGACCTCGCTCGTGTTCATGGACCTGGCGATCCCGCGGCTCATTCAACGCATCATCGACCAGGGCATCCGGCAGCACAGCGTGCGCACCGTCGCGCAGACCTCGGCCATCATGCTGGCCATCTCGGCGCTGAGCGCCCTCGTGGCCGTGGGAAACAACATCTCTTCCATCCGCGTGGGTGAGAGCGCCGCCCGCGACCTGCGCGAGGCCCTCTTTGTCAAGATCCAGTCCTTCTCCCACGGCAACATCGACCGCTTTACCACCGGCCGGCTCATGGTGCGCCTGTCGAGCGATGCCAGCGCCGTACAACGTCTGATCCAGGTCTCCCTGCGCATCGGCACACGCGCGCCGCTGATGATGATCGGCAGCCTCATCCTCATGTTCTCCACCAGCCGCGAGCTGGCGCTGACCATGCTGCCCCTGCTCCTGGTCACCTCGGCCATCATCATCGCCTTCAGCATCAAGATGGAGCCCCTCTTCCGCAGCGTGCAGACCGCGCTCGACCGGCTCAACACCGTCCTGCAGGAAAACGTAGCCGGTGCGCGCCTGGTCAAAGCCTTCGTGCGCGCCGCCTACGAGGCGCAGCGCTTTGCCGTCGCCAACCACGATTTCACCGAGCGCAACATCGCCGTCATGCAGTTCGTATCGACCATGTCGCCGGCGCTGACCATGTTCGTGAGCATCGGCATGGTCATCGTCATCTACGCCGGCGGCCTGCGAGCCATCCGCGGCAGCATGTCGTTGGGGCAGATCGTGGCGTTCACCAACTATCTCCTCAGCACCATGTCGCCGCTGATCATGATGACCATGCTGGCCAATACCTGGGCCAACGGCATCGCCTCGGCCGGGCGCATCAACCAGGTGCTCGACACCGTGCCCGATGTCGCCGATGACCCCAAGGCCCCGCCCCTGCCCGCCACCGCCCGCGCCCGCGTCGTCTTTGAGCACGTCAGTTTCGGCTACGACGGCAAAGGGGGCGGCCTGGTGCTGCACGACATCAACCTGGTGGCCGAGCCCGGCGAGACGGTCGCCATCCTGGGGGCCACCGGCGCCGGCAAGACCAGCCTCGTCAACCTCATCCCGCGCTTTTACGATCCCTGCGCCGGCCGCGTCCTCATCGACGGCATCGACATCCGCACCGTCCGGCAGGACTCGCTCCTGGCCCAGGTGGGCATCGTGCCCCAAGAGACGGTGCTCTTTAGCGGCACCGTGCGCGACAACATCCGCTACGGGCGCCCGGAGGCCAGTGACGAGGAGATCGTGGCAGCCGCGCAGGCGGCCCAGGCGCACGACTTTATCCTGGACCTGCCGCAGGGTTACGACAGCCAGATCGAAGAGCGCGGCAGCAACCTCTCCGGCGGCCAGAAGCAGCGCATCGCCATCGCGCGGGCGCTGGTCATGCAGCCCAAGATCCTCATCTTTGACGATTCAACCAGCTCGGTGGACGTCGAGACCGAAGCCACCATCCAGGAAGCGCTGCGCCGGCAGAGCCGGGGCCGCACCTGCTTCATCGTCGCCCAGCGCATCTCTACCGTGCTCCGCGCCGACAAGATCGTCGTCATCGACCGGGGCCGCATCGTTGCCCAGGGCACACACGCCGAGCTCATGCGTAGCAGCCCCATCTACCGCGAGATCTATGACTCGCAATTAGGGGACCCTGGCCTATGAGACGCCCCCAAGCGCCGGCCGCCGATGGCCACCGTGGCCTGGGTCGCAGCCAGGCGGTCTGCTTCGCCGCCGCCCGGCCCAAAGCCCGGGGTAGTGTTTTGGGGTGTTTGCCCGTGGCCGCCCGCGGGCGGCCACGGGCAAACACCCCAAAACACCCAACAAAGGCTCGATTCCGGCCCCGCGCGCAGCGTGATGCCCGGATGGCCTGTTGTCTCGAAGTACGGTTGCGGCACGAATGGTGTGTGATGAACGGAGCCGATGATGTCCGATGAAGGCCGCCGCAGCGCGGCGGCGGGCGACTATCGCACAAGGATGCTCATGGGCGCCAGGGGAGGCGGTGGAGCGGCGCGCCTCACACGCATCGAAAAGGCGCACGCCCCGCGCCGCGCCCTGGCTCGCCTGC
>MTKY01055156.1_pt1 | contig 10032 bp, 10 predicted proteins | sample 1042731 | NCBI WGS metagenome assembly MTKY01 (sample SAMN06212206, study PRJNA360538) | anaerobic digester metagenome | biome: Wastewater treatment plant; material: sludge; isolation source: anaerobic digester fed with sludge from wastewater treatment plant | place: Denmark: WWTP Soeholt ...
GGCGCAACGGGCATCGTCGCGCTGGCCCTGCGCTTTGCCTTGCGCTTTCTGCCTTTGCTGCTGCCCTTGCTGGCATATGGTCTCACGGCCATCGGCGAGGGCCTGACCCGCGCCGCCTTCGGCAGCGGCGAGCTGATCGCCTTCGGCAAGCGGCTGTTCCTGCTTCTGGTGGCACTGGCCTTCGTGCGCGAGGTGCTGACCGACCGTTTCCTGCGCCTTCTGGGCCGCTATGTGCTGATCCCCGTTGCGGCGCTGCACATGCTGGGCCTGCTCGACGAGATCACCGCCTGGCTGGATGCCGCACAGATCAATCTCGGCAATATCCAGTTTTCGGTGCTGACGCTGATCCGTGGCGCCATCGCGGGGTCGCTGCTGTTCTGGATGGGCGGCTGGTCGAACCGTCAATCGGCCGACTACATCAAGGCCCAGCCCGAATTGCGCCCGGCAACCCGCGAGCTGGCGGTAAAGACGGTCGAGGTGGCAATCTTCGGCGCCGCCTTCCTTCTGTTGATGTCGATCATGGGCATCGACCTGACCGCCGTCGCCTTGCTGGGCGGTGCGCTGGGCGTCGGCATCGGCCTTGGCCTGCAACAGATCGCGGCCAACTTCATCTCTGGCATCATCCTGTTGCTGGAAGGCCAGACCACCGTCGGCGACTATGTCGAGCTGGACGGCGGCGAAAAGGGCACCATCGTCAAGATGACCTCGCGCGCCTGCGTGATGGAGACGTTCGACGGCAAATGGATCGTGGTGCCGAATGAACATTTCATCACCACGCGGGTGGTGAATTATTCCGACCAGGGCAGCGCCAACCGCTATGAAGCAGCGTTTTCGGTCAGCTATGACACTGATATCAACCGCGTCCCCGACATCATCAACCCGGCGGTGGCAGCCCTGTCCTTCGTTCTGCAAAAGCCTGACGGGCCGGATTGCGAACTGGCCGGATTCGGCGAGTCGAGCGTTGATTTCATTGTGGAATACTGGGTGAACGGCATCGACGACGGCAAGAACAAATACGCAAGCCATGTGCTGTTCGCGATCTGGAACGCCCTGAAGGCGGCGGGGATCGAGATGCCGTTCCCGCAGCGCGTGGTGCATATCCGCAATGAGACGACGGCCAAGGCCACCAAGGCGGCGAAAGCGTGACCGAGGCGCTGGACGCACTGGTCATCGGTGCTGGCCCGGCCGGGCTGATGGCGGCAGAGGAACTGGCCCGCGCTGGCCGCCGCGTGGTGGTGGCCGAGGCCAAGCCCAGCCCGGCGCGCAAGTTTCTGATGGCCGGGAAATCCGGGCTGAATCTGACCAAGGACGAAGACGCCGCGCGCTTTCTGGCCGCCTATGACAGCGACTGGCTGGCGCCGATGCTGGCCGAATTCGGACCCGCGCAGGTGGCCGACTGGTGCCGCGGGCTGGGGCAACAGCTGTTTACCGGCTCGTCGGGCCGGGTGTTTCCGGTGGCAATGAAAGCTTCGCCGCTGTTGCGGGCCTGGCTCACACGGCTGGGCGCCGCAGGGGTGCAGTTGCGCACGCGCTGGCGCTGGCTGGGCTGGCAGGGTGCCGATGTCCGGTTCCAGACGCCGGAAGGCGAGCGGCTGCTGCACCCTGCCGTCACGGTGCTGGCGTTGGGCGGCGCCAGCTGGGCGCGGCTGGGCAGCGACGGGGCCTGGGTGCCGTGGCTTGTGGCGCGGGGCGTCGAGATCGCGCCCTGGAAACCCGCCAACATGGGGCTGTCGGTCGATTGGTCGCCCCACATGACGCGGCATTTCGGGGCCGCGGTCAAGGGGGCGGCGCTGCGCGCCGGATCCGCGCTGTCGCGCGGAGAGTTCATCGTTTCGGCCAAGGGGCTGGAGGGCGGCGGCATCTACGCCGTCTCACGCGCCGTGCGCGACGGCGCGCCGCTGGTGCTGGACCTGATGCCCGACGTAGCGCTTGCCGAGGTCGAGTCACGCCTGGCCCGGATGAAGCCGGGAGAGAGCACCGCCAACCGCCTGCGCAAGCTGGGCTTGCCCCCGGTGGCGGCGGCGTTGGTGATGGAATGGCGCCGGGACCAGCCCCTGACCGCGCTGAAACACCTGCCTGTGCCCCACACCGGCCCGCGCCCGCTGGACGAAGCCATCTCTACCGCCGGCGGCATCACCCGCGCCGCGCTGACCGCAGGGCTGGAACTGCGCGCCCTGCCGGGTGTCTTCGCCTGCGGCGAGATGCTGGACTGGGAGGCGCCGACCGGCGGCTATCTCTTGACCGCCTGCCTGGCGACCGGGCGCTGGGCCGGGCGGGCAGCTACGGGCGGTGGGTGAACCACCCACCCTACGGTCGGTTCCGCGGGGCTGTTACCGGCTCAACCCCCCCGGCAAATCGGGCATGTCCAGCGCGGAAAACCCATAGTGCCGCAGCCAGCGCAGGTCGCTCTCGAAGAACGCGCGCAAATCGGGGATGCCGTATTTCAGCATGGCGATGCGGTCGATGCCCATGCCGAAGGCAAAGCCCTGCCATTCGTCAGGGTCCACTCCCGCCGCCTTCAGCACCTTGGGATGGACCATGCCGGAGCCAAGGATCTCCATCCACTTGTCGCCCTCGCCGATGCGCAGCTGGCCGCCGACGGATGAATAGCGGATATCCACCTCGGCCGACGGCTCGGTAAACGGGAAATGCGAGGCGCGAAAGCGCAGCTCCACCTTGTCGACCTCGAAGAACGCCCGGCAGAATTCCTCCAGCGTCCATTTCAGGTTGGCCATCGAGATATCGCGGTCGATCGCCAGCCCCTCGACCTGATGGAACATCGGCGTATGGGTCTGGTCCATGTCCATCCGGTAGACCCGGCCCGGCGCAATCACCCGGATCGGCGCGCCCTGTGCCTGCAAGGCGCGGATCTGCACCGGCGAAGTATGGGTGCGCAGCACATGCGGCGGGCGGTCGTCGCCTTCCGCCCGATGCATGAAGAAGGTGTCATGCTCCTGCCGCGCCGGATGCTCGGGCGGAATGTTCAGCGCGTCGAAATTGTACCAGTCCGACTCCACCTGCGGCCCTTCGGCGACCGAAAAGCCCATGTCGCCGAAGATCGCGGTCAATTCGTCCATCACCTGCGAAACCGGGTGAATCGTGCCCATCCGGCGCGGGCGGCCGGGCAGCGTCACATCCAGCCATTCCGATTTCAGCCGCTCGTCCAGCGCCGCATCGCCAAGGGCGGATTTCCGGGCACGCAGCGCCGCATCAATCTCATCCTTCAGGGCGTTCAGGCTGGCCCCGGCGGCCTTGCGCGCGTCCGGGTCCATCTTGCCCAGCGTCGCCATCAGGGCGCTGACCTCGCCCTTCTTGCCCAGGGCGGCCAGCCGCACCTCTTCAAGTGCTGTCTCGCCCGAGGCACCGGCCACGGCGGCAATATACTTCCCACGGATGTCGCTCAGGTCCATTTCCCGCCTCCGGTCCTTGCGGCACGGGGTTAGCGGGCAGGGCGTGCGATTGCAAGGGGCCGACGCCTCAGACGTCTCAGGCGCTGCGGGCCTGCGCTGTGCGGCGCACCGGGTGCCAGCCGGCAAAGCCAAAGCGCGGCCGGTGCGGGGCATGGCCCAGTGACAAGGGCGGCAACGGCAACGGCCCGCGCGGCCCAAGCTGGTGGATGACCAGCCGCAACACTTCGGGTGGCAGACCGAAGCGGGCGGTGGCAAAGGCGCCCGTCACCATCGCATCGGTCAACCGGACGGCAAAGGCGCGGGCGGCGCCTTCGTCAAAGCCGATCGGCGCCTCGCCGCGGTGAAAGCCCGCCGCAGCGGCCTTGGCCAGGATCAGCGCGGCAGTGGCCCGGTCGCAGTCGGGACGCCGGGTAATCGCATCGGCAGCGATCAGAAGGTCGATCGTGGCATGCGGGTCGGCAAAGTCCAGGCCAAGCGCGAACTCGTGCCACATCGCGGGGCCTTCAGGCAGAAGGAAAGCGGTCAGGCCTTGCGGCAGGGGGACAGAGACGAACATTGCAACACCAGATAAAGGTTAACGTTCGTTTCGGTTTCATGGACGATTCGGGCGAAAGTGGGGCGCGGTGAAGGATTGTTTACCGCATGGCATCAGTTCGGGCCGCTTGCCCGGCCGTCGGGTGGCGGTACCGCTGACAAAGCAAAAGCCCCGCACAAGGCGGGGCTTTGGAAACTTCGCAACGCCTGCATGTTACGCCAGTGCAGCGCGGGCCTTGTCGGCGATGGCGTTGAACGCCTCGGGCTCATGCACGGCCAGATCGGCCAGAACCTTGCGGTCCACTTCGATCCCGGCCTTGGCCAGGCCGTTGATCAGGCGCGAATAGGTGAAGGCCGGGTCGAACAGCCGCACGGCGGCGTTGATCCGCTGGATCCACAGCGCGCGGAACTGGCCCTTCTTGGCCTTGCGGTCGCGGGTCGCGTACTGCTGGGCCTTGTCGACGGCCTGCGTGGCGGTGCGGAAGTTGGTGGAGCGGGCGGCATAGTAGCCAGCGGCCTTCTTGATCACCTTGCGGTGACGGGCGTGGGTGACCTTACCGGATGTAACGCGGGACATATCTGATCTCCTTACCGGTTATAGGGCATGTATTTCTTGACGATCTTCTCGTCCGAGGCGCAGAGGATCATGGTCCCCGAGGCGTCGCGGATGAATTTCGTCGTGCGCTTGATCATGCCGTGGCGCTTACCGGCCACACCGGCCTTCACACGGCCATTGGCCGTGAAGGTGAACCGCTTTTTCGCAGCGGATTTGGTCTTCATCTTGGGCATTTTCATCTCCGTGATGTTCATCGCGCGAAACGGCATGCCACTTTCGCCGGTCGCGCGGTTGATCGAAGCCGCTCCTATAGGGGGGCACCGGACAAGGTGCAAGCGGATTCCGTGCGGCGGGCAGCGGCCCGTCAGTTCACATAGCGTCCGACGACATTCAGCATCGTCTTGGGAATGTCGCCGAAGGTATAGCCGCCGGGCTTTTGCGACAGCGCCACGGCAATCAGCCCGGCCGAGGCCATCAGCATGATCGCCCCGAACCGGGGCGCCCGGCTTTCGGTCCAGGCCGACAGCAGTGACGGGATCGTCAGGACTGCAAGAACCACACCAATCGTAAGAAAGAGATCCGCGTCCATGAAATCCTCGAAACCAACTGACCTCGGGTCAGCTTAGCCGGGGTCCACCTTGGAAATCAATCTTTCGTCGCAAGGCGCCACGCGCAGGATGTTGGTGGTGCCGACCACGTTGAACGGCACCCCGGCGGTGACCACGATATGATCGTCCTCGCGCGCGAAACCGTCAGACCTTGCGGCGCGGACGGCGCTGATGACGGCGCCCTTGAACCGTTCCTGTTCCGGCACGATCACGCAATGCGCGCCCCAGGTCAGCGCCATCCGCCGCGCGGTGGTGACCAAGGGCGTCAGCGCGATGATCGGCACCCATGGCCGTTCGCGTGCCACCAGGCTGACGGTGGTGCCCGACTGGCTGAAACAGACGATGGCCTTGATGTTGGTCGCTTCGGCAATCTCGCGCGCGGCGGCGACGATACCATCGGCCACGGTTTCCCGCTTCACCACGCGGCTTGCCTCGATGACCGAGCGGTAGGTTGGGTCTTTCTCGACAGATTTCGCCACGTTATCCATGGTTTGCACGGCTTCGACGGGGAATTTCCCGGCCGCGGATTCGGCCGACAGCATCACCGCATCGGCGCCTTCATAGATCGCGGTCGCCACGTCGGACACCTCGGCCCGCGTCGGCATCGGGTTCTCGATCATGCTCTCGAGCATCTGGGTCGCCACGATCACCGGCTTGGCCGCCGCCCGCGCGCCGCGCACCAGCCGCTTCTGAATCGGCGGCACCGACCAGACCGGCAGCTCCACCCCCAGATCGCCGCGCGCCACCATGATGCCGTCCGACACCGCAAGAATGGCGTCATAGGCCTTCACCGCCGCAGGCTTTTCGATCTTCGACAGGATCGCGGCACGGCCCTTGGCCAACGCGCGCGCCTCATGCACATCCTCGGGGCGCTGCACGAACGACAGCGCCAGCCAGTCCACGCCCAGCTCGCAGACAAATTCCAGGTCCTTGCGGTCCTTTTCCGACAGCGCGGCCAGGGGCAGCACCACATCGGGCACGTTCACGCCCTTGCGGTTGGAAATCGTGCCGCCGACCACAACCGTGCAATCGGCGAAATCGGGTCCGCAGGTCTGCACCTTCAGCCGGATCTTGCCATCGTTCACCAACAGGCTGGCGCCGGGTTCAAGGGCGGCAAAGATCTCGGGGTGGGGCAACTGCACGCGGGTGCCGTCGCCGGGCGCCGGGTCCAGGTCCAGCCGGAATTTCGCCCCGTCCTGCAGGTCATGCCCGCCCTCGGCGGCAAAGGTGCCCACCCGCAGCTTCGGCCCCTGCAGATCGGCCAGAATGCCGATCGGACGGCCCAGATCCTTCTCGACCTGGCGGATATGCTCATGGCGGGCACGAATTTCGTCATGCGTGCCATGGCTCATGTTCAGGCGGAACACATCGGCCCCCGCCTCGAACAGGGCGCGGATCATGGCGTAGTCGCTGGATGATGGGCCAAGCGTGGCCACGATCTTCACGTTGCGGTGGCGGCGCATATGCCATCCTCCTGCTAGATGCTTCGGTTCAACGTGGGCCGCGTGCCTTATGGCGCAAACTGTGCAACCCCGCAACGGCGGTTTTGCAATCGCCGGGATAGACGTCTTCCCGGCGATGCAATACCCCTGACCCAAAGGGTCTGAAAGGGTGCTGCGTGTCGTTTCTGGTGGAAGGTGAAGACCGGCCCGGCCGGTGGCTGGTGACCTGTGACCATGCCTCGAACCATGTGCCACCTTGGGTCGCGGGCGGCGATCTGGGCCTGCCGCCGGCAGACATGGCCCGCCACATCGCCTGGGATCTGGGCGCCGCCGGGCTGACCCGCGCCCTGGCCCAGCGGCTCGACAGCCCGGCCCTGCTGTCCGACTTCAGCCGCCTGGTGATCGACCCGAATCTCGGCGAGGATGACCCGACGCTGGTGATGCGGCTTTATGACGGCACCATCATTCCCGCCAACCGCGCCCTGATCCAGGCCGAGATCGACGAACGGCTGACCCGGCTCTACCGCCCCTATCACGCCGCCTATGCCTGCCTGGCCGCCCGCCGCCCCGACACCGTCATTCTGGCCATTCACAGCTTCACCCCCGGCCTGAAGAACCGCCCGCCCCGGCCCTGGCATGTCGGGGTACTGCACTCGCACCGCGACAGCCGCCTGTCGCTGCCGCTGATCGCGCGGCTTCAGGCCGAGCCGGACCTCTGCATCGGTGACAACGAGCCCTATTCCGGGCATCTTCCGGGGGATGCCATCGACCGGCACGCCCTTGCCACCGGTCGCCACAACACGCTGATCGAACTGCGCCACGACCTGATCACCACCGCCGACCGGCAGGACCACTGGGCCGACCGGCTGGCGCCGATTCTGGCCGAGGTCCTGAAAGGACTGACCGATGGATGACCAAACCCGCACCGAACTGGAAGCCGCCGCCTTCCGCGCCCTGATGCACCACCTTCTGGTCAAGCGCCCCGATGTGCAGAACATCGACCTGATGACCCTTGGCGGCTTTTGCCGCAACTGCCTGTCGCGCTGGTATCAGGAAGCCGCCGCCGACCGCGGCATCCCGCTTTCCAAGGATGAAGCCCGCGAAATCGTCTACGGCATGCCCTATGCCGATTGGGTGGCGCAAAACCAGACCGAGGCGAGCGCCGAAAAGCAGGCCGCCTTCCAGGTTGCATTCCGCGACAACGTCGGCCCAAAGCGCTGATTCCATTTAATAATCCACGCAGCATCGAACTGTATCAAAACTGGCAACAATCCCGCGCTGGCACCGAAAAGCGCCGTTTTTGTTGCAACAAAACGGCGACCGATCGGCAAACCGATTGACAGCCCCGCAGAACTCCCGACAGCCTGCATTAACCCGGCGTTAGAGCGTGTCCATACCTGACTGAATCTGGATGAGGTTCCCATCGTCGATGTTTTGTGATTCACTCTGCTCGCCAGATGATGGGGCAGAGTATGGTGGCACCACTTGCAATAGATCTTCGCGTACGGGTTGCAGCGGCGTCGGAGCAGGGCGAGACGGTTCGCTCGGCGGCGAAGCGGTTCGGAGTTTCGGTCGCGTCGACCGTGCGGATCGGTCAGCGACAGCGTTCGGGGCGTGGACAGGTTCCCGGCAAGGTCGGTGGTGTCCGCCGGGCTTCGCTTGCCGGTGAACCCGGGGACTGGCTTCTGGCGCGGCTGGCCGAGAAGCCCGACCTGACGATGCGCGCACTGAAGTCGGAACTGGCGGCGCGCGGCGTGCATGTGGCCCATGACACGGTCTGGCGGTTTGTGAAGCGCGCGGGTCAGACGGTCAAAAAAAGACCCTGATGGCAGCGGAGCAGTTCCGTCCAAAGGTGGCGCGGTTCCGGGCGCGCTGGCGGACACATCAACACCGACTTGACCCCAAACGCCTGATCTTCATCCCCTCTCGGCAGATTGCTTCGCAATCGCCTGTCGGGCAACGGATGAGACCTGGATCAAGACCAACATGACCCGGTCCTGCGGCTGGGCCGCGAAGGGCAAGAGACTGACCGCCCACGTCCCGCACGGGCATTGGAAGACCCTGACCTTTCTGGCCGGCCTGCGCCACGAGGGCATCGTCGCTCCCTTCGTTCTGGATGGGCCGATCAATGGCGAGATGTTCACCGCCTGGGTCAAGCAATGCCTCACCCCGACACTCACCCCCGGCGACAATATCATCGCCGACAATCTCGGTAGCCACAAAGGCCTGCCTGCCCGACAACTGATCCGAGACGCTGGCGCACACCTCTTGTTCCTGCCGCCCTATAGCCCGGACCCTTGCGTCGCTAAAAACAGTCCCCCAGACTGTTTTCTTTACGCTCCTCACCAATCGAAATGGTCTTCGCCAAGCTCAAAACCCTGTTCCGCAAAGCCGACGAACGCACCATAGAAGCTTCATGGCGGCGCGTCGGAACCCTGCTCGACACCTTCACACCAGACGAATGCCAAAACTACCTTCGCCATGCCGGTTACGCTTCAATATGAATAGGACACGCTCTAACCTGCCGGCTTGTGCTGCGCCTTGCGCCTGATGGACCTGCCGCTGGTTGCCCCTGCTGCCGCAGGGGGCTGGTCCTGATGCCAAGGCGTGAATTTTTTGGGGAGTGGGTGTGAATGGAACTGTTGTTTGTGTTGCCGCTGTTGCTGCTGGGCCTGGCAATTGATGCGATGTCTGGTGGCGGAGGGGATGGCGGCTCGTCCAACCCCGATGACGAACCGCTTGACCTGCGCGGCGGCGCCGAAGACGACACGCTGGAAGGCGGCAATGGCGACGATCTGGTGCACGGCGGCGGCGGCAATGACCTCCTGATCGGAAACAGCGGCGAAGACAGCCTATTCGGCGAAGACGGCGACGATGTGCTGCAAGGCAACGCCGGCAACGATCTGGTGGATGGCGGCGATGGCTCCGACAACCTGCGCGGTGTCGCGGGCGAGGATATGCTGACCGGTGATGCGGGCAACGACACCCTGGCGGGCGATACCGGCAACGACGATCTGGACGGCGGCGCCGATGATGACTTCCTTTATGGCGGGGCGGGCGACGACAGCCTTGCCGGGGGCGACGGCCGCGATCTGCTGTCGGGCCAAGAGGGCAATGACAGCCTCTCGGGCGATGCGGGTGACGACCAGCTTTCGGGCGGCGCCGGGGATGATTCACTGAGCGGCGGTCTGGACACCGACCGGCTGCTGGGCGGCGACGGAAACGACAGTCTCGACGGCGGTGGCGGCACCGATTTCCTGCTGGCCGGCGCGGGCGATGACACGCTCTGGGGCGGGGCGGACAGCGACCGCCTGCTGGGCGAAGACGGCAATGACTATCTGAACGGCGGCGCAGGCGACGACACCCTGCGCGGCGGCGACGGCAACGATGCCATGGATGGCGGAACCGGCAACGATTTCGTTGCGGGCGGGGCTGGCGACGACACGATCCACGGCTATGACGAAGACACCATCAGCGGTGGC
>MTKY01008888.1_pt1 | contig 10026 bp, 8 predicted proteins | sample 1042731 | NCBI WGS metagenome assembly MTKY01 (sample SAMN06212206, study PRJNA360538) | anaerobic digester metagenome | biome: Wastewater treatment plant; material: sludge; isolation source: anaerobic digester fed with sludge from wastewater treatment plant | place: Denmark: WWTP Soeholt ...
CCGCCCGCCGGCGCAAGGCTGAAACAAATCCGGCGCCTGAACCGGAAAGCGGCGGGCTTGAAAACGAAATTGCTGAGCTGCGCCGGCTGCTGGAAAATGCAGCCGCAAAAGTGGATGCACATACTTCACTGACGAAATTGCTGCAGGTGCTGCGCACGTTTTCCATCGGCGCGGCGCGCCTGGCGGCGGTTCTGAAAACCGAGCAGGGATTGGCGAAGAACGCCTCCCTGAACGAGGCGGTGGAACGGGCGCTGGCGGAACTGGCGCAGGAGCTGGGAACGGATGACCCGCCTGCCGGAGGCCAGGCATGAGCGCCGCCCGACCGCAGGATGGACGCAAGCCCCTTGACCGGCGCACGCGTCTGGTGCGGCAGCTGCTGGCAGATCCGCTGTTGTTCTGCCAGCACGGCTCCGGCATCACGCTGCGAGGTTACCAATCGCAGCCGGCGCAGGCGGTCATCGAATCGGTTCTCCACCGGCGCGGGCTGACCTTCGTGGTGATGTTCCCGCGCCAGTCCGGTAAAAACGAACTGCAGGCGCAGATTGAAGCTTATTTGCTGATGCTGCACGCCAACCGGGGGGGAGAGATTGTGAAGGTTTCGCCCACCTGGAAGCCGCAGTCGCTGAATGCCATGCGGCGGCTGGAGCGAGTGCTGGAGCGCAACCTCCTTACCGCCGGGCGTTGGAAGAAGGAGCATGGATATGTGTACCGGCTTGGACAGGCGCGCATGTTCTTTCTTTCCGGCGCGCCGGAAAGCCATATCGTGGGAGCCACGGCTTCGCTTCTGCTGGAGGTGGACGAAGCGCAGGATGTGCGTCCAGCCAAGTACGACAAGGATGTAGCCCCCATGGCGGCATCCACCAATGCCACGCGGGTGTTGTGGGGCACCGCCTGGACATCGCATTCGCTGCTGGCGAGGGAGCTGCGGGCGGCACGCCTGGCAGAGCAGGCGGATGGGATCCGGCGGGTGTTCGTGAGCGACGCGGAAAGCGTGGCAAAAGAGGTGCCCGCCTATGGCCGCTTTGTGGCGGAGCAGACAACCAGGCTGGGACGCTCGCACCCGATGGTGCGCACGCAGTTTTTCTCAGAAGAAATTGACGCCGCCGGGGGGATGTTCCCGCCGGAGCGGCTGGCACTGATGATGGGCAGCCACGAAGTCCGGCCGGCGCCGCTTGCCGGTTGCGGCAGGCCGGTGGCGCTGCTGCTGGATGTCGCCGGCGAGGACGAGGAACGCACGGCAGCGCTGTCGCTGGGGGATGGGGTACCACGCCGGGACGCAACCGCGCTGACACTGGTGGAAGTGGAGCCGCCCGGCGAGCGTGGCGCGCCGCTCTACCGCTGCCTGTTTCGCTGGCAGTGGGTGGGGGTGAAACATACGCGCCTGTACGAGCAGATCGTAGCCATAGCGCGCACATGGAACTCGCGCTGGCTGGTTGTGGATGCCACCGGCGTGGGAGCCGGGCTGGCATCCTTTTTGCATAAGGCGCTCCCCGGGCGTGTGCTGCCGTTTATTTTCAACAGTGCCAGCAAATCACGGCTGGGGTGGGATTTTCTGGGTGTGGTGGACAGCGGCCGCTGGCAGGAGTACCAGCCGCCGGAAAGCCTCCACGCCGGGCAGGAATGTTTGCAGCGCGTATTTTGGAAGCAGGCTGCTTTTTGCCAGTATGAGGTTCAGCCGGGACCAGAAAAGCGCATGCAGTGGGGCGTTCCGGATGGAGCGACCGACCCGGCTGACGGGCAGCCGGTGCATGACGATCTTTTGCTTTCGGCGGCGTTGTGTGCGCTGCTGGATGAACAGACCTGGGGCACAGGCGGAGAGTCGCTGGTGATTCCGGGGACGGATCCGCTGAAGAAGATGGATCGGGGGTTCTAGATGAGCGATGTGTTTTTACCCAATTTACAGCCGGCTGCATTGAACGTGCCCTATCATTCGCAGCTTGAGGAAGGTGCGCTGCGCTACCGCAACGATTGCGGGGCAGCCTGCGGGGCGATGCTTCTTGAAGCTCTCACCGGCGAGCGGCAGACGGTGGATGAGTTCTACCGGCTCACCGGGGCAGGCGGCGACCGCTACCTGGCAGCCGGGGAGCTGATGCGCGTGCTGGGTGCCCGGCGGGCGCCGTGTGCCTGGCGCGAAGGATTGACCGCCGGCGACCTGCTGGAAGCGTTGAGCGCGCGCAAGCCCGCCATCTGTCTGGTTTCGTATGCTGTGCTGCGGGAAGCCGGGCAGACGGAATCCTCCTTTGGCGGGCCGCATTTTCTGCTGGCGGTGGGGATGGATGTGCTGCGGGTGAGCGTGCATGATCCGCTCTATCGCGGACAGGGCGGGCGCTTTAAAACCTACCCGCTGGCGGTTTTTCTGCGCGCCTGGGAGGCAGCCGGAAAAGACGGCAGCGGCAACCCGGTCTGCGGTGCGCTGATTCCACACTACGGGCTGGGAGACGCGCTGCCACCGGTGAAACGCGTGCGCGTGTGGGCTGAAAACGGCCTGAATATTCGCCGTGGTCCGGGGAAGCATTACGAGCGTCTGGCTGCGCTGCGCTGCGGGGAAACGGCCGGCGTGGAAGAGGAACGCGGCGGGTGGGGCAAGCTGGCAGGTCTTCCCGGTTGGATCTGCCTGGAATTTGTGAACGAGGAGCCATAGGAGGCGGGCATGAAAGAGACCTGGTGGGCAAGGCTGACGGAGCGCCTGGGGGGGCGCAATCCGGAAAGGGCGCGCGGCAGCGGTCCGTGGCGGGCAAGGCTGGCGGAAGAGAGTGAAAACGCCTTCAATGTGGGCGGGCGCCGGCTGGGGGAGAGCGAACGCGACCGCGGGGATTGGGAACGCGAGCAGGTGCTGCGTCAGGCGCTGGAAGCCTGGCGGGTAAACCCGCTTGCGCGGCGCATTGTGGGGCTTACCACCCAGTACGTGGTCGGCGGGGGGATCGCCGTCTCCTGCAAACATGAAACCACGGCGCGCTTTCTGAAGCGTTTCTGGGAACACCCGCTGAACCGCATGGAGGTGCGCGTGCGCGAGTGGTGCGATGAACTGACCCGCTCTGGAAACCTGTTCGTCCTGCTGGCGACGGACGCCGCCGGGTTCAGTTACGTGCGCGCACTGCCTGCAGCGCAGGTGGAAAGCATTGAAAGCCGCGAAAACGACCTGGAGCAGGCGCTCCATTTCAAACTTCACGGGCGTTTGGAGGACGGTGATGCGCCGGTTTACCCGGCTTACGACCCGGCTGAAGACGGCCCGGGCAGCGAGGGGCGTTTTCCGGCGGTGGTGCTGCATTACGCCGTCAACCGGCCGGTAGGCGCGCAGTGGGGTGAGCCGGATCTGGCGCCGGCGCTGCGCTGGCTGGCGCGTTACGCCAACTGGCTGGAAGACCGCGCCCGGCTGAACCGCTTTCGAAACACGTTTCTGTATGTCGTCAAGGCGCGCTTTACCTCGGAAAGCGAGCGCAGGGCGCGCCAGCAGGCGCTTTCACAAAACCCGCCTCCGCCCGGCTCGATTCTCGTGGCGGATGAAAGCGAAACCTGGGAAGTGCTCAGCCCAAAGCTCGAATCGGCGGAAGCCAATACCGACGGGCTGGCGTTGAAAAAGATGATTGCCAGCGGAGCCGGGCTGCCGCTGCATTTTCTGGCTGAGCCGGAATCGTCCACACGCACCACTGCCGAAGCGGCCGGCGGGCCGACATACCGGCACTTTGAGCAGCGCCAGCAGTATTTCCTGTGGATGCTGGGCGATTTGCTGCGGGCGGTGGTGCAGCGCCGGTCGCTGGTAGACCGGCGGGTATCCACGCGGGCAGAGGTGAGCCTGCTGGGCGGGGATATTTCCGCACGGGACAACGTGGCGCTGGCGCTGGCTGCCAACAACCTGACGGCCGTGCTGCGTGAACTGCGCGCCCGGCAGTTGATCGACGACAGCGAGTTTTTACGCCTGGCTTACCGCTTCTGCGGCGAGACGGTGGACGTGGAAGAGATGCTTGCGCGCGGCCGTGCGGCCGGGGCTTTGCCGGAGACGCAGGCGGGCAGCTCGCCGGAAATCTGCAGGCAGCCGGTAACGGTGGATGCAGCCAGCGGTGAGTGGCGGGAAAAAGAGAACATTTGAAAGGAGGGAGGATGGAGGAAAAGATGAAGCAGGTGCGCGTGCGGTTGGAAAGCAGCCCGGCTTGGAGCAGCGCCGGCGAAAGCCGGGAGCCGGCTTTCGAGATCCTGGCGATCAGCGCCGGGGTGGGCAACGGCTGGGAATTTTCCGAGGAGGTGCTGCGCGCGTCGCTGCCAAAATGGGAGGGCGTGGAGTGCTTTATCGACCACGCCTGGCGGGAGCGTTCACTGCGCGATCTGGCGGGGGTGTGTTTCGCCCCCGGCTGGGACAAGGAGCGGCGCGGCATATCGCTGCGCCTGCGGCCGGTGGGTCCTTCCGGCGCTTTGCTGGCTGAAGTAGGGCGGCAGATGCTGGAAGACGGCGGGGTGCATCCGGACGTTGGATTTTCAGCGGACGTGGTTTTCAGCACCAGCGGCAAACGCGTGAGTGAAATTATGAAAGTATTTTCGGTCGATCTGGTGTACGACCCGGCGCGGGGCGGGGCGTTCCTGCGCGCGCTGAACCAGGAAGACCGGCCTGGAAATGGATCAATGGATGGAGGAGAAACCATGGAAGAAAAAGAACCAACCGGGGTGAAGAGCCCCGTCTCCGCCGGGATGGACGCGGCGAAGGATGAAGATCAACTGGAAACAACCCTGGCGGCAGCGCGCCTGCCGGGAGCCGTGAGCGCCATGCTGCGGGAGCGATTCAGCAGCCAGGCGTACAACGCTGCCGAACTGCAGAGCGCCATCGACGCTGCGCGCCAGATGGTGAGCGACCTGACCGGCGGGTTGGTGGTGCAGGGACCCGGGCGGGTGAGCGGCATGGTCAGCCCTGAGGACCAGGTGAGCGCGGCGCTGCATGATCTGCTTGGCGCCGCCCGTCCGGAGGGGTTGGAAAAGGTGCGCGCCGCCCGGCTTTCAGGCATCCGCGAGCTGTACATGCTCATGACCGGCGATTATGACTTTGCCGGCGGGTTCCACCCTGAGCGGGCACAGTTCGCCAGCACAGCCAGCCTGCCGGGATTGCTGAAGAATGCCCTCAACAAGCTGATTGTGATGCAGTGGGAAGAGCTTGGCCGTTCCGGCTACCGCTGGTGGGAACCGCTGGTGCAGGTGGAGCACTTCAACAGTCTGCAGAGCATCACCGGCGTGCTGGTGGGCGAGGTGACGGTGCTGCCGTCTGTGGCGGAAGGCGCGCCCTACACCGAACTGGACATCGTCGATTCGGCTGAAACCGGCGCGTGGGGAAAATACGGCGGCTACCTGGGGTTGACGCTGGAGATGTTCGAGCGCGATGAGAGCCACCGCCTGCGCCAGTACCCGCGCAAGCTGGCATCCGCCGCGCTGCGGCGTATTTCAGCGCTGGTGGGGGGCGTATTTACAGCCAACAGCGGAGCGGGTCCGCAGATGGCAGATGGCTACAACGTGTTTGACGCCGTGCATCATGGCAATCTGGGCGTGGAAGCGCTTTCGACCGGCAGCTGGGAAGCTGCCTCGCAGGCGATCTATAGCCAGGCGCTGGCTGTGGCGGATGGCGGTACGGCGCCCTGCCTGGCGTTGGATGCGCGCTATCTGGTGGTTCCGCGTACGCTGCGCCTGGCCGGCATGCAGATCCTTTACCCGACCTTTGCGCATGAAGCCAACATCTTTTCCGAGAATATGCAGCGCGGCCAGATGGGGGATGTGATCACCTGCCCCGAGTTCAGTGATGCCGCCGACTGGGCGGCACTGGCTGACCCGCATCTGGCGCCGGGGATCATTGTGGGTGAACGCTTCGGGTTAATGCCGGAAATCTTCATAGCGGACAGTGAATTGAACGGCGCACTGTTCACCAACGACGAGATTCGCATGAAAGTGCGCCACTGGGTGAGCGTGTTTGTGGCGGATCACCGCCCGCTCTACAAAGCCAACGTTCCGTAAACCGGAAAGAAAAAAAGGAGGATGAGATGAGCTTTTGGGATCAGATGCGGCTGGTGTTGAAATCGCGCAAGTTCTGGGCGCTGGTACTGGCACTGATCGCTTCGTGGTCAGCCTTTGCCTGCGGCGAGGTCAGCGTGTGGCAGGCGCTGCAAGCCACCATAGCGGCGCTGGCGGTGTATTCCACGGGGGTGGCGATCGAAGACGCCGGGGTGAAGCGTGGCAGCCGCTAAGGCGCGCATGGAAACCAAGACTGGCGGAAGGCTGATGGCTTTCCGCCAGTCTCCCGCGGGAGATGTGACGGCGGTTTTTTCGGACGGACGGAAACTGCGCTTTACGGCAGATGAATGGGAGCAACAGGTCAGACCTGTGGGGGATGAATCGGACGAATCGGGTGGGAAACATCCCCGGAACTATCCACAGGCAACGGGGGATTCTCCACAAAGCGGGGCGTCCTGTCCACCGGAAAATGGCGTTCATCCCCCGGTATGCACCGGTTATCCACAGGAAATCCACAGGCGGAGAAGGAAAAGTGTGGAGAAAGGAAGGGCAAAATGACGGTTTCGCTGGAAAGCATGACGGCACGCGTGCGTGCTTTGCTGGGGGATGAAGCCGGGCTGATCTGGCCGGCGGAGCGTGTGGAGGGGCTGCTGCGCCTGGCATTGGGCGAACTCAACCACGCAGCCGGGGAGGGTTTCACGCTGCTCGGGCTGGATGGCGCACAAGCCACCAGCCTGCCGGCCGGCGCGGAGAGCCTGCTTGCCGCCGGAGCAACCGCCTGGGGGCTGGCGCAGCGGGTGAATGCCCGCAGCGAGGGGGTGGATGCATCCAGGCTGGCCGTGCTTCTACCCTGGGTACGTGAACTGCGGGCGCAGTTTACCGCCGGGCTGGAGCGTTTGCGGCAGGATCACCTGGCGCAGGCAGAACCGCCGCCATACAGCGGGTGGGAATTCCCGCTTGAGGAGGGGACTGAATGACGCGCCCGGCTGATCTGCAGCCGCTGGTGACTGCCTGGATGGCAAATGCCCTGGCGGAGGGTGGAGCGGAGGGAGACCTGCGGGTGGGTGGAGGCGCCTGGGTTGGGCGCTGCGACCAGGCACCCCAGGCCGGCTGCCTGCACCTGGAGGGGAGCATCCTGCGCAGCACGGCTGCAGCGGTGTGCGCCTGCAGCAGTACGCCGCAGACGCTTGCCAGCGGGGTGTTGACCACGGTGGTTTTCAGCGGGGTGCGGTTTGACCCCCTCGGGATGTGGGAGAGCGAAGCTCCCGGCCGGCTTACGTGCAAAGTAAGAGGCGTATACCTGCTGGCGGCTTGCGGCGCGTTTCAGGCGGCTTCCACCGGCAACCGGTTATTGAAAGCGGTTCGCAATGGGCAGCAGGAAATTGCCTGCGCCAGCGGGCTGCCGTCTTCAGCATATCCACTGGTGCTGAATTTATGTGCCTGCTGCTGGCTGGAAGAAGGCGATTGGGTGGTACTGGCGGCTTACCAAAATTCCGGCAGCGCTCGCAACTTGCTGGCCGTGGATGAATATTCGCCGGCGCTGGCATTGTGCCGTCTGGCGTGAAGGGAGGAACATGCACGCATTATGGCTGGAATCGGAATCAGGGCAGCACCATCTCTGGGGTGCCGGAGCGGCGCAGGTTGTGAAGGCTGTGCAGCGGTCCACGAAGACCTGCCCGGAGGGCGGGGCGCTTGAACAGGTGGCGGTGCGGCTGGAAGGATTGCCCGGAGATTTACTCGCCTGGCTGCAGCTGCTTGAACGGGCGCTGGAGCGGATTGGCCGGGAGGAAACGCTGCTGGCGCTTCAACCGGCGGCCGGCGAGGAGGTCTGGTGGGCTTGGCTTGAGCAGGGCTGGCTAAACCTGGCGGCGGAGGGCGGTGATAAGCGCAGCGCGGGGTGGATGCAGGTGATTATCCATTTCATGCGCCCCGGCTGCTGGGAGGGAGAGGAGAGCGAATTGCCGTTGAGCAACGCCAATGGTCAGCGCGTGTTGGGCGGGTTGACGATCTGGAATCACGCCGACGGGCACAACGGTCACACGCCGGTGGTTGCCATTGCCGGTGCGGATGTGGCTGGCGGGCGGCCTGCGCCGGTGCGGCTGGTGATCCATAACGACCTTGATTCGGCCTGCACGGTGGGCACGCTGCGGATAGCCCGGCAAACCTGCCTGCAAGCGCCGCTGGTGTTGGAAGGCGAAGCGGCTGTGGTGGAGGATGGGGCGGGCGGGGAGATCGTCTCCGAGAGCGGCAGCAGCCAGGGAGCGCACCTGCGGCTGGTTGTTCCGGCGGGTGGAGAAGCAGCTGTGCTGCGCTGGGAGCTTCCCGGCACGCTGCTGGAGGGTTTCACCGCCGGGTCGATGCTGCCGGTGCTGCGTCTGGCGGAAAGCGTGGAGGGGAGCGGGCTGCTGCAGGCCGCGGTGAAGATCAGTGTTGGAAAGCAGAGCGTTGTTTCCGCAGGGCAAACCGGTTGGCGGCTGTTGAAGCGCGGGCAGGAAATGCACGATCTGGCAGCCTTCCACTTTCCCTCGCCGCCGGGTTATTCCCTGTTGCCGGATTTTAACCTGCATCTGCTGGTGCAGTCCATCAATGGAGAGGCGTTCACCCTGGATGTGGATTACCTGGCGGTGCTGCAGGGAGGCTGCAGCCAGCGCCTGGAAGCCTGGTATGAACTTGGCGAAGGGTGGGAACTTCACGCCGGCGGTGTGCGCGGGGATGCCTGCGGATGGCATGCTGAAAAAGGCTGGCTGCGCGGTCACACCGCAGCCGGTGCGGCGCTTACACTGCTGCCGGGGTTGGACCAATACCTGTTGATTTTGAACAGCGCCCAACGGGGCGCGCTCCCAGCAGACCGGTTTCGGGTGCAGGTTTTTTATCGCCCGCGTATGCAGGAGGTGTGAGATGACCCTGGGAAGGGTGCATTTTGAAGCGGGGGCTGAAAGCAGCGCGGATATTTTGCCCTGGAAGGTGATGTTTTGCTCCTGGAGCGCAATGGGCGGACCGGTGCGTGCCCGCCTGAGTGCCAGGCTGCCGGAGGGGGGTGGAGTGGATTTGTTGGAGGGCTTGCTGGGGCGGCCGGCAGGCATTATGGATGAGAATGGCCAGGCTATCTGGTGGGGGTACGTACATGGCGTGCAAATGGCGAACGCCGAAACGCCATTGCAGATGCACCTGGGAGCGCTCGCCAACCGGGTCCGAAGCGTTTACACAGCCATCGAAAATGGCGGAACGGCGGGCGAGACTCGCCGCACTGACTGGATCGAGGATGCTGGCAGTCAGGAGCGCTTTGGGGTTTACGAGCGCCTGCTGCTTTTGGGGGCGGCGTCCGTGCAGGAGGCGGAAGCCCGCGCGAAAGCCTGCCTGGTGGAAAGCGCCTGGCCGGCGTGGGAACCATTGCACAGCCTGCCCGAAGGGTTGAAAGGTGAAGGCAACATGCTGCTGGACTGCCGGGGGTGGTGGCAGGCGCTGGGGCGGCGCATTAGCGAGCAGCCACCCGGGAGCGCACAGCACCGCGTGGGAAAGCGCATGATGTTCCCCCTGGGGGATGGCGCAGCCCGAATGCAGGCAGCCCAGGCGGTGCATCTCCCATCCGGCGGGTGGAGAATTTCCAGCCTGGAACTGGCGGCGCGCCGGGCGGGAATGCCGGCAGACAGCCTGACAGTTGCGTTGTGCGCAAACCGGGAGGGCAGGCCGGGAAGCGTGCTCGCTTCCGGCGAACTGTCGGGAGCCCTGTTCGGTGAGGACGATTTATGGCTGCGCTTTACCCTTGAGCCGGCGGTGGAAGCCAGTGAGGGAGAAACCGTCTGGCTGGTGGTGAGCCGCAGTGGAGCGGCGGATGCCGCGAATCACTACCGGCTGCGGGTGGACAGCCTGGCGGGGTACGCTGGGGGAGGGCTGCTGGTTGGCAACGTGGAGGGATGGCAGGCGGTTGAACCACCGGCGTCGCTTTTCTTTTCGCTCAGCGGACCGCGGCGGGTGAAAGCCATGCTCGAGGCGGCAGGGGAGACGGGCGGAAGCGGGTTTCTGGAGGGGGTATGGATCGAAAAC
>MTKY01052964.1_pt1 | contig 10020 bp, 4 predicted proteins | sample 1042731 | NCBI WGS metagenome assembly MTKY01 (sample SAMN06212206, study PRJNA360538) | anaerobic digester metagenome | biome: Wastewater treatment plant; material: sludge; isolation source: anaerobic digester fed with sludge from wastewater treatment plant | place: Denmark: WWTP Soeholt ...
CGGGGCTGAATCCGACGCCGGGGGCGCGGGAGGCGGGGAACCGCCCGCAGATGGTTTTCCGGCATTACCGGGAACTGGCGACGAAGGCGGAAACGGGTCAGCCGACGGTGATCGGGAGAAGCGTCATGGTGTCATTGCCGAAGATGTCTATGACTTTGACGGCGAGGGTGTAGCGGCCGGCTTTCGGGTAGGTGTGGCAGGCGGTGGTGAGTTCGAGGCCGCGATCCCGGCGGGTGCGGAAGCTCTGCCATTCGTTTTCGAAGATGTAGGCGCCGGTCCAGCGTTCCTCGAAGTCCACAAACTCGCCGGAGCCGGCCTGAATCGTGCCGGGGAGCTCGCCCTCGACCCCCATGCGCCTGGGCACCTTCACGATTTCCTTGCGGCTTTCGTAATCGAAGTCCACGGCCCAGTAGTCCACCCAGTCGGTCCATTGCTTCGTAAGCACGTCGCGGGTGATGACGCCGTGCTTGTCCTTGCTCAGCTTGATGAGCTTGCCCGCTTCGCATACGACTTCGCTCTTGCCCGCCTTGAGGTCAGCGGCGATGGCCTCGGTCAGGCCCTGCGAGTAATAGACGGAGAAATCGGTCAATTCCACCGCCACGCGCAGCTTGTTTTTCGGGTCGAAGCGGGGGGTGGCTTCGATGTAGGCCACGTCGTGGAAGCGGACCTGGCCTTTATCAACGGCGCGTTTGTCGAACACTTCGGGCGGGATGGTCTTGGGAGCGAGGTCAATGCCTTTGTGTTTGGCTTCGTCCAGCACGGCGGGGAAGAGGCCCATTTCAAACTCGAACGCGAGCACGTCCACGCGCGAGGCGCCGCGTTTGCGGCATTCGGTGATGACTTCCTCGACGAACAGGCGGCCCACGGGCAGGTTGATGGGGCCGACGACGACGAGGCGCCCGCCGCTCCTGCCGTGGAAGAAGCCGGCATCGGGCAGCGGTTCGGCGCGGTAGGCTTTGAGGATGAGGTCGCGGAATTGCTGCTCCTTGCGGGCGAGGGCCTGCTCTTTCCTTCTGCCGGTGAGCCGGCCGGAGACGGTCAGGTAGGCCTGGCGCTCGTAGCGGCCGAGGTTGAGCACCTCGAAGGCGCGGAAAGGCTTGCCGGCCGCCTTTAGTTCGCGCTGCACCTGGATGAGGCGCTTGCGAGTAGTGTGAATAGCAAATTTGCCCAGGTCGGTCGCAATCCACTTCCGGCCCAGTTTCTCGGCTACGGCGGCAGTCGTGCCGCTCCCGCAGAAAAAGTCGGCGACGAGATCGCCTTCATTGCTGCTGGCTTTGAGGATGCGCTCCAGAAGGGCTTCCGGTTTTTGAGTGGGGTAGTTCGTGCCCTCGGTTGACGAGGCTCCGATGCCTGGGATGTCGTCCCAGAGAGACTGGATTGAGACACCTGAGCCTTCGTCGAGGTATTGTTTCTTCTGAGGGACGGTACCTGGTGACGTTTGGACGATCATGCCTTTTGCCATCAGATCCTTCATCGTGGCCTCGCTGTAACGCCACGCACGGGTGACGCCCATTATTTCGTAGGTCGGGTTACCTTTAGCAACGCCGCCAGGACCAATCATGCTCGTCAACCGGTACTTTCTGCCTGACTTCGGTTCGGTGTATTTGAAAAAGGTGTTGATGTAGTCGTCGGAATACGGAAGGAACAGGTAGTTGAAGGTGTAGGAGGGTGATTTTGCGTATACAAAGATCGTGTCGGTGTTTGCGCCCATGTACTTGCTACCCTGGCCGATGTTGCCTTTGACCGTGTGAGCGCGTTTCCATGTAATTTCGTTGATAAAATTGTCGGGGCCGAACACTTCGTTAAGGGCGAGCCGGATGAAGGCGTTCACGCGCCAGTCGCAATGTACATAGATGCTGGCTTCGCTGTGCATCAAATCGCGCATGAGGATGAGCCGCTCATAGATCATGGCGAGGAAGGAGTCCGCGCCGCGGCCCCAGGTGTCGCGATAGGCGATTTGCTCAAGGAGATTGGGTTCCTTGTGGAAGGTCTCGCCGCCGATTTCGATGTCCATGCTGAAGTCGGCGCCGACATCGAATGGGGGGTCAATGTAGATGAGCTTGAGGCCGCCGGCTTCTTCGATTTGGCGGCGGAGGGCGCCGGATTTGAGGGAGGAGAGGATGAGCTTGTTATCACCCCAGATGAGTTTATTGGTCCAGCCTTTGAGCTGGCGGCCGGTGGTGTCGAGGCCCAACTCGTCATCGGCGCTCTTTTCCTTTCGGGGTTCATCAATATGTTCGAGGGTTTGGAAGGGGAGGATGGTGGTGCAGACCTCGCGGGTTTTGCCGTTCCAGACCAGTTCGACCTCGCGTTTGTCCTCGAAGAGGATGAAGCGGTATTTCTCCGGGAGCGGCTTGCCCTCGTTGATGAGTTTGATGAGGTCGCGCTTTTCGGCGTCGGTGAGTTCGTAGGCGGTGTCGCGGGGCATCTTAAAGCATGCTGGGTTGGTAGCTGCGGTTGAGCCGGAAAAGGGGTCGGTTGGGTGGGCCCAGGATGCTGAGCATCTTGTCCGGGGTTGAGCGCCATTCGATTTCGCCCTTTGGATCGAGGGTTTTCTTGTCCGGCGCGAGCCGCTCGATGCGATAGCGTATGGCCCGATAGAACTCGTCCTCGCCGCGCTTGCGGTACTCCTCGGGCATGCGAGTTTTGAGAAGACGCATGACCTGCTTGGCGTTGAGGCCTCCAGCGCGAGAAAACTTCTCCGCCACCGCGATCATGTTAAGGGTGTAGGCTGCCAGTGGATCGAGGTGGTCGAAGTCTGCGCCGAAGAGCCTTCTGAGCTCGCGGTGGTAATCTTCGGAGGCGAGCTCGCGACAGACAAGGTAAACCTCGCGAAAGCGGTCGCTTGCCTGGTGGAGGGTGATGAGGCCGGTGGTTTTGAGGGCAGCAATGGCGCCAAAATGGTTATTGCTCGGGGTAAGGGCGATGGTGTACCGGCCAATGCGGTTTGCCTGTTCGCTCTTCAGAAGGTAGGCGAGTACTATTTGCTGCTCGTCGGTGAGTTGCCGGTTGGCCGTCTTTTGGGCGATGAGGCCATCGGTGAGGTCGAGCCAGGCACGCACGCCTTCGTCGAGGAGCTGGCCGGAGGGGATGCAGAGGGAGAGCTCGTCAGCCGAGTGGAAGAGGTAATACGGGAGGTCGATCTGGTTGGCCAGGGCGGAGTTGACGAGATCGGACATGCCGATGCCTTTGCCCTCCCACTTGCTGTGCAGCTTGAGGATGTCGGCAAGGCGGGGGTTGCGCGCCCGCGGGTTGGCGTAGATGCGCCGGATCGGGACGGGATCGTCCGGCTTTTCAAAGATGAGGTCTTGGGGAAGATGGCCAGGGTTGCGAATGGTGAGCGATGTCCGGGGCTTGACGGTAATTTGGACTGGACGGTTGATGGCGTAGTCGCGGTGGGCGAGAGCGTTGTTGACGGATTCGCGGATGAGCTTGTCGGGGTATTCCGCGACCATGGTGCCACCGGCTTCGGGGGAGACGCCGGTTTGTATGTTGCGCAGGGCCCAGCCGTGCGAAGCCTCCATCAGTTGGAGTATATTATCGCGGAAGGTCTTTTTGTCCTGCGCGATGACGTTCGGAACATCCACAAAGGCGTCCAGCTGACTGCGGAACAGGAGATGGTCCTCTGGATGCGCGCTGCACACGAGGACGCCGAGAGTGGAGATCTTCCCGTCTTTGAGCATGAACCGCTTTTTCTCCAGGAAGGGGATTGAGTCGTCGAGGGTGCTCTTGATGGTTTCGATCGGTTGGGGCTGGCCTTGGTTTATTAGCAGGACGAGCTCGTTGATGCGCTGCAGGCTGAGATCCTTGAGGGCCACGTCATCGACCGGGCTCAACTCGCGGTAGGTTTCCATGTCCCGCTTGCGCTCCTCCTGCTCCTGAACGCGGTGCTGGGGGATGGTTTCGGTCCGGTCCAGCACGCGCTCGCTCGCAACGCCGCGGTAGAGGCAGAACTTTCTGTCCTCAGGGAGCGGGCTCACGCGAATGATGGCGACCTGGCCGGTGTGGAACGGGCGGACCTCGAGCAGGAGGCAATCGCGAACGTCTATGGGATTGTTGCGCGCGTCTGTAAACGCCTGCCGAAGGTCAGCAACATTCCCGCTATTTTGCTCGGTGTAGGGGGTGAAGACGAAGTGGCGGGTGGGCTTTTGCTCATCCTTCACGCCCAGGATTACGACGCCGCCGCGGGCGTTTAGGAAGCCGCATACAGCCTCGCGGATGGAGTCCCAGGCTTTCCCGGTTGCGGGGACGGGCTTGATCTCCAGCCAGTCGGTTTCGAGCGACTCGTAGGAGCCGTCGGCCAGGCACTTTTCCAACTTGGACAGGATTGTTGCTAGGTCGTCCACGAGTGAATTGTAGTAGTGTCTTGGAGGGGGGGGCGAGGTTGCTTTCATGCGCGCTATTTGTATTCGATGAAGCTTTGGGCGAGGGCGGCGAAGGTGTGGTGCGTGCTTGTTTGGGAGCCGAAGTGCTTTTCGAACGGATTCTGGTCCACAAAGACGAAGTCGTATAGCTGTCCGTTTTCCTCGGCGGTGGTGGCGTCGGCGCACCATTGTTTGAGGCGGGCCATTTTTTGGGGCAGGTCGAGTTCGGCGCGACCTTTGGTTTCGATGAGCCAGATGACGCCGTCGGTGGTGCGGACGATGAAATCGGGGATGTAGTTGGCCAAATCGCCATTGGTTTTGACGTAATCGAGTTTGAAGCCGACGGCGAGGTAGTTTTTGGCGAACGCCTGGACGTCCGGCGCTTTTTCCAGGAAGTCGGCGAAGCGGAGTTCGAAGCCGCCGGAGTGGGGTTCGCCGACGACGAGGTTGAAAATGCTTTTAGCGGTGTCCAGGTGGGCGCGGTAGTCGGTGCGGAAGGGGCGCATCTCCTTGAGCCGGATGCGGCCTTCGATGCGGGTGTCGCCGCGCTCCTGGATGGTGAGGGCGTTGATGGCCGATTTGAAGGCGTCGTAGAGGATTTTGCCGGCGTCCGGCTCGGAGAGGTTGCGGAGCACGACGGGGTCTTCGAGGTTGGCGGGTGAGGGGCTGAACAGGTGCTCGCGCATGAAGGTTTTGACCTTGCCGTAGAGGACATCGTAGCCGCCGACCAGGTGAAGGTCTTTGAGCAGTTGACGGGCGAAAAAGGCGACGACGGAGCGGTAGTCGGCGGGGCCGATGCCATCGAGGGTGATGGTGTGATGCACCTCGGCATCGAGCATGGTCTTAAAGACTATTTCCCGGGTTTCCTCGGGGGTGAAGGGTTTCAGCGGCAGGCGCGGATTGCCGAATTGGGCGGGGTCGAGCGCGTCGAGGTTTTTGAACTCGCGATGGTAGCGGCGGGTGAGCCTGGGCAAGGGGATGTCGAGGGCGTCGAGGTTCTTGTCCTTGTTTTCGGCATCCACCTCCACAATCAGGGACTCGCGGCGGGCGATGCCGCGGCCCATGGGGACGCGCTCGAAAGTGACCCCCTCGCTTTGGATGGATTCGACGAAATCCATGAAGGCGGGGGTGCCCATGACGGAGACGGTTTCGCGCGCCCCGTCGTCGCCGAAGTACATGCGGCGGAGGCCGCGGCCGAGGGTCTGCTCCGGGAGAATGTTGGACTGAGCGACATAGGCGCGCAGGCCGACGATGGTGGTGACGTTGCGCACGTCCCAGCCTTCTTTGAGCATGAGCACCGAGACGATGGCCTTGTAGGGCGAGGCGGCTGAATCAATGTTATTGGAGGCTTTGCGCAGGTTTTCAAGTTCTTCCTTGCTCTTGCCGGAGGCGGCTTCGGAGATTTCGCCGTTGTTCTTGGTGTGAATGACCAGGACGGCGTCCTGGAGTTCGGGACAGATTTTGGGCAGGTAATCGCCGACTTCATCGCAGTTGCGGGTGTCATCCACCATGACAAAGAGGACGGCTTTTTTGCCGAGGGCTTTGTGTTCGGCGTAGCTTTTGCGCCATTCCTCGATGCCGAGCCGGAGGTAGTCGTCGTATTTTTCGGTGAAGATGGCGCTTTTCTTTTCGGCGAGTTTGGCTCGGCTGGCGGCATCCGGGAGGACGGGGTGTTTGACGACGTTCTGGTGGATGGCTTCGACTAGCGGGTAATCGGCGACGGTTTGGACGAAAATCGCGCCGTTGTCATGGCGGGGCGTGGCGGTAACATCCACCTGCAAGGCAAGCTGGCGGTCTTTCTGGCGCATCTTGTGGTGGATGTCCTGAATGGATTTGAACCAGGCCATGCGCGGGTCGTGGATGTGGTGGGCCTCGTCGTTGAAGACGGCCAGTTCGTCTATCTCGCGGATGATCTCGCCCAGGTCGGCTTTGCTGTCGGTGGTGTTGCCGGATGGTTTGGGGCCGAACGGCGCGAGGAAGTAGTCGCGCAGGTCGTCATCTTCGAGCGAGGGGGCGGGGGCCTCGCTCAGAAAAACGCGGTGGATGTTGGTAAGGAAGAGGTTGCCGGTGGGGCGGATGCTGCGGACTTCGTCCTGGATGTGGAGAGTGAGCTGGAAGTCATCGCGCCAGTTGCGTCCCTCGCGGCCGTTGGGTGGGAGGACGGGATCGTTGAAGAAGATTCTGAAGCCGTCAAAGTCGGCCCGGAGGCGGTCGAGCACGATAATATTAGGCGCGATGACCAGGAAATTGCGGGAGAGGGTCGAGTCGGCTTCGTAGAGCTTGTGGAAGAAGCTCCAGGCGATGAGGAGAGAGAGGACTTTGGTTTTTCCAGCGCCGGTGGCCATTTTGAGGACGTAGCGGGGCCAGTCTTCGGGAAACATGCCGCTGGATACGGCACCGGAGGCATCGAAGCGGATCAGGTCGTATTTGTCGCGGGCCTGGCGGACTTCATAGAGCCAGATGACCGTCTCGACGGCTTCACGCTGAGCGAAGTAGTAGCGGAACGTGGCAAGTGAGCCGTCGGCGTTTTCGTGGAGGTGCTCGGTGTCGAACCAGTGGCGGAGGAGAGCGGCCGAGGTGGGGGAGGCACCGGGGTAGCCCTTGTCGCGCCAGCCAAATACCTCCTCGCGGATCCTGGCGACGAGCGGGGGGAGGAGTTTTTCGTAGGCGGTGCTGCGCAGGTCTTCATTGGCCGGAAACCAGCGGTGCTTTGGTATCAGCGGCGCGTAAGGCGAGTTCGGAAACTGAGGATGCAGGGCCATGACATTCTATGAGCCAACTTTGTTTGCGCCGATCATACGCCGAAAGGTTTTTTCGGCAACGCCAAACCGGTTGCCGGCCGAAAGGTGAGGGTGGCCCTGGCGGGGAATTATGACGCGGACGGCGTTCTGATGGGGATGCGGCGGGCGGGGCGAAACCGGGCATTGACCGGGGGGCGGTGAATTTGGGCAAGGGATTGAGGTATGAAATTACGCCCTTTCAGGGCTGGATTGGTTTGGAGGGCGTTGTTCCCGGGGCGTTGCCCCGGGCTATCGCAGAGCGCCCCGTTGGGGCGCGGGGGATATGCGATCATTATGCGGCCTTTGGCGCGGCGGCCCGTGTCCGAACGCGGCAAGACGGGACAGGTGCATCAACGGGATCGGCGTTGGCCGCAACGCGGCAAGACGGTGGGGTGCGCCAATGGGATCGGCGTTGGCCGCAACACGGCAAGACGGAGAGGTTGCGCTAATGGGGCCGGCGTTGGCCGCAACGCGACAAGACGGCGGGGTGCGCCAATGGGTTCGGCGTTGGCCGCAACGCGGCCAAAGGAGATAGCCCAGGGCAACGCCCCAACAAACGGGGCCGCCACCCCCGCCCCAACGGGGCGTTATGTGTGGGGTTGGCTCGTGTTTCGCCCTTTCAGGGCTGGAAGATATTGTGGGGCTTTTTCCCGGGGCGTTGCCCCGGGCTATTGCATGACGCCCCGTTGGGGCGCGGGGGTGGTGGCGTTTCGGGAGCGGGAGAGCGAGCGGGTGGGGCGAAACCGGGCATTTGGCAGAGGACAGGTTCAGGGGCGGTGAATAACTTTTTGGAAAAAGTCGGGGCCTACCCCCGTAATTGTCAGACCCCCTGCGGTAGAGTGATGGGCGTATGAATAGTTATCAGAAACATGCAGTGGCCGAGAGTCAGCGCCGGGCTGAGGTTCCGGAATGGCGGGCGAGGGACGGAGGGCGCGGCAGGTCAAGTGGAGTCCGTGGCCGGAGGTGGCGCACCCATCAGGAGTTGAACCTGAAACCTTCTGATCCGTAGTCAGATGCTCTATCCAATTGAGCTATGGGTGCCGCCGGTTATGCCGGGCACTGGACAGTCACAATTTGCCAGATGGCGGGCGGATGGCAAGCGGTTTCAGGAGCTGTTTTCGAGGTTGCAGGCATGGGGGCGAGCCGGGCCAGGTCCCGGATGGGGGCGGGGCGTTTCTGCCCGCGCTTCGCGCGGCGGTGGGAAGATGCTGCTGGCGGCGGCGGCGGCCAGGTTATCCGGAAGACGGTTCTTGAAATCCAGGGCAGAGGGGGTAGCATCAGGTCCTGGGTTTGGGGTGCATATGAGCAGTCATGAACGCATTAGGCCAGGGTGGGTTGCCGCTGCCGCCGACTTTGAGGGAGGCAGGGGATAGCATGGCTTGCAATCTGGTCACCGCCGCGACGTTTCGGCAGTTGCAATCCCGATTGCTGGAGGATTTGCGCCGCGCCGGGGCGGAGAGCGGGTGGGCGCCGAAGTGGGTGGTGGTTCCGAGTGCTTCCCTGGCCAATCATTTGCGGTTCGAGTTAAGCCGGGGCGCTGCCACCACGGCGTTGGCTAATGTGCGGGTGGTCAATGTGCCGCAATTTGCCCAGCGGTTGGCGTTGAGCCTTTTGCGGACCGCGACGCCGCCCTGGGGTGCGTTGCTGGATTTGTTGCTTTGGGGTCTGGTGGAGGATTTGCCGCCCGATTCGCTCCTGGCGTCGCTCCGAACGATCAGCGGCGGCCCGGGCCTGTTGCGGACGGCGTTTGTGGATTTGGCCGAGGCCGGATTGGGCCCGGGCGAAATATGGAAGCTGGAGGAATTGGCGGGTCAACCGGATATGCCGTCCCGCGATAGGGAATTGCTGTTGCTGTATGTGCGGTGGGTGCAGCTTTTGCAGGAGCGGCAGGTGGAGTGGGCGCCCCTGGTCTTGCAGCGGTTGCCTGGCCGCCTGGAGGAGGCCGAGGACCGGGAGTTGGCGGCGGCGCTGGGCGCTGAGGCGGGCCAGTCGCCGACCCTTTATATTTATGGCTTTTACGACTGGATTGATGTTCACCTGGAATGGTTGGGAGCCCTGTCCCGCCGGGTGGCGACCACGGTTTATTATCCGTGGATGGGCGCGCCGGAGGGAGCGCATCCGGCCTTTGAGTTCACGGGGCCGGTGCGGCAGTATTTGCGAGGGCATTTTGCTTTTGCCGGCGAAGACGCGGTCGCCGAGCCGCCGGAGGCGTTGGGCCAGTTCTTTCTGGAGACTTTCCCGGAAGGCTCGATTGGCCCGCAGCCGGACGGCCTGAGTTATCAACGCGCGGCGGGGACGCGGGCGGAGGTTATTTCGGCGGCGATCCGTATTCGGGCCTGGCTGGACGACAAGGACAACCCGCTGGCGCCCGAGGAGATTCTGGTGGTTGCGCCCCAGGCGGATGCTTACGCGGACGTGATGCGGGAGATATTTGCGGCGTTCGCCATTCCGGTGCGGATCGCGGATGTGGCTTGTGGGCCGACTCCGGAAAGCGCGATTCTGCGCATGCTGGCCCGGATTTGGGAGGAGCAGGCTCCGGCGGAATGGGTTTTGAGTTTATTGCGGGCGTGTCCGGATGCCAGGGTGGCCCGAGGGGTGAACCTGGATCAGTTCGAGGGCAAGGTGCGGGAGTTGGGGATATGGGGCGGGGCAGCGTGGCGCCGGGTGCTGGCGGACAACGAGTTCCCGGCGCGGGGCGAAGGTTCTGGGCGTCCGCCCGTGCAATTTAACGCGGCGGAGAAGGCGCTGATCCGGGAGATTATTGAATTTGTTCCGGCGGGCAGTGCGGAGGCGGTTCCCCGTATTACGGCAAGGGACGCGCGGGCGATGCTGGGCCGCCTGCAGAAGGATTGGATGAGTGATCCGACGCCGCTGGA
>MTKY01047014.1_pt1 | contig 10010 bp, 8 predicted proteins | sample 1042731 | NCBI WGS metagenome assembly MTKY01 (sample SAMN06212206, study PRJNA360538) | anaerobic digester metagenome | biome: Wastewater treatment plant; material: sludge; isolation source: anaerobic digester fed with sludge from wastewater treatment plant | place: Denmark: WWTP Soeholt ...
GAGGATGAATCGAGACTTTTTCAGGGGTCACATTATCGCCATCCTGGCGGCGATCCTGTTTCCCGTCTTTGCGCGCGCGAGAGAGAAGGCGCGTCAGTCAACCTGTCTGAGTAACGTCAAGCAGATCATGCTGGCTTCTTTGTCATACGCCCAGGACTACGACGAGTGGCTGTGCATCTGCTACCCCCTGCCCGTGACGCCGTACTACTTCTGGAACCCGGCCGTGAATGACGGTGCGCTGGCGCCGTACGTGAAGAACGCCCAGATCTGGCAGTGTCCCAGTGACCCAACCCAGGCCCGCGGCTACGGACTCGTGGTCCATGAAGCCGGCGGGTACTACTACGCCTCCTATGAGGCGCGGCACATGGCGAAGATCCCACGTCCTGCCGAAACCATCTACTGTGGCGATAACGACAACTACACCCGCGCCACGGGAGCACTGTACGCGAACGGAGGCCTGTACCTCTACGGGTGCAGTGTCTACGGCAGTACCTACTCCAACTCGATACGGCATAACGGTGGCGGAAACTACGGGTTTGTCGACGGACACGCGAAGTGGTTCAGTCAGCAGGCTCTTGCCGACGACACCAAGCTCTGGGATGCAGACAGCTAACAGGTCTCAGACGCCCGTCCTGCGGGACTGAGTCCGGCCACGGTCCGGCCATCACCCGCCCCGCTGGACGCGCGGAGCCCATCCGCGCCATCTGCCGGTTACTGGTTGTCAGCACTACGCCCCCCGCTACGCCTGTGCGGGGGGCATCGCTGTGCGCAGGGGGCGCCCCACGCCACTGCTCAGGCGCACGAATGCCGCTCCGCGAGCCTACGACGAGCGGATTGCAGAACTGGACTAAATAACCTTGACAGTAATGCACTCAACGTCTATAATGAGCGCGTTGTGAGATCGACAACGCAAACCACCATACGCAGACCCGCTCGTATGTGACCCATCTTTCAAGGCGGTGAAATTCGCATGGCCAAAGCAATAGGTATCGACCTTGGTACCACCAACTCGTGTGTCGCCGTCGTCGAGGCTGGAGAACCCACGGTGATCGTCAATCCCGAGGGCGGCCGCACAACGCCATCAGTCGTGCATTTCTCCAAGAGCGGTGAACGCCTCGTCGGCCAGCAGGCCAAGCGACAGGCGATCCTCAACCCCGAGCGCACGGTGGCATCCATCAAGCGCAGGATGGGCACGCGCGAGAATGTGACAATCGACGGCAAGGACTACTCGCCCGAGCAGATCTCCGCCATGGTCCTCCAGAAGCTCAAGGCGGACGCAGAAGCCTATCTCGGCGAGGAGGTCAAGGACGCAGTCATCACCGTCCCGGCCTACTTCAACGACACCCAGCGCACCGCCACCAAGCAGGCGGGCGAGATCGCCGGGCTCAATGTGCTCCGCATCATCAACGAGCCCACGGCCGCCGCGCTGGCCTACGGCTTCCGCGAGGAGAAGAAGGAAGCCACAATCATGGTCTACGACCTCGGTGGTGGCACCTTCGATGTGTCGATCCTCGATGTCGAGGTCGACAAAAGCTCCGACGAACGCGACTACTACGAGGTGCTTGCCACCTCGGGCGACACCAGGCTCGGCGGCGACGACTTCGACGAGCGCATCGTCGACTACATCGCCGAGGAGTTCAAGAAGGAGAACGGCATCGACCTCCGCAAGGACCGCCAGGCGCTGCAGCGGCTCAGGGACGCCGCGGAGAAAGCCAAGATGGAGCTGTCGACGACAGTGCAGACGACCATCAGCCTGCCCTTCGTGACCTCCGTTGACGGCGAGGGCCCCAAGCACCTCGAGATGACCCTGACGCGCGCGAAGCTCGAGGAGCTCATCGGCGATCTGATCAACAAGACCGAGGAGGCCGTCCAGACGGCGATCCGTGAGGCGGAGCTGGATAAGGACGGCATCGACGAGGTCGTGCTGGTCGGCGGATCGACACGCATACCGGCGGTTCAGCAGCTCGTGCAGCGACTGACCGGCCGCGAGCCGCGCAAGGGCATCAACCCCGACGAGGTTGTCGCCGTGGGCGCAGCAATCCAGGCCGCCGTGTTGACGCAGGACATGCAGGACATGGTGCTCGTTGACGTCACGCCGCTGACGCTGGGTGTCGAGACGCTGGGTGATGTGATGGATGTCGTCATCCCGCGCAACACCTCGATCCCGACCCAGCAGCAGCGCGTCTACTCGACGGCAACAGACATGCAGACGGCCGTTGAGATCAACGTTCTGCAGGGCGAGCGCTCGCGGGCATCACAGAACAAGTCGCTGGGGCGCTTCCACCTGACGGGCATACCGCCCGCTCCGCGCGGCATCCCGCAGATCGAGGTCTCATTCGACATCGACTCCAACGGCATCATGAAGGTGACCGCCCAGGACAAGGCCACCGGCAAACACCAGGACATCACGATCACCGGGTCCGGCGCCCTGTCCGACGACGAAGTGCAGGACATGGTCAGGAACGCGGAATCGCATGCGGAGGAGGACAAGAAGTTCCGCGACCTGGCGGAGGCGCGCAACCAGGCGGATCAGCTCGCCTACCAGCTCGAAAAGGCGCTCCACGACCTCGGCGACAAGGTCAGCGAGGACGAGAAGGCGCCGATCAAGCAGAAGATCGATGCGCTGCGCGAGGCGGCCAAGGGCGACAGCACCGAGGCGATCCGCAAGGCCATCGACGAGGCGAACCAGTCGTTCGCGGAGGTCTCGCAGCGGATGTACGAACAGGCCAGCGCCGCTTCGGGCGGAGCCTCCGGGCCGGAGGCCGGCCCCGGGGAGCCGGGCGCCGACAACGTTCCCTCCCCCGACGGCGACGACGTCATCGACGCCGACTTCGAGGCCGAGGACCAGTAGAGCCATCCAGACGGCGCGCCCGTCGTGCCTGCCTCGGCGGGCGCCCGTCTCATCAATACCGATGCCGTCTGAAAGCGGAACCGACACATGGCCCGTGACATAGACTTCTACAAGGTGCTGGGTGTTGAGCGGGGCGCCTCCCAGAAGGAGATCCGGCAGGCTTACCGTGCGCTGGCGCGCAAGTACCACCCCGACGTCAACCCCGGCGATGCGGCGGCCGAGCAGCGCTTCAAGGAGATCAGTCAGGCCTACGAAGTCCTGAGCAACCCCGAAAAGCGCAAGGACTATGACCGCTTCGGCCAGGCATATCAGCAGGCGCGCGGGGCGAGTGGCGGCGCGGGCGCGGATGACTTCGCCAACTTTGTTTACAGCCACTACGGCGCCGGCAGCTTCGCCGACATCTTCGGCGACCTGTTCGGCAATATGTACACCGGCGGCGGGCGCGCACGCACATACGCCCCCCAGACCCAGCCCAGCCGCGGACCCGACATCGAGCACGAACTCGAGATATCACTCGCCGACGCCTATCGGGGCGCTGAGCGCACACTCAACCTGAGTATTGCGGATCGGTGCCCGGAGTGCGACGGCGTCGGCGGCAAAACCGCCCCGTGCAAAACATGCGGCGGCAGCGGCCGCAGCAGCGGCGGCGGCCTGTTCGGCATGGGCGCCTCCTGCCCCAACTGCCAGGGCACGGGTGAGGTCATCACCGGATCCTGCGCGAGGTGTGGCGGGGCGGGCGAGGTCGCCCGCGAGCGCAAAATCAAGGTCAAGATACCCGCCGGTGTGGACAACGGCTCGAAGGTCCGCATGGCAGGCGAGGGCGCACGCGGAGTCCGCGGCGGGCCTAACGGAGACCTCTACCTGGTCATTCGCATCAAGCCGCACACCTACTTTCGGCGCGATGGCGACGACATTCACATCGAAGTACCCATCAGCTTCGTCGAGGCGACGCTGGGCGCGAGAATCTCGGTGCCCACGGTCGAGGGCCGTGTGAGCATGAACGTCGCCCCCGGCACACGCAACGGCCAGCGGCTGCGGCTCAAGGGCCAGGGCTTCACGCGACTGAAGGGCCGCGGCAGGGGCGATCAGTACGTCACGGTGACCATCAGCGTGCCCAGGAAACTCAATGCCAAGCAGCGGGAGGCTATCGAGGCGCTCAACAAGGTCCTCCACGAGGACCCCCGCGCCGACCTGCCCTCGGGCCTGTAGCCTCCCGGAGCGTAGCAGAAACCGATACAGAACTGGAGGTGTGACCGGTGCGACGCGACTCATCAGAACCGCTATACGTCATCAGCGTGGCGGCCAAGCTCGTCGAGTGCCACCCGCAGACGCTGCGCACCTACGAGCGGATGGGCCTGGTAGCGCCGCGGCGCTCGGCCAGCAACGTCCGCCTCTATTCGGATAGCGACATAGAGACCCTGCGCCAGATACAGCGACTGACCCAGGAGATGGGTGTCAACCTGGCCGGGGTCGAGATCATCCTGAGCCTGCTCGAGCGTGTGGACCGACTGCAGGACGAGGTCGAGCGCCTGCGCAGAGACCTGGAGATGGGACCGAAGCGACTGAACCCGCCGGCGACCTTCGAAGCGCACATCCGCGTTGTTGAGACGTCGGAGGATCAGGGCGGCCAGGGCTACTAACGAGCATGGGAGCGTGACCATGGACAGGGAAGAGTGGAAGGTGATCGCGCAGTTCAGCGGGTCGGATGGTGATCTGGAGACCAATCTGCTCATCGCCAGGCTGACGGCCGAAGGCATCCACGCGACGCGCTTTCCGTTCCAGGCGCCCGCGACGATCATGGCCGGAGTGTCGGATCAGCCCATCATCGTGCTCGTTCCCGAGGTGGAGGTTGCGGCCGCGCAGGCGATACTCGCCGACTACAAGGCCGACACGCCGGAGTAGCCGGCGCGACACGGAGGCGACACTATGACCGACCAGGAGTGGGAGGTCGTTGCCGAGTTCAGTGGCACCAGCATGGAGGCACTCGCCGACATCGCCGTCGGGCACCTGAAGTCAGAAGGCATCGAGGCGGTTCGCCTGCCGATTCAGAACATGCTGACACTGCTCGCCGGCGCCGTCAGCGAACCGATCCGGATACTCGTACCGCCCGATCGCGCCCAGGAGGCGCGGGAGCTTCTTGCCGGCATAGACGACGCCGTGCCGGAATAGACGCCGGCTGCCGAGGGAGAGGGAACTCCATGGAGCAGGAGCGATGGAGCGTCATTGCCGAGTTTCTCGGCAGCAATATGGATGCGCTGGCGGAGATGGTCGTTGAGCGCCTGCGCGCGCACGGAATTGAGGCCGCGCGGTTGCCGGCGGAGGACAAGGACACCGGCGCGATCAGAGTAGCAGTGCATCTGGAGCACGCCGGCGAAGCGCGGGCGCTGCTCGAGGAGGAAGATGAGGAAGGGTAGGAGCCGGCCGTGCCGGCCTCACCCCCGGCAAGGCGAGCACCAACAGAGTCTCAACGAACAACTCAGCAGTCAGCCACCACGCGTGACTGAGGTGATATAGATGGATTTCGAGAAATTCACAAATCAGGCCAAGCAGGTTCTCAACGACAGTCAGCAAATCCTGCAACGCTATAGCCACACACAACTTGATGCAGAGCATCTGCTGCTCGCGCTGCTGGAGCAGGAGGGCGGCGTGACCGCGCGCATCCTCGATATCACCGGCACCGATGCCGATGTACTCGTGCGCGATCTCGAGCGCGACCTCGGCAAGCGCCCGCAGGTATCCGGCGGCGGCGCCTCACAGGGCCAGATCTACATCACGCCCCAGACCCAGCGGGTATTCGACGGCGCCTGGGAGATAGCGCAGCGCTTCGGCGACAGCTACATCGCCAGTGAGCACCTGCTGCTTGCCATCCTCGAGGATGAGAGCACCCAGGCATCTCGGGTGTGCAAGAGCGCAGGGCTCAACGCAGAGAACGTGCTGAAGGCCCTCCAGCAAGTCCGCGGATCACACCAGGTGAAGGACGAGGCCGCCGAGTCGGCCTACGAGGCGCTCGAGCGTTACTCGCGTGACCTCACCCAGTTCGCACGCGAGGGCAAGCTCGACCCGGTTATCGGGCGCGATGAGGAAGTCCGCAGGGTCATCCAGGTGCTCTCTCGGCGCACCAAGAACAACCCCGTCCTCATCGGCGAGCCCGGTGTGGGCAAGACGGCCATCGTTGAGGGCCTCGCGCAGCAGATCGTCTCCCGGCAGGTGCCGCAGATGCTGTTTGACAAGCGCCTGCTGCAGCTTGACCTCGCCGGGATGATCGCGGGAAGCAAGTACCGCGGCGAGTTCGAGGAGCGCCTGAAGGCGGTCATGGATGAGATCATCGCCGCCAAGGGCGAGATCATCGTATTCATCGACGAGCTGCACACCGTCGTCGGCGCAGGTGCGGCCGAGGGCGCCATGGATGCCTCCAACATGCTCAAGCCCGCCCTGGCCCGCGGCGAATTGCAGGCCATCGGCGCCACCACGCTCGATGAGTACCGCAAGCACATCGAGAAGGATGCCGCGCTCGAACGCCGCTTCCAGCCGATCATGGTCGACGAGCCCTCGGTCGAGGACACCGTCGAGATTCTCCGCGGCTTGCGGGGGGACTACGAGAAGCACCACGGGGTCAAGATAGCCGACGAGGCGCTGGTCGCGGCCGCGGAGCTTTCGGACCGCTACATCCAGGATCGCTTCATGCCGGACAAGGCCATCGATGTCATCGATGAGGCCGCCAGCAAGCTGCGCATAGATACGTATGACCTCCCGCCGCGGCCCGAGAGCATCAAAAAGCAGATGGCCGAACTGGAGCAGAAGGGCTCGAAAGCCGCTATCGACGGCGACTATGCCGAGGCCGACAGGATAAAGCGGGAGCTTGATGCACTGGAGGCCAAGCTCCCCGTCGCGCAGCTCAAGTGGACCGGCAAGGAAGAAATCGACGACGAGGTCGACGCCGAGGACGTCGCCCAGATTGTCAGCGACTGGACTGGCATCCCGGTCTTCAAGATGTTCGAGGCCGAGGCGGAGAAGCTGCTGAAGATGGAGGACCGCATCCACGAGCGGGTCAAGGGCCAGCACGAGGCGGTCGTGGCAGTCGCGGAGGCAATCCGCAGGGCGCGCGCGGGCCTCAAGGACCCACGCAGACCGATCGGCTCATTCATCTTCCTGGGCCCGACCGGCGTGGGCAAGACCGAGCTTGCCAGGGCCCTCGCGCAATTCATGTTCGATGACGAGGAAGCAATGGTGCGCATCGACATGAGCGAGTACATGGAGAAGCACTCGGTCTCGCGGCTGATCGGCGCGCCTCCGGGCTATGTCGGCTATGAGGAGGGCGGCCAGCTCACCGAGGCGGTACGCAGACGCCCATACCGAGTGGTGCTGCTCGATGAGATCGAGAAAGCGCACCCGGATGTCTTCAACATCCTCCTGCAGATCTTCGAGGACGGTCGGCTGACGGATAACACCGGCCGCACCGTGGACTTCCGCAATACCGTGCTCATCATGACCTCCAACGTCGGCAGCGCGTACATCACCGCCCCAGAGCCGGAATGGGACGAGGGCAAGCGCGCGGAGCACTACGAGCAGATGCGCGAGCAGGTGATGGAGCAGTTGCGGCTGACCTTCAGGCCGGAGTTCCTCAACCGGATTGATGAGATCATCGTCTTCCATGCGCTGACGCAGGACGAGATCGTGCAGATCGTCGACTTGATGATGGCGCGCTTGCAAAAGGCGCTCCGAGAGCGTAACATAAGCCTGCGGATCACTGACGCGGCGGAAGCGTGGCTGGGCGAGAAGGGATACGACCCCGAGTACGGCGCCAGGCCACTCCGACGCCTGATCCAGAAGACGGTCGAGAACCCCGCAGCAAGCGCCATCCTGCGTGGCGAGTTCTCCGAGGGCGACACCATCTCCGTCGACGTCAGGGACGGCCAGATTGTGCTGAGTCGGGAGTAGGCAACGCCCGCGCCCTGCTCTGCAGTGAAGCGGAGCTTGTGAACGCAGCCGATAGTGCCCCTCGTCCCCGCGAGGTTCGCTCCCGCGGGCGGGGGCACATTGTGTGTCTACCCACATGCATACCAGGCGGGCAACCCGCCTTACGGATGTCCCGGACCGAGTGGACGGGGCACATAAAGGAGTATCGCAGAATGTGCGGCATAGTCGGATACATCGGAACACGGCAGGCGCCGGGTATCTGCCTGGCGGGCCTGCGACGGCTTGAGTACCGCGGCTACGACTCGGCGGGTATCGCCGTCGTCAATGACGGTGCCCTCGACGTGCGCAAGGTCGTCGGCAAGCTCGACAACATGGAGGAACTGCTCAAATCCGAGCCGCTGATCGGCTCCGTCGGCATCGGCCACACGCGCTGGGCCACGCACGGCAAGCCCTCCGTCGAGAATTCGCACCCGCATCTGTCCACCGACGGCAAAATCGCCGTGGTGCATAACGGCATCATCGAGAACTACCAGGAACTGCGCGAGCAGTTGACCGCCGAGGGCTATGTCTTCAAGTCCCAGACCGATACCGAGGTCATGGCTCACCTGGTTCAGAAGCACTACAACGGCGACCTGCGCAAGGCCGTCTGCGACGCCGTCGGCGACTTGCAGGGCGCGTTTGCCTTCGGCGTCATCTGCGCCGACGATCCCGACAAACTCGTGGCGGTGCGCCGCTTCTCCCCGCTCGTGGTCGGCATCGGCGAGGGCGAGAACTACATCGCCTCCGACATGGGCGCCATCCGGCAGGAGACCGACAAGGTCTACGTCATCGATGACGACGAGGTCGCGCTGTTGACCGCCGAGGGCATCGAGCTGACCGACCTGAACCTCGAACCCATCCAGCGCGAGGTCTTCGTGATCCCCTGGCCCGCCGACGCCGCCGAGAAGGGCGGCCACAAGCACTTCATGCACAAGGAGATACACGAGCAGCCCGATGCAATCCGCAACTGCCTCGCGGGCCGGCTCTCCTCCGCCGATGCCCTGGTGAAACTCGACGGCCTGAACATGACCGCCGAGGAGATCAAGGGCCTGCATAAGATCGTCTTCACCGCCTGCGGTACGGCCTACCACGCCGGCCTGGTCGGGCGGTTCCTCATGGAGAAGCTCGCGCGCATCCCCTCGGAAGCCGACTTGGCCGCCGAACTGCGCAGCCGCGACCCCGTCGTGCTCGACAACACGCTGTGCGTAGTCATCAGCCAGTCCGGCGAGACGGCCGACACGCTGGTGGCCCTGCGTGACATGAAGGCCAAGGGCGCCAAGGTCGTCTCGGTGCTCAACGTCGTTGACAGCTCGATTGCCCGTGAGTCCGACGGCGTGGTCTACATCCAGGCCGGGCCGGAGATCGGCGTCGCCTCCACCAAGGCGTTCACGCTGCAGATCTTCACGATGATGCTCATGGCGCTCCACTTCGCCGAGGTCCGTGGCGAGGCCGACCCTGAGCTGCTCAAGGCGATGAAGACGGACATGCTGCGCGCTCCCGAACTCGTGCAGACGCTCCTCGATCGCGAGGACGACATTCGCGCCATCGCCGAAAAGCATGCCGCCCGCCCCAACTCGCTCTACCTGGGCCGCGGCGTGAACCTCCCCTCCGCCATGGAGGGCGCTCTCAAGCTCAAGGAGATCAGCTACATCCACGCCGAGGGCTACTCCGCCGGTGAGATGAAGCACGGCCCGATCGCCCTGGTCGAGCCGAACCTGTTCACCGTTGCCGTTGCCGTCGAGGGCGAGGTCCTCGAGAAGATGATCGGTAACATCATGGAGATCAAGGCCCGCTCCGGCCCGGTTGTGGCCGTGGCGACCGATGGCGACACGCAGATCGTCGGCACCGGTGTCGATCCGAGCGCGGATCCGAGCGATGTCGCCGCCCAGCCCAACGATATGATCTGGGTGCCGCCGACGCATGAGCTGGTCTCGCCGGTGACGGTGGCGGTTCCGCTGCAGTTGCTGGCCTATCACATCGCCGACATCCGTGGCGAGCACATCGACCAGCCGCGGAATCTGGCCAAGACGGTGACGGTTGAGTAGGCGGTAGCCGCTTGCAGTTGCTTCATGAGATGACACCAGCCGCGCGGTCCTCTCGGATCGCGCGGCTGTTTGTGTGGGGCACCGGGGACTGCCACCCACGACGGGGACTGGCACCCATCCGGCCCTTCTGTTTCGGATGAATCCGGGCCGGCTGCAAC
>MTKY01055696.1_pt1 | contig 10010 bp, 6 predicted proteins | sample 1042731 | NCBI WGS metagenome assembly MTKY01 (sample SAMN06212206, study PRJNA360538) | anaerobic digester metagenome | biome: Wastewater treatment plant; material: sludge; isolation source: anaerobic digester fed with sludge from wastewater treatment plant | place: Denmark: WWTP Soeholt ...
TCGTATTCCAGCTCCAGCGGCCCACCAAGCTCCGCCAGACCAAGTTTCTTCAGAGTCTTCAGCCCAAACTTGAGCCCGTCCAGCACCACCCTGCGCAGGGTGCGAAGCGCAACATCTGCCATAATGCCGGTCGCATCGACATGTGCGCGGCCCTGCTTCAGAAACCCCATCTCAACCGCGCTCTGCGTCACACGATCCGAACACTCCTGTATCAGCTCGGGCCCCCACCGCGTGCGGCACACCGACATTGAACTGGGATCCGGCGGCGGCTCATTGCCTTCCAGACCCACAAAGGTGCGGTAGATCAAGTCCCGCGAGCACCAATACATCAGCCCCTCGTCGCTGAGCCCGGTGTAGTCCTTGAGAAAATGAAACCGCAGCATCATCTCGGGGTCCAGCGGCGGGCGGCCGTACCCCGCATAGCAATCCGCCACGACCTCCCTGACGAAGCTGAAATCGATGCGACGGTTGATCTCCAGCAACTCGTCATCTTGCGGGACCATGCCATAGTAGTAGTCGTCGAAGAGGTTCTTCTGAGGAAGCGGCGAGGGAGACTTCTTCATCGGCGGCACCGCCTGCGTGAGTAGTCTGCTGCCCGTCGCTTTGGTTATAGCACATCCAGAATCGTTTGAGGAGTCCCTGCCGAGGATAAATCGAGACTTTTTCAGGGGTCACATAATTGCAATGACAACCAGCAACTCAATCAGTGTGAAACCACGTCGGTTCATGGGTAACGCCTCCAATCAGATTGATGGAACGATATGGACATGTCACAATCGACCCCGCCACCGGCCTACCGCTACGCGAGAAGGCCCCGCTCCGGGGCTCGCGTGCACGCAACAAAGAGCCCAACATTATCATATACCCGCGCAACCACCGATGCAAGCGCCGCAATCCCACGCGTACTGCCACCGCAGTCGCGAACCAGCCCCCGCGCGAGGGGCAAGCAGCGGAGCACTCCGATGGCAACCGCGCGCCCCGGCACGCGAAACAGCCGGCGGCAGGTCACCCGCTCTGTCGGCCCGAAATTGAGTGCCTGAGCGACCATCATCTGCCGGAGGCTGCTGCCATGCGTATCTGCATAGTGTGTCTGGTCTGTGTCATGGGTGTCAGTGCCGCCCATGCCGTACCATCACTGGTCCGGCAAGTCGCCGACAATGCCTACATGGTCTATGACGAAACGGGTGCCTGGGGTGGGATGACCGTCGGCATCACCCACCAGCACCAGAGCCCTTACCAGGCGCGCAAGGTCCTTGACCTCTCCGACGTACCCGCGCAGGTGTGGGAGCAGACCAGCCGCGTCCGGCTGTCGTTCTACTTCATGGTCCATGACTACTCGTGGCATGAGCTGCCCGAGGCCAACGGGCTGGACGAAGCCTACGAGATTGTGATCAACGGACATGTCCACGAGTACCCCACCAACGGCGGGGCCCCCATCTATCTGCAGGGCAAGCCGCCCGCAATGGACTGGCACGATTTCCCGATCGCAAAGGATGAGTTCACCCGCGGCCCCAATGAGATCATCGTCCGCAAGGTTGCGGGCAAGCCGGGAGACCCGGATGCTGCCAACGACGACTACCTGTACCTTGGGATAGACAACACAACCAGGCGCGGCAACAGCAGTGTCACCTTCGATGGAGAGACCTGGACGCAGGACAAGCTGACCGTACCGGGCGGCAACGGCGAGTACATGATTCGCATGTACCTGCTGACCGGCGAGACCAGTTTCGAGGCGCGCTGGCAACCCGGCCGCGCCACGGCGCAGGACGACCCACAGGGCGTGTTCGCGTTTGCCGGGTCGAGGTATGGGGTCGCAACTGAGGAGGGATTGGCGCTCGAGCCCGGACAGACTGCCCGTGTCGAGTGGCACCCCGGCGCCGTGGATGTCCTCGAACCCGCAACGGTGAATGTAGAGGCCACCGGCCCGGCCGGGGTTACCTGGCTGGACGAGGCGGGCGCACCGGCGGGGCAGCCTGCTTTCGCGGGCCTGACCGGTGATCTGCCTGCCGCGCGAGACTTCCGGCCCTCCGGCGTGCTCATCACCGCAGGGGAGGCCCGTGTGCTAGTCCGGTCGGTCACGCTCTCCGCCGCGCGGGCCTATCACCCGCAGCCGGCCCCCATTAACATCGCACCCGCTATGAGCGCGCCGGATACACTCCCACCCCCGGCATCGCCCTCCTGCCAGGTACGCGGTGACAGGCTCGTGCTCGAGGGTGGCCATACTCGGGCCACCTTCGAGCGGGGCGAGACATTGCGCTTGATCTCCCTGCGCAATCTCATCAGCCGCACCGAGATGCTGCGCGACCGCACGGCGGTTGCGCTCTTCCTCCTGCAGGTCGGAGATCACCGTTACTCAGGCAGCGGCGATTTCGCCATCGCGAACGTGAAGACCGATGCGCTGGGGTTCGAGGCGACGCTTGAGCGCGACGATCCCACGCTGCGCGCCGTAGTCACCGCCCGGGCGACCGAGGAGGGCCTGCGTCTCGAACTCACTGTCACCAACATCGGGGCTGAGCAGATCGACTTCAAGGTGGCGTTTCCGCATCTGGCGGGGCTGGCCGTGTCCGAGCAGCCCGCGGATGACTACTACTTCTACCCCTTCGGCGGCGGGATCATTGCCGACGTGCCCGCGATCATCCGCCACGGCTACGGCGACCACGAGGCGCTCTACCAGGTGATGGATGTCTTCAGCCCCGCGCTGGGCTGCGGCGTGTACGTGCGAGCCGATGACACTGAGGGCTGGCACAAGATGCTCTCGATGCGCAAGCACCTGCCGGGTCAGTCGCCCATCCCCGAGACCCGGACGCGGGTAGACGGTCGCGTTCGCGAGCAGTACCGGCCCATGAACTCCCTCGACGCCGAGGTCGAGGGCATCTCAGTCTCCTACGAGTACCAGCGGCGCACTCGCGCGCCGCTGGCGCAGGCAGCCGCGCGGGTTCCGGGAGATGCCGCGAGTCTGCAGAAGACCGCCGACTTCACTCCCGCCGCCGCCGTCATCGCCGCACACCCGGGCGACTGGCATCTGGCGATGGAGCGCTATGCCGACTGGGCGCACCGCGTATGGGAGTTCCGCCCATACCCATCGCGGCTGCAGAGCGTCCGCTGCATGGATTGCGCGGGTTGGGGGCGTGATCTGCTGTTCAAGGACGGCGCCTATCGCACCGACTTCATCAAGCCGATGACCGACTGCATCGAGTTGATGAGCTGGTGGGAATGGTCCCCGCTGGGCCCATGGAATACGCCGTTGGACCAGCTCGAGACGGTCATGACGCCTGCGGAGATCAAACGGTGGGGCTCCTACTTCGTCGAGGACCCGCTGACCGGGCAGATGATGTGGAACAACCAGCCCGGCGACTACAAGGGCTACAATGAGCGCTTCGGCGGCCTCCCCGCGTTCCGCGACGCAGTCGGCACCTACAAGGATATGGGGTCTCTCGTCACCCTCTACACCGACCCCTTCCGTCTTGATGGCAACAACGAGATCGGAGGCAAGTACGGCGAGGCCTGGGGCGTCGTCGGCGTGGATGGGAAGAAGACCACGGATTATCACGTCTGGAATCCATGCCACGACCTTGCCGAGATGCGCGAATGGGTCGCCACGACCATGGGCCGCGTGATGAAGGAGACCGGCGCGGACGGCATTCGCCTGGATGAGTACGGTCACGGCGGCTGGGCCTGCTACGACGAAACGCACACGCACACATTCCAGGAGCCGGGCATTACGCAGTGGCAGAAGGCCGTCGCCGAGGCGACGCGGATGATCCGTGAGGAGATGGACAGGGTCGATCCGGATCTCGTATTGACAACCGAGCACCCCGGCTACGACTACCTGATGCAGTACCTCGAGGGCTGCATCACCTACGACCTGACGGTGCTGTCATCACCGTTGCGACCGCTCGAGTGCAACATCCAGCGCTTCTACTTCCCCGAATGCAAAGCCTACGAGCTTGACCACCGCGGCGCCGACCCGCTGGTCCGCAAACGGTTCTGGAATGGGGAGGAGAACTTCCAGCGCCACTTCCCGTTGCCGATGTACCGCATCCTCAACGAGAACGAGCGGGTGTACCAGGGTCTCGACAATACGCCGCTGTTGCCCACTCTGCAGCCATTCATCTACGCGAACTCCTTCAGCGGGCAATCCAAGACGCTGATCCACCTCTACAACGCCGCCGGGCACACCTTCGACGGTCCGGTGCTCACCCTCCCCGACCGCCCGGGCAGCGTCCATGCTGTGGAGCTGCTGAGCGGCCGGGAGCTGCCAATCGCCGAACACACCATATCGGTCTACATCGAGCGCGATGACGTCGCATGTGTGGCCGTGCTGCCGGTGTTGCTGGACCTGGCTCCCGATGGCCGAATCGGGATAGTCGATGGTCGCGGCGGGACGCTCGTCGTGACGGCCGCCGACGGCACGGAGTTGCTCACCCAGGTTGCCGAGAGCGACTCAATTGCGCTCGACACAGGCGCGCTGCCGGCCGACGCCACGCCCGCCTGCCTCAAGCTGTTGCGCGAAGGCCAACTCGTGGACGCCGTCGAGTGGAGTCTGTAGCACACAGGGCCATCGGCCCGGGCACTGCCTGCCGCAGCAGGTGGACGAACCGGTGGAACCCAACCGCCCCCGCAACGTGCGCGGGGGCAGTTCTCACATGATAGGCCTGATATCCCGGCTACTGGTGTGGCGGGGCCGGGCGCCATGCCACCAGCCCCAGCCCGCAGAGAAACGCCACGGCCCCTGCAAGGATCACCATCTGCCCGGACAGGCACATGCTGAAGGCGTCGGCGCATGGGCAGCGCCAATCGGCGCCGGCGAGAGCGCATGCCCCGCAGAAGAGCATGTATGCGCCGCCGCACATCAACACGACGCCGACAATGCGACTGACGATCGTCATGAGCATCGTCCTGCTGAGACTATACCCGCGCCATGAACTCCCCAAGCAGCCGCAGGTCGTCATCGGTCAGCGCGCGGGCGTGGAAGATGCATGCCGCCCCGACGCCCTGCTCGAGCAGGTACTCGAACTGCTCGATCATCCCCTGCGGCGTCAGCGTGCCCAGGCTGCTGTGCCTGCCTACTCCAGCGAACAGCTCCGTCCGCGCCCCCTCGAGGAGCCGCGCATGCTCCTGCACAAACCGCCTGAACCTGTCGATGCACGGGTTGTAGCTCATCGGGCAGACGAAATCGAGCAACCCGTCATGGGCCCACTGCGCCCAATCCTGGCCTTCGACGACAGCATCCTTGAGGTACCTCGCCCGCCCGGCCAGAGACAGCGGAACGCCGTGCTCGTCACACAGCGCCCGCAGGCTCTCGGCCAGGGAGCGCACAAAGCTCTCCCGCATGCGAATCTCCTGCGCGATGACGCCCGGCAGCGCCATATCCTCGGGCTCGAGCGTCTCCTTCCCCAGCCAGACCTTGCGCGCGAGGCGGCAGGGCTCCTCGATCGGCGGGTGCTCGTTGAGCGCCCCGGAGTTGGGGAAGCGTGCCGCATCCATGTGGATGCCGTGGCATCCGTAGTCGACCAGCATCTCCTCGGCGATGCCGGTGATGAACTCGTTATTCTCCTCGAAGGCCGGTGAGGTCCACTTGCCGGCCCACGAGGGCAACTCCTCGCCGGTCTTCGCGGCCAGCACGCACAGGCCCTCGCCCGGCGCGTAGGATGGGCACACCCCGCCGTGTCCGACAATCGGGTGAACCTCCATGTCCAGACCGTCGGCGATGTCCATCACCGGCCCGAGCAGTTCTCGCGACGCGGGCCCCAGCAGGTTGCTGTCGAACACGGGTGTCCCGCCGCCGAGCACGAACGGAATGTACATCTCGACACCCGCGTCGCGCAGCTTGCCGAGCCACGCGCGGATGTCCTCGGCGCCGTCTCTGCCTTCAGGGAATTCGGAGGCCGGATGCCCCCACACGGCGAGTCTCATGATGATTCTCCTCTTGTTGTGGCTCGTGTGACCTACTGTAGTGCGCGACTTCGCTCACTCACGGCCTACTGCCACGACACCCGCGGGCCCCCGATATCCTCGGCCACCGCGCCCAGGAAGGTGACGCTCCCCGGCAGTGTCTGGATGTAGGAGGCCGGGACCTGCGGCGTCACCGGACCGTGGGTCGCAAGCCGACCGATGAAGCGCTGCCAGCTCATGCCCCCGCCCATATACGCGTCACACCAGAAGCTCCGGTAGCCCGCGGAGAGAAACAGGTTCGGCCCGATCGTGTATGCACAGGGGGGGATCGACGTCCAGTCCCCGCCGGCGCGTAGCGAGTTGTGCAGAAGCGTCATCGGGTGCAGGCGGACGTGCTCGGCGTGGGCCGCCCGCCACCTCGGCTCCTCGCCCCCGAACTCCGCCCACAGGTGCGGGTCCCAGAAGGCGAAATGCCCCGACCAGCCGATGCCGCCGTAGATGACCTCCGGCCCCGCACCGTCGGAGACCTCCATCACCATCTCATCATAGTGCCTGATGGTGTCCGGGCCGGGGAAGTGCACCTGCCCGGCCGGCGGCCGCAGCGCAGCGTCTATCAGCGAGAAGAAGCGCTCACGGGCGATGTTCTCGAACGACCATGCCGACTGCTTGTCGATGGTGCTCCCATCCTCGTAGGCATACTCATCCATGAAGAACAGGTGGACGTGATCCATCGCCATGCGGGCGGCATTGATCCGTTCGGCCAGCGGAGCATACTGCCCGACCGGACCGACGGGGAAGATGGCGACGAAGCGCCGCGACTGCCCGGCCGCGGCTGCGATGCGGCCGAACATGTCTTCGGCCATCGCCTCGTACACGTCGGCGGGCTGCTCGATCACCGCGATCCCGAACTCCGGGTGATGGTGCGGCTCGCGCCGGGCGATCTCGCTCTTTCTGATCTGCCTGACATACACACACGCGTCGGCGTCAAGGTCCGGGAAGATGCTTGTCAGGTCTCTGCCCACCGGCATACTCTCATCTCCTTGGCTGACTCGGACACAGGGCGCGATCGACCCGCATGCGACCGTGTCGGGAGGGTCGTGCCCGACCATCCACTCAGCCCCCCGGGAAGAGCCGCGCCAACTGCTGTATTGGGGCGGAGCGGTTGAATCGCTGCACGAGCGCGAAAGGCTCGGCATAGACCACGCCGCAGGCAGCCCCCCATGAGCGCGCTGCCGCCTCGACCTGCGCGAAGATGTCTGTGCCGTGGTGCTCCTTGAGGTACTGATGCTGGCTGCGATGGCACTGCAGCGCCTCCATCTTCAGCGCAAATGTCGCCCCGATGTCGACATAGAGTGAGGGCACAAACGGCGTACCGGGCATGGGTGCGAAATGGAGCGCCGGCGGAATGCCGTCAATGGCGTCATAGTCGCTGTGGATGGCCGGGTTCCCGGCATTGATCGAGGCGTTCAGCGCCACCTCGGCGGTATGCCGATGGTGCTGGTGGTAGTCATCGAGCGGCGCGACCATCATCAGGTCGGGGTCCACACGCCGCACCAGGTTGCGGAAGTCCGTCTCCATGGCCTGGTAGCGCTCGTGATAGCGCTCCATGAAGTCATCGTCACCGTAGTCCAGCCACTTGAGCGTCACTCCCAGCAGCGCGCACACCTGCTCCATCTCGGCCCGGCGCGTGGCAGCCCGCGCCGTGGCATCGGCGCCTGCCAGCCCACCCATATTGCCGTTGCAGGCGACGGCGAGGGTCACCTCGATTCCTGCCTGCGCCTGCAGGGCAAGCGTACCGGAGAGGATGCATTCGTCATCGGGATGGGCAATAACGGCCAGCACGCGTGGCATCGCGTCACCTCCGGCTACGGGAATGGGAGGGTTTTCGACCCTTCCGTGCGTGGACCTGCTTGCGGAGCGGAACTTGACGCTGAGTCCCGCAAACGACTGGGGTCAGGTCTTGAAAATTCATTTTTCGCTTTCCCGTGGTACCGCTGCTCGTGTGGTAGAGCAAAAAATGAATTTTCAAGACCTGACCCCAGAAATCCCGCTGACATCCATTTCGCGCGATGCTCTGCCAATGAAGCCCACTCGCACAAGGGCTTATCGCAGCGAACCCCGGCCTGCCTATTGCCGATCAACTGCGCCAGACGCCCAAAGCCCACGACCCCCGATGTCGGTGTTGAGACCAATACTGGCCTGTACCAGCCCGTAGAACAGTTGGGGTCAGGTCTTGAAAATTCATTTTTCGCTTTCTTGTGGTGCCACTGCCCGTGTGCTAGAGCGAAAAGTGAATTTTCAAGACCTGACCCCAGCCTATGCCAAAAGGCGGAGACCCCGCCCGGGGGGAGGCGGGGTCTCCAAGCAGCGCGTCGTGTTGAGGCTCTCAGGGGACGACTGTATGGCTATCGGCCCGCGACCTCTCGCCGGCCGGTGATGTGCCCGCATTGGCTGTCAGTCTGCTCCGCTTGCGCCTCTGCCCCGCAAGCCGGGTGCCCGTCAGCGCAGACTGAGTGCGGACAGGTGCAGGTTCCCTCCCACGCGACAATGTAGTCGCGCTCCTCCCCGCCACCGAGGTCCTGCGATGCGGCGGACAGATCGGCCCTCTGGCCCGCCACGGCGTACCTGCTGAGACCGAGCGCCACAATCGTCAGGTACAGCACTGCCAGCGCGAACCGGCACGTGCGCTCGGACTTGCTTGTATTCATGCGCCCCTCGCTCCCACTTCTGGCCGATATGCAACGGCGCTCTGATCGCAGCGGGGCCCGTGCTCAGTGCCGGCTTTCCCTGCTTGCGCGAACTATACGTCGGCGCAAAATCAGGAGAACTTTAGATGGATATTGCATCCCGGAGAGGGGTGGGGGATGAGGGACGAGGGGTGAGGCAACGGCGGACGGCGGGCCATTCTCGGGGACGGGCCTCATCCCGCTGCCGCGGGGCCGGTAGCAGGGGAGGGGCCTCACGACGGAGGCTTGCGTCGTGTGCAAGGCTCCGGAGGCAGGCCCGCCACATCCCACGCTCCCCACCCCAAAACCGAACGCCCGCGACAATGCTCTGTCGCGGGCGCGGGTACTTATTCGGGTTGGTGCGCGGGACCCTCTACTTGCCGAGGACCTCCTTGATGTTGCGCAGCACCTTCTCCGGAGACGGGATGTTCTCTTCCTCGAGCGGGGCGGCCATCGGCGGCGGGACATCGTGCGCCGCGACGATCCGCACCGGCCGCTTGAGCGCCTCGAAACACGCCTCCTGCACCTTGAAGGCGATATGCTCGCCGAAGCAGCCCGTCGCCGGCGCCTGCTGCACGATCACGAGGTGGCCGGTCTTGCGCACGGAATCGGCGATCATCTTCTCGTCGAGGGGGATGAGCGTGCGCGGGTCGACCAACTCGACGCTGATGCCCTGCTCTTCCGCCATCGCGGCGGCCTCCTCGGCAACCAGCCGCATGTGCGAGTAGGCCACCACGGTGATGTCGGAGCCCTCGCGCCAGATCTTCCCCTCACCCAGCGGGATCGTGTACTCCTCCTCGGGCACTGCGTCCTTGGAGGTATACACATGCTGGTGCTCGATGAAGATGACCGGGTTATCGTCACGGATAGCGCTCTTGAGCAGGCCCTTGAGATCATAGCCCGAGGAGGGAGCGACAACCTTCAGGCCGGGGAACATCGTGACAACGGCCTCGAGGCTCTGCGAGTGCTGCCCGGCATAGCCCTTGCCGCCACCCACGCTCGTGCGGATGACCATCGGCAGTGTCGCCTTGCCGCCGAACATGTAGCGGTTCTTGGCGGCCTGGTTGCCGATCTGGTCCATCGCCATGAGCACGAAGTCGATGTACATGATCTCGGCGACAGGCCGCAGCCCGGCCATCGAGGCCCCCGCTGCGGTGCCGCAGATTGCGGCCTCCGAGATTGCGGTGTTGAAGACGCGCTCGCGGCCGAATACGTCAACAAGCCCCCGGGTCGCGCCGAACGCGCCGCCGTAGTCGGCGACATCCTCGCCATAGACGACCACGCGGCGGTCGCGCAGCATCTCCTCCATCAGCGCCTCTGCCACCGCGTGCCGGACGAGAATGCGGCCCTGACCGTCGCGGCGGGCCTTGCTCGGCTCGGAGACCAGTT
>MTKY01050750.1_pt1 | contig 10005 bp, 7 predicted proteins | sample 1042731 | NCBI WGS metagenome assembly MTKY01 (sample SAMN06212206, study PRJNA360538) | anaerobic digester metagenome | biome: Wastewater treatment plant; material: sludge; isolation source: anaerobic digester fed with sludge from wastewater treatment plant | place: Denmark: WWTP Soeholt ...
CCGGCGGAGAGGAAGGACTCCCGGCCGGCGGCGGCGGCGTCTCCGGGGGGACGGGCGCTCCTCCCGGCGGTTCGGCGGGGGAGATGATCGGCGGGGCGGGCCGGGGAGGAGAGCCGGGTTTGACGTCCGGCTTTTCCCTGGTCTACCCGGCCGACGCGATGCTTAACCTCTCCAAGTACGCCCGGGAGCCGGAGGACGCCTGGCTTCAGCCCCTGCGGGAGGCGGCTAAGTCCAGAGGTTCCTTTTCCCGATACCTTCATCCTTCCCCGGGATCGGCCGAGGCGGCCGTCGCCGGATCGGGCGGCCCGGGCATCGCCGGGGGAACCAACACCTTGAAGCCCGCTCCGGCCGGAGTCGTGGCCGCCTTCGTCCCCGAGAGCGTGAAGACGTTCGATCTTAGCGGCTGGGCCGGCGGCGTTCTCAACGGCGTCCAGAAAAATTGGACCTTGGGCGGGGAGGCCTGGACGGCCGAATGGAGCGGTCGGGTGACCGTCACCGTCCTGGTGATGAAAGACGGCTTGCTCAATGCCGTCGAGGTCGCGGCTTCGTCAGGCCTCAGCCTGCTCGACGCCTCGGCCCTTCGGGCGATCGAGCAAAGCGGTCCCTGGCCGGCCTTGCCCGACGGGTTCCCTGGTTCGAGCCTCGAAATCCAATTGGTGTTTCAATATGGGCTTTAAGAAAACCGCCTTCGCCGTGATCCTGGCCGCGGCCGCCGTTGCCGGCGCTTCCGCCCAATGGCGGGACGCGGCCGCTCGGACCGTTTCCGGGCGGGGCGATTTCCGGGCCCTGGCGGAGATGATCGAAGCCGCTTATCCCGAGATGCCCGAGTCTGAAAAACCGGAGGCCTCCGGAATTCTGGCCTTCTGCGCGCAAAAAACCGCCGACGCCGACGCCGAAACACGCTGGATCGCGGAGTTTTTTGAAAGCGGCCGGTCCGACGAGACGGGATTCGCTTTTCTCGATTTCGACGGCCAGGCGGCCGTGGAATCCTACCTGGACCGCTGGCGGGTTCGGTATCCGAGGATCCGGGAAATCGCCCTTGTGGCCGGAACGGGGGATGAAGTCATCATTCCCGAGGGGACGCTGCCGCTGGCCGTGGATATCGCCGCGCCGGTGTTTTTCAAGTTCTTTGAGGGGGAGGACGTTCTCCGGGCGGGCGCTTTTCAGCCGGGATTCAACGTCCTCGGGCTGGACGCCAACGCCCTCTTTCGCGAATCCCGGCGGCGGACGTACGTCCTCGAGGTGAAATCGGGTTCTCTGGTTTTACGGAAAAAGATCACCCTGGATGTGGCCGTCTCCTGGCCGGAAGGCATGAAGCTCAAGCCGCCGGAGCCTCCCAAAGCCGGCTGGCTGGCCCGGGCTCTCGGCACGCCTGATCCCCCGCCTCCGGCCCAACCGCCCAAAACCCGGGAATACCGCCTCGCCCTGTACGTCGGCGGCGATCTTCTGCTTTCCAGCCGGAAACAGGAGACGGCCCAGCCGCTGACCTTGGGATTGAAGCCCTCCAACAACCCCATGTATCTGAAGCCCGACTGGAACATCAAGCGCAACGATCCCTGGGCCAATCCCGGCCTCAACAGCTCGTTCTCGATCATCGACGCGATCGGCCTCGTCGGAGGGCTGCTCAAGGACCTGCTTCAAAAGAAGAAAACCGGCGAACCGGGTTCGGCGCGCGTCCGGACGGCGCAGGATTTGGCCCTGGACTTCCGGATCCGCGACGCCGAAGGGCGCCCCCTCGAGATGCGGGTGGAAATGAATCTTGATACGCGGGAGCGGCCCGTCGTCCGCTCCGGCCTCTGACTCAAATCTCGACTTTGAAGACGCCCTTGAGGCCGAAGCCGAAGACGAGCGAGAGGACGAAAAAGGCGATCAGCCAGTTGACGGAGCCCCCGAACAGGGGCAGGTTTTGCGACGGAAAGTCGATTTTGATCTTGGAAACGGGGGAGCCCTTGGGAAGCGGCTTCTCGCCGGGGTAAAGGACCAGGTCGAAAAACCCCCGGGAGCGGAGAGGGGAGATCTTGGCCGGCATGACTTGTCCAACGGCCACCAGCTTTTCCACCGTTTCGCCGCCGACGGTGAACGTCAGGCGGTGCAGGCCGGGGGAGCCGGCCCGGATCCGCCAGTCCACCTCGCCTTCCTCCTCGATGCGGAGCGGCGGCGTCTCGACGGCCAAGCCCGCCGGCGCTTGAAGAGAAGCGGCCGATTCTTCGACGCCCCGGCCCTCCGCCAGGATCACTTTGACGAGGGCTTGTTCCCCCGGCTGGAGCGAGGCGGCGCCGTAGCGGAGGTTGAGCTGAGCCAGAATGAACAGGACGGGAATGAACATGACCAGCATCGGCCGGAGGGCGTGGCCCATGTAGCGGAAATTGGCCCCCAGCATCGCCCCCTGGGCCCGGAAGGCGCCGCTCGTGTCGTTCTTGAACAGGCGGATTTCCAGGAGCCGGGCCTTGATTTGGTTTTTGGCCCGCTTGATTCCTTCCTGGTCGGATGTCTTCTTAAAAATGAGAAGCATCAGGATTCCGGTGACCAAGGAGATGAAAATCATCCCCGGCCAGGGACCGAGAGAGCGGAACGGGGCGAAGAGGGCGTCGAACACCGCCCCGAGGATCTCGTTCAAGACGCCCATCAGCCGATATATCCGAGACCTTTGAGCTTTTTCTTGACCTCGTCCTCGGAATCGGACTCCTCGAGGGCCGCGATCTCCCTCTCCAGGCAGTGCTGGACAAACTCCTCGGGCGAGGCATAGCCGGACATCTTGGCAAGCTTGCGGACCTTGTCCATGAGATCCGCGTCGATCTTCACTTTTTCCGTGGCCATTGGACTCTCCTAAAGAATCGGTTTTCCGACCATATCCGCGGGACGTTCGATCCCGAACGTTTGGAGGATGGTCGCCGTCAAATCATAAAGGGCCGGAGCCTCCGCCCGGATGGAACGATCGGTCAGGACGATTCCCGGCGTGACTTCCGCCGCGCTCATATGGTCGCCGCTCCATTTCTCATTGTTGGTCTCCATGATCTCGCGGTTGACCTGGCCGAGGGGGGAGCTGTTGGAAATGCGGTAGCCGCGGTTGAACCCGAGGATGACGTCGGGCGCGTCGGCCGCGCACGGCCCGGAATAGACGTCCCGGGCGACGGCCGCGTGGAGAACGACCTGCTCTCCGGTCTGGGGGTCGCGGTAGGCCTCCAGCTTTGCCGCGATCTCGCGGGCCAAGGCCTCCGCCTCAGCCCCCGGGGCGACGATCCCCTCCGCCTCCCGGCCGCGCTGGTTGAGGTAAAGGCTGTTGAGCCCCAGGCCGTAGGCCCGGGACTTCGACCAGTCCGTCGAGGGGAAGCCGAGGCCCCGCTCCTCCTTTTTGAACGGATTGGCGAAGATGTGGTAGCCCTCGGCCTTGAGCCAGGCGTTGAGGTTGAAGCTGCGGTAGAAGGGATTGAAGCCGTGGTCGGACAGGACGATCACGGTCGTGTCCTTGTCGATCGCGGCCAGGGCCTGGGCCAGGATGTCGTCCGCCTCGCGGTAAATGCGCTCGATCGTCCCGCCGTACTCGGCCGCCAAGGCCGGGTCGTACATCGGATGCTTTTCGTCCAGGAGGCGCCAGAACATGTGCTGGCGCTGGTCGGTGCTGGAGATGTAATAGAACAGCAGGCCGGAGTCGAACCGTTTCAGCTCGTAGTCCAGCATCGCCCGGCTTTCCTCCAAGACCTGGTCGTCCTGGGCCAGGAACTCGCCCTCGTCGAGGACGTCGTTGTCCAGGGCGCTGGTGTCGGCCGGGAGGCCCTTCGTGTAGAACGGGCCGAATCTTTTTTCCAGCTCGGCCGCGTACGATTCCGGAGTGGAGAGGGGCAGGGCCGGGTCGGCCGGGTCAAGGTTGACCGGACTGACGTAAAGCTTGAACGCCGGCCGGATTTCTTTGAGATAGAAGCGGACGAGACCGGTGACGTTCTGGGTCGGCATCAAGTGGAAGCGGACCCGGACCCAGCGGCTCCATTCCTTTTCTTTCAGGATGAATTCCTGGTCCGGAAGGGCGATCTTGGCCACGGGTTCCGAGGGGTCGAGGTAAACGCGGAAGTCGATTTCGGCCTCGGGCCGGTCTTGGAGGAACGTGTTGACCGGGCCGGGGAGCTTGGCGTCCACCCGGTTGCCGATGACGTAGGCCATGTGAATCCGGCCTCCGCCGACGTCCTGGTTCAGCTCCAGGGGCTCGGTCGTATAGTAATTGAAGATTCCATAGGAGCCGATCAAATCGGGAGTGCCCATGCCGGCCAGCGTTTTCTGCTTGGTCGGGACGGGCGGGTAGTTGGAGGGGATCTTGAAAATGGTCGCCGGGATGCCGTGATCCTCGAGAATCTGCCAGAAGGCCCGGCCCTTGCGAAGGTTGCGGACCTCGCCGCCTTTAACCGGCAGGATGTACTTGCCGAGCCGGACGGTCTTTACGGCCTCTTCCGTCGCCGAGGCTGAAAACAACGGATAATAGGTTTTCGGATCGCGGTGCATGAAGTCGAAGATGCCGTGGCCGCCCGGGTTCATCCCGGTGATGAAGTTCGACCAGGCGACGGGGCTTTGCGGGGGGGTGGACGTGCCGAGACGGCTGAAGCCGCCCCGGGCGGCCAAGGCTCGGAACGTCGGGAGCTTGCCCTCGCTCATCCAGGTTTGAGTCAGGCGGGAATCCATACCGTCGAAGCCGAGAACGAGGATCTTTCCCCGGGTCGCCGTCTTGCCGAAGACCTTATGGACGAGTTCGCCGCGCGTTCCGAGGGCGGCTGCGGCGGCCGCTCCGGCGCCGGCCTTGAGAAAGCTCCTCCGGTTCATTTTTTCTTGTCCTTTTTTTTCGGGGCGGCCGGGGAGGCGGCCGCCGGCCCGCCCTTCGGGAGAAGGGAGCGGCCGTCCATGTGGGCGGGTCGTTCCTGGCCGAAGAGCTCAAGAACGGTGGGGGCGATGTCCATGATGGACGGATCGGGATCGGCCAGCTTGAGGCTCGAGAAAAGAACCCCGGGGACGACGGCCGGATCGATGCAGTGGTCGCCGCTCCAGCACTTGGAATTGTCCTCGAAAACCCGGCCGGTGACTTTCCCGGTGACGCCTTCCCAGGAGGCCCGGTAGCCCGTGTTATAGCCGACGATCAAGTCCGGCCCGTTGTCCTTGTAAGGGCCGGAATAGATCTCATCCTTGTCGTACATCCGGTTGACGCTCACGCCCCCCGTCTCCGGGTCGCGGAGGCCCTGGAGCTTGGCTTGGAGCTCCTTGCGGAGCGCCCGGGCCTCGGCCGCGGGGACGATCCCCTTGGCTTCCCGACCCTTTTGATTGACATAGACGCCGCCGAGGCCCAGGGCGTAAGCCTTCGTCCGGCTCCAATCGACGCCCTTGAACCATTCGCCGCCCTCGGACCCCTCGGCCAGGGCGAGGTAGCCGTTCTGGTGAAGCCAGGTGTTCAAATTGACGCCCCGGCGGAACGGCTTGAAGCCGTGGTCGGACATGATGAACAAGGCTTCCCGCGGGCCCATTTTGGCCCGGACCCGGCCGACCAGGTCGTCCATGCGGACGAACAAGTCCTCGATGACTTCGGGCCCCAGGGCCGACGGCCCGTTCCTCAAGGCCGGGTGCCCGGGATCGAGATAGCGCCAGAACATGTGGCTGATGGAATCCGTCGTCTCGAAGACGATGGCGATCATCCCCCGCTTCATCTTGCGGAGGGCGTTGAAGAGCATCCCCTCCCATTCCTTGTGGTTGGCATAGGTCAGCTCGAGGAATTGTCTTTCATCCAGGGCGCCCTCGTTGAGCGCCCAGGTGTCGTTGGCCTCGCCGAGGGTGATGTAGGAGCCCAGCAGCTTCGACAGGTACACCGAGTAATAGAACGGGTGGGAAATGGGCAGGGCCGGCTTTTCCGGGTCCAGGTTGAGAGGGGTGACGTACATCTCGAAATGGGGCGAAAGGGACGTCACCAGGAACTTGGCGATCGCCCGGATCTTGATCCCCAGGCCGGGCTTGAACGTCAGCCCGATCCAGGAGGAGTACTCGCCTTTCTTCAAGGCGAACGTTTTTCCGGAAATCTGGATTCGGGCGGTTTCCTTGGCCGGGTTGATCGTGACCCGGAGGGGAAGCTTGATCTCCGCCGGGTCGCGGAGCATGGTGTTTTCAGGTCCCGGGAGAAACGTCTCGACGCGGCCGTCCTTCACCTCGACGGGGAAGAAGACGCCGCCCTCGGCTTTCTGGATCTTGGCCGGGTCGGACGTGAAAAAGGAGAACGTCCCCTGGCTGCCCTTGAGGTCGGGGGCGCACATCCCGGAAAGAAGATGGCCGTTGAATTTCTCCGGCGGAAAGGTGATCGGAACCCGGAGCACCGTGCTCATGACTCCCTTCTCGCCGAGGATTTTCCAAAAGGGGACGCTTCTCCGGAGTCCTTGGATCACCGGCTTGGACAGCGGCACCAGGTACCGGCCGATCCGGATCGTCCGCTTGGGCTTGGAGATCCGGGCCGAGGAGAGGTCCGGAAGATAGGTTTTCGGGTCGCGGCTCAGAAAATCGAAGATGTTGTGCTTGGAGGGTTCGGCTCCGGTCATGAACGAGGACCACGCGACCGGGGATATCGCCGGCGTCGTCGTCCGGAGCCGGCCGTAGAATCCTTCCTCCCGGAGGCGGGCCATGTTCGGCAGCTTGCCCCGGGCCATCCATTTTTCGGCCAGCTCGGGGGCCAGCCCGTCGAGGCCGAGAATGACCACCCGATCCACCCGGCTTTGGCGGTAGGCTTTCTGTCCCCGGATTAGCCGCCAGAGAGCCCGGAACGGCCAGATCAGGAGGGACAGGAGCGCCAGGACGAACGTCAGGAAAAGGACCAGGAAGGAAGACAGGAAAGCGAAGCCGGCTCCCGGCCCGATGTAAGCGGCCAGCGGCAGGCCGAGGCTCAAGAGCCCGGCGGCGAAAAAAACCGCCCGGACGACCCGCCGGGAGGCCGGCCGCGGGGATTCCGGATGGGGACGGGGGGACGGATTCGGGCGGAACATCAAAATCGATCCATGATGATTTTGGCCACGTCGGAAATCTGAAGGTCGGAGCCGAAATCGTTTTTCGCCAGGAAAAACGCGTCGTCCCAGGTGTGCATGCCCTGGAGCCCGGGGGTCCGGCCGAAGATCTCCTTCCGCTTGATCGAGCCTTTCATGTCGAATCCCGGTTCGGAGAGGACGATCAAATCGGGGCCGGCGGACGCGTAAGGGCCGGAATATATTTCCTTGGTGTTGATGACCCTCCGGACGACCTTTTTCCCCTCGAATTCGAGCTTTTCGAGCTTTCGAGCGATTTCTTCCCGGAGAATCTTGGCCTCGGCGGCTCGGATCGTTCCGTTCGGGAATCGCTTGGCATGGTGGAAATAAATCCTGTTCGGATCCAGGGCGAAGGCCCGGGTTTTCGGGGAAAGGTCCTCGAAGCCGTTCGGCTGGGGCTTGGAAAACTTCAGGTATTTTTCCTTGGCCAGCCAGGCGTTGAGGTAGACCTCCTGGGTGATCCCCGTGAAGCCGTGATCGGACAGGAAAAAGATGTTTTCCTCATCGGCCGCCGTTTTCCGGAACGTGCTGTAAATCTTGGAGATCAAGCGGTCGATCTGCCGGTAATACTCGAGGAAATTCTGGTGCTGGGGATGGCGGGGATCCTGGCCGGCGCTCCAGAAGAAGTGATGCAACCGGTCCGTGCCGGTGAGGACGAGCTGGAAATAGTCCCAATCGGTCTCCCAGAACATGTTCAGGGCCTTTTGCCGCCCCATGAAGGTTTTAATGAGATCCTGCCAGAGAAAGCCGGGATTCCCCCGAGACTTGATGGTGTCGATATCGATTTGGTAGCCCGTCTGCTCCAGCTCGTCCTTGAGTTCGAGGGGCCAGACGGCCTTGGCCAGGTCCACGGCCACGAAACCCGAGATCAGGACGCCGTTGATCGGCCGGGCGGGATAGGTCGAGGGCTGGTTGATGACGACCGAGCGGACGCCCTTTTCGGCCAAGATATCCCAGAAAACGGGGGCCTTGACGTCGTTGAAGTTGGGGAAGCGGATCTCGTAGGATTTGGGCTTGAAATCGGTGAAGCCGAAGATGCCGTGGGTCCCGGGATTCGTCCCCGTCATGAAGCTGGTCCAGCTGACCGAGGAGATCTCGGGAAGGCTGGCTTTCATCCGGTGGAGATGGCCGGCGTCGATGATCCGGCCGAGCGAGGACATGACCCCGGTCCGGGCCAGGTGTTCCAACAGCCCGAAGGGGACGCCGTCCAAACCGATGACACAGACGCGGTTTTTTAATTTCTTTTTCGTGGTGGTCATGGGAGCGGCATATTATAGCATAAGAGTCGGGTTTGCCAACGGTTTTCTTGGGAAATCCGGCCGGAAACGCCGCCCCCCGCAAATTGACAGGGCGTCCCGGGCTTGGTAGAGTTTTTCCCTTGAGGAGCACGGCCGATGACCGGACTTGAGCGCTTGATGAATCGTCTGGAAATCCTTTATAAAAAACGCACCCCCCGAAGCTTCCGCCTCTTCCGCCGGGCCCAAAACGTCATGATCCAGGGAGGAAGTCACTCCCTGCGGCTTCCGTCGCCCTATCCGTTTTTCGTCCGCCGGGCTTCCGGCCCGGAGGTCGTCGACGTCGACGGGAACGTATACGTCGATTACTGGCAGGGGCATTATGCCAACCTCCTCGGCCACAATCCCGTGATTCCGGACGACCCTCCGGCCGGAGAGGAACCGGAGGATCCCTCCTTGCATACCGGCTTCGAGGGGGAAGACCAGGTCAGGCTGGCCGAGATTCTCATCCGCCAGGCCGGTTGGAAAGGCCACAAGGTCCGTTTCACGACGTCCGGGACGCTGGCCGCGATGTACGCGGTGATGCTGGCCTGCGGCCGGACCGGCCGGGAAGAGGTTTTAAAGATCGGCGGCGGCTGGCACGGCGCCTCGCCGCTTCTTCTCAAGGGGATCGCCTACGACCGGTCCCTGGGTTTTGCGAAAATCGAATCGGCGGGCGTTCCGTCCGCCTTCGGCAAGAAAATCCACACCGTCCGCTACAACGACTCCGAAGGCCTGATCCGTTTTCTCCGACGCCGGGGCGAGAAAATCGCCTGTTTCATCCTGGAGCCTTACCTCGGCGCCGGTGGATTTCTCCCGGCCGACCGGGAATATCTTCAGACGGCCCGGGAATGGACGTCCCGCCTGGGGATCGTCCTCGTTTTCGACGAGATCATTTCCGGATTCCGATTCGCCCCGACCGGCGTCGGGCGCCTGGCCGGCGTCGAACCCGATTTGGCGACGTTCGGCAAAGCGATCGGGGGCGGGCACGCCGTGGCCGCGGTCATGGGAAAGACGGACATCCTCGAATGCCTCCTGCCCCGGACAGGCCGCGCCGCGGTCCGATTCTCGGGCGGGACGTATTCCGCCCACCCTCAGTACATGCGGGCCGGCCTGAGGATGATCCGCCACTTGGTCCGCCGCGGCCCGGAGATCTATCCCCGGATCGCGGCGATGGGCGAACGCCTCCGCCGCGGAATCGAGGACGCTTTCGCGGCCGAGGGGATCGACGCGCGCTGCACCGGCGGGGGCAATGAGGTCATTCCCGGAAGCTCGCTGTTCATGCCGCATTTCCTCCGCGTCCCGCGTGAAATCCGCGAGGCGGGGGACGTGCTCGATCCCCGGCGGGCCGACGTCCGGATGAAGGAAGAGATCCTCCGGCTGGCGCTGTTGACCCGGAGCGTCCATGTCGTCCACGGGGGAGGGGCGGTTTCCGCGGCCCACCGGGAGGGGGACATCGACCGCACGATCGAGGCTTATCGGGACGCCGCCCGTCTCCTCAACCCGGACGTCCTCAGAAAAAAGCCGCGTTCTGGGCCACTTGGGAGAGAAAATAATCGGCGACGCGGATGCCGTACTTTTCAGGATCCAGCGTTTTGACGATCGTCCGGGCGAACCGCCTGGTCCGGGGATTGACGTCCATCAAGTCGACGACCTCTCCATCGATTTTTCGGCTGGTCGGGTCGGCGATCAGCTTGACC
>MTKY01004601.1_pt1 | contig 10000 bp, 8 predicted proteins | sample 1042731 | NCBI WGS metagenome assembly MTKY01 (sample SAMN06212206, study PRJNA360538) | anaerobic digester metagenome | biome: Wastewater treatment plant; material: sludge; isolation source: anaerobic digester fed with sludge from wastewater treatment plant | place: Denmark: WWTP Soeholt ...
GTGAACAGCGTCGGCGGACTGATCGAACCGCACGGCTGCATCGTGTTCGAGTCGGCCGGCGGATCGCTGCCGAACACCGGAAAGCTGCGGGTGATCGTGAGCTGGCGCGGCCTGACGGACACCTCGGACGCGGTGGCCGTCTCGGGACAGATCTGTGGCCCGGGCGCGGCCGGAACGCTGGCTTCACGGCGCCAGGTCGTGGTGAACACCTACGTGATCGATGAAGGCGACCTCCCATGATTTCTGCAAGCAGACGCAAGAGCGGCGGGATGTCGATCATCGAACTGATGATCGCGATGGCCATCGGGATGTTTCTGATTGCCGGCGCGATCTCGCTGTTCGTGGTCTCCAAGCGCACCTACAGCGAAGCGGAGCGGACTGCACGCATGGGCGAGAACGCTCGCTTTGCACTGCAGACGCTCAGCGCCGACCTGCGGCTCGGAGGCTTTTTCGGCGAAGTGCCCGCGGCGGATCTCAAGGGTCGCACCGGCCTGGCCGCGGTCACCGGCGATTGCACCGGACGCGGCGCGGCATACGGCTACAACAATTACCTGTTCGTGGCGCGCACCAATATCGGGGGCAATGCAATCGGTTGCATCGTCGATGCCGTGCCGAACACCGATGTCGTGATCATCAAGTCGGTACGGCCATTCCCGCTGAGCGATGGAGTGCGCGACGATCCCGGCGATGATGACGGCACCATCGATATGCCGGGAGTCCTCGATGGCCAGAAAACCTACGTGATGGCCAACCCCATCACGGGCAGGATATTCGACGGCGCGGGTACCGTGCCATCCATTGGCGAGGGCGGTGCGGTTCCGCGCGGCAATGCATGGGAATACCGCTTCCAGGCCTACTACATCCGGGCCGGCGATGTACCCCAACTGAGTCGCAAGGTGCTGAGCTGGGATGGTGCGGGCATGGCGATCACCACGGAAGACGTGGTTGAAGGTGTCGAGAATCTGCGGGTGATGATCGGAGAGGACCGCGACCGCGACGGAGAGACGGATCGTTACCTCGATTCCACCGATACCTCGATCGACTGGTCGCGGGTGACCTCCATGAAGGTATTTCTGCTGGTGCGCAGTGCGGATCGCGATGTCGGCTATACCGATCAGCGCACCTACACTCTCGGCAATACGACGCTGGCGGCGCCGAACGACAACTTTCATCGCATCGTGGTCCAGAGCGACGTATCGCTGCGCAATTCCAAACTGCTCGTGCGGGGAACCAAATGAGACGCTTTGCCAGCAGGGCGCGCCAGCAGGGCGTGGCGCTGATGATATCGCTGATCCTGCTTACGATACTCACGGTGCTCGGGGTCTATGCGGCCAGCACCGGTGCGCTGCAGTTGCGCATGGTCGGGAACATGCAGGAGTCCTTCGATTCCTTCCAGTCAGCGGAGGCGGGTATTGCCGCGGTCCTCAGCCTGGTGCGCTCGGGCCCCGATCCGTTTGCCGGCGACGATGAACCGGACCCGTTCAATGGTGCCGGCTCGATTCCGCTCGACCAGTTGAACGACGGCGCGGGCAGCGTGAACGTCAACATCGTGATGCAGCTCAAGGGAGCAACCTGTCCGCGACTCGAGGAAGGCTACAGCGTGGGCCTGATCGACTGCGACCACTACCGGATCGAATCGCTGCATACCAGCGCGGATGCGCGCACGAAGCTGGACGAAGGAATAGTCAAACCCGTTATCGGCAACGCTTCCCTGTGAAGCCTGGAGGTTGGCCGTGTTGAAAGCATTCCATATTGGCAACAGAGACTCGGCACTGCCCGTGGGGCGGAGCCGGGGCCGTGCATTCGCACGGGCGATTGCGCTTGGCCTGGTCACGGCGCTTGCCGGCAACGCGTCGATCCATGCCGACGATACGGAAATTTTCCGGTCGAATTACGAAAACGATACGGGCAAGCCCAAGGTCCTGATCATCTTCGACAACTCGGGCAGTATGGATACGATTGCCGAGGAGAAACCCGCATACAATTCGGCGGAAGTATATCCGGCGGTGGGCGGTATCCAGAGCGGGCGGCTGTACTGGCAATCCGGCAACAGTGGCAATCCGCCGCCAACCAATACCGGCCAATACATCGACGAACAGAAGAACCGCTGCGCCTCCTCCTATGACCCGTTGAATTCGGGCGGTTACTTCATCGACCGGGCGGCCATGTGGCAAAAATCGAGTTCCACTTCCTGGAGCAATCTGTCGACTGGCACCCCGGTGCCTTTGCATATGGACTGTCGAACCGACGTGAGCGACAAAGAAGATGGCAATGGTTCCGGCACCGGCGCTCCGGGCAACGGCTATCCGCGCTCCAGCAACCCGCGTCCCTACGGTAACCGCCAGACATCGGTGGACGATGACTGGAATACCTATCGCTTCTACACCGCGAACTACATGAACTGGTACTACAGCACCACGCTGGTCACCCGCACGCGTATCGAGGTGGCGCAGGATGTGGTGACCACGCTGATCAGCGGCAACCCCGGAATCGACTTCGGGCTCGCGGTGTTCAATTACAACAACACCAACAATTCCGACGATGGCGGGCGCATCGTGCGCCGTATCAAGGAGAATATGTCGACTGCCGAGCGAAGCAGCCTGGTCACACTGGTCAATGACCTGGATCCGGAAACCTGGACGCCGTTGTGTGAGAGCACTTACGAGGCATACCGCTATCTGGCAGGAAAAACGGTTAAATATGGCAACAACGGTGGCGCTCGCACACCGGCCAAGGACTCCCAGGCCGAAAGCTCGGGCACCTATATCTCGCCGGCGGGCGAGTGCGAATACACCTATGTGATCCTGATGACGGACGGTCTGCCGACCCGCGATACCAACGCCAACTCGGCAATCGAAAGCCTTACGGGAAAGACCTGCAAATCGTACGCGACCGATGGTGATGGCAACACCAAGAACTGCCTGCCTGAAATCGCCGAGTATATGTACACCACCGACCTCGATGGCGATGCGAACAACGGCGACCAGAAGGCGATCACCTATACAATCGGCTTCCAGGTCAACCAGACCCTGCTGAGTGATGCCGCGGCCAAGGGCGGCGGGCTCTATTACACCGCCAACTCCGCGACCGAACTGGCGGATGCGTTCCATGGCGCGGTCACCTCGATCCTGTCGACCTCGAGTTCGTTCACCTCGCCGTCGGTGGCGGTGAATACCTTTACCCGTACCGAGAGTCGCAACGAAGTCTTCTTCGCGATGTTCCAGCCCCGCGACGGTACCGATTGGCCCGGTAATATCAAGAAGCTGGGTATCAGTATTTCCGGTGGCACGGCGACGCTGGTCGACGCCGACGGAGCGGCGGCGATAAACGGCACAACCGGTGGCATTGCGGATACTGCCAGGACCTACTGGAGTTCCGGCACCGACGGCGCGACAGTGGACGAGGGCGGGGTCGGTGCACTGCTGGCAGCGAAGGACCCGGCGACCCGCGTGATCAAGACCAACACCGGGAGCGGTGGCGCGCTGCAGGATTTCGTGCCGGCAAACATCACCCACAGTGCGCTGGGGCTGGCCGATGACGCAGCGCTGTTCAATGCCTTCGGTGTGCCCGACCAGGCCGCGCTGACGAATGTACTGGACTGGGCGCGTGGTTATACCGACAGCACCAAGACCGAAACCCGCGGCTGGATACTCGGTGACATGCTGCACGGCCGTCCGTTGGTGCTGAATTATGGTGCACGTGGCTCCTATACCACTTCCAATCCGGATCTGCGGATCGTGGTGGGCACCAACGCCGGCTTCCTGCACATGTTCGGCAACAGCGACGGCCAGGAGGACTGGGCATTCTTCCCCAAGGAACTGGCAGCGGTGCTCGAGAAGCGGCGTGACAACCAGGGTGGCGCCCCGAACGTCTATGGCATCGACTCGCCACCGATTTTCTACAGCAAGGATCTGAACAACGATGGCACCATCGATTCCACCGCGGGTGACAAGTTGTACGTCTACTTCGGTCTGCGCCGCGGCGGCAAGGCCTACTATGCGCTCGACATCTCGAATCCCGACAACCCGGTATTCCTGTGGCAGATCGACAAGAGTTCCTCGGGTTTCGGTGAGCTTGGGCAGTCGTGGTCGGTGCCGGTTGTGACCTATATACCGGGCTATGCAAGTGGTGGTGTGCGCAAGCCGGTACTGGTTTTTGCCGCTGGCTACGATGCCACCAAGGACGACAAGAACACCATCGCCGGTGCCGACAGCGAGGGACGCGGCGTGTTCATCGTCGATGCCGTCACCGGGGCAAAAATCTGGAGCGTCACGCCTGCAGCCAATGATGCCACCAACATGCAGGTGACCGGCATGCAGCATTCGATGCCGGCCGGTGTCGCGGTGCTGGACAGCAACGGCGATGAAATGACCGACCGGATCTACGTACCCGACACCGGTGGCAATGTCTGGCGTATCGATATGCCGGGGAATTCGCGGCCGACGGCAAGCCAGACGAAGTGGATGGTCACCAAGATGGCGACGTTGAATACCGCGTCCGTAGACGGGCATGCGGGCGACCGGCGTTTCTTCAGCGCGGTCGACGTGGTACGCACCAGCGATGGCAGCGGTGCGTTCGATGCGGTGATGATCGGTAGCGGTGACCGCACCAACCCGAACTCGATCGACAACGACGACCGCCTGTACATGCTGCGCGACAACGGCATCGAGGTCTATTCGACCGCGGCCCCGAGTGCCTCGGATTGCAGTGGCGGCAGCGACGACTATCGCTGCGTGTTGCCGCTGACGGATGCGGCGCTTTATGACGCAACGCTGAACCACTTGCAGGATGGCACGGATCCGCAGAAGGCGGCCGCAATGCTCGCGCTGAGCGGCGCTCACGGCTGGTATATCGACCTGAACGCAGGTGACGGCGAGAAGGCGCTGGCGCGCTCGCTGACCATCGCCGGCAAGTCCTACTTCACGACATTTTCGCCGGATCTCAGCGCTAACAATATCTGCGAACCGGCGCCCGGAACCGGAAGGCTGTATGTGCTGAGCGTGATCAACGCCACTGCGGTGACCGATTTCACCGGTGACAATGTGCTGGGAGCTGCCGATCGCCTGGTCACCCTGGGCTCGCTGATCCCGGACACCCCGGCACCGCACTTCGGCAGCGACAAGAAGATCCGGCTGCTGTTCCCTTCGGGCGGTGGCGTGAAAGGACTGGCCAACCCGCTCGATACCGGGGCAGCACTGGGACATCCCTATGGTTCCTATTGGTACAACCAGGAGTTCTGAGATGCGATCCGATCGGCGCGCCGAGGGCGGAAGGGAGGCATTGCGCATGAAACGCGAGCGCGGCTTTACCCTGGGTGAATTGATGATCGTGGTGGTGATCGTGGGGATCCTTGCGACAATCGCATACCCCACCTACCAGGATCAGATCCGCAAGTCGCGGCGTATTGACGCCAAGAACGCGCTGATGAACGTGGCCAACCGCCAGGAACAGTTCATCCTCGACCGCTCGACCTATACATTGGACATGACGGATCTCGGATTTGGCACCGACCCGACGGTTTCGACGGAAGGTTACTACACGGTCGATGCCGCTGTTGGCGCCTGCGGCGTCATTACCCGCTGCTTCACGTTGACAGCCACTCCGGTGGCGGGCAAGTCGCAGGCAGGTGATTCGAAGTGCACGACTTTCTCGCTCGCTTCATCCGGCGCCAGGACGGCCACGGGGACCATGGGAAATGAATGCTGGTAAATCCAACCGACGGAGTGTTGATCATGCGCAACCCTGATTGCAGACGAGGACCCGTTCTGGCCGCCGCCGCACTCTGCTGTTTGCTGGGTAGCGGTGTGGTGGCCGCCGAGGACTATGCCTGCCACGTATTGAGCGAGGGCGAACGCGCGGCCGTGGTGCTGGTCGAAACGGATAGCAAGGACAGTGCTTCCCGGATGGCCTCCCATGCCAAGGTGCGGGTCAAGGGTACGCCGAGTCCCGTGATCAAGGTGGTGCAGTGCATTCGCCGCAACAGCGAGCGTTTTGCAAACCCTGACGCACAGCGACTCCTGGACTCGATGCCCTTTTGAAGGTCGAATTCGAGCTGCGCGCGCGCATTGCGCGTCGCGTAATGAAATCTGTGGATCTGCCAATCTCTGAGAGCTCCGGTCTCGCGTGCCGAGTGCCCATGCAGCCACGCTCCACGGGAAGGCGCGGGTCATGAAACATAGCGAGGCGAATTCGCTCTCGTCGAGCCGGATTCTCGGCGAAGCGTGCCACGAAGCCGGTGTCGGCAGGGAAGTGTTCGAGGATGTCAGCGAGTCGCTGGAGCAACTGGTGGAGAGTCTGAACCGGGATGCCGCGCTGCACCCGTCCGGTCAGCTTCGCGCCGCGAACCTGCTCAAGCATGCTCTCAGGCAACGGCTCGAAATACAGGCGGCGCGCAGCCGGCATCCGGCGTCGTTGAAGCGCGGGATCCGGCGCCCGCTGTTCATCGTGGGACTGCCGCACAGCGGTTCGAGCTTGTTGCACCAGCTGATGTGCCAGGACGAGGACAACCGTGCGCCGCGCTTGTGGGAACTCTCCTACCCAATGCCTCCCCCGGATACCGATAGCTATGCCAGCAACCCGCGTATTGGTCGGGCGCAGCATGATCTGGAGCTAATGAGCACGGCGCAGCCCCACGCGCATCGTACGCGTCTGCTCGACGCAGAGGAGGCGGGCGATTGCAGTGCCATCTTCAATCGCTGCCTGATGAGCACGCAGGTTCTGACGCATTACGCGGTGCCGGATTATGCACGCTGGTTCTGGGCTCAGCCCCTGAACGAAAGCTATCACTGGTATCGCGATGAGTTACAGCTGTTGCAGACCAATGTGCTCGGCAGCTGGGTGCTCAGATCGCCGTTTCATCAATGGGGTGTGGAAGCGCTGCAGGAAGTGTTTCCCGATGCCATCCTGGTGCAGACGCACCGCGAGCCGCTGGAATCGCTCGCCGCCGGTGCCAGCCGCTGCGAGTCGCGGCGCAGGATACACAGCGACGAAGTCGATCCGCTTGTCTGCGGGCGCGATGTTGCCGATGAGGCATCTCGCTACGCACGGCGTTTCGGCCAGTGGCGTGAGCAGCACGGAGCAGCGGTTATCGATGTTGGCTTTCGCGAACTGATCGCAAACCCGCTCGACACCCTTGCCTCCATCTACCGCGCCAGTGGTCGCAAGCTGGGGATGCATGCGCGCATGCGCATGCAGTCGTGGCTGCGCAGCAACCCGCAGTATGCGGAGTCTGGGCAACGCCGTTACGATGCCAGGCGCTACGGTCTCGATGCGACCGCGGTGCAGCCGCATATGACCGAATACTGCGAGCGCTACCGCGAGCTCTTCTGATCGTGCCCGCCGGGATGGCCGCGCGTCCGCACGCTGGCCGCACCGCGCATCCACAAGGCCAGGTGCAGGCGGTCGCGAACCCCGAGCTTGACAAAAATCGCGCTCAGATGTGCTTTCACGGTGCGTTCGGTGATGTCCATTTCGCGGGCGATTTCCTTGTTGTTCGCACCACGTGCCACGGACCTGGCCACCTGGTGCTCACGCACCGAAAGCTCTTTCAATTGAGCCGCATTGGCCGGTGCTTGCGGCGGCGCGGCGGCCAGAGAGGCGTGAATCATGCGGCTGAGAAGATTGGGACCGACCCACAAACCCTGGTTGCCGATCACCGTGGCAACCTGCTGCAGCATTGCCGGGCCGGCATGCGAATGACAATATCCCACCACGCCGTGTTGCATCAGCGCAAGCGCCTGTTCGGCCGAGGGTGTATCCGACAATGCCACCAGCCGGGCAGCATCCAGCCGGGCGCTCAGTTCGCCGACCAGCGTCAGGGCCTCGCTTTTATCGTGGGGAAGGTGCAGCCAGACGCTTGTCGCCTGCGGTATCGATGGGCTAGCCGAATCGATGTGGCCAAAGCTGCGCGCAGCCGGAAAAGCCTGCGCCCATCGCTTCAGAACTTCCGGATCGGGAGAAATCAGGACAATATCGGTCATCGTCGGTCAGGGCGTTCTGGCGGGCGCGCAATACGGATTTGGACAAGTAGCTTAGCACGCTTTTGCGACCGGTCATGATGTCCACTGCGGCAGCCATGCCGGGAATGATCGGCAATTTGTGACCGAGCATGGATTCCCGTGTGCGAACCCACCCGCGACATGATGAGCGAGGAGAGCGCCAGGTCGATGCGTCGGTCAGGTGTCGTGCACGATGCCCGGGCAACTCAGCATAATCAGGCGCTGCTGCGTGCGTGCAGAAACGCTTGCAGCGCGAGCGTGTCATCGGCAAATTTGCGGATTCCTTCGGCAAGCTTTTCGGTGGCCATGGCATCCTCGTTGAGCTGCCAGCGAAACGCGCTTTCGTCGAGCGACAGCCGTGGCAGTGCCGTGGCGGCGGCGTTGGCCGGATCCAGCCGCCGCGGCAACTCCCCGTCCATGGCGGCGAGTTCCGCCATCAGCGCCGGCGCGATGGTCAGGAGGTCGCTTCCGGCCAGCGCGCGGATCTGTTCGACGTTGCGAAAACTCGCACCCATTACCTGGGTGGGATAGCCGTGTTTCTTGTAATAGTTGTATATCCGCGTGACGGAAACAACCCCGGGATCCTCGTGCGCGGGATAACTGTCGCGGCCTTCGTGCTTGCGGTACCAGTCGAAAATACGGCCCACGAACGGCGAAATCAGCGTCACGCCGGCGTCGGCGCAGGCCAGGGCCTGGCCGAAACCGAACAGCAGCGTCAGGTTGCAGCGGATTCCGTTGCGCTCCAGGCGTTGCGCGGCCCGGATGCCCTCCCAGGTGGCGGCGATCTTTATCAGCACCCGGGACGCGGGAATGCCGGCATCCTCATAGAGGCCGATCAAGCGCTCGGCGCGTTTGACGGTCGCGTCCTGGTCGAAGGAAAGCCGTGCGTCGACTTCGGTCGAGACGCGCCCCGGAATCAGCGCGAGTATTGCCGATCCGAAATTCACTGCCAGCCGGTCCATCGCGATGGACTCGCGTATCGCCGCGTCGCTGCCGGCGCGTGCGGCGTAATTCAGTGCCTCGTCGACATGCGACAGGTAGGCCGGCATCTGCGCCGCCTGCAGCAACAACGAGGGGTTGGTGGTGGCGTCCGTCGGACGCTGTACGGCAATCGATTCGATATCGCCGCTGTCCGCAACCACGGTCGTCATGCCGCGTAATTGTTCGAGCTGGTTCATCGTGCTTGCCCTTTCATTCAGGAATCCTCGAGACTGTCACGTGCATCGGGGTCGTATTCGATCTGCTCTCTTGGTAGCGGCGCTTGCGAGTCGGGTGACTGCTTTTCCGTCGCCTCCGGCTCATACAGATCCTCGGCGCGGGTCTCGATTCCGATATGGAATGCGGCGAAACCCGGTAGCACGACCTGGTTCACCGCGATGCCGATGAGCCGACCGTTATAGGGAGAAAGAATGTCGGCCCGCAGGTTGGTGATCGGATCGGTGACGCTGCCGAGCAGGTCACCTTTCTTGACACTCTCGCCAAGCTGCACCTTGCCGAACAGGATGCCGCCATCGTCGGCGCGGACCCAGCGCGACTGGTAATGCACCGGAACCGGGTTCCCCCAGACACGCAGTTTACGGTACATGCCGAGCTGGTCGATCAGGGCGAAGATCCCGCGCACACCGTGCTCCACTTCATCGGTTTGCAGACGCATCGGTTCTCCGGCTTCCAGCGTCACGCTCGGAATCCCGGCTTCGGTTGCGGCCCGACGCAGACTGCCGTTGGCGCCCGGGCTGTGCACGATCGCGATGGAAACAAAACTTTCGGCGAGCGTGACAACCTCGGGGTTGCGCAGATCGGCACGCAATTGCGGCAGGTTGGCGCGATAGAACGAACCGGTGTGCAGATCCACCAGCAGCGTGCAACTGCTGAGGATTTCACGGAAGAAGGAATCGGCTATGCGCGAGGCGGAGCTGCCACTCGGGTTGCCCGGGAAGTGGCGATTCAGGTCGCGCCGGTCAGGGAGGTAGCGCGAGCCGCGCTTGAAGCCGAGCAGGTTGACG
>MTKY01051624.1_pt1 | contig 9999 bp, 8 predicted proteins | sample 1042731 | NCBI WGS metagenome assembly MTKY01 (sample SAMN06212206, study PRJNA360538) | anaerobic digester metagenome | biome: Wastewater treatment plant; material: sludge; isolation source: anaerobic digester fed with sludge from wastewater treatment plant | place: Denmark: WWTP Soeholt ...
GGGGTGAGGTCAATCGCACGCATTCCCCAGCGCGACTGTTCGGAGTCCTTGACAACGCCGCCAAACCCTGCTACCTTTTGGGGCACAGTCGCATACACGCAAAAGCGTTGATCTGGAATAGTACACATCGAAGCGGTGTTCAGAGAGCCGCCAGGGGCTGCGAAGGCGGTACAAGCGCCGGTGTCGAATGGGCCAGGGAGCTGTGCGGTCGAACGCGCTCGCGCCAGTAGCCCGCACCGGAGACACCACCGTTAGCAGGGTGACGGGTATCGAGGCGGCCCAGTTCGGGCGGGCTGCGTCCGTACCTCAACGAGTGAAGCTGGCTTCCCCTGCATCTCCGCGCATTCACCGGAGATGTTTTTGTTTCTGGGGACAGCCGCTTAATCAGGGTGGCACCGCGGGAATCTCCTCTTCTCGTCCTTGAGCGAAGGAGGAGATTCTTTTCGTTTGTGGCGATTCTGCGGGAGGCGCACTCATGGCACTGTCACCGGAACACCTGCGCACGCGCGCCTTCAGAGTGCTGCGTCCCCGCAACACCGCCGAAGCCCCGAACGCGGCGCTCGTCTGCGCCCTCATTGCAGCGGTGAACCATGCACATCAAGGAATGGGAAGCTCATCATGATTGCTCAATCTCCTGTAATGACGCCTACACTGCCCGACGTGCGCGGCTACTTCGGCGAGTTCGGCGGGCGCTTCGTGCCGGAGACGCTCGTCCCCGCGCTGGACGAGCTGACCGCCGCCTTTGAGAGCGCGCGGCGCGACCCGGCCTTCCAGCAGCGCCTCGCCGATCTCCAGGCGACCTACGCGGGCCGCCCGACGCCGCTCACCTACGCGGCCCGCCTCAGCGATCACCTGGGCGGGGCGCGCATCTACCTCAAGCGCGAAGACCTGGCTCACACCGGCGCGCACAAGATCAACAACGCCCTGGGGCAGGCGTTGCTCGCCGAGCGCATGGGCAAGCGGCGCATCATCGCCGAGACGGGCGCGGGCCAGCACGGGGTAGCCACAGCGACCGTCTCCGCCCTGCTGGGCATGGAGTGCCGTGTCTACATGGGCAGCGTGGACATGGCTCGCCAGCGGCCTAACGTCTTCCGCATGAAGCTGCTCGGCGCGGAGGTGATCCCGGTCGAGAGCGGCAACCGCACGCTGAAGGACGCCATCAACGAGGCCATTCGCGACTGGGTGACCAACGTAGGCACCACCCACTACCTGCTTGGCTCGGCGCTCGGCCCGCACCCCTACCCGCTGATCGTGCGCGAGTTCCAGCGCGTGATCGGTGAGGAGGCGCGCGCCCAGATGCTCGCCCAGGCCGGGCGGCTGCCCGACGCCTGCATTGCCTGCGTGGGCGGCGGCAGCAACGCCATCGGCCTGTTCCACGCCTTCCGCGACGACGCGGGCGTTGACCTGATCGGCGTGGAGGGAGGCGGGCGCGGCATCGCCAGTGGGGAGCACGCAGCGCGCTTCGCCGACCCGTCGCGCGGGCGGCCCGGCGTGCTGCACGGCACGCGCTCCTTCGTCCTGCAGGACGCCGACGGGCAGATCATCGCCACGCACAGCATTTCTGCCGGGCTGGACTATGCCTCGGTGGGGCCAGAGCACGCCTACCTACGCCAGATCGAGCGCGCGTCCTACACGCTGGCGACCGACGACGAGGCGCTGGCCGCGCTGCAACTGCTCAGCCAGCTTGAGGGGATCATCCCCGCGCTGGAGAGCGCGCACGCCGTCGCCGAGGCGATCAAGCGCGCGCCAACCATGCCGCGCAACGCGATCCTGCTGGTCAACCTGTCCGGGCGCGGCGACAAAGACCTGGATACCGTCATCGGTGTGTTGGGGGGCAACGCATGAACGCACGCACCGGCCTGGCCGCCCTCGAAGCCATGTTCACCGCAGCGCGCGCCGAGAATCGCGCTGCGTTCCTGCCCTACTACCCCATCGGTTACCCAACCTACGACGAGTCGCTGGATGCGATCCAGGCGATGGCCGGAGCGGGCGTGGACGGCTTCGAGATCGGGATGCCCTTCAGCGATCCGCTGGCCGACGGCCCGGTCATCCAGGCGGCGACCCAGGTTGCGCTGCGCAACGGCATCACCGCCCGGCGCTGCCTGGATGCGGTGCGCGAATTGCGTGCGCGCGGCGTAGCTCAGCCCATGCTACTGATGGGCTACCTCAACCCCGTGCTGGCTTACGGGCCGGACGTCTTCGCCCGCGACGCGCGCGCCGCCGGTGCCGATGGGCTGATCGTGCCCGACCTGCCGCCGGAGGAAGCCGACCTGCTCGCCGGGGCCTGCGCGCGCGAAGGGCTGGCGCTGATCTTCTTTCTGGCCCCCACCAGCACTGACGCGCGCATCCGCCAGGTAGCCGGGCGGGCGCGCGGCTTCCTCTACGTCGTCTCGGTGACGGGGGTAACCGGGGCGCGCGCGGCATTGCCGCCTAGCCTGGGCGACTTCCTGGCGCGGGTGCGCGCGCAGACTGAGTGCCCGCGCGTGGTCGGCTTCGGCATCAGTGGGCCGGAGCAGGCGCGGGCCATGAACGGCTTGGCCGAGGGGTTCATCGTCGGCAGCGCGCTGGTGCGCGCGGGGGCGGAAGGGGTGGGCGCGGTGCGCGCTCTGGCGGCGCAGATTCGCGGGGCGCTGGGTGAGGGGTAAGCGGCGGGGCCGGTTCACTGTGGGGGGTATGGCGAGACTACCCGGCGCTCTCCCCCCACAAAGCCGCCCATCCTCGACATGAACAATCACCTCCCAAAACCGTGGTTGCTTTCTTGGCGAGAGAAGATTATAATCGCATTAACCTTATCCGTTAATGTATCAAGGAGGTGTTCCGGGAGTGGAGATCACTTTCGAGACGAATGACCTTCGCGACAAATGTAATTCTTCCAGACTCTTAGTTAAATACTTCGGCGAGAGACAGGCGAAAAAGATAAGGCTGCGTCTTGACGACCTTCGAGCGGCAGCGACCCTTGAAGAAATGAGGCATATCGGGGGCCGCTGTCACGAGCTAAAGGGGGATCGTCGAGGGCAACTGTCGCTCGATCTCGTTCAGCCCTATCGTCTTATCTTCGAAGTTGCCAGCGAGCCAATTCCCAGAAAACCGGACGGCGGCCTGGACTGGAAACAGGTCACGGCGGTCAGGATTCTGGGAGTGGAGGACACACATGAGTAAGGTAGTGAACGAGTATCACCCTGACGTAGTTTCCCCTCCAGGGGAAACATTGCAGGAGATTCTCGAAGACGTTGGCATGTCCCAGGCGGAGCTGGCGCGGCGCACGGGCAGGCCGACCAAGACGATCAACGAGATCGTCAAGGGCAAAGCGGCCATCACGCCGGAGACAGCCCTGCAATTGGAGCGCGTCTTGAGGGTGCCGGCTGGCTTCTGGCTAAAGCGCGAGCAGCATTATCGCGAGTCTATCGCAAGACAGAAGGAGCGAGAAAGCCTGGCTACCCACACTGGATGGTTGAGGTCAAGCAAGGTTCCCTGGAAAGAGATGGAGGCCAAAGGCTGGATTGACCCCTCTGATCCTGAAGATTCCATTCAGGTGCTGGAAGCTGTCCTCAGGTTCTTTGGCATCATTTCTCCGCTGCAATGGTCTGCCCTCGACTATCAAGCTTGCTTCCGCCAATCCCACGCCTATGAGGTCAACCAGACAGCGGTAGCGGCCTGGCTGCGCAAAGGTGAGCTTGAGGCACATACTATTCATTGTGCTCCCTACGACCCGCATAGATTCCGGAGGGCGCTGCATAGGGCGCGCGAATTGACGCTGGTGTCTCCGGAAGTCTTCGTGCCTGAGCTACGCGAAGTCTGTGCGGCAGCGGGAGTTGCCGTCGTGTTTGTGCCACAGCTCAGAGGAACGCGCGTGAGTGGGGCGACTCGTTGGCTTAGTCCTACAAAGGCTCTCATTCAACTGAGCTTACGCTACAAGACGGATGATCAATTGTGGTTCTCGTTTTTCCATGAGGCGGGTCACATCGTTCTGCATGGAAAGAGCGAAGTATTTCTTGAAACAGAAGACGAAGAGGCTGTGAACTCAAAGGAGGCGGAGGCCAATACGTTTGCTGCTGACCTCCTTATCCCGCCAGCGCAGATGGCTCGCCTCAGACGCCTGATCCCTGTGCAGGGGAGATTCATAGGCCTGGAGAAGATCAGGAAGTTCTCCGGCGAGATAGGCATTGCACCCGGTATTGTGGTAGGCAGGCTGCAACACGAGGGGCTGCTGCCGCACACTCACGGCAATGGACTCAAAGTGAGACATGAATGGGCCGAGTCGTAGCATAGGTGACTTTTCTGGGGGCATGCGCGCGCTTTTGGGAAACTTGACAACCCCCCGCCCACTTGCGCTACAATAACAAGCGGCCATTATTATATGGCAGTGCGGCGCGCATCATCCCTGATAGTCCCGTCTTTATTGCTCAGACGGGACTTTCATTTCGGTCAGCCCTCCCCCGCCACCACCTCATAGACGCGCGCCCCGTCACGGTCGAACACCAGCCGCAAATAGGGCGCGTCGGCCACTGCCCCCGCCGCATACGACGCCGCCTCGTCCAGCGGCGGACGCCAGCGCACCATGTCGGCCAGCGCGTCCGGGTCGGCGAAGACCTGCGGCACCAGCACGTAGCGCACCCCCGCCGCCAGCAGCGCCGCCCGGTGCGCGGCATCAGCCGGGTCGCGCCAGAAGGCGCGCAGTGCGTCCTGCTCAGCACCGGCGCGCGCCGTCCCGCGAAAGAACGGCTGTGGGCGGAAGAAGACTGTGTCGCGCTCGGCGATGACCGGTGCCCAGTCGCCTTCGTGCGGACCGGGATGATTCAGCACGCGCACATCGGCGGGCGCGTGGTCGCGCAGCCATTGCATGGCCGCCACGTCCGACGACGACGAAAATGCCCCATAGAAGTGCACGCCCGCATCTTTGCTGGCCGCCAACAGTGGCTTGAACGCCGCAACGATCACCAGCAGCGCCACCGCTCCCAGCGCCACCGCCGGATAAGCCAGCCGCCGCGCCAGCCGGTCAGCGCGCGCCGCGCCCCGCCGGTCGGCCAGCCACAGCAGCCCGCTCCCACCCAGAATCGTGTAGGGGATGATCGGGCCGTGCCAGGCCAGGCTGAACGGGTAATCGTACTTGAGCAGCGGTGCCAGCAGCGCCGGGAATGTCTGCTCCAGCAGGCCAAGCGTCGAAAACTCGACGATGGCGATCAGCCAGACCAGCGCCAGCAGAGTCGCCGGGGATCGCCGCCGCACGGAAGCGAGCGCACCGATCCCGGCCAGCACTACCACCACGCCACCGTGCATGATTACCATCGTCCGCCAGTGCGTCGCGCTGACCTCGAACGGCGATTCGATGCCGGAGCCGAGCAGGTCGCGCAGGCTGACCAGCCAGGGCGCGACCAGCAGCAGCGCCGCCAGCGGTATCCAGACAGCGACCGTCAGCCAGGCGCGGAGCGTGGGGCGCGGACGGGCCAGCCACACGACGATCAGCCAGGGCGCGTAGCCGATGATGAGGGCGATGGTCGTATCCGGCTGGCTGAGTGGCACCGCCGCCAGGCAAATTGCCGCCAGCGCCCCGTTCCAGGTGTCCGGCGAACGCAGCGCGCGCAGGGCGAAGGTGAGGAATCCCAGAGAGAAGGCCAGCGCCAGCAGCGCCGTGTAGTGCGAATCCATGAAGGCGGTGAGCAGCCCCGTCCCGCCCAGCGCCGTCAGCAGGAAGGCGCGGCCCAGCCGCCGGTCGCCCAATTCGCAGCCCAGGTCATAGGCGGCCCAGGCGAAAAGGGCCGCCGTCGCCGCGCCGAGCGCCATCTGCAAGGTATGGATGCCGGGCGTGAAGCGCGCGCTCAGGTGGGCGATCAGGCCGGGCTGCGCGGGGGAATACAGATATTCAATCTCCGGGTGCCAGGGGGCCAGCGCCGTGTAGTCGCCGCCGTCGCGCAGCGCCAGGGCCAGGGTGCCGAAGCCCTGCGCATCGGTGTCGAGCGGCACGGGCAGCACCAGCAGGGCCGCGCCGAAGGAGACGATGACCAGCGCCAAGGCCGCCAGGTCGCGCGCGGTGGGCCGGTCCCAGCCATCGGGCGTATGGTGCTGGCGACGCAGCGCCAATCCGGTCGCCGCCGCGAACACAACGATCCACGCCGCATCGCCCAGTCCGGCAGACCAGCCGATCAGCGGGGCGAGCAGCCAGGTCAGGTCTACGACAGCGGCCAGGGCTGCTACTGCCCCCAGGCCAATGCGCAGCCCACGCGCTGGCATTGCGGCAGCAGCAAGAGTCCCCAGGCCGATCAGCACGCCGGCCAGCAGCAGGTAAGCGGCGAAGTCCATCAGCGGCCCCCGCGCGTCAGAGGTGACGGAGCCGCGCGGCGTCAAGCGGGCGGATGGGATGGGCGGGGTTGCCCGCCGCGATCACAGCGGGCGGGATGCTGCGCGTCACGACGCTTCCCGCGCCGATCACGCTGCCTGCACCGACCGTCACCCCCTTGAGCACCAGCGAGTTCATGCCAATAAAGACGCCATCTTCAATGACTACCGGGGCGGTCGCGCCGTCCAGCGGGCGGGCCAGGCGCGTTGCCAGGTCGAGCGGGTGGAAGTCGGTGTCGGTGATGACGCAGTTGGCCCCCACCCACACATCGTCGCCGATGGTGATCGACTCCTCAGCGCAGATCGTCCCGCCGGTCATGCCGAAGCCGCGCCCAATGACCAGCCGCGCGCCCGGCCTGCGCGTGGAGAGGATGACCGGGTGATTGGGGCTGAGCGCGTTGCTGTGCGGCGTCGAGCGCAGCGACAGCCCGTCGCCGATGATCATCGTGCTGCGGCGGTGCTTCTGCAAAATGGGCACGCCGTAGAAGCGCCAGCCGCGCCCCCAGCGCACGCCCGCCAGGGCGAAGATCAGCCGCGTGCCGGGCCAGCTCAGCCAGCGGCGTAGCTCCAGCCGGACGCGCCAGGGCGTGTCCAGGGCCATGCGCAGCGCGCCCGCCGAGAGCAGCTTCTCCGGCGGGGCGGGGTCGTGTGCGGAGTCCGAGGGGTGGCTCATTTTCTTGTTCCGTGAGTTGCCCGGCCACATGGCAATGGTCTGCGGGTTGACCTCACCCCCGTCTCGGCGGCAAACCGCCTCGACACCCCCTCTCCATGCATGGAGAGGGGGAAAGGCCGAGCGCAGCAAGGCCAGGGGGTGAGGTCAAGCAGTGACCAGGGTGAGCCGTTCAACCGCGTCATGCGCTCCTGGGCGCAGCGGAGCCACACCCCAAAGCCTGTGCTTGTAGAGCTGCCCGCGCAACCCTCATAAATAGCCCTGGATGATGCCCACCAGTTGCCTGGCCCGGTGGCGGAAGGTGTGTTCCTTCAAGAAGCGCTCGCGGGCGGCCTGGCCCATCTTGCGCCGGGCATCGTCGTGCGCCAGCAGCCAAGTATACCGCTCAATCGCTTCTTCGGCGCTGTGCACGACGATCAGCTCCTTCTCCGGCTCGAACCACGTCTCGATGCCCTCGTAAGGGTTGCAGACCATGCACGCGCCCAGCGAAGCCAGCTCGAACGGACGCGACGACGACGAGGCGAACACCGAGGCATGGGCCTTGCGCGTGATGACCAGGTTGATCTTGCTGCGGCAGGCGTACTCGCGCAGCTTGTTGAACGACAGGTAGGGCAGCATTTGCGCCCGGCCCAGGTCGCCCAGGCGCGTCCCGCGCACGGCGAAGCGCGCATCCGGCAGAGCCAGGCTCGGCGCGCGCACCATCGCCTCAATCCACTCGGCGCGGTACTCGCGCCCGTGCCCATAGAAGAACGCATCGAGGTCTTGGGCCACGTCCACCGGACTGAACAGGTCTTCGTCCGCGCCGTAGAACAGCGTGTGCACGGCGCGCGCGCCCAGGTCGAGCAAGCCCTGCCGCCCGCCCTCGCTGTTGGAGATGAACGCCGTGTACTCGGACAGGTCTGCGCCCTGGTAGATGCGAAAGCCGGTAGCAAAGCCCATGAAGGTGGGCAGGCTGGCCGGTACGTCGCCATCGTAGAAGAAGACCGGCTTGTTGTGCTGCTCGACGATGTGGCGGGCCACGCCGGGCAGATGGTTGGCGGGCACGGTGATCACCAGCACGGCGTCCACGTCAGGCTGCTGGCGCAGAATGTGATCCACATGCCGCCGCCAGCGGGGAGCGATCACCGTCTGTGCGGCGCGGCGCACAGCCCGGTCTGCGAGGCTCTCGCCCTCGACCTGTGTCCCGGCGGCTTGCGTCTGCTTGACGCCGGTGACGCGGCGCAGCGTGTCACGGGCCAGCTTGAAGGCGTCGCCTTCGCGCTGGGCCGGGTTGGGCGCGGCGCGCCACCAGGGGGACTCAATGGCCGGCCCCTGGTAGGGCGCAGCGATCACGTCCACACCCACCTCATACAGCGCCTTGAGCAACTGCCACCACGCGGGCGTGGCGCTGAACGGTTGGGTCAGATCAAGGGAGGAGACAATCACCAGCAGTTTCATGAGCGTGCCATCCTGAAAAGAGAGGTGAGTCAGGAGCCATCCGTCGGGACTTTGGCCCCGTGTCTGGCCCGGCAACGGGCCAACGCCCGCTCGAAAACGGCGAGCGTAGCTTCGGTCTGGAGCTTGAGCGTGAAGTGTCCTTCGACACGAGCGCGTCCGGCGGCGGCCATGCGCCCGCGCAGCGACTCGTCGGTCAGCAGGCGAATCAGGCGGTCAGCCAGCGCGCCGGTGTTGTACGGGTTGACGACGAAGCCGGTCTCGCCGTCTGCGACCACTTCGCGCGGGCCGCCGAAACACGTCACGACGGGCACCGCACCGGCGGCCATGCCTTCCAGGGCCGTCAGGCCGAACGTCTCGAAGCACACCGAGGGCAGCGCCACCACCTGCGCCAGCCGGTAGGCCGTCGCTAGCTCGCTCCCTTCCAGCCAGCCGCCGGGCACAATGGCCCCGGCCAGGTCAGCGTTGTCGCGGACAAGCTGCTCCAGGTAGGCGTCAGAGCGGGCCAGCACCAGCAGGGCCACGTCCGGCACGGACTGGCGCACACGGCGCAGCGCGGCGAGCAACTGCTGGTCGCCCTTCGCGCGGTTCAGCCGCCCGGCGAAGAGGATCACCCGCCGCCCTTCAAGCCTATACCGCTGGCGCAGCACGGCAACAGCGGCTTCGGGCACGTCGAACAGCGCCGGATCGATCCCGTTATGCACCACTTCGAACGACGACAGGCGGTTAGCTTCCAGCGCCTTCTTCAGTTCGTGGCTCACGGCGATGCGCGCGTCGGTGTAATAGCGCAGCGTGTGGCGGATGGACAGGTTTCGCGCCGGATTCCAGCGCAGGCGCATCTGCCGCAGGTTATAGCCAAGCGGCAGCCGGTAATTGAAGCCGTCACATTGCTCCGGGCGGGCCGGGTCAATGAAATACGTGAGCTTGCCATAGACGACGGTCATCGCATCGTGAGCAGTGAAGACCGTCGCCGCCCCGACACGGCGGGCGATGGCCAGGCTGTGATAGCTGAGATGGCTGTGCACGTTGTGGGCGTGCACCACGTCAGGGCGCAATTGACGCAGCAGCCGGTTGAGCGGCACGACCGTCTGCGGATTCAACAGCCCGAACCACGCCCGCCAGCGCTCGGCGTAACGCGAGTGCAGCACGTGCACGGTGAAGCCGTCGCGCTTCTCCACCCGCGACGGCCCCGGCGACGACGTGATGAAGGTGACGCGCTGCCCGGCAGCGACGAAGCCCTGCCCCAGTTGCCAGGCGACGCGGCCCGCGCCGCCCGGCTCGTCGGGGGGGAGCATGTCGCTGAGAATAACGATGTGCATCGGCATAGGCATGGGGCGTCTTCGGTGATCGGTGACCGGTCGCCGGTTAGCGGCGATCAGTTGTCAGTCATCAGCAGCCGGTGTTCAGTGACCGGGCACGCACTCACCCCCTAAGATACCACACCCCCGTCACCCTGTCAGCCGCGCCCCGGCGCGGGGTGCAGGGTAATCGCATCAAAATCCGCCGCGCGTTAGCTTGCTCGTAGGGGCGTATGGCAGTACGCCCCTACGGACCTCACCCCC
>MTKY01073134.1_pt1 | contig 9995 bp, 11 predicted proteins | sample 1042731 | NCBI WGS metagenome assembly MTKY01 (sample SAMN06212206, study PRJNA360538) | anaerobic digester metagenome | biome: Wastewater treatment plant; material: sludge; isolation source: anaerobic digester fed with sludge from wastewater treatment plant | place: Denmark: WWTP Soeholt ...
GTGGAGACGCAGACGTTGCGTCGCGTGACCGACCATACGGGCAGCGCGGCGGCCGGCGCGGAACCGTATGCGCTGCGGCTGAACGGCGCGGGTACGGCGCTGTACAACGCGACGGCGGCGAACCCGGGCGCGCGAGCGACCGGTGGCACACGGGTGACCAACAACGCCCTGGTGGACGAAACGGATCTGGAGGCTGCCCGCGCGAAGCTGGTGGCGATGACGAACAGCCGCGGCGAGCGGATCTTCGTCCCGATGAGCCGTTGCATCCTCCTGGTGCCGGACGCGCTGGCGGGCACGGCGGCGAAGCTCACGATGAGCGAGTACCAGCCTGGTGTCGAGAACGAGCTGAACAACTGGGGCCCGCGCGGGATGTACCGTCCGCGCGTGCTCAGCACGCCGAAGCTCGATGACCTCAGCACGAGCGCGTGGTACCTGGGGGACTTCAAGCGGCAGTTCAAGCGGAAATGGAAGCTCCGCTTCGAATACGTGACCCTCACCACGGACACCGAGTCGTTCCTGAAGAGCCGTCTGGCGTTTCAGGCGCGCATCGCCTGGGACGTCGAGGTGGGCGCGGTGGATTACGTGTACGTGGTGCAGTCGCTCAGCGCGACCACGGCTCCGGCGGACGAATAACCGGGGCGGCGCTGCATCGATTCGAGGATGAACCAGGGCGCCCGGGCAACAGCGCGGGCGCCCCTTTGAGGAGAGAACAATGCCGAGAGTACCAGTGGAGAACGAGACAAGAAACATCCTGGAATGTCACGTGATCGGCAACAAGACGGACGATGCCGTGAGCGTGGTGGGCAGTACGCAGAACTCGCTTGTCGCACTGCTGAAAGGGTTGCATGGCAGTTCGGTGTTCGGTGTGACAGACATCGACGTTTCCGCAGCGGACTACACCGGGTACGTGACGATCCTGACGATCACTCCGCAGAGCGGCAACATGCTGTACGACGTGACGGTGGACCTCGATTTGAACAAGGCGACCACCGGGTGGGACGCGGTCAGCACCGCAGCCGATACCATCGACATTGCCGCGTTCGTGAAGATCGACGGAACCAACGCGCGGCCGGTGGTTTCCGCCACACAGGCGGTGGCCGCAGGAGACGGATCGCTGGTGCTGAGCGGGCGCCGGCTGTCGTTGGGCGTCGTGGACCAGGTCGTGGAGATCAAGGCGAAGCTGAGCGCAGAGCGGGCGGATGTCGAGATCCCATACCGGGTGAAATGGCGCGGCGGCACTCCGACTGTGACGGCGGTGGCGGCGGGATAACGAGCGGCCTCACACCGCAGTGTGCAGGAGGTAACGATGGCAGGAGTTGAGTACCGGGCAGGGACGCAGGCAACGGCGCCGGTCGCGAATACGACGGCGGGTAAGTGGACGTTTACGCCGGGCGCATCGCACCTATTGCTGAGCAACCTCAGCGGCAAGACCACATACATCCGGTTCAATTCAGCGAGCGCGGCCGCGGTGGCCACGCACGATTATGTGCTGGTGGATGGCGCGACCGTAAACCTGAGCGCGGCGGACCTGGGTGTGGTGACGTTCGATACCGTGAGCGTGTGGTTTCCGGCGGACGCGACCGTAGCGAACTGGTCGATCCGCGGGATCTGACGCAGACCCCCGGGGCCCTGGCCGGCCAGGCAACACCCCCGCATGCCGGGTGCAGGCGGGGCCCCGACCCCCTAACGGGGAGGATGTACTTTGGCAAGTCAGTTTGACGAAATGTTTGAGACAGCCGCGTGGCCGGCGCTGTCCGCCGTGCACGGGGATACCGTGACGTATGGCAGTACCGGCGTGACGGGCAATTTCGTCGAGCTGGACAGCCGGGACGTGTCGGACTCTGACGGCACGTGGCGCGTGAGGACCGCAAAGCTCGAGATCAGCACAGCATCGATAGGCGGCGTACCCACGGCGGGGACACAAGGCGACACGGTGACCGTGGGCGGGGAAACGTGGTCTGTGGCGCGAGTGATCGAGCGGCATGCAGGCGCACACCTGATCTCTCTGTTCCTGGAACGGCGTGAGAAGATCGAGGAAACCGGGCCGAAGTTCCGGCGGGATCTCTACTGATGGGCAGCGTTACACCGAGCGGAGTCATCTATGAGCCGCTGAAGCGGTACCGGACGCTGCTGGCCAGTTTGTCGAGCGTACAGACGTGGCTGGCCGCGAAGGACGCGACGGCGGCGCTGACCTCGATCTTTTACGAGTGGACGGAGAGCCACTCGAAACACATCCTGTTGTACACAAGTGGATGGAGCGTGGAGACGATCGCCCGCGGGTCGGGCGTAGCGAGTTTAGCCAATGGGTTTTTCGGGGCGAAATTCTTTGCGCCTGTACCCACGGGGTATGTGAACGCACCGGATGATGCGCTGGTGGATTTTCTGGGCGCCGTGGCGGGGCTTGTTGCGGACGCCCATGCCGCGAGCGGCAAGGGCGGGGACTTGACGATCTATAGCACGCAGCTCATGGATCGGATGCTGAGCCACTGGGCGGACGAGCCGGGTAGTGCGGGGTTTTTGATGGCGGATTTTCGCGTCGTGTACGGCGCATAGAGGAGGCAGCGATGGCAGTGCAATTGTTTGGGATCAGCGCGTTTCAGATTGCGGGCACGCCGGCAACGGTGATTCATGGCATGACGGCCCAGCCGATCGATTACAACGGCAACCCGATCCGCCTTGGCGTGGACGGTTCGCCGCGGTCCACGTTTGGCGCGATCATGAGTCTCGCGCCCGAGGTGCAGCTGACGACGATCGCACTCAAGACGGCGTTGACCGCGTGCGGTCCGCTTGGGCTGGCCATCGCGGCCGCCAACAAGGTGACGCTGTTTCACCAGGCGATCACAGGGGGGCTGCCGGCATCGAGCGGGCACGAAAGCGTGACCATAAACTGCGGCCTGCTGGTCCCCGAGACGCTCACGCTGCAACAGGGCGACGGGGACGACGGCGTGGCCTCCCTGGATTACCGCCTGTACACGGCCTACGACGGCACCAATGACATCCTGGTTCACGGGACGTCCGCAACGCTGCCAACGGCGGTGGACCTGTCGGAGGCGTTCACGCTGGGGCCTGTGGACCTGGACGGCGTCACGCGGCTCGAGAGCGTGGAGCGGGTGCAGATCAATTTCGGGCTGGAAGTGAGCAAGCACGCGTACAACGGGAGCCCGTTTCCGTCGGTGCTCACGATCGACGCGGTCCGCCCCACGATCCGTGTGGACCTCGCGGAACCCAAGAACCTGAGCGAGATCGGACTGGATGGTGGCAAAGGGACCGCGGGCGTGGTGTATGCGCAGGCGATCGACGAATACGGCCTGCGGGAGGACCCAACAACTGAGGTGCACATCAGCTTCAGCCTGGGCGACTTCTTCACGGTGCCGGTTCAGGATCCGGCCACACAGCGCGGGCGCGTGGGCAGCTCGTTCATGATGCTTCCGGTGAAACCCACCGCAGCGAACGAACTGGTAATCGACACGACGGCGGCCATTCCCGCAATCGCATAACCAACGAGAGGTAGCAGCATGGCGGGGTTTCTGTATTACGTTGGAGCGCAATCGGCGGCGGGGATTGATTTTGTGGGTCTGGGCATCGCGCCGGCCCTGGCCGCGCCGGGCGACCGCGACAACGCGGCGTGCCTGGCGACGGTCCAGATCGCGGATACGATGCGGGGCCCGGACGGCGGCCGCGGCCAACTCTTTTGTTTGAGCGGCCCGGGTATGCGCTTGGGTTATCGGCCGTCCGAGCAGACCTGGCGCAAATGCGCGGGGGGGCGGTTCTGGGTGGGCTGGTACGAGAACGAGGTGCCGGGACCGAAGACGCTGGCGCGGCGCGTGCAAGTGCCGGGCATCCCGGTGCCGCTGGCGGGGGGCGCGTTGTGGCAGGTGCCGATCGCGCGCGGAGAATTGGGCACAGCGGCCATTCCCGCGGTACTGGGCATGGACGATGAGGGGGAGCCGATCCGGGTCGTGTTGCCGGGATACCGCAGCCTGGTGGCGGCGGCCGCTGAGGTCGCCGATGCGTTTGATACCGAGACGGGCATATTCGGTCTCGATGAAGATCGGCTGGTCGCGATCGCGATCGAGGCGCTGAGCGCCAACTACCACGTGGGGGAATGGGAATTGCGCGCGATCGAGGCCCTCCCGCTGTCCAGTGTTCCCAAGGTTCTGTTTGCGCTGATCGAGGGGCCCAGCCTGGTGGCCGAGCGAAAAAAAAAAGCCCAAGCCTCCGATGGTTAACGTACCGCCGGTGGCGTGAGGGCCGTGGTGGCGATTACCAGCCGAGCATGGCGGACTGGTTGTGGATGCGTGAGGAGCTCGACAGTGTTTCGAATGCGCGTATGGTTTGAGCCAGACGTTAAGACGTTCCAGCGGACGTGGAACCGGGCCCGCAAAGCGGGGCTGCGGGCCATGGGCGACCTGTACGCCACAAATTACCTTCACAAACATTTCACCCAGGCGGGCGGGCGGGAGTACGGCTACAAGCCGCGTCAGATTTTCCGCAAGGTCAAAGGGGGCAAGACCACGAGCCGCGGCAGCCGCGCCCCGCTGGTGGACAGCGGGGACCTCAAGCGCGACGCGACGGGCAGTGTGAAGGTGAAGGTCTACGGGGCGCGCGCGGTTATCCAGATGGACGTGCCGTGGTATATCCGCATGCACGAGATGGAGGACGAACTGACCAGGATTACCCGGGCGGAAGCGGAGGAAATGGCGGGGGCGTATGCCAAGGCCGTGAACCGTGAACTCGAGAAGACGCCGCGCCGGCGGCATAAGGTTGAGTGAGGACTTATGGCTGAAAAGGTCAGAGTGGGATTGGCGATCGAGTCGCAGGACGCGGCCGCAATCAACAACCTCATCAAATTCGCCAAAGCGCAGGATAAGGTGGGCGACAGCACCAAGCGCGTGAATCGCGAGGCCCGGGACCAGGGCACGCAGGTGGGGGCGATGCAGGGGGCGTGGCAAAAAGCGATCACCGCGATGAGCGGGATCGCCAGTGTGGCGGGGCTGGTCCGCGGCGCCAAGGCGGCCGTGACCGAGTTGATGGAAGCCTGGCAAAAGAACCAGGAGGCCGTAGACCAGAATATTGCGTCTCTGACGCGGTTCTCCGCGATCAGCACGCTGACGGGTGCCGACCGTGAAATGGTGCTGGCCAACGTGGGGCATATGGAAGTGGCCCAGGCCGCGCAGATCGCGTTCAGCGCCCGGTCCGCCCTGTTCGATGACGAAGCGATCAAAGACGTGCTCAAGGAAGCGAGCCAGGCAAAACAAATGGGTGAAGACCCGGAGCTGTTTGCGCGGTCCTTGATCGCGTTGCGCCAGGGCGTGTTCGGGGACCGTTCGGTGTCGCAGGTGTCTAATTTTCTGGCGACGATGGCGGAAAAGAGCCCGCTGACAGCAGACCAGTATGCGGAACAGTTTACGAAGGTGGGCGGTATCGCCGGGGCGACGATGGAAGAGAAGGCGGCCGGCGGCGCATTGATGAGTGCGCTGGTGAAATCCATGGGCGCGGACGTAAGCCCGGAAGTGGCGAGTACAGCGGCGAAGGGGTTTTTGGTCAAGAGGAAGACGGTGGGCGCGGAGTTTCTTGCCGGGCTGGGGCTGGAAGGTAAAGACGTCCCAACGCAGATCGCCGCGCTGTCGCGCCTGGCGCAATCGGACGCGTGGACGCGGGAACAACAAATCACAACCGCCAGCGGCACCATCGAGAAAACCACGATGGAAAAACAGTTTCTGGCGGCGTTCGGGGAACGGACAGCGCCCGCGTTGGCCTCGCTGCTGCGCAGCCCGGAGGCCCTCAAGCGCATCGCGCCCGACACGGCCGCGGGCGTGGAGGCGCTCGCATGGCAAGGCAAATCCATGATGGCCCGCAAGGTCGAACAGAAGACCATGCAGGATCCCGAGTGGGCCATGCAACAGGAATCTGCCGCCACAGGTGCGAGACGCAGAGCATCCGCTGTGCGCAGAGGATTCAGGGAAGCGCCGGTGGAACTGGCCAAACAGGAGATGGCCGCGGAACTGGAGGCGGAACCGTTGCCTATTCTGGGCGATACGGGATCGTGGAAGCTGGGCCTGGGCGCGCGCGTGGGCAAAGAGGCCTTGAGATCGCCCCTCACCTACACGGCCGCGCCCGGCGTGGGTGTCACCAAACAATTGTTTGATGCGCTTGGCGAGTTTGCCCAGGCGATCATGGACAACCGCGCGGCGCTCGAAAAGAACACGCAGGCTATGGAGACGGGCGGTCCGGCGGTGGTGGACACGGGCGGGACTGTGGAGTAGCGATGGCGAATATCGGAGGACAGAGTTTCTTTTCGCTCGTGGGCGCCATAAAGGGGCCCGGTCCGCAGCTCCTGGACATCACCAGCCCGGGCGTGGCCGGCGTGTCCTTCGCTGTCGTTCAATGGCGCGGCGAGCCCACTACCGTGCGCGCCCTCCGGTTCTTGGACTCGGTCGCGAACGTCGCGGCATACCGGCTCGCCTTCGAAAACCTGCGGGGCTATGTGGTGTCCGTGACCGACGACTGGGGGGACACGCGGCCCTATGTGCTGGTCCACGACTGCCGGGAGATTGAGGTGGTCGAGGTCGCGAATTCCACCACGGGCGTCTACGGCTACATGTGGTGGGAATTCACGCTCGAGGAGCTCTGGTAGATGGCGATTATCACTATCACCACACAGCGATTGCAGGGCGGCTCGTGGCAAGTGACGGCTACGAGCGACCTGAGCGAGCCCACGTATTACTGGTACCGGGATGGTCTGCTGGTGGACGTGACGCAGGTCAACTCACGGCTGTTTGACCTGACTGAGGGGGACCTGACGCAGATCGATGTGCTGGATGATGCGGACACCCTGCCCGGGGAGTCATACCCCGCGCGCTGTGTGATCAGCACGGCGCCCGGTGAGGGCGTGGTCAAGAGCCGGGTGGAGGAACTGGTGGACGGGGAATGGGTAACCCGGCACACCACCCTGGGCAGCTATGTGGGGTATCAGACACGCGTGCTGGCCGATGGCGAGACCGCTCAGTATCGCGTCGTGCCGGTCAACGCGGCGGGCATTGATGGTTCGCCCCGGACATTCAGCGTGACGATGGTGCGGCGGCCGGACCCGCCGGACGTGGACTATACCTGGGATGACGAGACGGCGCGGGTGACACTGGCGTTAGGCGGATGAACACAGGAGACGGACCCGATAGCCTCCAACTCTACCTCACGGGCGCGGCCTACACCGGCGCCGCGCAACTGGACGCGTCTGCCAGTCTGGGGGGGTACCGCAGCCTGGCGCGGGCCGAGGCCCTGTGCGTGCACCGCATGGCGCCCCTGTCTCACACGGTCGTTGAATATGTGGCGGGGAAAAATGGCGCGGGCATCGGCGTGCTCGAGGCGGTGGGGGCATCGAGCCTGCGATGGAAAGCGCCGGGCGGTTCGCCGGGAACGCCGGTCACGATCGCAAACGGTGAGCGCAAGGTGCTGTGCGATGGCACTGATTCCAGCGCGTACGTCATCGTGCGCCGAGTGTCCCCCTACGAACTGGGCGGTCGTGAGGTGATTCAACTTCTGCCCTACCTCAACAACGTAGCGGGGATGGGGAATTTTGCTTCCCCCTTCGTGGGGTCCCACAACCGCGCCGTCATGTTCTACAACGGCAGCGAGCAGATCATCACGAATGTGAAGGTCTGGCGCGATCCGGTAATCCTTACCGGTTATATCCACGAGACACCCGATGCCAACGGGGCGCTCACTCTAATTGAGGACGAAACAGAATCGCCCTTTTCGATCTACGCAAATAAAGACACGGAGGGTTCCTCCACTACCATAGCCGGAAGTCTGGCACCGGGTGCCCAGGTCGGTTTGTGGCTTCACAAGGGTCGCGGTTTCTACGGAGTTTACCCCGTCCATTCGACCGCCTGGAATTACAAATGGACATATGCCGGGGTTACTTATTATGGCAGGATCGAGGGCGCAAACCGTGCGCCCAGCAACGAGGCCCTTCCCCGCTACAACATCTGGATCGGCGTGGGCTCGGCCCCGGACAGCGAAAGCACGGACGCGGACTACACAACGAACAACGCCTCCTACAGCCCGCCGATCGACCTGCCCGGTCCGCAGACCTATTACATCCATGTGCGGGAACAGAATGCCTACGGCCTGATGAGCCCCGTGCGCGAGATCGTGCTGGAGATCGACGCCTCCAACGCCGAAACCGAGGTTCCTCCGCAAGGGCCGATTTTGACCAAGGCGGAACCCCGGGCCAACGGCACGATCCACGTGCAGGCGATCTATACCCCGCGCGCGGAGGGGTTGACCGCGGCGGACATCGCGGCGCGGCGCGCGGACGAATGGGTCATCTACGCTAAGGGGGGCGAAGCGCCGGACCCGGACGTGGACGTGGTGATGGCTACCGAGGCCATGAGCGGGCGGGACGGCCGCGAGATGCTCGCGTACACGCTCGATGCGCCGTTCACCGAGGGCACGCCGGTACACGTGCTGGTGCGGACCAGGCGAAACGACGGCACAACTGAGGCACCCGTGTGGGTCGAGAGCGAGAACACCGATACCGCGGTGGCCACGGCGGCGTGGTGGGGCCCGCAGCGGCCCCAGGGCAGCATCAGCCTGGGGTGGGTGCTGGGGGTGTACCAGAGCCCGGCCGATGCGCCGGACGAGCAGGTCATCATCGATGCGGACAAGGGCGTGTACTGGGAGGTCACGAGCCAGGGCACGCGGCTCTATGCGGACGGTGTGCTGATCTGGAACCTGCGCTATGACGGCCCGGACATGCCGGGCAACGGGCTCTACACCACGTTCGAATTCCGGGAAGGGGCCGTGAGCGGCGCCGCAACGGACCTGGTGGAGTTTGGCACCTGGGATGAAATGGCGAAACAAATTTATGTGTCTGTGGGCGGAGAGCGACGCATGCTCATCGATGTGGTGGCCAAAACCATCACGTGCGGGGGACTGACCCAGAGCACGGCGCCGGTGGGGTCGTTGGCCTCAGATCCCGTATTGGAACACCACGGCGAAACAGATTTCCAATGCTGGAATGCCATGGATGCAGAGTATGTGACGGGCATGGCGCTGGTGGATAGCGGCCTGCTGCTGAATGTGGATTGGAAACAACGGGCAACGGAAGCGGAATGCCTGTGAGGATGAAGCACATGCGCAAATGGACGGGACTCATTGTTATCGCACTCGTGGCGGCCGCGCTCGCTGGCGGCGGTGCGTGGGCAGCGAACGAGCTGCTTCAGCTGGACATCTATACCTGGCTCAGGATGCGCGACAACACGCTGCTGCTGTTTGGCACGAGCGACGATTTCTATGCGCGTTATGACGGTGCGTCGGCGCTTGAGGTGCGCGAAGGCGACGGCACTGCACTCGCTACGATTGACTCGGATGGTGTGGCCGTCACGGGCGATATGGACATCGGCGGGCAGATCGAAGCTGGGACGGCTAATCACACACTCACCACGCCGGCGGGCCTGATTGACGGCGGTAAAATCGCACCGGGCACCATTACGGGAGCTCAGGTGTATTCGAGCGGCGCGAGCCCCGGCGATCTGTTCATTGTCGATGCTTCTAACGCTTGGACAATCCTAGGCATCGGCGGCCACGGCACCTTGGACGGTACCGGGGCGCTCACCATCCAGACCTACACCGGCGCGACGGCCGTTGACGCAGGTATTGAGGGCCTGGTACCTAACAGTACGGCCGGCGCGGCCAACCGGTTCCTTTGCGTGGACGGCACATGGTCTGTACCGGGCATCGCGTCCGTTACAGGGCCAGGCGCGAGCACGGACCGAGCTGTCGCCATATGGGACGGCACGGACGGGGATAAGGTGCAGAATTCGCTCGTGCTGATAAGCACCAGCGGCGGGGTTGTGATCCCGGGGACGCTGACGATGGGTTCGGGGGCGCATGTCCTAACGAATTCCGCCGGCCTGCTCGATGGGGGCAAGATCCAATCTGGCACCGTCACCAGCACGCAACTGAGCATCACAGGTGTTACGGCGGGGAGC
>MTKY01051375.1_pt1 | contig 9992 bp, 10 predicted proteins | sample 1042731 | NCBI WGS metagenome assembly MTKY01 (sample SAMN06212206, study PRJNA360538) | anaerobic digester metagenome | biome: Wastewater treatment plant; material: sludge; isolation source: anaerobic digester fed with sludge from wastewater treatment plant | place: Denmark: WWTP Soeholt ...
ACCCCCGCCCACACAAATCCGCGAAGAGCCCTTTTTCCATTGTGTGGAAAAAATCAGCCCTGCGCCCCATATTTTTCCACAGCGTGGAAAACTATTTTCCACACCGTGGAAAAATGGTTGGCCGCGCCCCGGGCGGCTTGACCACAGAAAAGTGAATGGGGAATACTGGTTGCCAACTGCAAGGGCGGCAGCCCGGGAGAACGAATATGTGGATCTTGCGCGGATTGTTGGGAATCGCGGTGCTGGTGGCGCTGTGCTGGGTGGTGAGCGAAAACCGCCGGCGGGTGCAATGGCGCGTGGTGGCGTGGGGACTGGCGTTGCAGTTTTTATTTGCGCTGTTGCTGGTCAAGGTGCCGGTATGCCAGCAGATTCTCGCGCAACTGAATCGCGGTGTGCGCGTCATTGAACGCGCCAGCCATGAGGGGGGCCAATTTGTCTTTGGTTATCTGACGGGCGGGGCCGCGCCGTTTCTCACCGCAGATGGCTCCGGGGCCGCGCCGGCGCTCTTTTTCTTCGGGCCGCTGATGATGCTGATTGTGGTGGGGGCGCTGAGCGCCGTGCTGTTCCATTTTGGCATTCTGCAAAAAGTGGTGGCGGCGTTTGCGCGGCTGCTGCGCAAAACCATGGGCTTGGGCGGCGCGGAGGGCGTGGTGGTGGCGGCCAATGTGTTCCTCGGACAAAGCGATGCGCCATTGTTGATCAAGCCCTATGTGGGCCATCTGGGCCGCGCCGGGTTGATGTGCGTGATGACCGCCGGCATGGCCACCATCTCCGGCACGCTGATGGTGGTGTACGCCGCGATTTTGGAGCCGGTGTTGCCGGGCATTATTCTGGGCCACCTGGTGGTGGCATCCATCATCAGCGCGCCGGCGGCGGTGATGGTGGCGCGGGTGATGGTGCCGGCCAATGACGCCGACACTGACCACGAAATTCCCGATTTGAAGGCGGAGACCCACGGCGTGGTGGATGCCGTATTGAGTGGCGCGAACGATGGCGCCAAAGTGATGGTCAATGTGGCCATCATGCTGGTGGCCATTATTGCACTGGTGGCGCTGGTCAACAAGTTGCTGGGGCTGGTGCCGCTGGCCACGCCGCTTTCGCTGGAGCGCATGGCGGGGTGGGTGATGGCGCCGGCCATGTGGCTGGTGGGGGTGCCGTGGGCAGAGGCGCAAGCCGCCGGCGAGCTCATGGCGCTCAAAACGGTCTTCAACGAATTCGTTGCCTATTTGGCGCTGGCCAAGCTGCCACCGGATACGCTCACGGTGCACAGCCGGTTGATCACGATTTATTCGCTCTGCGGTTTTGCCAATTTCAGCAGCATCGGGATTCTGGCCGGGACGTTGACGGCGCTTTGCCCGGAGCACAAGGCCACGGTGGCCAGCCTGGGCCTCAAAGCCATGGTCGCGGGCACCATTGCCACGCTGCTGACCGGCGCGGTGATCGGCATTTTGATCCCACCGTAACCGCGAGCCTCCGTAAAAAAACTCGCGCGGTCAAACCGGCGCTGATGGTGGCGGTGTCTTTGCCGGCGGTTCATCTTTCGGCTTGGCCCCGCCGCGATCCGACGGGTTGATCAAATCCTTTTCCGCATTGAACACGCCATCCATCTGGAGTTCGATCGGCCGCTCCTTGGCGTTTTTGTAGGTGGCGGCGGTGGCGCCAAAGCGGAGAATCCCCAATTTCTGCAATATCCTCAAGATACCCATAACGCCTCCCGTGTCACCCGTGGTTGTTCATTTGGCCTCAAAGGAAATAATCGGCAGCCAAAGAGGGAGCGTCAAGGTCAATTGCCATGGCGACCGTACGTTGTTCCGGAGGGTGGATTCAGTGTTCCGCCGCTGTTTCTGTCGCGGCGAGCCGTTGAGCCACGAGTTCCTTGGCCTGCTCGCGGAGTTTATATTTTTGGATTTTGCCGCTGGCCGTCAGGGGGTACTCCGTCACGAAAAAGACATAACGCGGCACCTTGTAGGCGGCGAGATGCTGACGCACGTAATCCCGCACGTCTTCTTCTGTGAGGCTTTGGCCGCGGTTCAGAATGACGAAGGCGACCGGCAGTTCGCCATATTTGGGGTCGGGTGCGGCGACGATTTGGGCGTCCATCACTTCCGGCATGGCAAGCAACAGGTCTTCAATTTCCTTGGGCGAGATGTTTTCGCCACCACGGATGATGATGTCTTTGATGCGACCGGTGATCCGGTAATAGCCGTCGGCATCGCAAGTGCCGAGATCGCCGGAGTGCAGCCAGCCGGCGGAGTCAATGACGGCGGCGGTTTCCTGGGGCATTTTGTAGTAGCCCTTCATGACGTTGTAGCCTCGGCAGCAGATTTCACCCTCGGCGCCGGGGGGGAGGGGGGTGTTGGTGGCGGGGTCCAGCACGGCCACTTCCACGCCGGGGAATGCTGTGCCCACGGTGCTTACCCGCAGCGCCACCGGGTCGTGCCCGTGCGATTGCGTGATACCCGGCGAGGCTTCGGTGAGGCCATAGACCGAGGTAATTTCCGTGATGTGCATGTCGCTGATGACGCGTTTCATGACTTCGATGGGGCAGACGGCGCCGGCCATGATGCCGGTGCGCAGGCTGGTCATGTCGAACATCTTGAACATGGGGTGAGTGTACATGGCGATGAACATCGTGGGCACGCCATAGAGCACCGTGCATTTTTCCTGATGGATGGCGGCGAGGCCCAAGAGGGCGTCGAAGACTTCCACCACCACGAGCGTGGCGCCGTGGGAAAGGATGGCCATGACCCCGAGCGTGACGCCGAAACAGTGGAAAAGCGGCACCTGCAGGCAAAGCTTGTCGGCGGCTGTGAAGCGCTGCCGGTGGCCGATGCTCCAGCCATTGTTGAGGATGTTGTGGTGCGAGAGCATCACTCCTTTGGGGAAGCCCGTCGTGCCGGAGGTGTACTGCATGTTGACGGTGTCATGGCAGGTGATGGCTGCGCGCGCGCCGGCAAGCAGGCTGTCGGGCTGGTGGTCGCCCAGCAGCATCAGCTCGGCGGTGGTGTACATTCCGCGGTGCTTTTCCTGGCCGACGTAGCAAACGTGGCGCAGGTGGGGATAGGCCTTGCTGTGGAGGTGGCCGCGGGGGTGCTGCTTCAGCTCCGGCACAAGCTGATTGATGATTTGCAGGTAATCCACGTCGCGAAAACCGTCAATGAGCCCGAGCATTTTCATGTCGGACTGGCGCAGGACGTAATCCATTTCGTCGGCTTTGTAGGCGGTGTTGACCGTCACCAGCACCGCGCCGGTTTTGGCGCAGGCAAATTGGAAGGTCAGCCAATCCGGCACGTTTTTGGCCCAAATGCCGACGTGATCGCCTTTGCCGATGCCAATGGCCAGCAGCCCCTTGGCCAGGCGGTTGACGCGGTGGTCAAACTCGCGATAGGTCCAGCGCAGGTTGCGGTCGGGATACACAATGAACTCGTGGTCCGGTGTGGTGCGCGCCCAGAACTCGAGCTGCTCGCCAAGGGTCAGCGTGGTGAAGCCATCGGCATCCGCGCCGATGGGCTGGTGGGTGGCGTCGGGGGGGCGGTGGGGCATGATGCTGTTCCTAAACGGTTGGCCGCTCAAGCCGGCGCGTAGACCACCGCGAGGATTTGTGCCGCGCCATCCAGCGCGTGGACATGGTGCGGGACAACCGATTCGTAGTAAATGCTGTCGCCGGCGTCGAGTTGATAGGACTCTTTGCCATAACGGATTTCAATGCGGCCGGAGAGGACATAAATGAACTCCTCGCCTTCGTGCTCATTGAGGACGATTTCCCCTTCGGCGGGGCGCACATCAATCAGAAACGGTTCCATGTTGCGCGCGGCTTTGCGCGGGGCGCGCGGATGAAATGCCAACGTGCTGCGCTTGCGGGAAGGGTCGTTGCCCGAAAAATGGACGGCCGGATTGGCGTCGTTTTTACGCACGATGGCCGGGCCATCCAGCGCCTGGTCATCCAGCAGCGTGCCCAATCGTACCCCCATGCCGCGCGCCAGCCGCAAGAGCGGGGTCAGCGACGGCACCAACTCGCCGTTCTCCAGCGCCTGAATCATGTCCACGCTGCAGCCGGTGCGTTGAGCCAGGGTTTCCACCGATAATTCGCGATGCTCGCGCAGCTTGCGGATGCGGGGGCCAATGAGGTTGGGTTCTTGGGACATGGCGATCTCCGTGGGGGGGCGTTGCGGCGTAAAAAAAGCTCCGCCGGGGCGGCGGAGCTTGGCGGGGCGAGGTTTACACTTGCTCGGCGAGGTCTTCGGCAATTTCCCGGGCGGCTTCCAACGCCATTTCGCGGCGCTGCTCGGAGTCGAAGTGACGCGAGGCATCCTGGCCATCGGCCCACGCAATTTGGATGTCGTCCACGCCGATGTAGGAGAAAATGGCGCGGATGGCGGGGGTCAGGCCGTCGGTGGCGTCGTCCTCCTTGTAGACATTATCGGAAGAAACCAGCAGCACCACGGTGCGCAGGTGGTGGATGGGGATTACACCATCGGGGCCAAACGTGAACAGCTTGCCAGGCACCAGCACCTGGTCCAGCCAAGCTTTCAGGATCGCCGGGAAACTGTTGAGCCAAACGGGCATGGTCAACACCAGCACGTCGGCATCCACCAGCGCTTGGGCGTTGTTGTTGGAGAAATTGGCCGCGGTTTCTTCGGCTTTGGAGGGGATATAGGCCGGGTTGGCCACCGGGCCCCAGAAATAGTTCAACGCCTCGGAACTCACGTAGGGCGGCTTGTTCTGATAAAGGTCCACGTTGTTGACCACCACGTCGGGATTTTTCTCCATCAACGCGGCAAAGAATTCAAACGCCAGCTTCTTGGACACCGAGGTCTCCGCCGGGCGCGGGTTGGCAATAACGTGCAAAACATTCATGAGTTACTCCTGTTGGGTAAAAATGGACAATAGGTTGCCGTTGATGCCAAAAAGAGCCGCGGAACACAATGCTAAAGTTTGGCGTCACGAAATGCGGTGGACAAAGCCCGCCCGCCATGAATAATCAGCACGATTTGGAAAGCGAGGAGACCGATGGATATCCAGAACCTGTTTGCCGAGCGGATCGGCGGCGCCCAGTTCGGGCAAAGCACGGCCATCTATAAATTTGAAAAGATCAAACGCGCCAAACGCGCCGCCCAAGCCGCCCATCCCGGGGTGGAAATGCTCGATTTTGGCGTGGGCGAGCCCGACCAAATGGCGCCCAAGGCAATCCGCCAAGCCCTGAAAAAAGCAGTGGATGATCCCGCCAACCGCGGCTATGCCGATAACGGCATTGCCGAATTCAAGGTGGCCGCCGCCAAATATATGGCCGATTTTTTCGGTGTGACCGATTTGGATCCCGCCATTGAAATTAACCACACCATCGGCTCCAAGCCAGCGCTGGCCATGCTGCCGCTGTGTTTTGTGAACCCCGGCGATGCCGTGTTGGCCACCATCCCCGGCTATCCGGTGCTGGCCACGCACACCAAATATTTGGGCGGCACCGTCATCCCCGTGCCGCTGCTGGCCAAGAACAAGTTTTTCCCTGATCTTAAAGCGCTGGAACAAACCGATCTTTCGCGGGTGAAGTTGTTCTATGTCAATTACCCCAACAACCCCACTGGCGCGGCGGCCACCGCCGAGTTTTTTGATGAGCTGATTGCCTTTGCCCAAAAGCACAACATCCTGATCGTGCAGGATGCCGCCTATGCCACGCTCATTTACGGGCGCGAGCGGCTTTCCATTCTGTCGCGTCCGGGCGGCAAAGAGGCGGCAATTGAATTGCACTCCATGAGCAAGAGCTACAACATGACCGGTTGGCGCCTCGGGTTTGTCGCCGGTGCCGCCCGGACCGTGGCCGCGGTGGCTGAGGTCAAGGACAACATTGATAGCGGCCAATTCAAGGCGATCCAGGTGGCGGCCTGCGCGGGAATCGCGGACCAAAAGCTGTCGGAAAAAATCCGCGCCCACTATCAGCGGCGGCTGCGCGGCCTTGTCAAAGCGCTGAAAGGCGCCGGGTTCCATGCCCGGATGCCGGGCGGGACATTTTATTTGTATGTGCCCGCGCCCAAGGGCACCGCGGATGGCCGTACCTTTGCCAATGCCGAGGAGGCCTCACAGTTTTTGATCACGGAGCATTGCATCTCCACCGTGCCTTGGGACGACGCTGGCGCATACCTGCGTTTCGGCGCCACGTTCGAGTCGGCCGGACGGGCCGATGATACCCGCGTACTGGCAGAATTGGCGCGTCGCCTGCAAGCCGCCCGTTTGGTGTTTTGAAGGAGCGCACTATGAGCCAAGCCAAGATCATCTTTGCCAAGGGAACCCAACTGACGGTCTACATTGACAACCGCAAGGGGACACTGGCGGCGCTGACCACATTTCTGGCCAAGCACGGGGTCAATATTTATGGGCTGACACTCGCCGATACCGAAGGTCACGGCTACGCGCGGTTGATTGTGGACGATACCGAGAAGGCCCGCCAATTGGTTGAGGATTCTGGCGAACTGGTCGCGGCCCGCGAGGTGCTATTGATTCGGGTGGCCAACGAGCCGGGCGAATTGGCCCGGATGCTCACGACTTTGGCCGCCCACAATTTGAACATTGAATACGGCTACTCTGCCGGCGGCCCCGGCGACGAAAAAGGCCTGGTACTTGTGCCCTCCGATGTGGATGCCGCCTTGGCGGTGTTGAAGGAACTAAACGCCGGTCATTGACATGCCCCCTGCGCCCAAAGTTAGCATCATCACCAGCACGTATAACCGCTCCGCGGTGCTGCGGCGGGCGATTGAATCCGTGCGTGCCCAACGTGACTTTGACGACTGGGAGATGTGCGTGGTAGGCGATTGCACCCCCGATGACAGCGCAGTGGTTGTCGCTTCGTTTGGTGACCCTCGCCTTCGGTTTTATAATTTGCCGGAAAAATCTCCGCCGCGCGCCCATGGCGCCATCGCCAAAAATTATGGGGTGTTCCAAATGGCCCGCGCACCCTACATCGCCTATCTCGACGACGACGACGAATACCACCCCGACTTTCTGCGCGTGATGATGGGTGTAGTTGCCCGCTACCCCGAACAGCCGGTATTTTATTGTCGGTGCCAATATCGTGACAAGAAAACTGGCCGCCGAATTTGGGGTAATCCCTTCCAGCCTTGGTTGCATCGCTGGAGCCGCAAAAAGTTGCTGCGGTATAACTTCATCAACACCGCCAATGTGGTCCACAAAAAGTCGCTGATTGATGAAGTCGGCGGCTGGGACCCCAACGACTATTTTGACGACTACGACTTGTGGAAACGCATGAGCGCCCGCTGTGATTTTCACTATGTGAATCGCGCTCTGGTCATCAGCCACGTCGGCGATTGCCCGCCGTTCTTTGTGCGCTTATTCACCAAAGGATGGAAAATCCTCCGTTACGGCCGTCGGCTGCAAGACCAAGGTTGATAACTAGCAGGTCATCCCTTGCTGAATTAGGCGTATGAGCGCTTTCGCCAGCGGGTGTGGGGGCGTAATCAATTGCACTTGGCGTTCCAGTATCACAATAAAGCCGCCGGCTTGTAGTGTTTGGAGATGAAGATAAAACGGCCGGATGGGAATGCGGCTGTTCATTAGCAGTTCGCCAAGAGGCAATGGTTGCTGCAGAAGTTGGCGTATGAGGCGTATTCGCCGCTCATGTGCCAAAGCATTGCCAATGTTCACCATTTCAATATCGCGTTCAGGCGGCAGGGTCGCCAGCGACTCTCTGATGGCTTTGAGAATGGGTGCAGCACTCACCACTTGAGGGTCTGCCGCCATTTGGTAGATCAAATAACGACCACGTCGTATAGCCTGCAGCAGGCCACGAGACTGAATGCGCCGCAATTCCTGACTGGTCGCAGGCTCTCTCAGCCCCACCACCCGCCCAAGTTCTGACACACTTTGGCCCGGATGTGTATGCAATGCGCGTAAAAGGCGGACACGACTCTGCCCGGCCAACATTTTACACGTGCGCCATAGGGTTGGATTTAGGTTCTTCATGGAGCATCCTTTCGCGCCAAAGAATAAAACACAACACTTCACTTATTGCAATAAGTGAATTCACATATTGCAATAAGTGAACTAATGCGGGGTGGCCATTTGGTAAGCCTGCTCCTTTCGTAATACGGCAATGCACTAAGCATACGGCTCGGTATATGCATAGTTCGCGTTAGGTTGATTTTTAGGCCTGAGGGTGTATCTTGCAGCAACTGTCGAGATAAGGAATTTTCATGGCTTGGGAATATAGCGAAAAGACCAAACAGATTTTCATGGATGCGGTGCAAGGGAAGCCTGGCACCCATTTGGGTGAAATTGAAAACCCGGATGGCGTGGGTCATCACGGGTCCATTGTGTGCGGTGATGCCATCAAGTTCACTTTCCGGGTGCGCAAGGCGGAAGATCCGCTGAAGGATGTCATTGTCGAAGCCAAATATCTTACGTTTGGGTGCACATCGGCCATTGCCGCTTCGGAAGCGCTCTGCTCGTTGATTGAAGGGCAGGGGGTGACGCCGATCGAGGCACTTAAGATCACCAACCAAGATATTGTGGAGTTTCTGGAGGGCCTGCCGCAACAGAAAATCCATTGTTCCGTGATGGGTGCGGAAGCACTGGAGGCGGCGGTGGTGGATTGGGCCGCCAAACGCGGCGTGGACCTCGCGGCGCAGGGCGTCAAACTGACGGGCACCCACGCGGAAGAGGACGAAGGACGCATCGTCTGCAAATGTTTCGGGATCACCGAGCCCTACCTGCGACGAAAAATCAAAGAACTGAATCTGCGGACCATCGAGGACATTATTGCTGCACTCAAAGCTGGCGGGATGTGCGGCGCTTGCCGATATGCGCCTGGCGGACTGCAAGATATCTTGAATGAAACGTGGGGTACGGGCGAGCCGGCGCCCACCACACTGGCCACAGAGCCGGTCGCGCCCAGCGGCCCTTCGGCATTCCAAATTTATCGCCAGATCGAAAAGGTTCTGAATGAAACGGTGCGCCCAGTGCTGCAACGCGACGGTGGCGACATTGAGCTGGTGGACATCAAGGACTGGAAAGTCTATTGCGCCTTGCGCGGAATGTGCGCCGGCTGCATGGGGGCCACCCGCACCCTGCAATTGATCGTGGAGCGCTCGCTCAAGGATCAGGTGGACGAGCGGATTCAGGTCATCCCTGTTTGAAACCAGTCGGCCCGCCATGAGCAAAACGAATTTGATTTACGCGGACAACAACGCCACGACGCCCGTGGCCCCGGAAGTCGTTGCGGCCATGCAGCCCTATTTCGGGCTGGAGTTTTTCAACCCCAGTTCCATGTATGAACCGGCATTGCAAGTTGCCGGCGCGCTCAAAGCGGCGCGGCAAACGGTGGCAGACTTTCTGGGCGGGGTGGAGCCGTCGGAAGTGTTGTTCACCTCGTGCGCCACGGAAAGCAACAACGCCGCGCTTTTTGGCGTCGCCGCGGCCAATCCCCAACGCAAACATATTGTGACCAGCGTGGTGGAACACCCGGCGGTGCTGGAAGTCTGCCGCGAGCTCCAGCGCCGCGGTCATGAAGTGACCTATCTGCCCGTGGATCGCCGCGGTCAAATTGCCACGGCCGATTACGTGCGCGCGCTGCGTCCCGATACGCTGCTGGTGACGTTGATGCACGCCAACAATGAAACCGGCGTGGTGTGGCCCGTGGGCGACTGGGCGCGCATTGCCAAGGAAACCGACCAGCACATTGTCTTTCACACCGATGCCACTCAGACCGCCGGCAAATTGCCGTTGGCATTGCGCGGCGATTTACAGCACGTGGATTTGCTCTCTTTATCCGGCCACAAAATGCACGCCCCAAAAGGAGTGGGGACACTCTTCATACGCCGCGGCACACCGTTGCGGCCTTATCTGCTGGGTGGGCATCAGGAAAGCGGGCGACGCGGCGGCACCGAGAATGTGGCCTACATCATCGGCTTGGCCCGCGCCTGCCAGTTGGCCCGGGCCCACGCGCCGGACATGGCCCGGATCGAGCAACTGCGGGACTGGCTAGA
>MTKY01053891.1_pt1 | contig 9989 bp, 12 predicted proteins | sample 1042731 | NCBI WGS metagenome assembly MTKY01 (sample SAMN06212206, study PRJNA360538) | anaerobic digester metagenome | biome: Wastewater treatment plant; material: sludge; isolation source: anaerobic digester fed with sludge from wastewater treatment plant | place: Denmark: WWTP Soeholt ...
AGCATACGCGCGCGTCGAGACCGCCGAAGGCGCGCCTGAAGACGTCGTAGTGCCGCTCGATGGTCGCCGTCGAATAGCAGTAGAAGGGCGTCTCGATCGCGTCGGCGAGTCGCGTCAGGTCGACGTCCTCGGCATGGAGCATGCCGTTGCGATAATCGAAGTGGCGCATATTACTGGAGCAGCGGATCGAGGATGAACGAGCCGGTGGCGCGCGATTTCTTCTCCTGCACCGCAGGAGCGCCAGGGTCCTCGGTCTTGTCCGTTGTATTGCGGAAAAGACCTGCCGGCGCGGACTTGTCGGCCGGTCGAGCCGCAGCCGCGGGTTTCGCCGGCTTTTCCTGGACGACTCCCGGTGGCGGTTCGAGCGGGCCGCGTCGGCCGCAGCCGGCGAGCGTCAGCGCTGAAATCACGGAAACGAGGATACCGACACGCGTCAGCACGATGAAGTCCTTGGTCCAGGAGCAGTCTGGCCTAGCATAAGTCGCGCGGCAGGCCAACGAAGGTGTGTCATGCCGGCCCTGCGAGCCGTCCCCGCCATAGGGCCACCTGCGCGGCGACGTTGGCCGGCGCGGTTCCGCCGTAGCTGGTGCGGCTGGCGACCGAGCGGTCGACCCCGATGAAGTTGAGCACATCCTCGTCGAATTTCGGCTCGATCGAGCGCAGGTCGTCCAGCGTCAGAACCTCGAGCTCGATCGCACGCGACGCGGCCAGCGCGACGACGCGTCCGGTGACGTGGTGCGCCTGCCGGAAAGGCATGCCCAGCTTGCGCACGAGCCAGTCGGCGATGTCGGTCGCCGTCGAATAGCCGAGGCCTGCCGCGGCGCGCATTCTGTCCACGTCCGGGGACATGTCGCGCACCATGCCGGTCATCGCGGCGATGCAGAGCGACAGGGTCTGGACCGCGTCGAACACGCCTTCCTTGTCCTCCTGCATGTCCTTCGAATAGGCGAGCGGCAGGCCCTTCATCACGACCAGCAAGCCCGACAATGCGCCGATGACGCGGCCCGTCTTGCCGCGCACGAGTTCGGCGGCGTCCGGATTGCGCTTCTGCGGCATGATCGACGAGCCGGTCGTGAACTTGTCGCTCAGGCGCAGGAAGCCGAAGAACGGCCCGGTCCACAACACGATCTCTTCGGCGAAGCGGGAGAGGTGCGTGGCGCAGATGGCGCAAGCCGACAGCGTCTCGAGCGCGAAGTCCCGGTCCGACACGCTATCGAGCGAATTGGCCGTCGGGCGATCGAATCCGAGGCTTCCGGCCGTCAGATGCCGGTCGATCGGGAACGAGGTTCCAGCGAGCGCGGCGGCTCCGAGCGGACACTCGTTCATGCGGGCGCGCGCGTCGCGCAGCCGGCCGCGGTCGCGGCCGAGCATCTCGACGTAGGCGAGGAGATGATGGCCGAACGTGACCGGCTGGGCCGGTTGCAGGTGCGTGAAGCCCGGCATGACCGACGCCGCATGCGTCTCAGCGGCGTCGACCAGCGCCGATTGCAGATCGCGCAGCTGGGCGTCGAGAGCATCGGCGGCGTCCCGCACCCACAGCCGGAAATCCACTGCGACCTGATCGTTGCGCGAGCGGGCGGTGTGGAGGCGACCCGCGGCTGGCCCGACGATCTCGGTCAGGCGCGATTCGACGTTCATATGGATGTCTTCGAGCGCGCGCGAGAATGTGAACGCGCCGCTCTCGATTTCGCCGAGCACCTGATCTAGACCGCTTTCGATCGCGCGCGCGTCGTCGCCAGTGACGATGCCCGTTTCCGCGAGCATCCGGACATGCGCCTTGGATGCGGCCATGTCCTGACGAAACAGGGCCTTGTCGAATTCGATGGAAGCGTTGATTTCTTCCATGATCGCGTCAGGGGCGGATTCGAACCTGCCGCCCCACATCTTGTTGCTCATCATCTGTCCCCGGATCCGCGATCAATGAACAAACCTGCCTCGGCCAAAATCCCGTCCGGTTTTCTTGTGGCGGTCGGCGCGGTCGCAGCGCTGGCGGTCGGGGCCGTCCTATACGGGAATAAGGGCGCCAAGGAAACGTCCAGCCAATGTGCGGCCAGCGCCGCCGTTCTCTCTCGCGTGACGCCGCTGGAAAGGGGCGAAGTCGCGGCGCTCGCCTCGCCGAGGACCCCGGCGCCGGTCGCCGCGCTGGAATTCCTGACGCCGGACGGCAAGCCGGCGTCGCTCGCATCCTTTGCCGGACGCGTCGTCCTTCTCAATCTTTGGGCCACCTGGTGCGTGCCGTGCCGCGAGGAGATGCCGGCGCTCGACCGGTTGCAGCAGACGCTCGGATCGAAGGATTTCGAGGTCGTCGCCGTCAACATCGATACGACGCGGCTGGAGCGGGTCGCGGCGTTCCTGCGCGAGGCGAAGGTCGGTGCGCTCGCGAACTATTCCGACCCCAAGGCGGATGTCTTCTACAGGCTCAAGACCGCGGGCAAGGCGGTCGGCCTGCCTACGTCGATCCTGATCGGGCGCGATGGCTGCGAGATCGCCGCAATGGCTGGCCCGGCGAACTGGGCGTCGGACGACGCGCTGGCGCTCATCCGCGCTGCGCTCTGAGCCGCGTTCATCCTTAATTCGACTATCATTTGTCTCAAATTAGAGACCGTGAGATCACTCCGGGCAGTAAGGGATTGTTAATCCTGTCGAAAGCCGGAGGATGCCATGCGCAAGATCATCGGAGCGCTGATGCTCGCGTTCGTCGCCGTCTCCGCCACCCCGGCTGGCGCTGCAGGGTTCTTGCAGGACCTTTTCTCGCAGGCGATGCGTCCCGCGGCTCCGCCGGTCGTGTATCGCTATGCGCCGCCACCGCCGCAGATGCGCTTCGTCTACGACCAAGGCTTGCGCGTTTCGACCCGGCCAGCGCTCGTGCGCAAGGCCAAACCCGCGAGGGCCATCGCCGCCGCTGTCCGCCCCGACCGCAAGATCGCACCTGTCGCAAGCCTCAATCGGGTCGCGACGATCGCCGCGCTCCGCGCTTCGGATCGTTGCAAGCCGGACGTCGCGGCGGCGGCCATCGAACAGGATCCGACGTTGCGGGTCGGCGACGTTTACATGACGCCGCACGGGCTGAAGGTCTATCGCGGGTTTGTCGACTACAAGAAAGCGGGCATCGACCGCGGCCTTCGAGCGCGGCTCGACGCGGTGGAGCAGCCGGCAAATTCGGCGGAGCGCGCCGCCACAGCCGCCCCTCGCGTCGCGTCTACCGCTTACGTGACGAGCGAAAGTCGCACCGACAGGACCTCCGTCGATGCGCAGGGACGCGTGATCCGCGTCATTGGTCCCTGATGGATGTCGAGCCTCAGTCGCGCTGCGGCTGGGCGGCGGGGACGCCGGCCTTGTTGAGCTGGTCCGTGAGTTCGCCCGACTGGAACATCTCGCGGACGATGTCGCAACCGCCGACGAACTCACCCTTGACGTAGAGCTGCGGGATGGTCGGCCAATTGGCGAAGGACTTGATGCCTTCGCGCAGCTCGCCGTCGGCGAGCACGTTGACGCCCTTGTAGGGCACGCCGAGGTAGTCGAGAATCTGCACGACCTGCCCGGAGAAGCCGCACTGCGGCATCTGCGGAGTGCCCTTCATGAAGAGCACGACGTCGTTGGCAGCGATCACGTCGCGGATCTGGTCTTGAATGTTGGCCATGTCGGGTCCTTTCCGTGCGGAGTTCAAGGTTCCGCCGAGAAACGTATTTTAATCGATCGGGAGCGTGCGCCCAACCCCTAAAGGCTGGCGCGGACCGTCGTCACTCCGGCGGCAATGTTGTCAGCGCGAGCGCGTGCAGGGCGCCGCCCATCTGGCCCTTCAACGCGCCGTAAACCATCTGGTGCTGCTGAACGCGCGACTTGCCACGGAACGCTTCGGAGACGACGGTCGCCGCATAATGGTCGCCGTCGCCGGCCAGATCCTGGATTTCGACGCGTGCGTCCGGCAGCGCCGCCTTGATCAAGCGTTCGATTTCAGCCGATTCCATCGCCATGAGCAGACCTCAAACCGTAGCAAATCCGTCGGGCATTTCGCCGGCCATATAGTCCGGCAACGCATTCTCCCACGCCGCGCGCATCGCCTCCAGCGATATGGGCGCATCCCCGACAAACTGCAACGCAGCGCCGCCGGTCTTGCCGATGCGCATGGCAGGGACGTCGGCGCTCGCCGCCTGCTGGAGAATCGAAACGGCATCCTGTTCCGAGCAGGCGACCAGATACCTCCCCTGGTCCTCGCCGAAGAGGATTGCGTGGCGCGGACCCCGCGGAAGGTCGTCGACGACAGCACCCACGCCGCCACTGATCGCCATTTCCGCGAGCGCGACAGCAAGCCCGCCGTCCGAGAGGTCGTGAACCGTGGTCGTCCGGCGCGCCTCGATCAAGGCTTTGACGAATTCGCCGTTGCGCCGCTCGACGACGAGGTCGACGGGGGGCGGCGCGCCCTCTTCTAGGCCGCAGATCGTGGCAAGCCAGGCCGACTGTCCGAGCCAGCCCTCGGTCGAGCCGATCAGCAGGATCGCATCGCCTTCCTTCCGGAAAGCGATGCCCGATGTCGCGTCGACATCGGGGACGAGGCCGACGCCGCCGATGGCCGGCGTGGGCAGAATGCCCGCGCCCTGCGTCTCGTTGTAGAGCGACACGTTGCCGGAAACGATCGGAAAATCGAGCGCGCGGCAGGCCTCGCCGATCCCCTGCAGGCAGCCGACGAACTGGCCCATGTACTCGGGCCGCTCGGGGTTGCCGAAATTCAGATTGTCGGTCACGGCGAGCGGTCGGCCGCCGACCGCCGCGATATTGCGCCAGGCCTCGGCCACCGCCTGCTTGCCGCCCTCGACGGGGTCCGCAGCGCAATAGCGGGCGTTGACGTCCGTCGTCAGCGCGAGGCCTTTGGGTCCGTCCTCGATCCGCACGACTGCAGCGTCGCCGCCGGGCGCGATCACGGTGTTGCCGAGGATGAGGTGGTCGTACTGTTCCCAGACCCACCGCTTCGAGCAGATTTCGGGGCTGCCGAGCAGCCGGATGAGTGCCTCGGTATCGCTCATCGGCGAGGGAACGGCGTCGGCTTCCAGCTTCGCCTTCTTCGGCGTGGCGACGTGCGGCCGGTCGTAGAGCGGAGCTTCGTCGCCGAGTTCCTTGATCGGGAGATCGGCCTTGATCTCCCCCTGGTGCTTGACGACGAATCTCAGCGTGTCGGTCGTCTTGCCGATGACCGCGAAGTCCAGCCCCCACTTGCGGAAAATGGCCTCCGCTTCCTTTTCCCTCGCGGGCGTGAGCACCATGAGCATGCGCTCCTGGCTCTCGGACAGCATCATCTCGTAGGCGGTCATGCCGGTTTCGCGGCACGGCACCTTGTCCAGATCGAGTTCGATGCCGAGGTTGCCCTTTGCGCCCATCTCGACGGCCGAGGATGTCAATCCCGCCGCGCCCATATCCTGGATCGCGATAACGGCGCCGCTCTTCATCAGTTCGAGGCAGGCCTCGAGCAGAAGCTTTTCGGAGAATGGGTCGCCTACCTGTACTGTCGGGCGCTTCTCCTCCGCGTCCGCCTCGAAGGAGGCCGACGCCATCGTGGCGCCGTGGATGCCGTCGCGGCCTGTCTTGGAGCCGAGATAGACGATCGGATTCCCTACGCCCGTGGCCTTGGCGTAGAAAATCTCGTCCGACTTCGCGAGGCCGACCGCCATCGCGTTGACCAGGATGTTCCCGTCGTAGGCGCGGTGGAAGGCGGTCGAACCGCCGACGGTGGGCACGCCGAACGAATTGCCATAGCCGCCGATGCCCGCGACGACGCCGCCGACCAGATGACGAGTCTTCGGATGAGAGGGGGAACCGAACCGCAGCAGGTTGAGGCAGGCGATCGGACGCGCGCCCATGGTGAAAACGTCACGCAGGATTCCGCCGACGCCCGTCGCGGCGCCCTGATAGGGCTCGATGAAGGACGGGTGGTTGTGACTCTCCATCTTGAATATGCATGCTTGTCCGTCGCCGATGTCTATCACGCCGGCGTTTTCGCCAGGCCCCTGGATCACCCAGGGCGCCTGGGTAGGAAGTTTGCGCAGGTGCAGACGAGACGACTTGTACGAGCAATGCTCATTCCACATCGCTGAAAAGATGCCGAGTTCGGTAAAAGTCGGGCTTCTGCCGATCAGTCCGACCAGCCGCTGATATTCGTCAGGCTTGAGGCCGTGAGCGGCGACAAGCTCCGATGTGATCTCCGGTTCGTTCCGCACGACTCGCGGCCCTCTGTGCGACAGGAAAAACAGTGGCGAACCGCTTATCGGTCGGAGGCGGTCATGGCAATGGTCGGCCCGCTGTTGCAATTTCGCAACGCGCGAGGAATCAAATGTCAAACGCCAAGCTGAATTGACTTAGGTCAATTATTTTCCGGCACTCACCGACGAATTTGCCCCCGAATTGAAAAGCGCAGTTCAAGCGCAAAACAGGGGTAGACGATGACGTTCACGAAATTCCTCTGCGGCACCGTGTCCGCAGCCGGTCTTCTGGTTCTCGGCTCTGCGGCCGTGGCCGCCGATCTCCCGTCGAAGAAGACTGCGGTCGCGCCGCCGGTGCTCGTCGACTCCTTCCAGCCGTTCCAGGTCCGTCTGCGCGCCACGGCGATCATTCCGGACGGCAAGACGACCGTTTACGACAAATCGGGCCTGACCCTTCCCCTGGTCAACCTCAGCGCCGGCCCGGGCAGCCAGATCTTCGGTTCGGGCGCCAAGGTTTCGACCGCGGTCATCCCGGAACTCGACCTCACCTACTACTTCACGAAGAACATCGCGATCGAAGCGATCTGCTGCCTGTCCTATCACAAGGTGACCGGCACCGGCGTCCTGTCTGGACTCGACGTCGGCAAGACCTGGGTGTTCCCGCCGACGGTCCTGCTGCAGTATCACTTCACGAACTTCGGCGCGTTCCAGCCCTATATCGGCGTCGGCGTGAACTTCACCGCCTATCTCGGCGCCAAGGCCGGCAACAACTGGGCGCAGTTCATCACGCCGGTTGGCCCGCTCGGCTTCAATACGGTCAGCAACCTCTCCATCGGTTCGTCGTGGGGTGTCGCCGGTCAGGTCGGCTTCGACTACATGTTCAACCAGAACTGGGGCCTCAACGTCGACCTGAAGCGCATCATGATGCAGCCGACGGCGCACGGCACGGTCGTCAACTCGACGCTCCTCGGCCTCGGCAGCCCGCTGGCGTTCGTTCCCTTCCGCGCCAAGGTCAACGTCGACCCGTGGGTGGTCAGCGCCGGCATCACCTACCGCTTCGGCGGTGGTTCGTCCGCGGTTGTGGCGAAGTACTGATCTCCCGCAAGGGGCAGGCAAGAGGCCCGGCGCAAGCCGGGCCTTTTTGTTTGCCGGACACATCAGGCGCAGCGCGGCGTGTGGGCGGGCGTCTTTCGACTCCCAGCCATTCGACTTCTGGCCATTCGACTCCTGGCCAGCGGCGGTCATGTATGGCCTTTGAAACCGCGGGCTCGTTCTCGGCGCGCGGGCAGTCGCGCCGTCAGGCGGCGAATCGCGCCAGGCTCTCGAACATGCCGCGGCCGTCGACGCCGCCGACGAGCGGGTCGATCAGATTCTCCGGATGGGGCATGAGGCCGAGGACGTTGAACTTGGCGGAATAGATGCCGGCGATGTCGTTGCGCGAGCCGTTCGGATTGGCGGCGCCGCCGAGCAGCCCGTTCTCGTCGCAATAGCGGAAGGCGACACGGTCGTCCTTCTCGATGGTCTCGATCGTGGCGTCGTCGGCCTCGTAGTTGCCTTCGCCATGGGCGATGGCGACCTTGATCACCTGGCGGCTCCGATAAGCGCTCGTGAAGGGCGCAGCCGCCCGCTCGACGCGCAGATGCTGCATCCGGCATACGAAATGAAGATTGGCGTTGCGCATCAGCACGCCCGGCAGCAACCCGCTTTCGCAGAGAATCTGGAAACCGTTGCAGATGCCGAGCACGAAGCCGCCGCGATCGGCGTGGCGACGCACCGCGTCCATGATCGGCGCGCGGCCGGCGATAGCGCCACAGCGCAGATAGTCGCCGTAGCTGAATCCGCCGGGCAGCACGACGAGATCGGTCCCGGTCGGCAGTTCGTGATCGGCATGCCAGAGGATGTCCGGCTTGCGGCCGGTCGCCTGCGCGATGGCGCGAGCGGCGTCGCCCTCTCTGTTCGACCCGGGGAAAAGAATGACGGCGGCGCGCATGGAATTCCTCGACGGCGGTTCAGCCGATGTCGATCTTGAAGTTCTCGATGACGGTATTGGCCAGCAGCTTTTCGCACGCGGCCTGCAGGGTCCTTTGCGCGGCGCCCGGGTCGAGGCCGGCCAGCTCCAGGTCGAACACCTTGCCCTGACGCACGCTCGCCACGCCGTCGACGCCGAGCGACTTCAACGCGCCCTCGATCGCCTTGCCCTGCGGATCGAGTACGCCGTTCTTGAGGGTCACGACAACTCTGGCCTTCATGATGTCTTCCGGGTCGCTGATGAACGTCGATACGGGCGATTACTGGACCAGCTTAGGGCCGGCGCGCGGCGCATCGTCGGGCTGCAGGATGCCGAGCCGCCGCGCAACTTCGGTATAGGCTTCGACGAGGCCGCCCATGTCGCGCCGGAACCGGTCCTTGTCCAGCTTGTCGTTCGACTTGATATCCCACAGACGACAGGAGTCCGGCGAGATCTCGTCGGCGACGACGATCCGCATCATGTCGTTTTCCCAGAGCCGGCCGCATTCCATCTTGAAGTCGACGAGACGGATTCCGACGCCGAGGAAAAGGCCGGAGAGGAAATCGTTGACGCGGATGGCCAGCGCCATGATGTCGTCGATCTCCTGCGGGCTTGCCCAGCCGAAGGCGGTGATGTGCTCTTCCGACACCATCGGGTCGTTGAGCGCGTCGTTCTTGTAGTAGAATTCGATGATCGAGCGCGGCAATTGCGTGCCTTCCTCGATGCCGAGGCGCTGCGACAGCGACCCCGCCGCGACGTTGCGCACCACCACTTCGAGCGGAACGATCTCGACTTCGCGGATCAGCTGCTCGCGCATGTTGAGGCGGCGAATGAAATGCGTGGGCACGCCGATGTTGTTGAGGTGCTGGAAGACGAATTCGGAGATGCGGTTGTTCAGCACGCCCTTGCCGTCGATCACCTCGTGCTTCTTCGCATTGAACGCCGTGGCGTCGTCCTTGAAGTGCTGGATGAGCGTTCCGGGCTCCGGCCCCTCGTACAGAACCTTGGCCTTGCCTTCGTAGATGCGACGACGGCGGTTCATGGGCGGATCACCCTTCTAGAGACGCAGATACGCCTCGCCGGCGATCTGCCGGACCGAAGCGTCGGCTGGTGGTATCGCTTTCGGGCCGTCGATACAACCCGCCGGGGCGGAGTTGCGAGCGGCAAACCTTCGTCGAAGGAAAAACACCGCGTTCCTGCTAGGAATCCGCTGTGGAGACCGATATATGACCTCGTGAAATCGCCCTCGGTCGGGCGAGGAAAGACGCAGGACGAGCGATGACGACTTTCGACAGGCGCGAGGAAAGCTTCGAGAAGAAATTTGCGCATGACGAGGATCTGAAGTTCCGTGCGACCGCGCGCCGGAACAAGCGTCTGGCCGCATGGGCCGCCGAGAAGCTCGGCAAGGCCGACGCCGACGCCTACTTCAAGGAAGTCATGGCGGCAGATCTGACCGAAGCCGGCGACGACGACGTGGTTCGCAAGGTCCTGGCCGACTTTCAGGCGGCGGGGGTCCAGCAGTCCGAACACCAGATCCGGCGCACGATGGACGAATTGCTGGCCGCAGCGGTCGAAGAGATCAGGGCCGGCAAGTAAGAATCGGTTTACCCGCCCGTCAGACGCTGCTTGGGGTCGAGGCGGGGCATGCGAATCAGCGAAACGGCGGAATACCGGCCCGCCCTCATCAGTTCGGCCGCTCCCGACCTCCAGGAGCAGGTCGGGGCTTGGCTTCGCCACCTGAGCGGCGAGCGGCGCATGGCGCCGCTGACGCTCGAAGCCTACGTGCGCGA
>MTKY01076588.1_pt1 | contig 9988 bp, 9 predicted proteins | sample 1042731 | NCBI WGS metagenome assembly MTKY01 (sample SAMN06212206, study PRJNA360538) | anaerobic digester metagenome | biome: Wastewater treatment plant; material: sludge; isolation source: anaerobic digester fed with sludge from wastewater treatment plant | place: Denmark: WWTP Soeholt ...
GAGACGATCGGGTTGGACGGCGGCAAGATCACCAGGTCGGCGTCACGGATCGCATCGACCACTCCCGGACCTGCCGTGGCAGCGTCAGCGCCGCGAAACTCGACCGACCGAACTGGGACCTTGGCACCGAGGCGGATCCAATACTCCTGGAAGTGGATCGTGTCGATGCCGTCCGCACCATCGACACCGATGTGGGTCTCGACCTCGTCCTCGGTCATCGGCAGCAGGCGCACGCCAGGCTGCCAGCGCTCGCACAGTCGAGCCGTGATCTCGGCAAGGCCGACGCCCTCGTGCAGGAGTTTCGTACGGATCAGGTGAGTTGCGAGGTCACGATCGCCGAGTCCGAACCACGTCTCCTCGCCGTACGCGCCGAGCTCCTCCTTCGCGTTCCAGGTCTCGTGGGTACGTCCCCAGCGTCGCTCGGGGTCGATGCCGTTGCCCAACGTGTACATCACGGTGTCGAGGTCGGGGCACACCCGCATGCCGAACAACCAGATGTCGTCTGCGGTGTTGCCGATGACCGTGATCTCGTCCTCAGGCGCGTTGGCAACCAGCAGTCCTTGAAGGAACCGGGCGCCGCCGACGCCGCCTGACAAGACTGTGATCCGCATGGGCCCAGTCTGCCCGGGGGCCTAGAGCGCCGACTCGATGGCCCTGTAGAACGTCGGGTAGGCGTAGATCGTGTTCTTGAGCGTCGCGACCGGGATCTCCGCGCGCACCGCAAATGCCAGTGCGGACAGGGTCTCGCCACCGGTTGGTCCGGCGCTGGTCGCTCCGACGATGACCCCACGATCATCGTCGATCACCAGCTTGATGATCCCCTCGTTGCCCACGGCATGCAGCCAGCCTCGACTGCTCACCGGGATGTCGCCGGAGCCAACTCGTACGTTGATGCCCTTCTCGCGAGCCTGCTTCTCGGTGAGACCCACTCCGCCGACCTCCGGGTCAGTGAAGGTCACTCGCGGGAAACTCGAGTCATAATCCTCCAATGGCTTGCCGAGAATCGCCTTCGCAACTCGCTCAGCCTGATACATCGAGGTGTGGGTGAAGGCGCCACGTCCCACGATGTCTCCGATTGCCCACAAACCTTCCTTGCCATTCATTCCAGATACGTGCATCGAGTCGTCGACCTCGAGAAACTTTTCGGCTTCGACGCCGACGGTCTCAAGCCCGATGTCATCGATGCGCGACTTGCGACCGGCTGAGATCAGAACCTGCTCCGCCTCAAACGTCGCGTCACCACAGGTGACCGTGAACCGCAAGCCGTCGTGATCGACGCGATCGATCGTGATTCCGGTGTGAACGGCGATGCCCTCGGCCTCAAACACCTTGGTCAGCAGTTCTGACGATTCGGGCTCTTCAGGCGCGAGGATGCGCGGTGCCACCTCCAAGACAGTGACCTGCGAGTCGAAGCGCGAAAAGGCCTGAGCCATCTCGAGCCCGATGGCGCCGCCACCGATCACAATCAACGATCCGGGAACCGACTCAGTGCTGAGGGCTTCACGGTTGGTCCAAAACGGTGTGTCGGCCAGACCTTCAATCGGCGGGATCGCTGCGGTGGTGCCGGTATTGAGCACAACACCCTTGGAGGCAACGTACGTCTCTCCGTCGACCTCGACCATCTTGTCACCGACGAGTCGGCCATGCCCACGCACCAGCCTCGCCCCGGCATCGGTGGCCCGTTTCGCGGCGACCGTGTCGTCCCAGTTGTCGGTGGCCTCGTCGCGGATGCGCTTCGCAACTGGCGCAAAGTCCGGCTTGACCGAGACCGTGCCGGCGAGCGTCTCGACCCGTCGCGCCTCCGCTAGCGAATTGGCTGCACGGATCATCATCTTGGACGGGATACATCCCCAGTAGGGACACTCGCCCCCGACCAGCTCGGCTTCCACCGCAACGACATCGAGTCCCGCCTTGGCGAGTCTGTTGACGACAACCTCGCCGCCCGGACCGAGACCGACAACGACGACATCGCACTCATGAGTCATGTCCTCATCCTCGTGCACGCGGGCTCAGGCGGCCATACGAGGACCATCGGCGAAGCGAGCAGCAAGAAAGGTTACGCCGAGGGGCGGGGTCCGTGGGTGTTGAGATAGAGGATCGGGCCCGCAATGTTGCCGTCGAGGATCGCCGCGAGCGCCTTGGCTGTGTAGACCGGCTCCAGCTCTAGACCTTCGACCTTGGCAAGCTCGAGCGCCTCGACGCTCTCGGGAGTCGTGGCTCCGTATGTGCTGCCCATCCAGCGCGGAGTGGCGGTGATGTCTTCCGGCCGTATGACGACCTTGCCAATGTCAGCACCCCGAGAGCGCAGCAGAGCTGCCGTCTTGGTGGCAAGCCTGCTGGTGGTGACGTCATCGAGTCGGAACGAGTCGTTGACCACAACGCCGAACACGCGTGTTGACAGTCCCGCGAGCCCAAGCCCGAGCGCCAGTCCGGCCAACGTGCCGCCCGAGCCGACCGCGGTGACGAGGGTCGCCGGTTCGGGCAGGTCGCCAGCAGCCACCTGCTCGGCGATCTCCAATGCAACCTCGACGTACCCGAGGCTGCCGACTGGAGATGAGCCGCCCGCTGGCAAGTAGTAGGGCAGGCGGTGCCGCGCGAGGATCATCGGCGCGGCCAGCTTGAGGCGATTGACCGACGGGTAGCGGTAGATCGTGGCCCCTGAGGCGTCGAGTCGCGCGGTTTGCTCCCGTACGTGGTCGTCGATCGGTTGGTCGACGAGCCCGAGCACTGTGTGCAGGCCGTGCTCGCGCCCATAGAGCGCGGCCGCAAGACCCCAGTGCGTGCCAATGCCGCCCACCGTGAACAGCGTCGACTTCCTGCGGCGATGCGCCTCGGGAATGATCCACTCGAGCTTGCGCACCTTGTTGCCACCCCAGCCACCATCACCGAAGGTGCTCTCGTCCTTGAGCCAGACGTCCTGTCCTCGGCCGAGACCCGTCAGTTGTCGCACGGGGGTCGGACTGGTGCCGAGCGTGACGTGCGGCAGATCGGCACCGGGGAAGAGGTCACCGAGTCGGCTCATGCCGTCACCCTAGAGGCAGAATTGCCGATATTGTGCCTGCCATGGCGGGAACACGTGCGAGTGACGCCGATCGCGATCTGTGTCTCAACGACATCGAGTCCGCCTTCGCCGACGGCCGCATCGACGACACGGAGCGAGAGTCCCGTACGCAGTCAGCCCTGCAGGCAAAGACCCTCGACGAGCTGGCCCAGCTGACAGCCGACCTGCGACCACCCAATGCGGCTCCACGCATCACCAGCGCGCTGTCCACTGCCTCGATGCCCAAGGGGTTGTTGACCAAGATCCTGATCGGCGCCCTCGTTCCGGCGATTGCATCGGTCATCATCTGGATCGCCTCGTCGAGCGGCAACAGCAGCAGTTCTGAGACCGACACCACCAGCCCGAACCTCAGCAGCCAACCCACGAAGGCGCTGAAGCTGCACACGGCGGCAGGTTTCGAAAAGTTCGTTGCCGCGACGAAGTCGGCGTTCGGCACAACCACGGTCGAGTCGGCAGCCATCTACCCCGACTATGCGAGCGTCAACGTCGTCGTGCCTGACAACCCGCGACGTACCGAGCGCTGGTCGTTCAGGGACGGCTACCAAGGCGATCCCAGCAAGTCGACTCGCAGAGGTGAGGACACAGTCGTCGACATGTCGGCCATCAACATTCCCGCCCTGATGGACGCGATCAAGCGCGCACCGGCCGAGCTCAACGTCGAAACGGTGAAGTCGATCTACGTGGTCCTTGGCGATCGCGACGACCTTCCCACCATGTCGGTCAGCGTATCGAACGAGTACAACGAGTCGGGCTCATACGTCTTCACCCTCGACGGAAAGGAGGTCTCCCGCTACCCGTTCAAATGAGGGTCATCGCCAGCGCTTGACGCTGAAGGCGATCAGCGCCCAAGTCGCCAGCGCCGACACCCACAAGCCGAAAGCGGCGGGCGGCCCGCCCGGGAGCTCGGGTCCGAAACCAACATTCAGCAGACTGAACTCTGGAATGTTGGGCCCCTTCCACCACACAACCCCGAGCGCAAAGAGCCAGACGCCACCGAGGACGCTCAGCACGATCCTGGGCACCGTGGCAACCCCGTACTTCGCCGCTTCGATGGCGCGCTTCTCTACGTAGCCCCGAGCCTTCTGCGCCCAGACATACCGGCGCGACAGCAGTGCAACTCCCCCGGCGACGATGAGCATTCCAGGACCGGGAAGTGGCATCAAGATGATGCCAACCGGGATCAGGATCCACCCGAGTATCTCCAGTCCTACGGTCCGGAACCACGACGTCACGGCAGTCCCGAGGCTCATGGGCACCAGCATGCCAGTCGGTCGCAATTGAGATGGCGCAACTCGGCGACCCACGAAACACTTGTTGGGTGAACACTCTGCGCATCAACAAGGCAGCCGCCCTGCTGGGGCTTGCCGAAGAGACCCTCGGTCTCACGCTGCCCATACGTCTTCGTGTGTGGGACGGCAGCGAAGCCGGACAGCCCGGCGCTCCTGTTGTGGTGATCCACAACAAACGAGCGCTACGTCACGTCATGTGGAAGCCGGGAGAGCTCGGCGTCGCCCGCGCGTATGTCCAGGGCGACCTCGACATCGAGGGCGATCTTGGCGAAGGTCTGCGTGCGATGTGGGCGGCGGTACGCGATGCCCGAGCCACCGACGGAAGCGCCGGGCGACCCAAGATCGGGCCGAGACAGGCAGCGAAGGCTGCAGCCCTGGCCGTACGCCTGGGAGCTATCGGACGTCGCCCGCCGGCACCGGATGCGGAGTCCAACCTGACCGGTGAGCTGCACAGCAAGGAGCGCGACCAGGCGGCGATCTCGCACCACTACGATCTGTCGAACGACTTCTATGAGCTGATCCTCGACCCCAACATGGCCTACTCGAGCGGTTTCCACGTCACGCCGCAGATGTCACTTGAGGAGTCTCAGACCGCCAAGCTGCACCTGATCTGCAAGAAGCTGGCACTAGAGCCGGGTATGCGGATGGTTGACATCGGGTCCGGCTGGGGCTCGTTGACACTGTTCGCGGCCGAGCACTACGGGGTGCACGTAACCGGGGTGACCCTGTCGTCAGAGCAGCGCGACTTCGTCCTGAAGAAGGCTGCCGAGCGTGGCCTGGAGGATCGGGTCTCGGTCAGCCTCCGCCACTTCCGTGATCTCCGGGAGTCAGGGGTCGCCGACAACGGCATCGACGCCATCGCATCGGTCGAGATGGGCGAGCACGTCGGCGACAAGGAGTACGTCGTGTTCACCGAGTCGATCCACCGCTACCTTCGACCTGGCGGCCGCGTGCTCATCCAACAGATGTCCCGAAGCAATGACGCCGTCGGAGACCGACCCGGTGGAGGGCCATTCATCGAGACGTACATCGCACCCGACATGCACATGAAGCCGCTCGCCAAGACAATCGGCCTCATCGCAGACTCCGGCCTGGAGATTCGCGACGTGCAGGCGATGCGCGAGCACTACCCCCAGACGGTTGCCGCGTGGGCTGAGAACCTCGAGAGCAACTGGTCGACCGCGGTTGCACTGATCGGTGAGGAGAACGCGCGCGTCTGGCGCCTCTACCTGGTCGGTGGCGCACTGGCGTTCGAGGAGAACCGTATGGGTGTCGACCAGATCCTCGCGGTCAAGCCCAGTGCCAACGGAGTCAGCGGCATGCCGACGTCTCCACTGGCGTGGCTGGCATAGTCGTCCACATGATCCCCAACGACATCTCCCAGTCCGTCAGCAGCCTCGCCGGTGGGCTCGGTGTAGTCATCGCGTTCATGGCCGTCGGGCTGGCGATCGCACAGCACCAGAAGAAGCTCACCGTCGTCGACACGATGTGGGGCATCGGCTTTGTGCTGATCGCGGCCGAGACGGCCCTGATCTCCTCTGGCGGTGACGGTGACCCCGCCATGCGTTGGATCCTGCTGGCCATGGCAGCCGTGTGGGGTTTGCGACTGGCCTGGCACCTGCACCGCCGCAACTCCAAGCTTCCCGAGGATCCTCGCTACGCCGAGCTGGCCGAGGCCGACGGTCGACCGTTCGCGCAAGTCGCACTGATGCGGGTGTTTCTGCCCCAGGGCATCGCCATGTGGTTGGTGGCCACGCCGATCATGGTCGGCGCCAACAACGAGGACGTCACCTGGTGGCTCGTCGGCCTCGGACTCGCCGTCTTCACCCTCGGCAACGTTTTCGAGGGTGTCGGCGATGCGCAGCTCGCGGCTTTCAAGAGCGATCCGGCCAACAAGGGCAAGATCATGGACCAGGGGCTCTGGCGCTACACGCGGCACCCGAACTACTTCGGTGACGCGTGCGTGTGGACTGGCATCTGGATCGTCGCCGCGAGTTCCTGGGCAGGTCTCGCAACCGTGATCAGCCCGATTGCCATGACGATCTTCTTGACGAAGGTCACCGGCGCAGCCCTCAACGAAAAGGGCATGAAGAAGAGCAAGCCGGGCTATGACGCCTACGTACGCCGCACCAGCGGGTTCATCCCGTGGAAGCCGAAGCCGCCGAGAGACTAGCTGGAGACGAAAATGTGCGATGCCGACTCAGCGTCAAGCTCGGCCGTCTCGCCCTGACGCGCGATGATCACCCCGTCATGACCTTGCGACACCAGCACGTCATTGCCAGGCAATGCGCCGACGCGGCGCAACACCGACATGACCTCGGCGTCCTTCTGCAGCTCTTCGACGATCCGGCGGATGACGACGCGTGCGGGTTCGGAGCCGCCGCCGGCGATCTTGCTCATCGGCATCACGCCGTCGAGGAAGTCAGCGTCTTCCCCGGTCTCGCCGAGCTCGGCAAGTCCGGGGATCGGGTTGCCGTAGGGCGACTCCTGTGGATGGTCGAGCAGCTCGACGAGCCGCCTCTCGACCTGCTCGGACATGACGTGCTCCCAGCGGCAGGCCTCTTCGTGCACGAACTCGATGTCGAGGCCGATGATGTCGGTCAGCAATCGCTCGGCGAGGCGGTGCTTGCGCATCACCCGAGTCGCGAGCTGGCGGCCCTTGGACGACAGCTCAAGGTGGCGATCACCCTCGACCGTGAGCAGTCCGTCGCGCTCCATGCGAGCCACCGTCTGGCTGACTGTCGGTCCGCTCTGGTGGAGGCGCTCAGCGATGCGGGCGCGCAACGGGATGATGCCCTCCTCTTCGAGCTCATAGACCGTGCGGAGGTACATCTCGGTGGTGTCGATGAGGTCGCTCACGCCGACACCTCCGTTGGAAAGGCACGGTACGTCGGAGTCGGCATGAATCCACCCTTGACTGGTCGCTCGCTTCGCTCGCTCACGCCGACACCTCCGTTGGAAAGGCACGGTACGTCGGAGTCGGCATGAATCCACCCTTGACTGGTCGCTCGCTTCGCTCGCTCACGCAACTATTCTTTCACGTCGTGCGGGACGCGCATGCAGCCCTGAGGATGGAGACATGCCGACGTCCGTCATGTGGTTCCGCAGCGACCTGCGCCTCGGGGACAATCCGGCCCTGCAAGCAGCTGCTGAGGCAGGCCCGGACGGAGTGGTGCCGCTGTTCGTCGTGGACGACTCACTGTGGTCTGAAAACGTTCGCACCGCCTACCTGTCACGTCTGCTCCGCTACTTCTCCGACCGCATCGGCGGGCTGCACGTCGTACACGGCGATCCGCGAATCGAGGTCCTGCGAACTGCCCGAGATGTCGGCGCAGCCAGCGTGCATGTTTCGGCGGCCTACACGCCGTACGGAGCTCGTCGCGACGTCCTCGTCGATCGCGCCCTGGCCAAACACGGCCTACGGCTGGAGCGGACCGGCTCACCGTATGCCGTCGCACCGGGTCGGGTGAAGAAGTCAGACGACTCCGGATACCGAGTCTTCACGCCCTTTCACCGCGCGTGGAAGGAGCACGGCTGGCGTGCGCCCGCGACTATTGCGGAACACGTGCCGTGGGCCCGGCCGGAAGGCGGAGTCAGCATCCCCGATGCCAACCTCCCGGACGGAATGAGGCTGCCCCCGCACGGAGAGGAAGCGGCTCTGCGGCGCTGGCGGGAGTTCCTTGACGAAGACGTCGCCGACTACGAGGAGACACGCAACCTCCCGGGGCCCGACCGCACGTCACACATGTCGGTCCATCTCAAGTGGGGCACGATTCATCCCCGCACGATGCTCGCCGACCTCGCTCCCCTGCGCTCAAAGGGTGCTGAGGCCTACGTCCGCGAGCTGGCGTTCCGTGAGTTCTATGCTGACGTCCTGCACCAGCGGCCCGACTCCGCGTTCGGCTACTACAACAAGGCCTTCGAGGCGATGGACCACGACGACCCGGGCGACGGCCTCGAGGCGTGGAAGCGGGGCCTCACGGGTATCCCGATCGTCGATGCTGGCATGCGGCAGCTGCTCGAGGAGGGTTGGATGCACAACCGGGTGCGGATGATCGTGGCCAGCTTCCTGGTCAAGGATCTGCACATCGAATGGCAGCACGGCGCAAGGCACTTCATGGACCACCTGGTCGACGGCGACCTCGCCTCCAACCAGCACGGTTGGCAGTGGGTCGCCGGATCGGGCACAGACGCTTCTCCGTACTTCCGCATCTTCAACCCCATCACGCAGGGCAAGAAGTTCGACCCCGATGGTGTGTATGTACGCCGCTGGGTCCCCGAGCTCGTCGACGTGCTCGCCAAGCACATACACACCCCATGGGAGCTCGAGGCTCCGCCCGCTGGCTACCCCGCACCGATGGTCGACCACGCAGAAGAGCGGCTTGAATCTCTGCGCCGCTACGACGCAATCCGCGGCCAGTAGGTTGGGTCGCATGGTCACCATCTCGACGCAGTTCAACGGTCCCGATCGAACAGGCAACGGCGGCTACGTCGCCGGACTGATCGCGGCCGAGCGCGGACAGACTGGACCGGCGACCTCGACGTTGCGCATACCGCCGCCACTTGACACACCGCTGTCGTGGGAGACCCACGATGAAGAGACACGACTGCTGACTGCCGGGGGCGCTGTGGTCGGTAGTGCCAGACACGGCGAGTTCATCCGCGACCCACCTCCCTGCCCGACCCACGAGCAGGCTGCGGCAGGACTGGCGGCGTACCCCGGGTTCCACCATCACCCCTTCGATCGTTGCTTCACCTGCGGCACCAAGCGAGACGCCGGCGACGGGCTTCGGCTGTTCACGGGGCCGTTTGCAGACAGCACCACCGCTGCGCCATGGACACCGCACGAGGCATTCGGGCACGAGGACGGAATGATCGACGCACCCGTGATGTGGGCGGCGATGGATTGCCCCGGAGGCTGGGCCGCCGACTTCACCAAGAACTCGATCGTCCTCGGCCGCATGACCGCAGAGGTCACCCGGCGGCCGGTCAGTGGCGAACCCTGTATTGCCACGGGCAGACTGCACGAGCAGGTAGGTCGCAAGTTCTTCACCGACACCGCGCTCTACGCCGAGGACGGTGAGCTGCTAGGTCACGCCGAGCAGGTGTGGGTCCTGATCGACCTCGCCGCGTTTTCATAGTGGATCGGCCCGTGAGGCGACCCCTGCCCATGCCGTAGGTTCTTCAATCGTGGCTCGGCGATTCTCACACCTGTTCGCTGACACCCGACCTCTCGAAAGCCCTGACTTCAGACGCCTGTGGCTGGCCAACATCGTGACGGTGATCGGCGCCCAGCTGACGGTCGTGGCGGTGCCGGCACAGATCTATGCCGACACCGGGTCATCAGCGTACGTGGGACTTTCCGGCGTTTTCGGTCTGGTGCCGCTGATCATCTTCGGATTGTACGGCGGCGCTCTCGCCGACGTCTTCGACCGGCGCACCCTGCTCATCATCACCACTCTCGGCTTGATCATCACAAGCGCGCTGTTCTGGGCACAGGCTGCGGTCGGCAGCACGAATGTCTGGTTGCTGTTGAGCCTGTTCGCGCTGCAGCAGGCGTTCTTCGCGGTCAACCAGCCGACCCGAAGCGCCATCATTCCCAAGCTCGTCGAGCCGCACCTCCTGCCGGCCGCGAACT
>MTKY01051889.1_pt1 | contig 9987 bp, 10 predicted proteins | sample 1042731 | NCBI WGS metagenome assembly MTKY01 (sample SAMN06212206, study PRJNA360538) | anaerobic digester metagenome | biome: Wastewater treatment plant; material: sludge; isolation source: anaerobic digester fed with sludge from wastewater treatment plant | place: Denmark: WWTP Soeholt ...
CTCTTCCGATCTTACGACCCCTACGCCGACGCGGAGCGGCTGGCCGCAACATCCACCGCATCCGTGTCATTGGCCGAGCTCGCAGAACGCTCCCCCAGCACTCGTCCTGGCCGCGTGCGACCCCGCCAACCCCTACGGCGCCGCCCTGTCCTGGCCGACCCGTGACCCGGTCGAGGGCGGCGGTCGCGGGCACCAACCTGCTCGCAAGGCCGGGGCGCTCGTCGTGCTCGTTGACGGCGAGCTTGTGCTCTACGTCGAGCGCGGTGGCCGGTCGTTGCTCACCTGGAGCGAGGACCCGACACCGCTGCAGGCCGCGGCCGACGCGCTGGCGCTCGCCGTCCGCGAAGGCGTCCTGGGCAAGCTCACCGTCGAGCGCACCGACGGCACCCCCGTGCTCCGCTCTGAGCACGCACTCACCGAGGCGCTGGCCCAGGCAGGTTTCCACGCCACCCCCCGCGGTCTGCGGCTGCGCCGTTGAGGGCGAGGTCCATGAGGCATGTCGATGAGGCCGCGTCGATGAACCCATCCGTCGATGCCCGAGGGTGACACCGTCTGGCGCACCGCCGCCCGCCTGCACGAGGCGCTGGCGGGCGAGCGGCTGGAGCGGGCCGACCTGCGCTGGCCCTCACTGGCGACCGCGGATCTGCGCGGCGCGCGCACCCTGGAGGTCCGCTCCCGCGGCAAGCACCTGCTGCACCGGCTCGACACCGGGCTCACCCTTCATTCGCACCTGCGGATGGAAGGCCAGTGGCGGATCGAAGCGACAGCGGCGCTCACCCCCCGCCTGTTGACCAATAGCCAGCTGCGAGCGCTCCTGGGCACCACGCGGTGGACCGCGATCGGGCTGCGGCTGGGAATGCTCGACCTGGTGGCCACTGACGCCGAAGACTCCCTCGTCGGGCATCTCGGGCCGGACGTGCTCGGCCCCGACTGGGACCCGCAGCGAGCAGCGGCCAACCTCGCGGCATCGCAGGAGACCATCGGGGCCGCGCTGCTCGACCAGCGCACCCTCGCCGGAGTCGGCACGATGTATGCCGCCGAGAGCCTCTTCCTCGAACGCCTCGGACCGTGGACGCCAGCTGCGAGCCTCGCCGCCCCCACGATCGTCGGCCTGGTGGAGCGCGCCCATCGGCTGCTGGACACAGGACGGCGCAGCGCCATCCAGTCGACCACCGGCAGCACCCGCCGTGGCGAGACCACCTTCGTCCACGGGCGGTCCGGTCGGCCGTGTCGCCGCTGTGGCACCACCGTCCGGGTGGCGATGGTCGGCGCACCTCCCCAGGAGCGGACGATGTTCTACTGCCCCGGCTGCCAGGGCGGGCTCGGCCCCACCGACGACGGTCAGCCCCAACGCCCGCTGGGCGCTACGGCACCAACGACATTCCCAAACCGGCGCCGGGGCCAAACCGGATGACCCCCGGCCCGTATGCCGGCCCGCCGGCATACGGTGACTGCGCCGCCCACCACGCGGCGTCCAGGTCGCTGACGATGTTGGTCCCCACTGCGGCGACGAGCGAGGCGGCCGCGGCGACGCCGACGTGCGACTCCATCATCGACCCGACCATCGTGCCCAGGCCCGCCTCCGCAGCCCGCGCGAGCAGTCGAAGGCCGGCCACCGGTCCCCCGCACTTGGCGAGCTTGACATTGACGGCGTCGGCAGCGCCGAGCCGGAGGACCCGGTCAAGATCGCTCATCCCGAACACCGTCTCGTCGGCGAGGATCGGCAGATCGACCCGGGACCGCACCCAGGCCAGACCTTCGACGTCGTCGCCAGCCACGGGCTGTTCGACCACCTCGACCCCGAGGTCGGCCTCGCTCAAGGCCCGGATCACCGTGACGGCCTCCTCACGGGACCAGCCCTGGTTGGCATCCAGCCGGATGCCCACGCCGCCGCCGACGACCTCCCGCACGGCCCGCACCCGAGCCACGTCGGTGGCGGCATCGGTGCCGACCTTGAGCTTGAGCCGGGTGAACCCTTCGGCGACTCGCGCCGCCGCAGCCGCGCCGAGGGCGTCGGGCGACCCTGCCGAGATCGTCACATCGGTGGCCACCTCGAACCCGCCACCTGGCCCCTGGACCGGCCGGGGCACGTCGGCGAGGTCGGCGAGCAGGTGCGCGAGCGGCATACCGGCCAGGTGGGCGACCACATCGAGCAGGGCTGTCTCGACGGCAGCCTTGGCGCCGAAGTTGCGGGCGCACGCGCCGACCAGGTGAGCCGCCAGGTCCGGCCAGTCGTCCGTGTCAGCCCCGACGAGGACCGGCGCGAGCACCTGCTCGACGCAGGCGGCTGCGCTCGCCACGGACTCGCCGGTCACCGCCCACACCTGCGGGGCTTCACCGAGCCCCAAGATCCCATCAACGGTCAGAACCGTGACGACGAGGGTGTCGATGGTGCTGGTACGCCGCAGCGCGGTAACAAAGGGGGTATGCAGCGGCACGGACAGCGCGCGCCCCCAGACTGCGCGGATCCGCGCCACAGCGAGGGGCCGGGCCGGTCAGGCGGCGGACGCGGAGACGTCGCCGATCGACGAAACCGGCAGCACGACGGGTGCTGTGATGCCCTCAGCCTGCGCCACCCGGGTCGACAACTCGCGCAGCAGAGCCGACAGCGGCAGCCCCAAAGCGTCGCAGATGGCACCCAGCAACTCAGACGAGGCTTCCTTCTCACCGCGTTCGATCTCGCTGAGGTAACCCAACGACACTGCGGCAGCGGCGGAGACGTCACGCAGGCTGCGTTTCTGGGCCCGGCGTTCTTCGCGCAACACATCGCCGAGCTCGCGGCGCATGAGCACCATCTCGCCTCCCTTCCCCGTTTGCCTCAGGCGGACACCCGTCAGTGCCCCCACGATACGCGAAGCACGCCAGGACGGCAGTGCATCGCCGCCCTCATTCCGTGTCGTCGGTTGTCAAGGCTGCGTCGATGAGCTCCAGTGCCGCTTCGACAACCGCGCTGCGGATCTGGGTCCGCTCGCCGTCCAGGTGCAACTCGCGGACTATCGGATCGCTTCCCACCCGGACCAGAGCGATGTATGCCGTGCCCACCCGCTTCCCGTCCGACGGGTCCGGCCCGGCCACGCCCGTCGTCGCGACCCCCCAATCGGTGTCGAAAACCCGACACGCTCCGGCAGCCATGGCGATGGCCACGTCCGGGTCGACGGCGCCCCTCGTGGCGAGCAACGTGGCGGGGACGCCCAGGAGCACGGCCTTGACATCGTGGGCATAGGCGACCACCCCGCCGCGCAAAACACGCGATGCTCCGGGGACATCGACCAGGCGGGCCATCAACGACCCACCAGTGAGCGACTCGGCGCACGCGATCGTCTCGCCGCGCAGCGCAAGATCGGCCAAGACCTGAGTGGCTCTCATCGCCGACCCGCTTCTCGGTCAGCGCGCTTGGCCATCGCGCGGGGGCTGGTGCGGCGCAGCCGGTTGGCCTGGACGAGGTAGTCCATCCCGGTCAACACCGTCAACACCACGGCCACCGCCAACACGAGGTATGCCGTCCACCGCCACACCTCGGGAGCGGGCAGCACCCAAAGCGGCAGGACGAGCAACGACAACGCGACAGCCTGGGCGAAGGTCTTGACCTTCCCACCACGTCCAGCAGGCATAACCCCATGCCGGATGACGACGAACCGCACGACGGTCACTCCGATCTCCCGCGCAAGCACAACCAACGTCACCCACCACGGCACCAGCCCGATGAGCGACAACCCGACAAAGGCCATGCCCAGCAGCGCCTTGTCGGCGATCGGGTCCAGGATCTTCCCCACATCGGTCACCAGTCCACGGGAGCGGGCGAGGTCGCCGTCGATCCGGTCGGTGATCATCGCCACAAGAAACACCCCGAGAGCGGCGAACCGCTGGCCGGCGTTGGCCCCGCCTTCGACCAACAGCATCGCCCCGAACACTGGGACCAGAAGGATCCGCAGCACGGTGAGGGCGTTGGGCAGGTTCCAGGGACTGGCATCGTGCGACGGCTGAGCCATCGGATCGGGCGGGCCGGTCAACGGCCGCGGAGGGATCGGCTCTCTCATCGGGCCTCCGCGACGAGGTCGACGCCCTCGGATCCCACGACGACGGCCCGCACGAACTCGCCGACCGCGGGTCGGGAGCCCGACGGCATACCGTCAAGGCGGGTGACCCCGTCGACGTCTGGACCTTGAATCTCGCTGCGTCCCAACGCGATTCCTTCGTCCACCTCCTCGACGAGAACGACGACCGACTCCCCCACCCGCTCTTCCGCGCGCTGGGCGGTCAGTTGCTCGACCAGATCGGTGACCCGCGCGACCCGCTCCTGGATGACCTCGGCGGGCAGCTTGCCATCAAGGCCCTCTGCCTCGGTGCCGTCTTCGTCGGAATAGCCGAACACCCCGACGACGTCCAGGCGACCCATCGCCAGGAAGAGCTCCAACTGGCCCAGGTCGGCCTCGGTCTCGCCCGGGAACCCGACGATGACGTTGGAGCGCACACCGGCCGTCGGGGTCGCGGCCCGCACCCGGGCCAACAGGTCAAGGAAGGCGTCGGTCCCGCCGAACCGGCGCATCCGGCGCAGCAACGGCGCCGAGGCGTGTTGGAAGGAGATGTCGTAGTAGGGCATGACCCCCGGGGTCGTCGCCATCGCCTCCAACAGACCCGGCCGGATCTCGGCCGGCTGCAGGTAGGACACGCGGATCCGCTCCAACCCGTCGACGGCCGCCAGCTGGGGCAGCAGCCGCTCCAGCGCCGCGATGTCGCCCAGATCCTTGCCGTAGGACGTGGAGTTCTCGCTGACGAGCAGCACCTCGCGCACGCCGCGCTCGGCCAGCCAGCGGGCCTCGGCCAGCACCTGCTCGGGTGGCCGGGACACGAACGACCCACGGAAGGCGGGGATCGCGCAGAAGGCGCACCGCCGGTCGCAGCCGCTGGCGATCTTCAACGGCGCCCACGGCCGGTCGGCCAGCAAGGCCCGGTATGCCGCGTGCCCCGGGATCGCGTCGACGGTCACCTCGGTGGGCCGCGCCACCGGTGTCACCGGCAGCATCCGACGTCGGTCGCTGGGCAGGTGCGAGGCCACCGTCCCGCCGGCGAGCAGAGCCTGCAGGTGGCCGGACAGGGCGGCATACGAGTCAAACCCGAGGACGGCATCGGCCTCGGGGAGCTGGTCGGCGAGCTCTTGACCGTAGCGCTCGGCCAAGCACCCGACGGCGACCACCTTGCGGGTCCGGTGGCTGCCGTCTTTGAGATCGGCCGCCTCCAGCAGCGCGTCGATCGAGTCCTTCTTGGCCGACTCGACGAAGCCACAGGTGTTGACCAGGGCCACGTCGGCATCGGCCGGGTCGGCCACCAGAGCCCAACCGTCGGCGGCCAGGCGCCCGGCAAGCTCTTCGGAGTCGACCTCGTTGCGGGTGCAGCCGAGTGTCACGAGCGCGACACGTCGGCTCGGGGTCGGCTCGGTCATATCGTCACTCTAGACGGGTGTGGTTGTCTGTCCGGGTGCCCACCACCCCCGCGGACCGCGTCGCCCGGCTCCTGGATGACCATCCCCTCATTGACGGCCACAACGACCTCCCCTGGGAGGCGCGGGTGCAGGCGGCATACGACCTGGACGTCCTGGACCTGTCCGCCCCGGTCGCGACGACCTGCACGGACCTGCCCCGGTTGCGCGCGGGCGGCGTCGGCGGACAATTCTGGTCGGTCTTCGTCCCAGGGACGATGGACGACGCGACCGCCGTGGCCGCGACGCTCGAACAGGTCGCCTTCGTCCGCGCTCTCACCGGTCGGTATGCCGCGCACCTCACCCTGGCGCGCACGGCCGACGACGTGCGCGCCGCCCATGCCGCCGGCCGGATCGCCTCGCTCATGGGTGCCGAGGGCGGCCAGTCGATCGGGTGCTCGCTGGACACCTTGCGGCTCCTGGCTGAGCTCGGCGTGGGCTATCTCACGCTCACCCACAACCAGCACGTCCCCTGGGCCGATGCCGCGACCGAGCCACCGCGGCTGGGCGGGCTCTCGGCCTTCGGCCGCGAGGTCGTGCGGGAGTGCAACCGGCTCGGCGTGCTCGTGGACCTCTCGCACGTGTCGCCCGGAACGATGCGCGACGCCCTGGCGACCACCGAGGCGCCGGTGATCTTTTCGCACTCCAGCGCGCTCGCGCAGACCGCGCACGTGCGCAATGTCCCCGACGACGTGCTGGGTCAGCTGCGAGACAACGGTGGGGTGTGCATGGTGACCTTCGTGCCCGAGTTCGTCAACGACACCGTGCGCCAGTGGACCGACGCTGCGGCCGAGGACGCCGCCGCGGTGGGCATCGACCGGCTCGACTACGAGGCGTTCGCGGCATACCTCAAGGAACGCACGCGCCACGACCCCAAGCCGGATGCCACGCTCGCCGACGTCGTTCGGCACGTCGAACACGTCCGTGAGGTGGCCGGCCTCGACCACGTCGGGCTCGGCGGCGACTTCGACGGGACCGACACCTATCCCGTCGGGCTCGGTGACGTCTCGACCTATCCCGCGTTGTTGACCGCCCTGGCCGAGCGCGGTTGGTCTGACGACGAGTTGGCGGCACTGGCCGGCGGCAACGTCCTGCGGGTCATGAGGGACGGGGAGGCGACAGCGGCGCGGCTCCAGCGTGAGCGGGAGCCCTCGCGAGCGACCCTCGCGGACCTCGACGGCTGACCGACCGCCACCCTCAGGACGTGGACCGGTCGGCAGCGGTGACCGGCTGGCGTAGCACGGTCTTGAGCTTCTCGGCCGGCGTGCGGCGGGGATCGCTGAGGTAGATCTCGTGATGCCGCCCGTTCCAGGTCAGGCCGCGTTCGGGCATGACGTCGCGGTGCAGCCGGGCCAGCACGGGTGCCTCATCGTCGTAGGAGCCCAGGTGCATGATCTGCAGGCTGATGTCGAGATGCAGGGAAGACTGCAGAGCGTCTCTGGTCATCCTTGCACGATCCGCCCCGCCGCCCCGGGCCATGCAATGTGCGCGCGCCCCGCGGCATGACAGTGCATGCGAGACACTCCTGACCCTTACAGGCTTGGGGTCATGATCTCGATTCTGTTGCCGAATCCGTCGCGGCAGTGGAACCGCTCGAAGCCGGCGAAGGTGGTTCGCTCGTCCCAGTTGACGACATAGCCAGCCGCTTGGATTCGCGCCGCGAGCTGCTCCAGTGCCTCGACATCGGCGACGAGCAGCGCGGGATGAGCCTTCTTCGCTGGGGTGAAGGGATCGTCTACGCCAACGTGGATTTCAAGAGTCACGGCCTCTTCTTCATGATGGCGAAACCAACAGCCTCCTCTTCCCGCCAGAGCCGCGGGCTTGGCAACCTCAGTCAAGCCCAAGCTGTCGGCGTAGAACCGGCGCGCTTCCCTCTCCTGCCCCCTGGGCATTGACACCTGGACATGGTGCAGTCTCATTTCGGCCCCTCTCAAAGTATCTTGATATCAAGATAACATCCGCCGCGCTTCGGCGCAGTAGTTTCCGATTGCGGTCAGTGACTCCGACCGCTGCTGTCATCCCCACATCGGCAGATCCGGTCGTCTGGCCCCTCGGATCGGAGCGCGAGTGGTCTGACGATGGGAGTGCTTGGCGAGTGGAGGTGGTCACGGTCGCCCAACAGCGGAGGACATTCATGGGTATTCAGGCAACTTAGAGTTCATCGGGAAAGAGTTCGATCTTGACTGCTTCTCGACAGCTGAGCCCTTCCCTGAGCGTCAGGCGACGAATCCCGGTGATCGGCAGGTGGGCCTTCTTCGCCGCCGCGGCGGTCAGCCCGAGTGACGTGTCGTCGGTGGATACCGCTGCCGGGAGGGCGATCAGCATCGTCCAGTCCCAGTTGCCTTTGTTCCCGTTGACGAAGTCTGCCGGGTCTGGGCTGGACCACAGCCCCTCCAGCGGCCCGACGACGAAGTCTGTCCCGGTGCGCTTCTTGAAGACGGCACGGACGGCATACACGCTCGTGTAGAGCGCCTCGACGGCCGCGGTGTAGTCGCGGGACGTGTTGGGATCCCCGTGGCCGTCGATGGCCAGGTAGGCGAACTCGGGAACATCCACCTCGACGAATCGACCCGACGGCGGCTGGTAGAGGTGCTTGAAGTCCTTCTTGAGGTCGATGCTCACGCTGGCTCCTCACGGCCGGGCGCCCCAGCTACTGGCGGCCGGTCAGCTCCCAGGCGTCGCCGCCCTCGTCGTCCTCGTCCCACCCGGGCTCGTCGTCGGACCGGGCGAGCGGGTCGGTCGGGTAGCGACCGCCGACCTGCCCCTTGGCCCGGGCGTCGCCGTCGAGCACGTATGCCGTGCCGTCACCATCGTCGTCACTGTCACCATCGTCGTCACTGTCATCGTCGACGCCGTCCAGGCTGTCGAGGCCACCGTCCGGAGACCACTCGTCCACTGGGACGTCCTCGCCGCGCAGCAGGGCCAACGTCGTTGCCAGGTCGTCCGGCTTGACCAGGACGTCGCGGGCCTTGGAACCCTCGGACGGCCCGACGATCCCACGGGACTCGAGCAGGTCCATGAGTCGGCCCGCTTTGGCAAACCCGACCCGCAGCTTGCGCTGCAGCATCGAGGTCGAGCCGAACTGGGTGGTGACGACGAGCTCGGCAGCCTGCAGGAGCACCTCGAGGTCGTCGCCGATGTCGTCCTCAACCTGACGGCTGGCGGCGGCGGGCGCGGTCACATCGTCGCGGTATTGCGGCTGCAACTGCAGGGTGACGGCCTTGACGACCGCATGGATCTCGGACTCGGTCACCCAGGCACCCTGGACCCGCATCGGCTTGGACGCGCCCATCGGCAGGAACAGGGCGTCACCTTGCCCGACGAGCTTCTCCGCTCCGGGCTGGTCCAGGACCACCCGGCTGTCGGCGAGCGAGGAGGTGGCGAAGGCCATCCGCGAGGGGACGTTGGCCTTGATGAGGCCGGTGACGACGTCGACGCTCGGGCGCTGGGTCGCCAGCACCAGGTGGATGCCGGCGGCCCGTGCCAGCTGGGTGATCCGGACGATCGACTCCTCGACGTCGCGGGGGGCGACCATCATGAGGTCGGCCAGCTCGTCGACGATGACCAGCAGGTAGGGATAGGGGGTGATCACCCGTTCGCTGCCCGGCAGCGGCTGGACCTTCCCGGTCCGCACGGCCTTGTTGAAGTCGTCGATGTGCTTGAACCCGAAGCTGGCCAGGTCGTCGTAGCGCTGGTCCATCTCGCGCACGACCCACTGCAGCGCCTCGGCGGCCTTCTTGGGGTTGGTGATGATCGGCGTGATGAGGTGCGGAATCCCGTCGTATGCCGTCAGCTCGACCCGTTTGGGGTCCACGAGGATCATCCGGACCTCCTCGGGCGTGGCCCGCATGAGGATCGAGGTGATCATCGAGTTGACGAAGCTGCTCTTGCCAGCGCCGGTGGCACCCGCGACGAGCAGGTGCGGCATCTTGGCGAGGTTGGCGATGACGTAGCCACCCTCGACGTCCTTGCCGACACCCATGACCATCGGGTGGTCGTTGGCCCGGGCCGTCTGGCTGCGCAGCACATCGCCCAGCGACACGGTCTCCCGGTCGGTGTTGGGGATCTCGATGCCGATCGCGGACTTGCCCGGGATCGGCGAGAGGATCCGCACGTCAGCCGAGGCGACGGCATACGCGATGTTCTTGGATAGCGCGGTGACGCGCTCGACCTTGGTGGCCAGCCCGAGCTCCACCTCGTAACGCGTGACCGTTGGCCCACGGCTGAAACCGGTCACCTGGGCGTCGATCTCGAACTGCTCGAACACCTGGGTGAGCGACTCGACCACCCGGTCGTTCGCGGCCGAGCGGGCCTTGTGCGGGGCGCCGGGCGCCAGCAGAGCGTTGTCGGGCAGGACATAGGCGATGTCGCCGGCGAGCGAGAGCTGCTCCCCTCGCAACGGCAACGTCGACGTGGGCGGAGCGATGAGCTCGGCCTTGCGCTTGCCGGTCGCCGGGCGGGCCGGGTCGACCGGGGGTGCGCCATGAGCGGCCGGATCAGTGGCGTCGAAA
>MTKY01003532.1_pt1 | contig 9984 bp, 9 predicted proteins | sample 1042731 | NCBI WGS metagenome assembly MTKY01 (sample SAMN06212206, study PRJNA360538) | anaerobic digester metagenome | biome: Wastewater treatment plant; material: sludge; isolation source: anaerobic digester fed with sludge from wastewater treatment plant | place: Denmark: WWTP Soeholt ...
TCAGCGCCAGCTTCGCGATCGACACGTTCACGATCACGCCCGACGCCGGTCCGAACGGCTCCATCACCCCGGCCACGAAGCAGACGGTGGCGTACGGTTCCGACGTCACGTTCGCCATCAAGGCCATGGCCGGGTACTACATCGCTGACGTCCTGGTCGACGGTGCCTCCGTCGGCCCGGTCAGCTCGTATACGTTCACCGACGTGGCCGCTGACCATACGCTCAGCGCGAGCTTCGCCCAAGGCGTCCAAACGGGTCTCTGGATCAGCTCTGCCAAAGCGGTCGTGAGGTACGGCGGCTCCACGACTCTGCAGGGCGAGTTGTACGACTCGACCAGCCAGCCGGCTCCGGTCGGGCTTGGCGGCAGGTCCGTGGTCGTACAGCGGGCACCCACTCCCGGAGGGCGGTGGGTCGATGAGGGCACCTACGTCACCAGTGTGGTCCCGGGCAAGGTCGGTCAGATCTCGCTGGCAGTCACGCTCCGGGCGACCACGTACTTCCGCCTGCGCTATTTCACCGAGCCGCAGTCGCCGTACGGTGGCGCAGTGAGTGCCGTCTACAAAGTGAGTGTACGGCCGTTGCTGGGCACGCCGGTCTCGCCGCCCAGGGCGCGCGCCAATCGTTTCTTCATCGTGCGCGGCTCTGTCAAGCCGCACTTCACTGCAGGGCAGAAGCTCGTGAAGGTGCTGGCGTACAAGTACCGCAAAGGACGCTGGACCCGCGTCAAGTCCTTCCTCGCCGTCAACCGAGACAAGGGCAAGTCCACCGAATATCGGCTCAGGATACGGCTCAAGGCCCGGGGCAAGTACCGCTTCGAGGCTGCGCTGGCGACCCCGGGGTGGGCGTCTGTCACGACCACAGCCAGTCGACCGCTGCTCGTCAAGTAGACCCATGCGCCGGCGCGACGAGAGATGGGCGATGAAGGGACGTGAAGCAGTCGTCGCATGAGATCCTCACACCCGACGCCGCGTCCACGGGCGTTCCGAAGCTCCCGGACGGTTGGAGGCCGGCCGAGCGGGAGGACGATTGGGGCACGTCTTACGAAGTCGGCGGCCGGCGGCAGTTCGTGCTGCTCGTCTCTGCGTCGGTCATTCTCGTGGCCGCCGTGGTCGGTGTGTTGGTGTGGGTGGCGGCCGGGCATTATGCGCGCGGTGTCGAGGCACTTCGGGACGGGGCCTACGCCAGGGCCATCGGCGAGCTCTCCGCCGCGCGCGTGCTGTTCATCCCATACCGCGACGCGGACGGTTTGGAGCAGCAAGCTCGTCACGGCCTCCAGGACGATGCCGCAGCGGCGGCGGCGCGGCGCGAGCTGGTCGACCGCGTCGCTGTTCAGCTCGAGCGCGTCGATCATCGTCTGGCGTCCGGCACTGCCACGGAGGTGCTCCAGGCGATCCAGGATATCTCCCCAGTCGATCTGCGTGCCGCCAGGGCCGGCGACGACGCGGTCCGGGCGGCGGCGGTCGCGCTGGCTGACGCCCTGGAGGCCGCTGCGCGGGCGGCCATGAGCCGCAACGAGTGGGCGCGAGCGGGGCGCTACGCCGCCGCGCTCCTCGTCCTTCAGCCCTCCAGCGAGGAGGGTGCGGCTCTGGCGAAGCGCGCGAAGACCGGCCAGGAGCTGAGTGAGAAGCTCGCCGCGGCTCGCCGCGCGGCGGATGGCGGCCACTGGCGAGAAGCCCTGCGTCTGGCACTGGCCGTCACCGCGGTCCGCAAGGACTTCCCCGGGGCGGCGGATCTCATCGCCGACGCCCGCAAGGCGCTCGCCCCGAAGCCCAAGCGCACGGTACGGCCGGCGCCAGCGCCCGAGCCTGAGCCGGTCCACACCGGCGGCGGCACGCACACTCCTACTTTGCCGCCGCCGCCATGAGCTTCACCGACAGCTTCCGCAGCGCGCGCTGCGTCGCGTGCGCGACCGCTCTCGTGGTGGGCGTCCTCATCCTGCTCGGAGCTGAGGCCGGCACGGTCAGGGCGGTCACGTCGGCTCCGGCGTGGTCGGCGGTACCGCTGCCGTGGGGGTCGTCGTGGACCGCGTACGACGTGTGTGCCTACGGCGCCACGAGCCTGGTGCTGGCCGGCGACGACGGCCACATCGCCGTCTCGCGCAACGCCGGCCAAACCTGGAAGGTCACAGTGCCGTCTGGGTTCGCCTCGACGGCCTTCACGGGCGTCAGCTTGAGCGGCAACGGCCGGGGCGCCGTCGCCTCTGGCGGGCGCCTCCTCGTCACAAAGGACGGTGGGAGCACTTGGGCGCCGCCCTCGTACTCCGGCCCGGGAGCCGGCGCAGCCATCAACGACATCGCCCAGCGTGGGTCCCAGTTCGTCGCGGTGGGCGACGACGGGGTCATCATGACCAGCGAGGACGGCGGCTCCACCTGGCGTCGCTCGGACTCGCCCACCAGCAGCTCGCTCCTGTGCGTCGCGATCGCCGGGGACGGCACTGCGGTAGCCGGCTCGGACGCCGGCGAGATCCTCGTCGGTGACGCCGCCGACGGCTGGATGGTCGCTGGAGTCGCGCTTGGGGCGGTCACCTCGGTGGCGGCGTCCACCTCGCCGGCGTGGAACGACGGTATACCCGATCTCGTGGCGGCTGCGGGCAGCGACGTCCGCGGCAGCGACGACAGACGCACGTTCGCCACGCTGCCCGGCCTGCCGAGTGCCGACTCTCAGCCCTGGTCCAGAATGGCTTGGCCCGGCGTCCCCGGAGGAGCCCTGCTCGTCGCCGGGGACGACCGTGCAGGGTTCCTGGAGACCACCACCCAGGGGTGGGTGGCGGGTGGGTCCGGCCTCAGCCACGCCGCGCAAGCCGCGGCGCCGACAGGGCAGAGCGTCGCCTATCTCCTCGGTGCAGACGGCTCCCTCGTCCGGACCGTGAGCGCCGGCCGTGAGCCTGTCACCGTCTCGCTGAGCAGCGCCCGCATCCTCGTCGGCAAGTCGACGACCCTCAGGGCCACATTGCACGTCGGCGCGCCGGGCAGGGTGGTGCTGAGCAAGCGTGCGCCCGGCTCCAGCTGGGTGACGATGCGCACGGTTGCCTGGAGCGCCGCTGAGTGGAACAAGAAGCTCTCCTTCAAGCTCAGCCCGAACTTGAACCAGGAGTACACGCTCTCGTTCAACTACGGCGGGATCGTTGTGCCGCTCATGCCGCTCGCCAAGGTCACGGTGGTGCCCAAGGTGCTCACGGAGCGCTCCCAGTACAAGTTAAGGGTGGGCGATGTCTTCCGCTTCAGCGGAAGCGTGTCACCGCAGCTCTCCGGAGAACGCGTCGAGCTGTACACCGACCGAGGCGGGAAGTGGCGACCAGTCGCGGGGCAACGCTCCGTCGGGCTCCAGAAGGGACGCACGTGGAGCAGCCGCTGGTTCGGCGCCACCAGACGCGAGACCTACCATCTGCGCGCCCACCTCCCGAGCACTCGCAGGCATGCGGAGGTCTGGAGTCGCATCGTGACCGTCTCCATCCGGTGATGGGCGACCACCTCGAATCGCCTGACGGCGTCCAGCTGTACCCCAACGTCAATTTGGGCAAGGGGTGTGATCTCCAGGCCCCGTGCATCCTCGGCAAACCGCCGCGCGGTGCCGCGCCGGGCGAGCGTCCGCTCGCTCTTGGCGACGAGGCTGTGGTGCGCCCGTTCACCACCATCTACGGCGGCAGCGTCATCGGTCATCGGCTGCAGACCGGCCAGGGAGCCAGCATCCGCGAGGACAATCAGCTGGGCGACGATGTCAGCATCGGCACCAACACGGTGTTGGAGTTCGGCAACCGCCTCGGCAGCCGCGTGCGGATCCACAGTGGTTGCTTCCTCGAGCTCGTCACCATCGAGGACGACGTCTTCGTCGGGCCCAACGTCGTCTTCACCGATGACCCGCACCCCATGGGATGCCCGAGGTACGAGGACTGCAAGGGCGGTCCCGTGGTCCGTCGCCTGGCACGCATCGGCGCCAACAGCACCATCCTGCCGGGCGTGGAGATCGGAGAAGACGCTCTGGTGGGCGCCGGGTCCGTCGTCGTGCACGACGTACCCGCCGGCTCCGTCGTCGCCGGCAGCCCCGCGCGTGTGATCAAGCGGGTCATCGACCTCGCGTGCCCGCCCGGGTGGTTCGATCGACCCTACGTCTGGCCGCCCTACCGGCATCCCGGGTCTCGCTGAGGCACTCCTTCCGTCTGCTCTTCACCATCCTCAGCGCGCTATGTGTTGTCCGGGCAGACGACAGCGCGCCGCGCCCCTCAAGGATGTTGTCCTCGTTGGCGATAGTAGTGCCATGAGCGCAATGTACTCGACGCCCATTGCGAGGAACCGGTTCTCGCAGCAACGCTTCCCCGTGGCCCTCAGGGGGCTCATGGAGGAGCGGCGCCTGAGTTACCGCCAGCTCGCCTACAAGACCAAGCTCTCCGCGGGATACCTCAATCACCTGACCAAGGGTACGCGCCCCGTGCCCGCCGACCCGGTCATCTCGGTGATCGCCGAATCGCTGTGTGTGGCGCCGGACTTCTTCCTCGAGTACCGTTTGCGCCAGGTCTCCCGGGTGCTGGAGCGAGCCCCCGCACTGACCGACAAGTTGTACGGCGTGCTGCTGCGGGACCTGCCTGTGCCCGAAGACATCGCCGAGGCGCTCAGGAGCTCCCGGCCGGACGAAGGTTGCGGCAATGGCGGAAACGGCGGCAACGGTGGTGGCCGAGGCTCTGGGCCGTGGGAGGACGCCGCCAACTTCTGAGCTGACCGCACTCCGTCCCCGCGCTCGACCGGTCAGCGTCCGCGACCCCTGACATCCCCGAGGGCGGGGTAGATGCGATCCACCGTCAGAGCAAGCGCTGCGAACTCCGACTCCATGGGCAAGCGTCCGTCCAGCAGGTCGTCGACGACGCGTGCAGCGCAGCGACACGCATCCAGCGCCGCAGCCGCCAGGGCCGATTCCTCCTCGAACTCCCCGTAACCGTGCTCTCTGCCGGCCACGAAGAAAGCAAGGCGGCCACGCAGATAGTGGTCCACGACCTCGAGCCTCTCAAGCATCCCGTCAAGCACCCGCCTATGCCACGGAGAGAGCTCCTCGGTCCTGCTCATCGTCAGCACGGGCCCGTCGTCGGCGGTCAGATAGGCGACGACGGCGAGGAGTTCGTCTGCCGCCTCGGAGAGGTCGGGCATCGGCCGCGCGTATCCCGACCTCCGGTCGTTGCCGGAGTCGGCGTCCGGGTCGCGGGTCGGATGTGGGATGGTCTCGCTCATGAGCTAATAGGCGGTGCGGACGCTGCCGCACGCGGTGAGGACTCTCCGAGACAGAGTACCTTATGTCGGCCGTGAGGTAACGCGCTGCACCGCGGCCCCACGGTCATCGCGGCGGTGGACACAGTGGAAGAGCACGGACGGGACGAGGTAGTCGCGCGTCTTCGGCGAATTCTGATGAGGATGCGGTCGGTAGCCCCCGACACGATGAGGTGACGTTTGCGTGACTGATCACTCCCCCGACATCGAGCGTCTGACGAGCGAAGAACTGCTCTCCATGATTCTGGCCATGGTGGCCCCAGCGGAAACCGATCCTGCGCACGAGTACGGTTTACGCTTCGACGCCCAGCGCGCGGCCACGGAGCTGTACTGCCGTGCCGTGGCCGCGGGTCGAACGCTGCGGACCGTGTCTGAGGCGCGGACGTTCTGGAGAGCGAGAGGCCCCGTCGGCCGTTAGACGGTGCTTCCGCCGCCGACGGAGTCTCGTCGCGCGCAGTCCCTTCTACTTGCGTACGATCTTGTTGCCCAAGACGCTCGATGTGGGCTCGGCCGAGTAGATGATCTCGGGGGAAATCGGAAGCTTGGCGGGCACGATGATCCTGTTGCCTTTGACCTGGTTGCGCGCCCCGTCGTAAAGGTTCACGGTGCGGTAGAACTCGTCGTAATAGCGCTGCACCCCGTTCGCGACCGTGAGGTCGATCACGTTGTTGCGGAACACCGTGTCCGTGGTGTTCTTGGTGGTCTTGAACACATTCTCGTAGCCGGTGTGCAGCGTGTTGTTCTCGATGATGGTGCCTTTGCGCGTCGGCTCGGTGCAGATGGCGTAACCCCAGGAGGGTCTTGATCCGTCGTCGCGGATCTTGCCGGCGCCCTTGATGAGGTTGCCGCGGATAATCACGTTGTTGTGTCCGTTGTCGCGCAGCAGCAACCCGTCGAAGTCCAGGTTGAACTCGTCGGTGGTCTCGAATGTGTTGCCGATGATCTTGATGTCGCCCCACCAGCCGGACCCGGATTCCTCGCTCTGCCAGCACACGATGTTGTACGTGGGCTGACCCTTGCGAACGCCGTTGGTGCACCCGAAAACGCAGTCCCGGATAGTGACGTTGCGGATGACGTTGCCCATGGACGTGTCAACCGCGAACCAGAGTGCTCCGGAGCCTCCGTTGGCGTTCCACACACCGAGGTTGCGCTCGAACCGGCACTTGTCCAGCACGAGGCGGTCCAGGCTCTCCGCGTCGACTCCGAAGATGCAGCCGCCGTAACCTCCACCGCCGCGAAACCGCACGCGCGTGAAGCGGACGTTGGCGGTGGTTCGGGTCGAGGGACCCACTGTGCGTGTGGTCAGCCAGTCGCCGATTCTCATGTCGCTCACGCTGACGTTGGAATTGAAGCGCACAGCACCGCGCAGCCAGGTCCCACGGAACCGGGCATCGGTGGCGGCGCTGGTGTGGCCGCCGGCGCCACGCAGCTTGACGCCGGCGGGCAGGTGCACGGGAGAGGCCAGGTAGTACCTGCCTTTCGGGATGAGAACCGGGAGACCCTTGCGCACGCCCGCCTGGCAGGCGCGAAGCAGCGCCGCGGAGTTGTCCGTTTTGTTGCCGTTGACCATGCCGTATGTGCGTGCGTTGACGACGCTGGCTGCCCGTGCCTCCGCCGGGAGCAGGATGAAGGCGACGAGGAGGATGAAGGGCGCAGACAGGCGCCTGGCTGTCGCGAGTCGACCGTTCACAGCACGACCTCTCTGTCGGGGGCGGATGCGGAGTCGTGGGCAGCGGAGCGGACGCTGATACTGCCGCAGCCGTCGCGGTGGATCAGCCGGGAGAGCGACGACACACCCTGACGTCGCTCCGACGCACGACGTAGGCTCAATCGACTGGTCTCTCTTGTCGTCTGGCTGGCTCTCTGTTCGCGGCTCGAGGCGTCAGTCGCTCAATCCGCCGATCCTCCGCAGACTCCACGCGGGTACGATGCCGCGCAGTCTCCCATAGTGACAACGCCGGCGCAACCCGGCAGAACAGCGGGAAACGCAGGGGAATCGTAGTACGAACCGAGCGGACCCGAAGGCCGCGACATCAGGTGGCGGATCGTCTCCTGGCGCGGCGCCGCGTGATGAACCCGGCGAGCGCGGCGCCGGCGCGATAACGTCTCGCCTGCTGCCCCAGCCGGTGCCGCAGACGCTGGAGGTCGGAGATGCGTTGGCGCCGCCACACCCTGAGCGCTTCGTCCAGCGAGCGCAGCCGTGCGACCTCTGAGCGAAGGACGGACACGCGCGTGGTGCGTACGGGCTGCGCGCCCAACGGGGTTTTGGAGTCCTGCGTACCCTCGAGGGCGTTGACACGCCTCGCACCCGACTCCAGGGCGCTGCATACGTACCAGTAGAAGGTCAGAAACCCCAGGGAGAACTCGTCGTACCGGGGGTCGTGGGCGCCTTCGTAGATGTACGCCGTGTCGCCGGTGCGGAAGCAGACGTCCAAGGCTGCCGGCTCGTCTTCTACTAAGGTCATGCGGACCTCGCCACAGCGACGGATCAGGTCGGCCACCCGGTCGGCCAGCGTCGCATTCGTCTCCCAGTAGGTGACACGCCCGGTCCGGCGGAAGCGTTGCGTCTTCCAGGCGATGAGCTGGTCGAGCAGCTCGCGGCTCCGCTCACCGGGCTTGACGACTTCCACGTGCACGTCTGGGTGTGCACGCTCCAGACGGTTCTGATACCAGCGCACATTCTTGCGTGTGCGTTTGCCGAGAGACGCGTAGTACTCGTCGACCGAGTCGGGGAGGTCGATGACCATGTGATCGAACCGCTCCAGCAGCCTCCACGGAAGCCCGAGATCCTGGGGAGGGAACATCACGCTGAAGTGGATGAGGTAGACGTCGGGCATCACCTGGAACAGGGCTCGGCAAATGCGTCGCGCATCCTCCGGCGCGCAGGCGAACGACTTGTTCAGTACCTCCAGTATGTGACCGTCGCGGTGGAAGAGGATGACGTGCCGAGGTTCGTCCAGCACGCAGGCGCCGGTCGGCCGCTTGCGGTCGTACGCCAGGAACCAGTCGAGGGTGGAGAACAGGCTGCTGTACAGTATGGGGAGCTCGTCCGCCAGTCCCTCGGGTACGCACTCCGGATAGACCGTGGCGCCGAGATCATCCAGTCGCAGCGAGATCGGCCGGCCCGCTGTGCCTGCGGGAGAGGCCGGACTGACCTGCGTCGCCGGCCGCCTTTCCGCCATGTCGGGGGCGGGACTCCGCGCTGCTCGGTCTGTGTCGTCGTCGTTCATGATATGCAGGGACGATCAGGCGGAACGGTCTCGCGCCGCCCTGAGCCGCCCAAGGAGGCGTCGAGCGTGGCTCGCGGCGATGCGCCGTGCCTCCACCAGGCCCGGCAGCGGGTCGCTTGCGGAGAGAAAGCAATCGACTCTCACGCCGCGCAAGGAGCCCAGCCATTGCACGGGTCCGAGGTCGCCACGAAGCATCTCCTTCACGCTGGACGGACCGTCCATGAGCATGTCCGTCCAGCGCACGCCGTCGATCTGCCGGGGGGTGGGATAGGGCTTCCCGACGGCGTCGCAGTAGGCGATGTACGCGAGGTTGACACCTGCGGCCCGCGCGAGGGGGCTCCAGAGCCCCTGGCGCGGGTTGATCTCCATGAGCTTGAGCCGACCGTCGCGCGCATCCCGCTTGAACTCCACGTCGGAGCAGCCGTAATAGGGCACGGCCGCCAGCAGCTTGAGGGTGACGTCGGCCAGCTCATCCGACCACCGGCTCTCGCCGGCGCGCGTGTTGCCGAACCCACGAGGGTGCTGCCGTAGCTTGTGTCCTGTGAAAACGGCCAGCGGGCGGGAGTGCGCATCGTGGTAGGCGCCGGACAGCGTCACGTCTTCGTCCGGACCTGGAATGACCTCCTGCAGCAACACACTGCCGCAGAAGCTGATCCGCCGGTAAGCTTCCGCCAGATTGTCACGCGAGGGGACGTGGATGACCTTCACGCCTTTGCGGATGTAGAGCAGGTGCAACGCGCTGGGCTTGAGCACTGCGGGGAAAGCGACGGACTGCGCTGCCTCCTCCAGGTGCGCCTCGGACCGGATGACCGCGGTCGCCGGGACCTCTACGCCGGCGTTTCGCGCCAGTTCGAACTGCTGGACCTTGTCGATGACCTTCTCCATGTGATCCCAGTCCAGCATGGGGATGAAGTAGTGCTCCCGGAGCACACGGATGTGGCGGGAGACGACGGCCACATAATCATCTTCTGCTGCGAACAGCACAGCTTTGCGCCCGATCTTCCGAGCGATCGCGACGAGGTCGTCGACCACACGCTCCTCGTTGAAGTGGGGGATGCCGCAGTGCGCCGGCACCGCGTAGCGCGAGCGCAGTGCGGCGTCCCTCTCCACCGGCCCGACGGCCACGACCGGTACCCCCTCGTGACCCAGGTCGCGGATGACGCCGAGCGCGACACCGCCCGCGGCCCCCACCACCACGGCCGGTGTGGTCGTCGCGGTCTGGCGCAGGAATTCGCTGCCTTTCATGTTCCAGCCTTCGTGACCGAGGTCGCCCGCTGAGCGCAGGGCGCGGTGCTCCTAAGACTACGGGACGGAGTGCTCCGATAGCTACTCCGGCGTGTGTCCGACTCGGGCAACGACGCCGACGGTGCCGACGACGAGGCTCCACCTCGGAGTCCGCTCGCCGGCGTCGTCTACACCGCGGACGACGCGTAAGGCTGGCCGAACCCGGGCCGTCGTGGCACAATCGTGTCTGCACGACCCCTGGAGCGGAAAGGCCCTTC
>MTKY01053033.1_pt1 | contig 9982 bp, 9 predicted proteins | sample 1042731 | NCBI WGS metagenome assembly MTKY01 (sample SAMN06212206, study PRJNA360538) | anaerobic digester metagenome | biome: Wastewater treatment plant; material: sludge; isolation source: anaerobic digester fed with sludge from wastewater treatment plant | place: Denmark: WWTP Soeholt ...
ACGGTCCGCCAGCGGATAGGCCCGACAGGCCTCGAGCAAGGCGTCGAGCGAATGGAGCCGGTTGGCCGCCGGCATGAGTTGCTGGCGGAGCGCATCGGTGGTCGCATTCAGCGAGATGGCGAGGTTCACCTTGAGGGGGGCTACGTCCTTGATCCGCGAGGCCAGTCCTGCGGTGGAGATCGTGATGCGGCGACCTGAAAACCCCAAGCCCCAGGTGTTGTTGGTGAGGCGGGTGACGGCATCGGCCACGGCATCCAGGTTGGCGAGGGGTTCGCCCATGCCCATGAAGACCAGGTTGGTCAGTCGGTGGCCCTCCTGCAAATGGTCCTGGGCGAGGAGGACCTGATCGAGGATCTCATGCGCGCGCAGGTTGCGTTGGAGTCCCAGCGTACCGGTCAGGCAGAATCCACAATCGAGCGTGCAGCCGACCTGCGTGGACAGGCAGAGGGTGAGCCGGTCCTCGTCGGGAATGAGCACACATTCGACTTGATTGCCGTCGGCCAGCGTGAGCACAAATTTCTTGGTGCCATCCTGCGACGAAAAGATTTGGACCGCCGAAGTCCGTTCGATACTGCAGCTGCCCGTCAGGTACTCCCGGTCCTTCTGCGAGAGATTGCTCATCTCGGCGAACGTGCGGGCACGTTCCTGATAGAGCCAGCGCAGGATTTGCGACGCGCGATAGGCCGGCCATCCGAGTGATGCGACGAATGCGGCCATCCCGCTTTCGGTCACGGCCAGAAGATTGGTGCGATTATCGGTCCGTTGGAGCATACCGGAGCCTAGCACAGGCAAAAAACTTGTGACAAGCAAGGCGAACGTGGTCGCGTTTATACAGCGTTCGGCTATAATAGGGCCGGTTCACCCTCTTCTCAGGATGAGAATGTGACCGCACTTCCTTGGCGGATCAGCTTGTCGGCTCTTGCCGTGTGGTCTGTGTTGTCGAGCCTGTTCTTGACGGCCACAGCCGAGTCACCGCGCCCCCTGCCTGTTGCCCCTGCACCCTGCGTCTCCGCGGAAGATTGTTTCCGTTCCGCCGTGGCGCTCAATGAACGTTCGGGATCGCCCGTTCAACGCGATCAAACGATGATGCTGAAGATCGACCAGCTGCGGTCGGTGATGGAGCTCTATCCTTCCACGATCTGGGCCAAGCGGGCCGGGGTGGTGCTGGGCGTCTTGCGGATCGAGCGGGAGCCGGTCGAGGCGGCGAAACTTCTGCGTGTTGTCCAGCCGGACATGCCGTTGCTCGACGACTATCTCCGCCTCTGGATCGGGGAATCGCTGCTGAAGCAGAACGAACCGATCCAGGCGGCCGAATTGCTGGAAACGATTCCCAAGATCGTGCCGGATTCGAGCCTGATTGCCAAGGCTGCCTACCGAACAGGCGAAGCTTGGTATAGCGCCAATGTGTGCTTCCGGGCGGTGGACTGGCTGGAGCGGGCTGTGGCGCTTGCGGATAAGGACCCGGCGGCTCCGTTGGCCTTGTGGCACCTGGCCGAGTGCCACATTCGGGAGAATCGACTGCCGGAGGCGCGAACCGCGTTGAAGCAACTCTGGCTTCGCTATCCCCACTCGCCTGAAGCGCGGGAGGCGAAAGCCCGGTTGGATACGGCACTGGGCGGAGAATCCTGGACCCCAACGGCCGAAGATCATTCAATTCGCGCACAGGCCTTTCTGGGGCTGGCCATGCAAGCGGAGGCGGTCGAAGAGCTGCGCCGCTTTCTGGTGATGGCTCCCGGGCACCCCCGCCGGTTTGATGCCCGCTTGAAGTTGGGCGTGGCCTACGTCCGGCTCAAGCAATATGACCAGGCCCGTGAGACGTTTCGCGGGTTAGTGGCGGATCGGGTGCAGGAATCATCCGAGGCCACGGTATGGTTGGCGCGGGTCTATCTGCGGCAGAATCAGGGCGACAAGCTTATCGCCTTGGCGCGATCGGTCGCGCAAGGGTCCCTTGGGGGCGACCAGCGGGCGATGGTGCACCTCTTCGCCGGAGTGTGGTTGGAGGATCAGGGGCAATTCGATGAGGCGATCGGCATGTTCCGGCAGGTCGCGAAGCTGGGGGATTCGGCGAGTCAGCGTGCGGAAGGTCTCTGGCGTGCCGGGTGGGCGCAATATCGGACAGCCCGGTATCGGGACGCAGCCGAGACGTTTCGATCCGTTGTGGAGTTGCATGTCAACGGCTTTGAGCCTCAGGCAATGTATTGGGCGGCGAGGGCCGACGAGCGCGAAAAAAATACCACCGTTGCCGATCAATACACACGCCTCTGTCAGCGGCACGCCTACAGTTACTACTGCCAGTTGGCTGCACGGCGAGTTTCGTTGCCGCCGGTCACGCCGGTTGCGACAGACGCGGAGCGTCCGGCAGGCGATGAGGCTTCACGATTGCCGGAGAATCGGCGTCCTGAGATCGAACGGCACGTGGTCTATCAACGTGGAATCGAGCTCAAGATATTGGGGTTCGCCCAGGATGCGGCTCGCGAACTTGGCTCTCTCACAGAGCAGTATAGTCGTGACCCGGAGGTGCTGCTGGCCTTCTCGACGTTGCTCAGTGAAGTGGGGGCGTACCATCCAGCCTTACGCGTGGCAAAAGTTCACTTTAAGGAGAAGCTGGAACGCAGCGGTTTGCCGACCGCGCCAGCCTTGTGGACCGTGGCCTACCCGACCGGCCTGCTCCCGACGATCACCGCGCAGGGTGTCACTGCGGTTGACCCCTACCTGGCTGCCGCGATCATTCGCGAGGAGAGCCAGTACGATGAGAAGGCTGTCTCGATGGTGGGAGCCGTGGGGTTGATGCAGTTGATGCCGGTCACGGCGAATGCCGTGGCACAGCGGTACGGGTTTCCCGCGGTCGGACGGGAAGAACTGTTCGACCAGGAAACCAACATTCGACTGGGGGTGCGGTATCTGGGGCAATTGCTCGAGCAATACAGCGGGAACCTGGCCCATGCCGTCGCGGCCTACAACGCCGGCCCGATTGCCGTGAACAATTGGATCGCAGTGCATCGAGGACGGGAGCAGGACGAGTTCGTGGAACTCATTCCGTATCAGGAAACGCGGTTGTACGTGAAACGGGTCTTGCGCAGCTATGGAGAATATCGCCGTCTCCATAACGGCACGTCGTAGCGGGGCCGTTTTCTTGACAAGCCGGAGCGAACTTTCTATATTTCGCCCCCGTCACCCAACGTGTTCGACCACCACTTTGATATGAGGAAATACCATGACGTTAGATCATCTCGACGCCCTTGAAATTCGGATTCGCGATTTGGTGAAGCTGGTGCAGGATCTCAAGCGGAAAAATGCCTCATTAGAGGATGACTTGCGTCTGGCGCGGGAGCGGGTTGCGGTTCGTGATGACGAAAACCGACGCTGGGAACAGGAGCGGATCGATATCCGTTCACGGATCGAGAAAGTCCTGGGCGAGATCGATCTGTTGGAATGCCTGGATGAACCCAAGGAGGTGGCTGTTGACTAAGACCATTGACGTGGAGATCTATGGCCAGCGGTACAGCATCAACGGGGAAGCGGACGAATCGTACGTGAAGCAATTGGCCGATATGGTCGATAAGCAGATGAAACAGGTGGCGGCCGGCATGCGGTCGGCCACCCCGGCCAAGTTGGCCGTCCTTGCCGCATTCAACCTTGCCCACGAATTGATGGAATCAGAGCGAAAGTCCCGGCAGGGAGAGGCCGACGCGGATCGTCGGGTGGCCTCCCTGATGGAATCGATCGATCAGCAGATGCCGTCCATCCTGTCACGGTGAGTTTCGCCTTGCTTTCACTGTACTGCTTTGTTATCGTTTCTGTGTTGTATTGACCTGAGGGTCAACAAGAGCAGGAGAGGAAAGGAAGCTTCGAACAAGGACGGAAAATCTGACGACGGTTTTTGAGCGCTAAACATATGGAATCGCTGGTTTTTGTGCTGTTATTCACAGTGGTCGTGATGGTGTGGATGAGAGAAGGCTCCCAGGCTGGCATGTCTGTTCGACAGGTGTGTTCGCAACGTGTAGCAAGGGGCGAAGAGCAGGTGCTGGCGGATGGGCTATGGCCTGCGCTGTGCTCGCAACCTGTGACGATCCCCGACCGGGGGGCTTGGTCTGTGCGCCTTCGATGTGACAGACGTATTGATTCGGGTCGAAGTCGACCACTCCTCCACGTGAATTGACGGCGGCGATTCCACGCTTCGTTTCTACTGGCTCAAGAAGTCAGATGTTTCCCCCTCACGCGTAGACATTCCTTTCTCACGCTCCTTGCTCTCCCTTTAACACTGGCTGTGACTATTCGCAGGGTGACAGTGTTTACTGTCCCGCTGCCGTAAGGGAGGTGGTTCCCATTTCTCTCAGCGTTGTTGCGTACATTTTTGTCGGATTAGTGGGAGCGGTCCTGGGTGCCGGGTTGTATGAGGTCTTTCGCCGTCGGTCGGCGTTGGCTCGTCGTGCCGAGGCCGAGGATCAGTCGGCGCAGATCGTTCAATCGGCTCAGCGTGAAGCAGAGAATCTCGTCAAAGAGGCCAAGCTGGAGGCCAAGGATCTGGTCTTTCAGGCCAGGATCGAACTCGAAAAGGAACAAAAGGCCAAGCTGGCCGAAGTTTCCAATTCGGAACGGCGTGTGTCCCAACGGGAAGAGGGACTCGATCGCAAGCTCGGCTTGCTTGAGAAGCGGGATCAGGAAGCGCTCAAGCGTGAGCAGGACTTATTGAAGCGTGAGGAGACACTGGTACAGAAGGACGCGGCCTGCGCGCAGGCGCTGAAACAGCATCGCGAGGCCCTTGAGCGGGTGGCCGGCTTGACGGCTGAGGAAGCGAAGCGGCAACTGATTCAGGATCTGGATAGTCAGGCGCGGTTGGAAGCGGCCGGCCTGGCCAAGCGCCTGCTCGAAGAGGCCAAGGAAAATGCCGACCGGGAGGCGCGGGAAATCATCGCCAGCTCGATTCAACGAGTGACCCGGGATTATGTGAATGAAGCCACTATCTCCGTGGTGCCGATTGCCAACGATGCCATGAAGGGCCGGATTATCGGTCGAGAGGGGCGGAATATCCGGGCGATCGAGGCGGCGACGGGGATCGACCTCATTATCGATGAAACGCCGGAGGCGGTTATTATTTCAGGGTTCGATCCGCTTCGTCGTGAGATTGCCAAGGTCTCGCTTGAGCGGCTCATGCACGACGGCCGAATCCATCCGACGCGCATTGAAGAGATCGTCGAAAAGGTGAAGGTCGATATCGAGAAGCTGATGATCGAAGAGGCTGAAAAGGTGATCTTCGAGGTTGGCTTGTCTGATTTTCATCCCGAGTTGGTCAAGGTGTTGGGACGGCTCAAGTACCGAACCAGCTATGGGCAGAATAATCTGTACCATGCGCGGGAAGCGGCCTACATCTGCGGCATCATGGCCTCCGAGTTGAAACTCGACGTGAAACTCGCCAAGCGCGGCGCCTTGTTGCACGATATCGGAAAGGCCGTCAGTCACGAAGAAGAAGGGCCGCATGCCATGCTGGGTGCGGAGATCGCCAAGAAGTACGGCGAAAACGCCAAAGTGGTGAATGCCATTGCGGCGCATCACGAACAGGTTGAGCCCATTTGTCCGGAGACCGTACTGGTGGCGGCGGCGGAAGCGCTGTCGGCGGCGCGGCCGGGGGCACGCCGTGAAGCCCTGGAGTCGTATGTCAAGCGGTTGGAGAAGTTGGAGTCGCTGGCGACCGTTCACAAGGGTGTGCAGAAGGCCTATGCGATTCAAGCGGGTCGTGAAATTCGTGTCATTGTGAAGCAGGAAGATTTGACGGACCCGGAATGTTTCCAGTTGTCCCGGGATCTGGCAAAGAAGATTGAGCAGGAGCTGACCTATCCGGGGCAAATCAAGGTGACGGTGATCCGGGAGAGCCGGTTCGTCGATTTTGCGAAATGAGCGAACGGTTATGAAGGTTCTGATGATCGGCGATATCATGGGCGAGCCAGGGCGTCGGTCCGTGGCTCGCCTCCTGCCGAAACTGATTGCCAACCATTCCATCGATGTTGTGGTCGGCAACGGCGAGAACGTGGCCGGCGGATTCGGTATTACTCCGGACCTGGTGGACGATCTTTTCGATCTCGGGGTGTCGGTCATCACCACGGGGAATCATGCGTGGGACAAGAAGGAAATCCTCGATGTGTTTCCTCGTGAACCGCGTCTCTTGCGTCCTGCGAATTATCCCACCGGAGTGCCGGGCCGAGGCAGTTATGTGTTTACCACGCCCGGCGGCGAATCGTTGGGTGTCCTGCATTTGATGGGGCGGGCGTTCATGCCGACGATCGACTGTCCGTTTCAGGTCGCGAAGCGGGAAATCGAACGTCTCAAGACGCAGGTCTCCGCGATCGTGGTCGATATGCATGCCGAGGCGACGTCTGAAAAGATGGCGATGGGGCATTACTTGGATGGGCTGGTGACGGTTGTGGCGGGGACGCACACCCATGTGCAGACGGCCGATGAGCAAATCCTTCCGAAAGGCACGGCGTACATCACGGATATCGGCATGACCGGCCCGCTTCATTCGGTGATCGGAATTAAAAAAGAACTGGCGATCGAAAAGTTTCTCACCGGAATGCCGCGGCGCTTTGAAGTGGCCTCGGGTCCCGTCGTCTTCTGCGCGGTATTGATGGAACTGGATGCCACGCTCGGCAAGGCTTTGTCGATCGAACGAATCCGAGTGGTGGATTGATCTGTTCGCCTAGCCATTGTCTCAGGCTCGGTAAGCTATGACCGGCCAAACCCTTCCGCTCCCTCTGCTTCTTTCCGTATCCGACGTGACGCGACTGATCCGTGATTCCCTGGAAGCGCAATTCCGGGATATCTGGATCGAGGGCGAAATTACCAACCTTCGCGCACCGTCTTCCGGACACCTGTATTTCACATTGAAAGATGAGCAGAGCCAGCTTCGCGGGGTGCTCTTTCGATCCGGGGCCTCGCGGCTTCGGTTCACCCTGCAGGAGGGCCTGGTGATCGTCGCGCGCGGGCGCATCTCGGTGTATGAGCCGCGTGGCGAGTATCAACTGATCGTCGACTCGCTGGAACCGAAGGGCGTCGGGGCGTTTCAACTGGCGTTCGAGCAACTCAAGGAGCGGTTGGCGCGAGAAGGATTGTTCGACGAGGCGCGAAAGCGTCCCCTGCCTCCCTTCCCACGCACGGTGGGCGTGGTGACCTCTCGCACCGGGGCAGCGGTCCGCGATATTGTGGCGGTCCTCCGTCGCCGCTGTCCGGTCGCGAATATTCTCATCGCTTCCGTGCCGGTCCAGGGCGAGGGAGCCGCCGAGCAGATTGCGGAGGCGATCACGACGTTAAGCGGAATGCCCCAGGTTGAGGTGATGATCGTCGGGCGTGGAGGCGGCGCCTCAGAGGATTTGTGGGCGTTCAACGAAGAAGTGGTCGTTCGCGCCATTGTGCAGTCGAGGGTCCCGGTCGTGTCTGCGGTGGGGCATGAAATCGATGTGACCCTTGCCGACTTTGCCGCGGACTATCGGGCTCCGACACCCTCGGCTGCGGCCGAGGCGGTGGTGCCGGTGTTGGACGAGATCGTGGAGCGACTAGGCGAGATGTCTGATCGTCTGTATCGAGTCGTGCGCACTTTGTTGGAGATGCAGCGCCATCGGTTCGAGCGATCGGTTGGAGTGATGCGCGACATGCGCTTTCGAGTGCAGGCGCATGCCCAGCATCTCGATGAATTGCGAGACGGATTGACGCGCACGCTGACCGAACGATTAACTCTGCTCCACCGGGGGATGGTGGTGCGGCAACATGCCTTGCTGGCTCAAGGACCGCACAACCGGATTCAGACCGCGCTGGTGGTGATCCCGCAACTGTATAAACGGTTGGAGCAAGAAGCCAGACGGGGACTTTTGTCCAGGCGGCAAGCGGTTGCGTCGTACATGATGGCTTTGGACGCTCTCAGTCCATTGGCGATCTTAAGCCGCGGGTATAGCGTCATCCAGGCAATTCCGTCCGGGCGGATCGTCCGGCTGGCGTCAGACGTGGCGGTGGGGGATGTGGTGCAGGCGCGGCTGGCCGAGGGGCGTCTGTTGTGTCTCGTCAGTGAGGTGCTGCCGCCTTCGATGCCTTGACCTCACCGGTGGGGCAGGCAATAATGTTCTGTTTGATGAATGAGCAAGGGAGTGGTTGTGGCTGCCGTGAAGTTTGAATATGCAATGGCACGATTGGAAACGATTGTTGCCGAACTTGAAAAGGGCGATCTTCCTCTCGATGACTCGCTGAAGATTTTCGAGGAGGGGATTCGGTTGTCCAAGACCTGCCTGAAGATGCTGGAGGATGCCGAGCGGAAGGTTGAAATCCTGGTGCAAGAGAAGGACGGCAAGAAGCGGATTCAAGCGTTTTCTCCCGATGAGGATGAGCCGGAGCGCCCTCAGTAACGGTCTGATCGATGCACGGGCTTTCACGTTGCCCGTGTCTGTCGCAATTAAACTTCCATCACAGCCTATGAGCCAGAAATTACGCCCAGAGCGGGAACGGCTGGATCGCGTGCTGGTCAGCCGAGGGTTGGTTGCCAGTCGGGAAGACGCGGCTCGACTCATCCTGGCCGGCCTCGTCCGTGTGGATGGGGTGGTGGTTGATAAGGCGGCGAAACCGACCTTGTCGGATGCGAAGGTGGAGCTGACCGGGCCGGGGTCTCCCTATGTCGGTCGCGGGGGCGAGAAGTTAGCCGGCGCGCTGGATCAATTTCAGGTCGATCCCAAAGGAATGATGTGCTTCGACGTCGGGTGTTCGACCGGGGGATTTACCGATTGTCTGCTGCAGCGCGGCGCCGCGCGTGTCTATGCCGTCGATGTGGGGTATGGTCAGTTTGAGTGGCGCCTACGGCAGGATCCGCGCGTGGTGCTCATGGAGCGGACCAACATCCGGTATCTTGAGCCGAGTGCGATCCGGGATCCGATCGATCTGATTGTCATCGATGTGTCGTTTATCTCGCTGACCCTCGTGCTGCCCTGTGTTGTGCCCTACCTCGCTGCGTCGGGGTTCGTGATCACGTTGATCAAACCGCAGTTTGAAGTGGGGAAAGGTCTTGTCGGACGGGGTGGGATTGTTCGTGATGATGGCTTGCGGGAAGGGGCGGCCGACAAAGTGGTGGCGTGCGCGCAGCAGTTGGGGCTGGAGTTGGCGGATCGAATGGAATCGCCCATCGAGGGCCGAAAGGGCAATCGGGAAATCCTGGCCTGGTTCCGGCGCAGGGCGTGAGGGGTACGAGTCTGGATATCAGTGGGTCTGCGGCGGGTTTCGTCCGGGACGTTCACGCGCAAGGGCAACACGAAAACACTTTGCGGAAGCCTGCAGAAGGTGTAGGCTGACCCTCAATTGTTCGGTCAGGGGATCGGCACATCCGCAGACGAAGGAGAGGCGAGGAGACGTATGAAAGTCTTGGTCACGGGGGGCGCAGGGTTTATCGGGTCACATGTCGTGGATCGTTTGCTCCAGGAGGGGCATGATGTTGTGGTGGTCGATAATCTTGTCACGGGAAAGCGGAAAAACGTCCCCAAGGCGGCCCAATTCTACAAACTGGATATAGAAAATCCCAAGCTCGAACGGATTTTTCGCAACGAACGGCCGTCGATCGTGTTCCACCTCGCCGCTCAGATGAACGTGCGGCGTTCGGTCGAAGATCCGATGTTCGATGCGCAGGTCAATGTGCTGGGGACGCTCAATGTGCTGGAGCAAGCGTCGAAACATGGCGCGCGCAAGGTCATCTTCTCCTCATCCGGCGGGGCGATTTATGGCGAGCAGCTGGCATTTCCTGCCCCGGAAACTCACATTACCCAGCCACTGTCGCCCTACGGCATCAGCAAGTTATGCGGGGAGCATTACCTATCCTACTACCACCGGTTGAGCGGTATTCAGGTGGTCAGTCTGCGATATGCCAATGTGTACGGCCCGCGGCAGGATCCGGAAGGGGAGGCGGGAGTCGTCGCCATCTTCATTCAAAAGATGCTGCGTGGCGAACAGGCGGTGGTCA
>MTKY01049332.1_pt1 | contig 9968 bp, 11 predicted proteins | sample 1042731 | NCBI WGS metagenome assembly MTKY01 (sample SAMN06212206, study PRJNA360538) | anaerobic digester metagenome | biome: Wastewater treatment plant; material: sludge; isolation source: anaerobic digester fed with sludge from wastewater treatment plant | place: Denmark: WWTP Soeholt ...
ATTTGGGCGGGGTCGGGATGATCGCCTGGAACAGCGAGGCGCGAAACGGCAGCAAGCCGTCGCCCGTGCCAGTGGTACCTTCCGGAAACAGCGTCACCGGACGTCCGCGCGCGAGGGCGTCGCGTAGGCTGTTCGCCTGGCTGTGGATGTCGCGCTTCGCTTCGCGCTGGACATAGATGGTGCTGTTTTGATCGGCAAGCCAGCCGACGAACGGCGTCGTTTTCACTTCCGCCTTCGACACAAAGGCCGAACGCGCAGCACCGCCGAGGGCGAGGATATCGAGCCAGCTGACGTGGTTCGCCACGAACAGCACGTCGCGACGCAGCCGGGTGCCGGTGGTGCGAATGCGCAGTCCGGCGATCCAACCCGCGGCGTTGAGGAATGCCATGACCATCGGCGAAGGCCGTCCGGCGGCGCGGTAAAGCAGGTGCGGAACGATCAGGAACAGCAGCGCCAGCACCATCAGCGTCAGTCGGGCGACCGTCCGCCAGGTGATCGCGGCGCGATCAGTCGCGCTTGCGATCGAGCGCGACACCATAAAGCTCCATGCGATGGTCGACGAGGCGGAAGCCCAGCCGTTCGGCGATGACCTTTTGCAACGCTTCGAGTTCGGGATCGACGAATTCGATCACTTTGCCCGTTTCGACGTCGATCAGATGATCATGATGCGCCTCGGGCGCGGCTTCGTAGCGCGAGCGGCCATCGCCAAAATCATGGCGATCAAGAATTCCCGCCTCTTCGAACAGGCGCACAGTGCGATAGACGGTGGCGATCGAAATGCCGCTGTCGATCTTTGACGCGCGCTCATACAATGTCTCGACGTCAGGATGATCCTCGGAATCCGAAATCACCCGCGCGATGATGCGGCGCTGCTCGGTGATGCGCAGCCCCTTTTCGTGGCACAGGGCTTCAAGATCGATTGTACCGGACATGCTGGCCTTTCCTGCAAGATGCAGCCGTGTCTTTCGTAGCGTAACTGTATAGGGTCACGCCGGCGATAGGACAAGGGCGGCACCCTGCGGCACCGTCCTGTCCGACCCGGGTTCAGGCCTTGACCTTGCGCTTGCGCCCGCCGCCACGGCCCTTGGTGCCAAGGCCGATTTCTTTCGCCAGCGCGCGGCGCCGTTCGGCATAGTTGGGCGCGACCATCGGATAGTCGGCAGGCAGGCCCCATTTGGTGCGATAATCGTCAGGGGTCATACCATAATGCGTCATCAGGTGGCGGCGCAGCATCTTCAGTTTCTTGCCATCCTCAAGGCAAGTGATGAAGTCGGGCTTGACCGAACTGCGAATTGACACCGCAGGCACCAGCTTTTCCTCGATAACCGGCGCGGAGCCGAGCCCCGTCAAAGCGGCGTGAACATTGTTGATGAGCAAAGAAAGATCGGAAATCGCGACGCTGTTATTGCTGACGTGCGCGGCAACAATGTCCGCGGTCAGTGTAACGAGCATCTCATTGGTATCGGCTTGGTCGGACATGAGACTATTCCTTATTGTTTTGACCCAGAAGCTGGACGGCGAACATTGGAATTCTTGTTACACCACTTACAATGTTGCCACTTTGCGCGCGGTCGCGCAACAACCGATCAGTTATCCCTGGCCAAAAACGGCGTTCGTCGCATGGTAATCGCGTCGCGCATCTTGCCGTCATTGCCGCGATAATAGGCAGCGCGCCGACCAACTTCCGAAAATCCGGCGCGCGAATATAGATGAACCGCGTCATTGTCAGCGCGCATTTCAAGAAAATACTCATTGGCGCCTTGAGCGGCGGCCCAAGTCTGCCAGTCCTGCATCAACAGCCTGCCGATCGCGCGGCCGCGCCAGGCCGGATCGACGGCGAGCAGCAAGAGTTCGCTTTCGGGTCCGGCGATACGTGCCGCCGAAAAGCCGCACGGTTGTTCGCCGTCCCACGCGATGCAGACGCGCGCCGAGGGCAAGGCAAACAGGGTGAGCAGCTGCGCGCCGCTCCACGCCTCACCATAGGCCGGTTCAAAGGCCGCATCCATGACGCGCATGACCGCCGCCAGATCAGCAACGCGCGCGGTGGCGAGGCGAATGTCGCCCGTCATGCAGCAGCCATTGGCTTGGCGTCGGGCGCGCGGCCATAGATTGGGCTGGGCTGGTCGAGCAGCGCTCCGGGCGGCAGGCGAAGAAAGGCCCGCGCGTCGGGCAGCTTCGCCAGTGCAAGACCGATACCGCGGCGCGCGACGAATTGTTCGGCGCGGTTGCCGACGACGAGTTCGTCGGTCAGTGCGACGGCTTCATCGGGCTGTAGCGAGCGGAGATCCGCGCGCGGCGAAAGGTTGGCGGCAAAAGGCTGAACAAACCATTGGCCATGCCCGCCCTCCATCACGACGAGCGCGCCGCCCGCAGCGGCAATCGCGTCGGCGGCACCGGCCGCGACCAGTGCGAGCGTTGAAAACCCATGCACCGGCACCTGCCAGCCCAATGCCAGGGCGCGTGCCGCGGCAACGCCGATGCGCACCCCGGCAAAACTGCCCGGGCCGCAGCCGACGACGATCGCCTTGGCTTTGCCGCCGTCGATGAGTTCCGCGATCAAGGGGACCAGTCGTTCGGCATGGCCTCGGCCGATTACCTCGTGACGATAGTCGACGACGTTCGCGCCCTCCAGAAGCGCCACCGAGCAGGCCTCGCTTGCCGAATCGATCACGAGCTGGCGCATGAAGTTTAGAGGTTCCGGTTCAGGCGATACGGTTGAAACGCTCGAAGTCCGGGCGCGGACTGCGCGCGAATATCGTCGCCGGATCGCCATAGCCGAGGGTCGAGATGAAATTGCTCTTCACGCTTGGCTGGTCAGCAAAAAAGGCCGCATCGACGGCATCATTGTTGAACCCCGACATCGGCCCGGTATCGAGGCCTAGCGCGCGCGCCGCAAGGATGAAATATGCGCCCTGCAAGCTGGAGTTGCGAAACGCCGTTGTCTTCGCCAACTCGTCATTGCCGACAAACCAGCTACGTGCATCGGCATGCGGGAAGAGTTCGGGCAAATTCTCGTAGAATTCCATATCCATGCCGATAATCGCAGTGACCGGCGCTTTCAGGATTTTCTCCGCATTGGCGGGCATCGCAAGCGCGGCGAGCTTTTGCTTGGCGGCGTCCGAGGTGCACCAGATGATCCGCGCCGGCAGGCAGTTTGCGCTCGTCGGGCCAAATTTCACCAGATCCCAGATCGCGTGCAGCAGAGTCTCAGAAACGGGCTTGACATGATAGCCGTTGTAGGTGCGCGCGGTACGAAACAGCTGGTCGAGAGCGCTGTCGGATAGCGGCTCGCTCATGGGCATACTCCTCGGTGAAAATCGGTCAGACGGCGTGAACCGCCGTTACCTCGGGAACATAATGTTTCAAGAGCGATTCGATGCCGTTCTTGAGCGTCGCCGATGAGGAAGGGCAACCCGCGCAGGCGCCCTGCATCTTGAGATACACATTACCCTTGTCGAAACCGCGATAGACAATGTCGCCGCCGTCGTTGGCGACCGCAGGGCGGACGCGCGTTTCGATCAGCTCCTTGATCTGCTCGATGATGTCGGCATCAGCCGGGTCGTCGGCAAAGCCAGCCTCATCCTCTGCCGGCACCGCAAAGCCCGCGCTGGCGGCGTTGAACAGCGGCACCCCGGCGAGAAAATGGTCCATCAGGATGCCGAGCACGTCGGGCTTGAGATCGCTCCAGCCGACGCCAGGCGCAGCGGTAACGGACACGAAATCGCGGCCAAAGAACACGCCCGTCACATCGCCGAGCGAAAAGAGCGCGCTGGCCAGCGGCGAAGCCTCGGCCTCTTCGGGGCTGGCAAAGTCGCGGGTCCCTGCCTCCATCACCGCCTTGCCGGGCAGGAATTTGAGCGTCGCAGGATTCGGCGTCGATTCGGTTTCGATCAGCATGGGGTGCATGTGGGACGCCATCGCCCTTTGTGCAAGCCGATTGGGGCGCTAGACGCCGAGGATGCGCCGCTTCACTCACTTTGCTGCTCTCGACTGGTCGGGCGCGCGCGGACCGCGGCAGCGCGGAATCGCGCTCGCGGTGGCGAGAGGCACCGGCGCGCCCCAACTGGTGCGTCCCGGCCATGTCTGGTCGCGCGCCGAAATCCTGACATGGTTACAGGATGTTGCGGCAGCGGGCGCCGACATGCTGATCGGTTTCGATTTTTCCGCCGCCTTTGCCTTTGCCGATTGCGGTGCCTATTTTCCCGGATGGGCCGATAGCCCCTCCGATCTGCCCGCGCTGTGGGCGCAGGTCGAACGGCTCACCGCAGAGGACCCGAATTTCGAGATCGGCGGATTTCTGGCGCATCCCGAGACGCGGCGGCATTTTCGACATGCACAGGGCGATGTCGGCGACTTGTTCGCGCCCGGCACCGGGCGGCTGCGGGTCGTCGAACAGCATCAGCGCACGACCAAGCAGGCCGCGAGCGTGAGCAATTTTAACCTGATCGGCGCGGCGCAGGTCGGCAAAGCGAGCCTGGCGGGGATGCGGTTGCTTCATCGGCTCCACCCTCACCTGCCGCTGTGGCCGCTCGATCCCGTACCGACGACAGGTCCGCTGCTTGTCGAAATCTATACCGGCGTCGCAGCGCGCGCCACCGGTATGGCGGCCGGGCGCAGCAAGATTCGCGACGGCGCCGCGCTCGACACTGCGCTGGCGGTGTTGGGCTCACCGCCGCTCGGGATGACCGGTCCAACCAGTGACCACGCTAGCGACGCGCTGATGGCCGCCGCGTGGCTCCGCGCGGTCGCGAACAATCCTGCGTCATGGTCGCCACCGCCACTGACCGACACCCTCGCGTGCACCGAAGGCTGGACCTTTGGCATAATATGAAGCAAGGGGCTTCCCGCGCCGGCTTAGCTCAGTTGGTAGAGCAACCGCCTTGTAAGCGGTAGGTCGTCAGTTCGAGTCTGACAGCCGGCACCACGCGGTCCCAGCCAGAATGCGGGTTCCGCTACCTGTAGTGAAAGCCCAAGGCTAACCGCTTTGTTCCCGCGACTTGCGAGACGTTGCCGTCACGCCGTGCTCGGCCCGGACTCTCAACCTACGGCCTTCGTGGCTCTCCAATGCAGATCGCGCTATTGAAGTTTGCCCCTCCCCCCGTGGGAGGCCAGCCGATGAACGGCGGTTAGAGCCGGCACCAACGAGACGGCGGCGCTTCTACCGCTTGAGGCGTGGCCGTTCCGACGAGAGTTGTACAACGCATCGGCACGGCAATGCGAGGGTGTTGCGCATGTTAAGAATGGTGTATCCTTCCGCCGTCGGTGTGCATTGACGCGGATGGAACGGCGAATTCGCGCGGTGGAGACAGCGACTATTGTGACAGACTTGAACCGATCTCTACCACCGCATTTGGGCGGCGCGAACGCGGAAGAGTCTGGCTAGGAAGCGCTTCGGCATGCCGAATGATGATCGTCCTGCGCCGCGCGGTGCCGTCGGCGCGGAAATCGTGGCCGAGGAACTCAGCCTGTTGTTCGATGGCGTGCAAGGCCATGCCATCTGCCTGCTCGATGCGGCGGGCAAGGTCTCCACCTGGAACCAGGGTGCGCACCGGCTGATCGGCTGGTCGGAAAAAGACGCGGTCGGAAGCGACACCGCGATTTTCTACCCTTCGGACGCCGTCGATGCCGGTAAACCCGCCGAACATCTCGCGGAGGCCGCTCGGCGTGGCAGGTTGGAAGCCGAAGAATGGCTGGTCCGCCGGGACGGGTCGGACTTTCTGGCTCAAATCTCGATTACCGCCCTTCACCGTGACGACGGCGCTCTGCGCGGATTCGCTACGGTGGTGTCGGACATCACCAGCCGCCGCGCGACCGAGGATGCGCTGCGGGCGCAGGAAAGCCATTTGCGCTCGATCCTGTCTACGGTCCCCGACGCGATGGTCGTCATCGACGACCAGGGCAAGATCTTGTCGTTCAGCGCCGCGGCCGAGCGCTTGTTCGGCTACAGTGAAGCGGAGTTGCTCGGCGCCAACGTTAGTGCCCTCATGCCCTCGCCCGACCGCGATCGCCACGATGGTTATATCGAGCGCTATCTCGCGACGGGCGAGAAGCGGATCATTGGCATCGGACGCGTCGTCTTCGCACAGCGCAAGGATGGCTCGACCTTTCCGATGGAACTTTCGATCGGCGAGGCGACTGGCGAGGTGCATCCGCTATTCACCGGCTTCATTCGCGACCTCACCGAACGCCAGAATACCGAGGCACGGCTCGAAGCGTTGCAGTCCGAGCTCATCCACGTCTCGCGGGTCAGCGCGATGGGAACAATGGCGTCGACGCTTGCGCACGAGCTGAACCAGCCGCTCACCGCTGTCGCCAATTATGTCGAGGCGATCCGCGACATGTTCGCGAAGCCCGAGCCCTACGATCATCCGATGATCCGCGAGGCGCTTGACGATACCGCCAAGGAGTCGCTGCGCGCCGGGCATATCGTGCGCCGACTGCGCGATTTCGTCGCGCGCGGAGAGGTCGAAAAGACGATCGAGAAATTGCCGGCTCTCATCAACGAGGCAGCGGTGCTGGGATTGATGGGGGCACGCGAAAAAGGGGTCGAACCACGCTTCGACCTCGATCCTTATGCGTCGCCGGTTCTCGTCGACAAGGTGCAGATCCAGCAGGTGCTGATCAATCTCATCCGCAACGCGGTCGAGGCCATGTCGGCAAGCCGGGAGCGCCGCTTGACCGTGTCGAGCCAGCCCGACCAGCCCGGTTATGTCCGCGTGATCGTCGCCGATACTGGTCCCGGTGTGGCTCCGGAGGTCGCCGAACAACTCTTCACCGCCTTCGTCAGCACCAAAACCGAAGGCATGGGGTTAGGGCTGTCGATCTGCCGGACGATCGTCGAAGCGCATGGTGGACGCATCTGGATGGAGGCGGGCCCCGATGGCGGCTCTGAATTCCACTTCACCCTGGTGAGCGCGAATGCGGGGGACCGGGATGCCGGATAGAAAACTGGTCCACATCGTCGATGACGAGGACGCCATCCGGCGCTCGGCGAGCTTCATGCTCAAGACGTCGGGATATGCGGTCGAAACCTGGGCGACCGGCGTCGCCTTCCTGAAGGAAGTCCGGCACATCGAAGCGGGCTGCGTCCTGCTCGACGTGCGCATGCCCGACATGGACGGGCTCGAAGTACAGCAGGCCTTGCTCGAGCGCGGCGTCACCATGCCGGTAATCGTCCTGACGGGCCATGCCGACGTCTCGATTGCGGTGCGAGCGATGAAGGCGGGTGCAGTCGATTTCCTTGAGAAACCGTTCGAGAAAGCGGTGCTCATAGCGGCAATTGAAACGGCGTTCGACCGCCTGGAGAAAGCCGACGGGGCAGCGGCGCGCACCGCCGAGGCCAATGTCGTGCTCGGTGTGCTGACGCCGCGCGAGCGCGAGGTGCTCGACGGGCTCGCGCAAGGCCTGCCGAACAAGACGATCGCCTTTGATCTCGGCATCTCGCCGCGAACGGTCGAGGTGCACCGCGCCAATCTGATGGCAAAGCTCGAAGTGCGCAGCCTCTCGGATGCCCTCCGACTTGCTTTCGCTGCCGGGCTGGGAGCCTGAATATAGGGACCAATACGTAGCGCGGCGCAGCGTTTCTCGATCTAAGAGCGGCTATGGCTCGAAAACCTGCCCGCATATGAAAAGCCCGTCACGCCCGAAACCGTCGATCGGCGACCTGACCGATCGCGAACGCGAGGTGGTTGCGGGTCTCATCCGGGGGCTGACCAACAAGCAGATCGGTCAGGAACTCGGTATCAGTCACCGCACCGTGGAAATCCATCGTGCGCGCGCGATGCGAAAACTGGGCGCGCCGACGCTCGCCGCGCTACTCGCGTTCGTACTTCCGCAGCGCGACAAGCTCGAAACCCATCGACCCGCCTGACAGTCTTCTGATTGTGGGATTGTCCGGTCTGTCCGTAAGGGTCAGCTTGCTTGAGCTACCGTAAATCCGAGGAACAGCAGCGAGGCACCCGTCATGACCGCCGTTGCCGCCCAGCCCGCCCAATGCTGGGCCCGCGAAATGGTCAACCGACCCATGGCGCGCCTGTTGCGTGCAATCAGCATCATCACGATCATCAGCGGTGCGGCCAGTACGCCATTGACAACGGCGGCCCAATAGAGCGCCCGCGCGGGGTCTATTCCAACCGCATTGAGCGAGGCTCCTGCCAATGTGGTCGCGGCGATTGTGCCGTAGAACAGTCTTGCCGACAGCGGCTTTGCATCGAGACTTCCCGCAAGCCCCGCCATCTCGGTCACGGCATAGGCAGCCGAGCCGGCCAGCACGGGTACAGCGAGGAGGCCCGTGCCGATGATACCGATCGCGAACATCGCGAAGGCGAATGATCCCGCGATCGGCCGCAAGGCCTCAGCCGCCTGCGCTGAAGTTGCGATATCGCGAACGCCGCTGGCATGCAGGGTGGCCGCTGTGGCAAAGACGATCGCGAGGGAAATGATCGTGCTAAAGCCCATGCCGATCAGCGTATCGAACCGGATGCGCCGGAGTTCGGGGCCGGCAGTCAAAGGTGTCAGGCAGAGCGGCTTAGCGTGGTGGCGATGTTGCTCTTCGATTTCCTGACCCGCCTGCCAGAAGAAAAGATAAGGGCTGATCGTCGTGCCGAGGATGGCGACGAAGGCTGTGGCATAGGCGGCGCTAAAGCGGATATCGGGAACAAGCATCGACCTGAGCGCCGTTCCCCAAGGAACATGCGCGACGAACAGCACGGCGACGTAGGTAAAAAGGCTGAGCGTCGACCATTTGAGGATCGCCGCATAGCGCGGATAGCTCAGCCCAACTTCAAGGACGATACATAGGATGCCGAACAGCAAGGTATAGAATCCACTGCTTCCGCCCGCGAGCAGCGCTAGCGCAGCACCCATGGCACTGAGGTCGGCGCCAAGATTGATGATGTTGGCGGCAAGGAGCAGCGAGACCACCATCCATAAAAGCGGGCGCGGATAATGGCGGCGCAGATTTCGGGCGATCCCGGCGCCAGTCACACGACCGATTTCAGCGGCTATTTGCTGGATCGCCACCATAAGCGGGAAGCTGAGAACAAATGTCCAGGAAAGCCCGTATCCGAAGGCGGCGCCGATCTGGCTATGCGTGCCGATCCCACTCGGATCGTCGTCGGCCGCCCCGGTGACGAGCCCGGGCCCAAGCGCACGTAGGAATGAGCGCATGCGACCATTTTCGCTGGCGGAGGCGCGATAGGCAAAATCGTCCTTGATGATCAGCAACCTTTCTCGTTGGTGGTCTGAAACGGTTAGTCGCGGCGTCTTGCTGCCCACATGCGGAAAACTACTTATCCGCGTCGCTGCCAATTGCGTGCCAAGCGGCATCGGCATAGCGTGGGGACGACCGAAGTTGCTGGCTGCACGAGGCCAGGCAAGTGCAGCGTTTCGGGACCGTGCGGTTGCAACAGCGGCCGATCCTCAACTGCGCAGCATGCGATCGGCGGCGGTGCGGAGCCTGCCATCTCGCCGGCGCCAGCATCGTTTACCGGAGCAAAAACGGGACCATTGCCAATCCAGCAACGACGCTCGCCAAGAGCGGGAGCGAGGCGACCCAGCCGCGACGCGACCGCAAGAGCATGGGCGGGATCGCGGCTTTCAGCAGGGTGTTCGCCAAAACAGGCGCGGCTACCACCAACCCGGCCGTCCGCTCGTCGAATACGCCAGCAGGCAGGCCGCCGATCGTGATGATCGCCGCATCGACATCGGCGATCCCCGAGATGGCCAAAATGATCGCCAGGCTGGACTCGCCGATCCTTGTCATCAGCCAGCGTGCGAGCAGCGCCATGACCATAACCAATCCGGTCAGGACGAGCGCCGGCCCGAAATTTAGCGGATTGCGCACCGTCACGGCGCTCGCCGGGACCGCAGGTGCGCGCCGTGCGGTCAGCAGCCCCCAGACCGCGGCGGCAATGCTGACCAGCGCTGCAGGGGCTATCACGAGCGCCAGGGACGCAAGCGCGACCGGA
>MTKY01048646.1_pt1 | contig 9967 bp, 8 predicted proteins | sample 1042731 | NCBI WGS metagenome assembly MTKY01 (sample SAMN06212206, study PRJNA360538) | anaerobic digester metagenome | biome: Wastewater treatment plant; material: sludge; isolation source: anaerobic digester fed with sludge from wastewater treatment plant | place: Denmark: WWTP Soeholt ...
ACGCAGCTCGACTTCCTGCAGGACGCGGCCCCGAAGCCCCAGTTGCTTCGGTTCGAAGCGCTAGCCGCGATTGCCTCGCCGGTAACACTCAAAGACGATCTGTGGGCTCAGCGTGACGAGGCTCCTCAATCCAACAACGAGGAGTTGCCGCTGTGAACCGGACGCTCAGAGTATTGTCCGAGCCGTTGCTGGAATTCGGCAATGGCGGTCGCGAGGTCGACATCCGCCTCGGCCTGATGCGCCACGGCCCGCTGGAGCCAGAACGCGCCTCGTCCGTCAGGCTCGGACTGATCGGGTCGGGCGAAACAAACGACGGATTCGCAAAATTCGTCGAACGCTGCCGGGCCGGCATCGACCCCAAGACCTCGCGCCAGCCGAACCTGTTCCTGCCGTTCCCCGGGCTCGGCAACGACAATCCGTTCCGCTGCGCCTTTCAGGTCGACTCAATGGCGGTCAAATCAATCCCGCGCACCGATCTCGGCAAGATAATCAGCCTCGCCAACACGAACGAGGCGATCGAGGCCGCGGTCGAGCTCTACGCGACGCTCGCCCAAGACATCGCCGAAGCGCCGGCGCCGCCGAACGTCATCGTCTGCACCCTGCCGATCCAGCTCATTGAGCGCGTCGTCAACGAACGCGTCCCCAATGAGGACGATGACGATGACGATGAGCGCGATGAAATCCTGAACTTTCGCGATCTGCTCAAGGCCAAGACAATCCATCTGAAGATCCCGCTTCAGTTGGTCTGGCCGACCACCTGGGACGATTCAATCAAAATCGCCCGCAAGCTGTCGAAACTGTCCGGCCGCAAGGTGCAAGACCCGGCAACGCGCGCCTGGAATCTGTTCAACGCGCTCTACTACAAAGCCGGCTACGTGCCGTGGCGGCTGCCGCGCGAGCCTTCGGCGCTCGCCACGTCGTTCATCGGAATAAGTTTCTACAAAGACCCGTCGAACCAAAACCTCGAGACCAGCACGGCCCAGATGTTCGATGAACGCGGCCAGGGACTTATCCTGCGCGGCGGCCGGGCAAAGACCGACAAAAACGACCGCAACCCATACCTGGCGCGCACCGACGCCTACGAGCTGATGCGGCGCGCCCTGATGGCGTATCGCGGCCATCACCAACACTGGCCAGCGCGCGTCATCGTCTACAAGACGTCGCGATTCCGCGACGACGAAGTCAGCGGCTTCGATGCGGCGCTGGAGGAATCCAACGTCCCGAATTCCGATTTCATCTGGGTCTACGAAAACACGCCGTTCCGGCTCTTGCGGGACGGCGGATACCCGCCGTTACGCGGCACGCTGCTCGAAATGGAGCGCGGCGCCGTGCTCTACACGCGCGGCAGCGTCCCCTATTTTCGAACGTATCCTGGTCTCTACATCCCGCGGCCGCTCGAGCTGCGGCCCTTCACCGGCGACTCGTCGCTCGGCGATATCGCCAATGAAACACTTGCCCTAACCAAGATGAACTGGAACACGACCCAGTTCGACGGCTCACTGCCCATCACGCTGCGCGCTGCGCGCGAGGTGTCAAAGGTTCTACGCTACGTCTCATCCGGGACTGCGGAAGCCATTTCGTACCGCCAGTACATTTGAAGTGGCCACAAATTGTCATTGAATAGAGCGGCCCTTAGGGACCGCCGTCACAATGCTCGACACGATTTTTCGAAGCCTCCGGATCGAGCCGGTTTTCCAAACCCTCTCGATCGCGGCACGCTGCTCGATGACGTCGTCGTAATAGAACCTCGGGTCAACTCCGTCGTCCTTCGCCAAATCATCAACGATACGCCGCAGCAGCAACGGCAAGTGTTCCTCAGCCGGCTGCGGGAATTGGATTATCCGCAACCGATCGAGAAGCGGCACGGGCAAATCGGTGCGACTATTGGACGTGAACACGTAGGACGGAAACGACAGATCGAATTCCATCTGCAGCGCATGATCGTGGTAACGGCGCGCCGTCTCCGGCTCCAGGAACGCGAGCAAAATGTCCCAGAGCCGGCCGTCCCTGCGGTTCGTCGCCGCTTTCTCCAGCTCATCGAGCACAATGAGCGGATTGGCCTGCTTTGCCTGCGCGAGCGCACGAATCGGAAAGCACGGTTCGGTCGAATTATATCGTCTTGACGTTCCGCCGAACGCGCCATCGAGGCTCGCGCCGTCAATGCGAGCGACATACAGCCCAATTTCCTCGCCCAGCCTACGGGCGAATCGTGATTTGCCGCAACCTGGCTCGCCGACCAACAGCGTCGACCGCAGTTTCACGTACTTGCGCGCCACGACGTCCATCAAAATAGGATCGATCGCCGAGGCGGCGTACGGAAACTCGGCCAGCAGCGCCTGCCGGACCCGGGACAGATCCGGCGTCGCTACCAGTGGCTGATCGGTACAGATGAGATCGCGATACGGCGCCATCAGTTCCGCCGTGCGCTCGCGCGCTGAATCGGTGATGGAAAAACCGTACGGCGCAACGCGCGCGAAGCCCTCCTCGACCGGGCCGCGGTCGTCGGTCGGCAACCCAAGACCGACGAGATCGTCAAAGGAAAAGGACGCGGCTGTGACTCCCGCCCAGCTCATAGCGTGCGGCGCCACGTCATCGTCGACGCCTGCCAATTTCAGGGAGGATGGCGGCGCTGAGACGCGGAGCGGCGCCGCCATCGCCAATCAGGACGAATATCGCGAGAGCCACGTCACCTGCGCAATCGACGGCTCGGTCGCACGCGGCCTGAATTCCGGTCGATAAACATTCTCATCGAGCCACGCGCGCTCGTCGGCCAGCGCCGCATCGCCCACCTCGCGACGCCAGACCGAGGCCTCCGCGTGCCAGCGGTAGCCGCGCGCCTTCAGCCCCTCCTTGACGTCGAAATGCGCGCCGACCGCGCTGACGATCCAGCCTGGGCGCTCAGCGACATCGAGCATTTCGGCGAGCGCCGTGCGGCCGTTCGGCAAGACCTGACGCAGCAGCGCGATCGTCGCGTCGACGTCTGCGGCCGCGCGGTGTCCCTCATGAAACTGGCCGCACTGGGCGAGCAACCAGCCCAGTCCGCGGCCTTCGAAACCGTGCGCCGCCCAGCCGATATCCTGGCACGAACAGCACCAGGCAAGCCCCGCGCGCGTTGGAAAGCGCCGCTCCACGAGCGGGCGGTCAAAGCGGGCATTGTGCGCGACGATGAAATCGGCGCGCACAAGCATCTCGGCGACCTCGGCATCGTTGATGCTGCAGAACGCCAGTTCGCCGTCGGTCAATCCCGTCAGCCGGACGATCTCTGGGCTCAACGGCTCGCCCGGATCCTCGAGCCACGAGCGCGACGGGCCGACCGCAACGACCTCGCCGTCATAGGTCGCCCAGAACATGCGCGCGGCGAACTCGATGATCTTGTCGCGGGTCGGGTCCACGCCCGTCGTCTCGACATCGACCACGACTCCGATGCGGAAACCCACGTCGCAGGTCTCACGGCCCTCGAGATCGCGGTGATCGACGCGGTGCAAGACGCGGTAGGCGCCGGTCGCCTCGATCCTCGCTGCGGCTTCTTCAATTTCGATAAGGCAGTCCATCGCCTTCTCCTTTGCGGGTGGAAGGCTCAGGAAATTACGCGGCCCGAACACCAAAAGAACCAACCGAGAACAACGATTTTCCCCCCAAAAGCAGTCGCGGTGACTTCTGCAGCCCCTCGTTGATCGATCTCAAGCTATTGAATCGACTCTTCTTCAGTGATCGCCGGCGACCGCTCCCTAAAGCCGCGAGTCGCACTGACTTACGAGAGTCGCGCAGACTTCTGTGTTTTACAGCCATGTACAAGCTCACCCGACTCATGCTGAAGCAGCTTCATGCCGGTCTCCTCGCCGAGCACATCGCCGCCTACAAATGCGGCAGAACAGAAGACCAGGGCGGCCTCTGGCTAATGTCGGAGTTCTCCTTCAATGACCCAGTAAATCCAACACAAATCGTCGATATATTGGACGCGCCATCCGAGGCCCGTCGATGGTTTCCCATCGAACGCGGTTACGAATTGCGCGATGCAGGTCTCATCGTTCCCGTCTACGACTTCTCCCCGAACGTCCATTGTCTCACGCCCAAGGGACGTGATCGCGCAATCGAATTGTTCGGTCATCCATCGACCCGTCTCTTCATCCAACCCGACGACGATGCCGTTTGACTTCGAGCGACCGCCATTCCCTTTTCCTCCTGATCCCCGAGCGACCCCATGACGCAGATCCTATCCCGCGGCGAATGGCTCAACGTGAGCACCGAAGGCTTCGCTGAACAGCAGCGCGGCCGACCGATCGAGCATCTGGTCAAGGAACTCGTCCAGAATGCACTCGACGCCATCGGAAACGACGGCGACATCTGGCTCTCGGTCGAGCCGATCGACGATCGCCATGTCCGGATCACCTGCCAGGATTCCGGCCCCGGCGCCGAGGACCTGCGCAATCTCAATGTTGTCTTCCTCACCACTAAGAAAGACAGCGTCCTGCAGCGCGGCCGCATGGGTCGCGGCTTCAAGGAACTCCTGTCGATCGCGGAACACGCGACCGTTCATTCCCGCTACCAATCCCTCTCCTTCACGCGCGATCCCGCCACCAACGAACAGCTCGTCGAGTTCGACGGCGATGCAGTCGGCCAGATCGGCTTTCGCGCCATGCTCGTCATCGCTCACGACGACGCACAGAACGACCTCGGCCCATATTTTTCCTCGTTCCTCCTGCCCGCCGGCGTCTCGTTCTATTACAACGGCAAGCGCATCGCTTCGCGCGCGCCGGCACATTCAATCTCGGCACGCCTCACGACCGAGCGCTTCGCCAACAGCCGCTGGGAAAAGCCGACGCTGGCGACCACCGTCGAGCTGTTCGCCTGCGAGCCCGATGACACGCCGACCATCTTCGAAATGGGCATTCCGGTCTGCCCGATCGACTGGCCAGTGCGGTTCCATGTGAACGTCCTCCAGAGGATTCCCATGAACCCGAACCGCGATGCGGTCGCCTCCGGCTATGCCGAGCGGCTACGCCGCGCATGCCTGCCGACGCTCCTGCCCCTGCTCACCCCCGACGAAACGCGCGAGTCCTGGGTCGGCGACGCCGCCGCCAAGACCAAAGACCCCGAGCTGCAACGCAAGGTCGTCGAACAGGCGTTCGGCACGAACATCGCGCGCTCGACGCCGTCCTTCGGCCGCTTCGATCACGACCAGGACGCGCGCGAAGAGGCCGGCGCAACCATCCTCGATACCAAGCAGCTGACCGGCGGCTTCAAGCGCCTCGTCGCCGACATCGTTCCGTCATCGAAAACGCTCGCCGCCGAAACCCGCGCCTTCCGCGAAACCGAAGTCGTGTCGCTGCCGGCCTATTCCCTGGCGCAGCTCGCCGCCATCGATCCAAAAGCGCCCGCCAACGACATCGAAAAGGCCGTGGTCAGGATCGGCCGCGACATCGTCCTCGAGACGCTCACGTTCTGCGAAATGATCGGTCAGAAGGTTCTGAATGGTCTCTTCCCGAAGGATCCCCCGAAACTGAAGGTCGCCGCCTCCATCCTGCGCGAAGCGGAGGCGACCTATTCGGCCGACCACCGCATGACCTTCAATCTCTCCATCGCCAAGCTGTGGAAGCGCCCGGCCGACTCGTACTTCCTGCTCGTGCTGATCCACGAGCTCGCCCACAGCCAGGCGATGCACCACGGCGACAGCTTCACGCGGGCGCTCGAGCGCATCGCCGCCGAAACCGCGCTCTCGCTCTATCACGCGGGCGTCTCGCACGGGAAAAAGGCTGTAACGTAACCCGATGATCGGTTCGGTCGACGCTCAGAATCCCGGAAACCCGCGCTGCTTGCCAGCTGTAGTCATCTTGATGACCGCATTCTGATAGGCTTCGCCCATCGCCGCCACCACGGCCGAATCGCTCGAATTGGCGTAATTGGCCAGCGCGATCCCAAGCGCCGCCCTCAGGTCGTTCGACGTGTACATATCGCCCCACGTCGTATCGCCGTTCATCGCGCCAATGATGTCGCTCAGCACCGTCTGCGCGAAGCCGATGGCATCGGTGCTCTGCAACCCGCCGCGGTCATAGATGTCGCCATGCACCTGCAGGCCCAATGCCGTCGTATGCCAGCCGGCGATCGTCCAGTTCGGCGGATACGGACCCCAGCTTCCCGCAGACGGAATCCTCGTCACCCCGTTCTGAAGGTCGGTCATGAGCTGCTGGCAAGCGGTCTTTGCCGCCGCCGTGCATCCGCCGTAAACGCCCGACTGGCCGGCCGCCCCGTAGAACTGCCACGACACCGAGACTTTCGGCCTCGACCGGCAGACGGAAACCAGATTCGCGAGATCGCCGTCCGACAGCGGAAGGTTCGTCTGGTGATTGACCGGTCCGAGCGCGTTGTCCGCATCGACACGAATGTAGGTCGCGTCGCGGCCGAGATCGGCACGAACCAGCCGTTCGCGCGCCCCTGCGTCCACTTCACTGGCGCTGATATAGAAACTGTCGCCGGTCTTCATCACCGTGTCCGGCCCGACCGCCATCAATCCGCGAAACGGATTATTGAAGTCTCCATCCGAATTGCCCGACAACAACGAGGCCGGAAGAGCATCGGACAAGACCCTGTTGGTCAGCGACCTGAAGTCGAAGGTCAGGCCATAGCGCGATGCGACGGCCGCGCGCAGCGTGCCGATCTCCTGCGTCGTCGCGTGAAACCGCGCGTTTTCCTGCCCGTACCAGTAGGCTTTCACCGCGACAGCGACGACGATCGCGGCAATCGCCAGCGCCAGGCCAATCTCGGTCAACGTCAGCGCAGACCTCCAGCTGGCCCGCCCACGCGCAATCCCACGTGTCATGGTCGATCCTTCAAAGATCGCGCGCCTCGGACAAACGCGAGGCGCCAATTGTTCAGTTACCCGCGGACTTTCAGCCGAATCGGGCCGTCTGACAATATCTGACGGACCAATCCTCCGGCCACATTGCGCCGCAGCCCCAAGACACGGAAGAATCCGATGAACTATCGCACCTACCATGTCGTCGGTTACACCGACGGCGCGCCCGACCAGCGCTTCTCGATCCGCGCTATGCACGACACCCACGCAATCGACACCGCGCGCGCCGAAGCTCTCGCGCGCGGCTGCAAGCGCGTCCGCGTCAAAACCGAAACCGCCGAGAAGATCTTCGACGGCTTCGCCGCCAACAGCCTGCACACGCCGGCCGAAGATCACGTCTCGATCCGCCTCGCCATCACGGCAAGCTTCATCATGACGCTCCAGGCTGGCTCGAAGCCGATCACCCGCGCGGCGATCGCGGAAAATCTTGATGCTCTCATCCACGAAGCCGGCGGCATCGAGCCCTTCCTCTGCGACATCGAAATCGACAATGTCCAGATCGACGAAGTCGATCAGATCGCGCAGGCTTAACCACAACGATCCGCCACGGAATTTCGTCCCGCCCTTCCCGGCGCCCGCTTTCGCGCCTCCTCGCCACGGAGAAATCATCCATGGGTCAGTACCACAACATCGTCTCGATCGACCGCCGCGAGTTCCTGCAGCCCCACCTGCTCGGCTGCGGCCTGAAGGCCTGGGAGCAGCTCGGCGGCGGCATTCCGGCCGCACTCACCTGGCTCCTGGCCGCCAATCCCGGCAACATGCCAGCCGACCTCAGCGGCGATTACGGCGGCGCCTGGGCTGGCACGCGCGTCGCCGCCTTCGGCGACTATGCCGAAGATTCCGACATGCCCGATCTTCCCGTCGGCCTCACCGCTTCCGGCATCTACCAAATGTGCGAAAGCAAGCCGGAGCCGCGCAGCTATCGCAACGCCGCCGAAACCGAGGCGCAGTACAAACGCAACGCCAAGCGCGAATGCCTCCAGGACACCGCAGAATGGCAGCAGCGCCGCGCCGCCGGCGAGTTGTTCGAGGACCTGACGATCCCCGTCCGTGGCATCGTCGAAGAAGGCGCCTCCGTGCGCTACTGCGGCTCCGGCTGGCTCACGGAAGTTCCGGTCCTCGCCTACGCGCAGAAAAACGCCAAGGGCGAAATCCATTACGACCTCATCGAGATGTCGAAGGACGATCGCGGCTATTACCGCCGCATGTGCGGCATCAAGGACACGGCCCGCAACCCCAGTGAAGCCGGACTGTCCCGCTGGCCGTGGGATCGTCCGCCCTCCAACCATGCCTGGCGCGGCATCTCCGACTGGAAGGCCGACCAGGGCCAGGCGCGGGTCTTCATCAATCTCGACAAGCGCGAGTTTTTCGACCCGCTCGCCTTCGGCGAACAGTCGACGACCGCCGGCATCATGCGCGCCTGCACGGGCCACAAGCCGATCATGTCGCTCGACGCCATCGTCATGCCGGACGGCGTGCGCATCGACCAACGTTTCGGCAAATCCGATTTCTCGAGCGCCGCGCTGCTCACCGCCATGCTGTTCCATCCCGAAACGCGCGGCGGCGGCGACATCTCCATGACCGAGTTCCCGGAAGTCGGCCGCTGGCGCGGCGATCGCATCGCGCTCACCTCCGCCTATTCGAGCGAGAAGCTGCCCTCGACCACCGAGGCGCGCGACAGCTTCCACAACATCGGCGCCCTGCTCTCGCAGGCCGCCGTAAAGCTCGCAGCCTGAGATTCATCCGTCGCCGGAAGGTCTCCTTCTCTCCGACGCCCCAAAAGGTTTTCATCCATGCCCAGCGCGCTCGATCGCCTCCGCCAGACGCTGATCGCCCTGACCCAGCGCGGCGCGCGCGCCGAAACCGTCAAGACAATACGCCGCAGCCTCGCCATGCTCGCCCGCACCGCGCGCCTGTCCCAGTCCGAGCGCGCGGCCGAGCTCGACGGCATCGCCGAGACCGCGGCCTTTCACAATGCCGAAACCGGCGCCTGGGCCCAGCCGACGCCTGACACGATCGCCAAGATCGCGCTCGGCATGAAGATCGACCAAGGCTTCGACGCCTGCGATCTCGGGATCTGGCTCGCCATCGCAATGCGCGCCGGCGGCATCGAAACCATCCCCGCCAGGCGTATCCTGTCGCTGACCGAAGACGAGATGAGCGCACTCACCGCATTTTCGCGCGACGATCTGCGCCACATGGCTGGCTTCGTCGCTCATTCGGCCGAGCACAATGCCCGTTTCGCCGACGGCGTAATCGAGACGCTCGAGCATTCGCTCGCCACGACCCGCGATCCGACGCAGCCCGATCACGCGATCGATCCCGCAGAGCTCGTCGAACGCTGTTCGGCCGCCATGGACGACGTTCCCGAAGGCTGGATGGTCCGCTTCGCCCGTTGCGGCAGCGAAAACCTGAAGGCGCTCGCCTCGTGCGGCGCCGCCGGCTGGGAAGTCCCCGAGGTCCGCTTCTCCAACGATCTCGAAATCGGACCCGGCTGGTTCCGACGCGGCAATCGCCGCTGTGTCGACGTCGCCGACGCCCGCATCGTCCGCGCCGCCGCCGAGAGCCCGGTCGGACGCAAGATTTTCTACGCGCGCCCATGGGTGAAGCCCGCGCGCCTCACCGAGGCCGACGATCCGACGCGCGCGGCGAGCCCGCTCCAAGGCAACGGATTCTGGCCCGTCGAACTGCGCGCTTTCGTCAAGCAGGGGCGCGTGGTCGGCGTCTCGCACTACTACCCCCAGGCAGCTCTGCCCCTGACGCCGCGCAACGCCCGCCAGATGCTCGACGCACGCACCAAGGCGCAAAGGATCGCCGACCTTTGCGCCGCACTGAAACTCTACCCGCGCCTCATGGAGGTCGAGTTCGCGCGCCGCATCCCGGCCGAGAAGGCGCCGCCCGGCTTTCACGACAATCTCGCCCAGTTCGGCCGCGAAGACGTCGCCTTCACCTGCGATTTCCTCGAAACCGACCGGACACCGGACGGTACGCCCTGCGAACCGCATCTAGTCTTCCTCGAGGCTGGTCCAGCCGTCACACCGATGGGCGGCGGCCATCCTTGCGCCTTCGCCGGCTGCGGCGGCCCGCCGAAATTCGGAGCCATGCTCGCAACCG
>MTKY01071800.1_pt1 | contig 9967 bp, 9 predicted proteins | sample 1042731 | NCBI WGS metagenome assembly MTKY01 (sample SAMN06212206, study PRJNA360538) | anaerobic digester metagenome | biome: Wastewater treatment plant; material: sludge; isolation source: anaerobic digester fed with sludge from wastewater treatment plant | place: Denmark: WWTP Soeholt ...
CGGGGGCCGCTCCATGGGAAATCACCCTAGACTCTTCGTTTATGGCCACTCCGCAGCGCGTCCACGTGACGCACACGTTCAAGTCCGATCCGGCAACCGTCTTCGAGAAGCTCGCAGAGCACGAGAACCTTGGGCCCGTCTTCGGCGCCAAGATCACTCGCGTCAACGACGGCACGACGTCCCGCAACGGCGTCGGCTCGACCCGCAGCCTGAAGATCGGCCCGCTGCCGGCGTTCCAGGAGACAGTGGTGACTGCTGAGCCAAGCACGCTCATCGAGTACAAGATCAGCAAGGGCAGCCCGCTGCGCGGCCACTGGGGCAAGCAGGTCCTGACGCCGACCGCTGATGGCGGAACTCTGCTCGATTACACGATCGGTTTCAACATCGCGCCGGGCCTGTCGGGCCTCGTCGGCAAGGTGCTGGCCACCAACATTGCCAAGGGTCTCCCCAAGCTCGCCGACTAGTGCCCCGAGACTTGGATGAAGCCGCCATCTCCGGGTAGGGCTTGTTCATCCAAATCTCGGTTGGTGCCGAAGGCGGGATTCGAACCCGCACACCCTTGGGCACGGCGTCCTAAGCGCCGCGTGTCTACCGTTCCACCACTTCGGCCTGCGGGTCGATCTTAGGTCAGAGATCGAGCTTGAGGTCCTTGCGGAGCTTGGCGACATGACCCGTTGCCTTCACGTTGTACGCCGCGTACGAGAGCTTGCCCTCGACGTCGACGACGAACGTTGAGCGGATGACACCGACGACGACCTTGCCGTAGAGCTTCTTCTCGCCGTAGGCGCCCCACGCTTTGAGAACCCCGCGATCGGGGTCTGAGAGCAGTGTGATGGACAGACCGTCACGCTCTCGGAACGCCGCGAGCTTCTCCGGCTTGTCCGGTGAGATGCCGAGCACGGTGTAGCCCTCGGTCTGCAGGCGATCAATCGAGTCGCTGAAATCGCACGCCTGCTTCGTGCAACCGGGCGTCATCGCGGCAGGATAGAAGTAGACGATCACTTTTTGAAGCGACGGAGCCTGTCCCCGCAGGTCCGAAAGTGTGACCGACTCACCGGTGTCGTTGGAGAGGGTGAAGTCGGGTGCGATGTCTCCAGGCTGCAGTCGGTCGGTCATACGCACTATCCTGACGTACGAGCGCAGGCCCATACCCGTGGCCCTGCAGTAGAGACGAGTGAGGCGCGACGTGGCAAAGGCCGATTCAGACGAGCTGGTCAACGAGATCGAGCAGATCCGTGAGCGGCTGGCCGACACCGTCGATGCGCTGATCGACCGCACCAACCCCAAGACCATCGCCCGCAGAACTCTCGCCGACGTGAAGGGTCGCTTCGTCGAGCCTGATGGGTCGCCGAAGATCGGCGCAATCGCCACCGTCGCGGGAGGCATCGCAGCAGCCACAGTCGCGCTCGTAGCGCTCCGCAGACTTCTGCGCTAGACCGGCGATGAGCCCGCATCGCGACATACCGCTTCGCAGGCTGCGGTTGCGTCGCCCTGACGGCACACTCGGCGACCGGCTCCACACGCTTCGGCGGCGGTGGCGGCTGCTTCTGCGCCTCAGCTTCGCAACTGCGGGCGCGTTCTACTTCGCGACCCACGTGCTCGATCACCGGCAGGCGTTCTTTGCGCCGATTGCGGCAATCATTGTCCTTGTTGCCGGGGTGGGCCTGCGCGGCCGCATTCTCTTCGAGCTCGTGCTCGGTGTCGCGTTCGGCGTGCTGATGGGCGAGCTGATCATCCTGGTCATCGGCCGTGGTGCCTGGCAGCTCGCGCTCGTCGTGGTATTGACGATGATCGTTGGAATCCTGATCGGCCTCAAGGGGCTCGCGTTGACGCAGGCTGCGACGTCGTCCGTGCTCCTGGCCACGGTCATTCCAGTGGCGGGCAACGCCAACCCTGCAGCCACTCGATTCGTCGACGCTCTGGTGGGTGGCGTGTTCGGGCTGGCGATGATCTTGCTCATCCCGCGCAATCCGGTGCGTGACATCGACCGGGAGGTGCAGCAGTTCCTCACACAGCTCGCCAGCATCCTCAGCCGTACGGCCCAGGCCCTCAGGACGGCCGATGCCTCGTTGGCCGACATGGCGCTCGATGAGGCTCGAGCGATGCAGCCGCAAGTTGAGTCAATGACGTCGACGGCCGCCAATGTCATGGAGATCGCACGGATGGCTCCCATGCGATGGAAGCAGCGGGATCACGTTGAGACGTACGTTGCCACGGTGCATGACCTCGACAATGCCGTGCGCGACGCGCGAGTGCTGGCCCGCAAGACCTCGGCCCTGCTGCGGCACGGCGAACACGTACCGCCCGACATGGATCTGGCGATCGACGCCCTCGCCAAGGCGGTCGAGATTTTCGCCGACGATCTGTCGCAACACGATGCCTTCGACCAGGCTCGCCAAGAGCTTGTCGAGGCAGCCCGAATGGCGTCGGCAGCACTGCCTGAGGCGATGACGATGAACAGCGCGTCGGTCGCAGCCCAAGTGCGTTCCCTGGCCGCCGATCTCCTGTATGCCAGCGGATTCACTCGCGACGAGATCGACGAGCGCCTGGAGTTTTGATTGAGCTGAGGCCGCCCGCGGCCGAACGGTCAATCAGGTTGAGCGTGCCGCGCCGAAGGCGCTAGGAAGGTCGAAACCGAGTGCGTTGACACTCGGCGCGGCCGATCCGTCGCGATACCGCTCGGTGGTTGGACAACTCCGCGAGACCCGCGCTAAGTTGTCACCACTGCTCCGAACGAGCATGAAATTGACGAAGGAGGTGGGTCCATGAAGAACAACAACATCGCAACGATCGGCGTCGACAGCCGTCTCGTCGCCATGCCTTTTGCCGGTCCTACCTCCGAAGCAGTGCGCCTGTTGTAGCCATCACCTCTTGGCACTTGGCCGCTTCGGATCTCAGATCTGAAGCGGTCATTCTTGTTTTGGGCACTGTCTTGTATGTCCGACCGCCATTCAAACCCATCCATCCACACGAAAGGAGGCGCGCTATGACCACGAATCTCGAAACACGACTCATAACCGCTAAGAACCTGACCGATCACTCCTCACCGATGAACGAAACCGTTGGAGAGGGGGTGAAGTCAGTGGCAATCTTCGAAGCCCGACAGGCCCGCGGCAAGCGCGCTTGGGATGAGTTGTCCGAGATCGACCGAGCAGTGCTCCTGGAGTCGGTGCGACAGCGTCGGATACAACAGAAGCGCAAAAGGTCAATCGAGTCGAGCATCTACAGCATGCGGAGCGGCCGATAGCACCAGCAGAGGCGCCGTACGGAGAAGTCCGTGCGGCGCTTTTGTTGCTCAGCGGGCGGCGATGGCCTCAGCGCATGCGAGGATGCGGCGAGCATCACGTACGTGCAGTTCCTCGACCATCTTGCCGTTGAACGTCACGACGCCCTGTCCGGCGGACTGGCCCTCCTCAAACGCCTTGATCATGGCCTTGGCGTGTTCGATCTCGTCCTCAGAGGGACCGAACGCGGCGTTGGCCGGCTCGACCTGGCTCGGGTGGATCAGGGTCTTGCCGTCGAAACCCATCTCGCGGCCCTGCCGAGCTTCGGCCTCGAAACCTTCAGCGTTCTTCACATCGTTGTAGACGCCGTCGAGAATCACCTTGCCAGCAGCGCGGGCGGCCAGCAGCGAGATCGACAGGGCAGTGAGCACGAGCGGGTTGCGACCCGGAACGTGCAATCCATACGTCTCGTTGATTACGTCGTTGGTGCCCATCACGATCACGGTCAGTCGCTCGTGGGCTGAGCAGATCTCCTCGGCGTGCAGGAGTGCGATCGGCGTCTCGATCATGGCCCAGAGCGCCGTATGTGCGGGTGCACCGTTGGACTCCAGCGCCTCGACCAACTGGCGAACTTCATTGGCAGAGTTGACCTTCGGCACCAGCACGGCGTCCGGACCTGCGACCGCGGCCGCAGCCATGTCGGCCTCGTGCCACTCGGTGCCGATGCCGTTGATGCGGATCGCGAGCTCGCGGTGTCCGTACTCTCCTGATGCAACCGCAGCAGATACCCGCTCGCGCGCGTCGGCCTTGGCGTCAGGCGAAACGGCGTCCTCAAGGTCCAGGATCAGGGCATCTGCGTCGATACCCTTGGCCTTCTCGAGTGCCCGTTCGTTGGCGCCGGGCATGTAGAGAACCGAGCGGCGTGGCCGCAGAACGGTTTCGGGAATCTGCTCGTTCATGACTGGTCCTCAGAGGTCGTAGGCGGCGGCAAGGTCTGCATCGCGCTCGGCGAGCTGCTTGGCCAGGTCGAGCATCACCAGACACTGCTTGACCGAGGCATCGTCTTCCATCTTGCCGTCGATCATCACGGCACCTGAACCATCACCCATGGCTTCGACAACCTCCTTGGCGTGGGCCACGTCGGACGGTTCGGGGGAGAAGACCCTGCGGGCGATGTCGATCTGCACCGGATGCAGGCTCCAGGCGCCAACGCAACCGAGCAGGAACGCGTTGCGGAACTGGTCCTCGCACGCCACGACGTCCTTGATGTCTCCGAACGGTCCGTAGAACGGGAGGATGTCGTTCGCAGCACACGCGTCTACCATGCGGGAGATCGTGTAGTGCCACAGGTCTTGCTGGTACGTGGTGCGTCCTTCGCTGAGGTCGTCACCAGTTGGATCGGTACGGACGAGATAGCCGGGGTGCCCGCCGCCGACCCGGGTTGTCTTCATGCGGCGACTTGCCGCGAGGTCGGCGGGTCCAAGCGAGATGCCCTGCATCCGCGGGCTGGCGGCGCAGATCTCCTCGACGTTGGTCACGCCGAGCGCCGTTTCGAGCAGCGCGTGCACGAGGATAGGTCGCTTCAGCCCGGCGCGCGCCTCAAGCTGGGCGAGGATCCGATCGACGTAGTGGATGTCCTGGGCACCTTCGACCTTGGGAACCATGATGACGTCGAGCTTGTCGCCGATCTCGGTCACCAAGGTGGTCAAGTCGTCCAGCACCCATGGTGAGTCAAGGCTGTTGATTCGTGTCCACAGCTGGGTCTGCCCGAAGTCGGTCTTCTTGGCGATGTCGACGAGGCCCTGTCGTGCGGCCTGCTTGTTTTCCGTCTTGATCGCGTCTTCGAGGTTGCCGAGAATGATGTCGACCTTGGGCGCGATCTCGGGAACTTTGTCGGCCATCTTGGGATTGCTCGGGTCGAAGAAGTGGATCATCCGGCTCGGGCGGAACGGGATGTCAGCAACCGGCATCGGTGCTCCGACGGCGAGGGGACGGAGGAACGCTCGAGGGTTGCGCACGCGCTTCACTTCTTTCCGAGGACGAGTTTGTCAGGACGAAAGGCATCTCAGTATGTCGATTCGACCCTGGTGGGCGGTAGGGCGGAGGTCACATCATTGAGGTGGTCGAATTTAAAAGTTGAGTGGAATGGACTCAACTCTGCTGGCGTTGTACCCAGTGACGCTCACCTACTCAGGAGGCACCACACATGGATCTTGCCAAGTTCACCACGCGCAGCCAGCAGGCGCTCGGCAGCGCCATCTCCGTTGCTGCGGCGGCGGGAAACCCCTCCGTGGAACCCGCTCACATCCTGTCGGCACTGTTGTCGCAGGACGGCGGCACCGCCGCGCCCCTTCTCGAGGCAGCGGGTGTCGAGTCGCATGCGGTGTTCGCAGGGCTCAAGAGTGCGTTGGACACGTTGCCCTCTGCTCGCGGAGCCAACGTTCAGAACCCAACGCTTAGCCGTGCATCTCATGAGGTGCTGCAACGTGCGCAAGACCTGGCTGGGCAACTGGGGGACGACTTCGTCTCAAGTGAACATCTCGTCGTGGGAATCGCGACAGTGGACTCGCCAGCCAAGACGGCGCTGACTGATGCTGGCGCTTCGGCCGACGCGCTCCAATCAGCGTTCACGGCCGTACGCGGAAACACTCGCGTGACCAGCGCCGACGCGGAGGACACCTACCAGTCGCTTGAGAAGTACGGTGTCGACCTCACCGCAGTAGCTCGCGAGGGAAAGCTCGATCCGGTGATCGGCCGTGACAGCGAGATCCGCCGTGTCATCCAGGTGCTCTCGCGTCGCACCAAGAACAACCCGGTTCTCATCGGTGAGCCCGGTGTCGGCAAGACCGCCGTTGTCGAAGGACTCGCCCAGCGCATCGTGGCCGGAGATGTGCCCGAGTCGTTGCGCGGGAGGCGCCTGATCTCGCTCGATCTTGCGGCGATGGTTGCCGGCGCGAAGTACAGAGGCGAGTTTGAGGAGCGCCTCAAGGCTGTCCTGACCGAGATACAGGAATCGGATGGTCAGATCATCACCTTCATCGACGAGCTCCACACGGTGGTCGGCGCTGGCGCAGGAGGCGACGGCGCCATGGATGCCGGAAACATGCTCAAGCCGATGCTCGCGCGCGGCGAGCTTCGCATGATCGGAGCGACGACGCTCGACGAGTATCGCCAACGCATCGAGAAGGACCCTGCTCTCGAGCGTCGCTTCCAGCAGGTGTTCGTCGGCGAGCCGAGTCCTGAGGACACCATCGCCATCCTGCGAGGGCTGAAGGAACGCTACGAGGCGCACCACAAGGTGTCGATCTCGGATGCGGCGCTCGTCGCAGCGGCCATGTTGTCAGACCGCTACATCCCCGGGCGACAGCTTCCCGACAAGGCCATCGATCTTATCGACGAGGCGAGCAGTCGCCTGCGGATGGAGATCGACTCGAGCCCGGTCGAGATCGATGAGCTCCGCCGAGCTGTTGATCGCCTTCGCATGGAGGAGCTGCATCTGGACAAGGAGTCCGATGTCGCAAGCAAGGAGCGGCTCGAGAAGCTAAGGGTGGAGCTTGCCGACAAGCAGGAGGCCCTCCGCGCCTTGGAGACACGGTGGGAGCGCGAAAAGAACGCCCTGAACGCCGTGGGTGAGATCAAGGAACGAATTGACGAGGTCCGCATCGCGGCTGAGCGTGCGCAGCGTGATGGCGACCTCGAGACGTCGAGCCGGCTGTTCTACAGCGAGATCCCCGCCATGGAACGTCAGCTTGAGGATGCCCAGGCCGCAGAGGCGGCCCACGATGGCGAATCGATGGTGCACGAGGAGGTCGGCGCTGACGACATCGCCGAAGTTGTCGCCGCGTGGACCGGCATTCCGACGGGTCGCCTTCTCGAGGGCGAGACCGGCAAGCTCCTGCGGATGGAGGACGAGCTCGGGAAGCGGCTGATCGGGCAGAAGACAGCAGTCGCCGCGGTGTCGGACGCCGTACGTCGCTCGCGGGCCGGTATCTCCGACCCCGATCGCCCGATGGGGTCATTCCTGTTCCTCGGCCCGACGGGCGTCGGCAAGACCGAGCTGGCGAAGACCTTGGCGGAGTTCCTGTTCGATGACGAGCGTGCGATCGTACGCATCGACATGAGCGAGTACGCCGAGAAGCACACCGTGAGCCGGCTTGTCGGTGCTCCCCCTGGCTACGTCGGGTATGACGAGGGTGGCCAGCTGACCGAGGCCGTACGTCGGCGACCGTACTCAGTCGTGCTCCTCGACGAGGTCGAGAAGGCCCACCCTGAAGTCTTCGACATTCTCCTGCAGGTACTCGACGACGGTCGGCTGACCGACGGTCAGGGCCGCACGGTCGACTTCCGCAACGTCATCTTGATCCTCACCTCCAACCTTGGCTCCACGTTCCTGGCGGACACGGAACTGGACGACGACACGAAGCGTGACGCTGTGATGGACGTCGTCAAGGCATCGTTCAAGCCGGAGTTCCTCAACCGGCTCGACGAGATCGTGATGTTCGATGCGCTCGGCACCGACGAGCTTTCACACATAGTCGACCTTCAAGTCGCATCATTGGCAAAGCGTCTCGATGCGCGGCGAATCATCCTCGAGGTGACACCTGCGGCGCGAGAGTGGCTTGCTCTCACGGGGTGGGACCCGGCGTATGGTGCGCGACCGCTGCGACGCCTGGTACAGCAGTCGATCGGTGACCAGCTTGCCCGCAAGTTGCTGGCGGGAGACGTACTCGACGGCGACACCGTCACAGTTGACCGCGAGGCTGACGCCGACGAGCTGACGATCACCGCGTAAAGAACGCGTCAAGAGCCGCTAGGAGCCCGTCAACGCCCGTGGAATCGGGCGTTGGCGGGTGTGGCATGGAGGCATGACCTTCGATTCAGCCATCTCACTGGTGATCGTGATCGGCCTCCTCGCCTACCTCGTGGCGGCCCTGATCTTCCCTCATCGGTTCTGAGGCGCAGATGTCCACTATTTCAGTTTCGGATGGCGCAGCCGGGCTGCTCACGATTGCAGCCCTCATCGCTCTGCTCGCCGCGGTCTACGTACCGTTCGGCGACTACATGGCGCGCGTCTTCACCAGCCCCAAGCACTGGGGTGTGGAGAAGCGCGTCTACCGCCTGCTCGGGGTCAATCCCGACGCAGAGCAGACAGCCCGCTCCTACACGTACAGCGTGTTGGGCTTCTCCCTCGTCAGCATCGTCGCCCTTTTCGCGATCCTGATCGGTCAGCAGGCGCTGCCGTTCGACCGCGATCTGCCCGGCATGCCGTGGGACATGGGCCTCAACACCGCCGTCTCGTTCGTGACCAACACCAACTGGCAGTCGTACGGCGGTGAGTCAACGCTGGGCTTCAGCGCCCAGATGGGCGGACTCGCGATCCAGAACTTCCTGTCCGCCGCGGTTGGCATCGCCGTCGCAGTGGCCCTGATCCGTGGCTTCGTCCGCTCACGCAGCGGCGAGCTGGGCAACTTCTGGGTCGACCTCGTACGCGGCACGCTGCGCATCCTGCTGCCGATCGCCTTCGTCGGCGCGATCCTGCTCATCTCGCAGGGTGTCATCCAGAACTTCGCCGATCACACGGTGCAGACGATCACCGGCGGCTCGCAGGTCATCCCGGGTGGTCCGGTGGCCAGCCAGGAGGTGATCAAGGAGCTCGGCACGAACGGTGGTGGCTTCTTCAACGCCAACTCGGCGCACCCGTTCGAGAACCCCAACCCGTTCTCCAACCTGATCGAGATGTTCCTGATCATGGTCATACCGATCTCGCTCACCCGGACGCTCGGGACGATGGTCGGCAACCGCAAGCAGGGTCTGTCGATCCTCGGCGCAATGACCTTCCTCATTGCCGCGTCGGTGACGATCACGACGTGGGCCGAGGCGGGAGCACGGTCGCAGGCGGGCAAGCTCGCCGGCGCTGCGATGGAGGGCAAGGAGACCCAGTTCGGCGAGTGGGCGTCGTCGCTGTTCGCCGTGCTCACGACCGGCACCTCGACGGGTGCAGTCAACTCTACGCACGACTCGTTCACGCCGACAGGTGGCGGAACAGTTCTGGTCAACATGATGCTCGGCGAGGTCTCACCGGGCGGTGTGGGAGCCGGCATCTACGGCATCCTCATCATGGCGATCCTCACGGTGTTCATCGCCGGCCTCATGGTCGGCCGCACGCCTGAGATCCTCGGCAAGAAGATCGGCGCCAGGGAGATGACCTACGTCGCGCTCTACACGCTCACCACGCCTGCGCTGGTCCTGATCGGCGTAGGCATCGCGATTGCCCTGGACGGAACTCCCGGCTACATGGGCAATCCGGGGGGCCACGGCTTCAGTGAGGTCGTCTACGCGTTCACCTCGGCTGCCAACAACAACGGCAGCGCGTTCGGCGGCATCACGGTGACGTCGACGTTCTTCCAGATCGCCTTGGCGCTCGCGATGCTGCTCGGTCGGTTCATCCCGATCGCGCTCGTCCTCGCGCTTGCCGGGTCGCTGGCCAAGCAGGGCAAGGTCCCGGCCACTGCCGGCACGCTGCCCACCCACACCCCACTGTTTGCCGGACTGCTCGTCGGCGTGATCCTCCTGATCACCGGACTGACGTTCTTCCCGGCACTCGCACTCGGACCTCTTGCGGAGGCCCTCTCATGAAGGACACATCCATGACCCTGTCCACCCTCCTGTCGCAGCTGCCCGCAGCACTGCGGAAGCTGGATCCACGCCACCTGTGGCGCAGCCCGGTGATGTTCATCGTGTGG
>MTKY01081250.1_pt1 | contig 9966 bp, 6 predicted proteins | sample 1042731 | NCBI WGS metagenome assembly MTKY01 (sample SAMN06212206, study PRJNA360538) | anaerobic digester metagenome | biome: Wastewater treatment plant; material: sludge; isolation source: anaerobic digester fed with sludge from wastewater treatment plant | place: Denmark: WWTP Soeholt ...
ATCGGCGGTGCTGACCTGTTCGGGGCCGTTTTCGGTGACCTTTACAAAGGTGGCGTCGGGCAGCTTGTCGCCGGGCTGGATCGTCATGGTCGGCATCCTTTTCGTTGAGGGGATTCTGGTGGGCGAGACATTGGGTCGGGCGGGGCGGGAGTCAAGGTTGGCGAGGGGGTGGGGGTTGGGATTTTGGCGGGATTGGTGGTTGGCGGTCCAAATTTCCTTCCCATCGCAAGTCGATGAAGAGGATTGGCTAGGTCTGCTGGCTACCCCAAAACCGTCGCCCGCTCGCCAAAGATGCTGGACCACCCCGCCCCACCACTGCATGATAGCGCGATGGACACAGACCCCATTTGGTTCACCGGCCAGCTGCTGCTTGCGCTCCCCGGCATCGGCGATCCCCGCTTCGAGCATTCGGTGATCGCGATGATCAGTCACGACGAAGAGGGCGCGATGGGGATCGGGATTTCCGATCCGATGTCCGGGATGACCGTCGGCGCGGTGCTCGATCAGCTCGAAATCGACCATGACGATCCGCTCGAACAGCCGGTTTTCGTGGGTGGGCCGGTCGAGCCGTCGCGCGGGTTCGTGCTGCACAGCATGGATTGGGGCGGGCAGGAAGCGGTGCAGGTCAGCGATCGCTGGATGGTGTCGAGTTCGCACGACATCTTGCGCGCGATCGGCGAAGGGCGCGGCCCGTCGCGCTGGCTGGTGGCGCTGGGTTATGCCGGATGGTCGCCGGGGCAGTTGGAGGGCGAGATGGTCCACCACGGCTGGCACGTCACCCCGGGCAGCGACACCCTGTTGTTCGACACGCCGCCCGCCAAGCGGTGGCAGGCGGCGTTTGCCGAAGCGGGAGTGGACGCCCGCTTGCTGACAACCGAGGGTGGTGAGGCGTAATCTTCAGATTTCCGCCGAGGCATGTTTAGGCCGCAAAAGATCCGTTCGGTCTGAGCGTGCCGAAGGGCTGTCGTTTCTTTCGGCGTCGGAAAAGAAAGCTGCTTCGACAAACTCAGCGCGAACGGCTGATAGATTAGCGCGCCAGCGCCAGCTGCGGGCGCCCAGCCGCAAGGTTGGCGCGCGCGGTGCGGGCGGCCCAGCGCGAATCGACATAACGCCCGTCGGCGAGTTCGAGGTCGTAGCGGATCGGGCTGGCGAGTGCCGCGTCATAGGCGGCGGCGGCGTCACTGGTGCGACCCAGGCGAGCATAAGCGGTGCCGAGATTGATGAGGCGCGATGGATCACGGGCGTCGAGATTGGTGTCGCCGGTCAGTTTGGCGACCGCGGCATGGTTGTCGCCGGCGCGCAGCTCGGCATAAGCGACCGGCAGCGCGGTCGAATCGGCCTGCGGCCCGGTCACCACGATGATCGATTGGGCGCCAGCCGGCGTGGCAAAGGCCAGTGCGACCAGCGGCAGCAATATTTTTTTCATCTCTCTATCTCCCCGAAAACTTTAGCCGATTTTCTGCCCCATCAGCAGAAAAGTCAATGTTTTCGGCGCTTTGTAACACTGGTGTCACAATAGCCGATTATGCTTATCGCATGGCGCATTATAAGTCAGGATTTTCAGAATCTTGGCGTTGCCGACTCGATGTCACAATTTCGCGGCCCCGAGTGTCACAATTGCGCCCGTAGAAAATAAATTTTCGCCCCGGTGCATTTCGCGCCCGCGATTCGCGCGCTCGCGGCGCTCGTCGGCAGACCGCGCGACAATTGCGATATAAAGAAAAGTTTATATTTGATCCTGGAAGCGCTTTGAGTTAGGGCGCGCAACATAATTACCCTATTCTCGGGGCCGCTCGCCTGCGGCCGATACTCGCCTACAGGAGACACACCGTGGCCACTCTCGCCGCCGATACCCGTGATTATGTCGTTGCCGACATCGCGCTTGCCGACTTCGGTCGCAAGGAAATCAACATCGCCGAAACCGAAATGCCGGGTCTGATGGCGCTGCGCGAAGAGTTTGGTGCGTCGCAGCCGCTGAAGGGCGCGAAGATCGTTGGTTCGCTGCACATGACCATCCAGACCGCGGTGCTGATTGAGACGCTGACCGCGCTCGGCGCAGAAGTTCGCTGGGCGACGTGCAACATCTTTTCGACGCAGGACCATGCCGCCGCCGCGATCGCCGCGACCGGCGTGCCGGTGTTCGCGGTGAAGGGCGAAAGCCTCGCCGATTATTGGGACTATGTCGGCCGCATCTTCGACTGGGGCATCGAAGCGGGTGAAACCTGCAACCTGATCCTCGACGATGGCGGCGACGCCACGATGTTCGCGCTGTGGGGCGCGAAGCTCGAGGCCGGGCAGACGATGCCGGCGCCCGAGAATGAAGAAGAGATCGAGATGCAGCGTGCGCTGAAGGCGTTCGTTGCCGCGAACCCGGGTTACCTGACCAAGACGGTCAAGGCGATCAAGGGCGTGTCTGAAGAGACGACGACCGGCGTTCACCGCCTGTACCACATCGCCAAGAAGGGCGAGCTGCCTTTCCCCGCGATCAACGTCAACGACAGCGTCACCAAGTCGAAGTTCGACAATCTCTATGGCTGTAAAGAGTCGCTGGTCGACGCGATCCGCCGCGGCACCGACGTGATGCTCGCCGGCAAGGTCGCCACGGTCGCCGGCTTCGGCGACGTCGGCAAGGGCAGCGCACAGAGCCTCCGCAATGGCGGGGCGCGCGTCCTCGTCACCGAAATCGACCCGATCTGCGCGCTACAGGCGGCGATGGAGGGCTTCGAGGTCGTGACGATGGACGAAGCCGTCAAGCGTTCGGACATCTTCGTCACCGCGACCGGCAACGCCGACGTGATCACCGCCGAACATATGGCGGGTATGAAGAATATGGCGATCGTCTGCAATATCGGCCACTTCGACAGCGAGATCCAGATCGCGGCGCTCGCCAATTACAAGTGGACCGAAGTGAAGCCGCAGGTCGATCTGGTCGAATTCCCCGATGGCAAACAGATCATCATCCTGTCGAAGGGCCGCTTGGTCAATCTCGGCAACGCGACCGGCCACCCGAGCTTCGTGATGTCGGCAAGCTTTACCAACCAGACGCTGGCGCAGATCGAATTGTGGACGCGCAGCGAGCAGTACGGCAACGACGTTTACGTTCTGCCCAAGCATCTCGATGAAAAGGTCGCGGCGCTGCACCTCGACAAGCTGGGCGTGAAGCTGAGCCAGCTGACCCAGAAGCAGGCCGACTATATCGGCGTGCCGGTGGCCGGGCCGTTCAAGCCCGATCACTACCGCTATTGATCGCGGCCACTGCGGTGGATTTTGCGGCCCGCTCCCGACGAGGGGGCGGGCCGTTTTCGTTCAGCGCGCGAGCCGACCCAGCGTGTCGCGCAGCGGTCCCAGCCATTCGGCATAGGGTTTCCACACGTCCATACCGTCGCGGTTGAGCGGGCGGCGCACCTGCTCGCTCGACGGGGTGCGGACGACGCGGTCGAGCTTGTGGAACTCCAGCAGCGCCGGATCCCATTCGAGCCCGAGATAGGCGAGCGCCGGACGCAACTGCCTTTCCGGATCGGCAACCATCGCCCCATAATCGATATGGTGGACGAAACCTGGCGCGACGCGGTCGAGGTGCGCCATCATCCGCACATAATCGACATAACATTGGCCGATGTTTGCCAGATCGAAAGATGAGGCGTGGACGCGTGAGAAATTGTGGGTGAAATTGGAAAAGCAGCAGTCCATCGCCGGTCGCCGGATGTCGAGAAACCTCGCTTGCGGCAGAATACGCTGCAGAAACAGGACGTTGTTCCAATTGTGTGGCAGTTTGTCGACGAAGTAGCGACGGTCCGTCTTGCGGTGCCAACTCGCCCGGCGCAGATATTCGCGCCCCAGCGCCGACGACTGCTCTTCCGTAAGGCCGGCCACCAGTTGCGGAACGGTGACGCGGCCGTGCCGGGTCGCCATCTCCATAACCCCGCGCAGGATCGACGGTGCATAGGGGAGCTCGCCGACCGGCTCGATCGCGGGATGCGCCGCCAGCATCTGTTCGAGCAGAGTCGAGCCCGAGCGTGGCAGGCTGACGATAAAGATCGGGATTGCTTCATCGGTCGCTTGCCGTTCTAGCGAACGCAGGAACGCGCCATCGACGCGTTGTTCGATCTCATCGATTTCGGCGGTCAGCTCCGCGGCGTCATATGCGATCTCCTGCGCCCGCAGGCGGTTCGCGGCGCTGTAATGGTCAAAGGCCTGGCGATAATCACCGCGATCATGCAGCGCGCGCGCCAAGGCGAAATGCAGCGGTGCACTATTGCGCACGTCGATCGCGACCTTGATGCCGCGTTCCATGGCCGCGATGTCGCGGTCAGTTAGCACCCGACTCTTGATGCTCGCGAGGCTCCACCAGCCGTCGCCGAACTCATAGTCGATTTCGACCGCGCGGCGATAAGCGGCGATGGCGGCGTCGACATCGCCTGCGGAGCGATGGCCGTGGCCAAGCGCCACCCAATAGGATGGATTATCGCCATTGCTGCTTGTCAGCTCTTCGAAGATCGCCCGCGCTTGTTCATTGCGACCGAGCTTGTCGAAGATATGCGCCCGCATGGCCTTGAGAGCGGGTTCATCCTGCTCCTGCTGTAGCGATGCGAATAGCGCATCGGCCTCGTCGAGCCGGTCCTGCTGATGCAATACCGATGCGAGCTGGCGCCGCACGTCGCGGCCGTGTTGACCCCTTGCGATCGCGCGGCGGAGGAAATGCTCGGCCTGACCGAGCGCGCCGAGGAGCATCGCAATTTCACCGATCTTTGCAAGCCCCTGCGGCTCCTCGGGATATTTGCGCAAATGCGCCATGACCTGTTGGGCGGCTTCTTCGAGTCGGCCGGCAGCGGCGAGTTCGGATGCTTTGCCGAGCAGGAGAAAGGCGGTTATGGTGCCGGGAGGAGGCGTGGAAGTCATCGCGTCGATTCTTCATTCATACCCGAGCAGCGCGCGCAGACCGGGGGCTTGATAGTCGACCAGCGACCGGTGGCGTTCGCCCAGCGTTTCCGGAAAGTCGAGCGACACTCCGGTTAGATTCTCGCGCGCCGTGCCGCTCTGGCCGCGATCCGAGCCGATGCGAACACGCTCGCGCCAGTCGTCGGGCAGGGCGATGCCACAGGCGTCGAGCAGGCCGTGGAAGAAGTTTCCGGAAGCATCGGTTTCAAGGTCGCCGAGATGAACAACGAGATGTTCGTATTTCACGACATGAATGCGTGCGCCCAGCCAGGCAGCAGCGTTCATTTCGTAAATGTCGTTGAGCGAAGGCGCCTTCCCCGGGATGCCGAAGATCATCATAGTCAGCAGTTCGTCGGCGCTCAGCGATCCCGACTTCAGATGGTCTAGGTTCCCAGCGAATTGTTCCGAAACAAAAAATCGGGCGCGTGCGATCACCCAGTCATAGGGGTCGCGATAGAGCAGAATGCGCCGCGCGGATGCGGTTTCGATTGCGGACGCGTCCGCGAAAAAGAGATGGCCCCAGCTGAGCATCGGATGTGCTGCGTCGAAGGCGGCGCGGTGCTGCTGAAGCGTCGGCCATTGGATGAAGTCGCGCGCATATTGTTGGTCGAGCGGCACAAACATGCGGATAATATTGCGCAGCAGGTGGCTGCCGCTTTTGGGCACACTATTCAGGAACACGGGCTGCGTCAGCCGCGCCTGTAGGAAGCGGCTGTTTTCCGTATCCAGAGTGTCGGCCTTTACATTGACTTCGGGCATTGTCGCGTACGGGCTTTCTGCTGCGGCGGAAACGAAAAGGGCGGCATGTCGCCATGCCGCCCAATCCCTGTGCCTGTCAATTCGATCAGAATTTGGCTCTGACGTTAAGGAAGGCGCGACGACCGACAAAGCTGTATTGCGACGCCGCAATCACCGGCCCCAGGGTCGAAATTTCGCCCCCGTTGAACACTGACACGCGGGGCGGGCGGGTGTTGAACAGATTGCTGATGCCGGCCGTGATCTCGAACCGTCCATCGGCAATCTCCTGCGTGGCAGAGATGTTGTGATAGAAGGTCGTCGGCGTGGTAAGGTCCGGGCAATAGCGGCCGTAGATTGCCGAATTGATGCAGGTGTCGCCATTGGCTTCGACGAAATCGTCGACGTCCGACGTCTTGCCGATCACGTTGATGCCATAGAAGATGCTGAAGCCGCCGGCCGACTGCCAGTTGAGGCGGAAGTCGCCGATCCATTTCGGCGACCCGGCCTCGCCATTGTCCGAGGTCGCGACCGACGTCGGCAACAGCTGGAAATCGTCCTTCGTCTGCCACGTCATGTCCGCGGTGAGGCTCACGCGGCCGAGTTTCCCGAGGTCGTGGCGGATATTTACGGCCACGTCGACGCCGCTGTTGCGCTGACGCGCAATGTTGACGAACTGGTCATAGACCTCGCTGATCGCGAAAGCATCGCCGGTCTGGCCGCGCGTGAACAGATTGCACAGCGGTTCGTTGGCGAAGTCTTCGGAATCATAGCAGCCGAACAAAATGTTAGCGGCCCCGAGCTGCGTGATCTCGCCCTTCACCTTGATGTCGAAATAATCGACCGCAATGTTGATCGACGTGTCGGGCAGGAAACCGAATTTCGGCGTCAGCACGCCCCCGACGACAAGTGCCTTCGACGTTTCCGAATTCAGTTGGCCGAGGCCGCCCTGCGAGAAGGCCGTCGCGGTGATGCTGCCGCCGGTATAGGCCGGCGGAATGCCATCGGCGGCGCAATTGTCGGCGACACGCTGTGTCTTGGTTCCGTTGGTGAGGCCCTGCTGCCAGTTTACGCATGGATCGATTGTCCGCGCACTCGGGAAGCTGGTTTCGTTCGCCAGAAACTGTTCGAACAGCGCCGGGGCGCGGAACGATGTGCCATAGCTTGCGCGGAAACGGAGCACGTCGTTGAGCGCCCAGTTGGCGCCGATCTTGTAGGTCCAGTTGCCGTTGTCGCTGTCCGAGGCGCCGTCCGATGCGCGCGTCGATTTGACGCTCGTTATCCGCGCGGCGGCCGACAGAGTCAGATTTTGGAAGAAGGGCTTGTCGGCGAGTAACGGAACGTTGATTTCGCCGAAGGCTTCCTTGGTATCGGCCTTGCCCGCGGTGATGCCCGACGCCGAGGAGCCCCACGCGTTCCCCGCAAGCGTGATCTCGCCCGGAACGTCGTTGATCTTGTCGCGGCGGGCGGTGACGCCGACAGCCAGCTGGACAGCGCCGGCCGGCAGCGTGAACAGGTCACCGGTCACCGTCGCTTCGCCCGTTAGCTGGGTGTAGACGGTCTTGCCCTCTTCCCATGAGAAGAGAAAATCCTTCTGCGCCTGCGTCAGCTCGCCGCGCAGGAAGAAGGGATCGGTCCACGGCAGATCGATACATTGCTTGCCCGACACGGGCAGGGTCGTGCCGACGCACGACGAAGTCTGGAACGAGCCGCTGTCATAGGCGTCCTGCAGGATACGCTGATCGCGATAGCGGCCGACGCTCTTGCTGTACTGGCCATAGGCTTCCCAGCGCCAGCTGCTGTCGCCGCCAAAATCGCCGCGCAGGCCGCCGACGCCGCGATAATAATCGACCTTCTGGCTGCTGTCGGCCTGATCGGTGATGCCCGTCGGGCTAAGCAGGTTCAGGCCTTCCCATCCCTGGGCCCAGATCGTGCCGGTACCGTAGAGATTGCCAGTGCCGTAGAAGTCGCCCGTCGAGCCGAAGTTCCAGAACTGCCGCCAGCCATTCTGATAGGTCTTGCGGCGGTTAAAGAGGAATTCGCCGAACATTTCGATCGAATCCGTGATCTCGTACGACCCTTCCGCATAGGCGGTGACCAGCGAGGTTTCGGGGATCAGCGACTGCTGTTCGACAAATGGATGATAGCCGTTCTGAATGGCGGTCGAAGCGGCGTTATATCCGGTAGGGAACCAGCCCGCCGGCAGGCCGAAGTCTCCGGGATAAGCCGGCGCACCATAGGTCGGGACGCCCAAGGTTTCGCCGGGATATTGATATTGCATCAGCACCGTCGGACCGCGCGTGGCGCCCGGGGGGAAAGGCGAGGTGTTGAGGCCGGTGTTCGGGCCTCCGGGCCCGTCGAGCTGCAAGTTGTCGGCAAGATTATAGGTCCACACATGACCCCAACGCAAATCCTCGCACTTAAACTGGCCGGTGCGCGGGTCAACGAGGTCGGCACGGCTGCCGTCCTCGCGGAAGATATAGGCTTCGGGGCAGGCGAGATAGCTGCGATCGCCGCGGGCAAGTTCCTTGACCTTGGTATAGTCAGCAGCGACTAGGATGTGGCCACGGCTGAAGGTCTTGCCCCAGATGCCGCTGAGGCGATATTCCTCGCCGCCGCCGGCGAATGGCACAGCCACATTCCCGTTCAATTCGATCCCGTTGGTGTCGGTCTTCGTGATAATGTTGACAACGCCAGCGACTGCGTCCGACCCATAGACTGACGAGGCGCCAGTTTTGAGAATCTGAACATTCTCTGCAATCGATTGGGGCAGCACGTTGAGGTCGAAAGACGACACGCCGCCGCGTGTTCCCGCGGGACCGGCTCGGCGACCATTAAGCAGCACGAGGGTGCGGTTGGCGCCAAGGCCGCGAAGATCGATCGTCTGCGCGCCGGGGCCGCCGTTGGTGACGAAGTTCGACGAGATCGCCGAGGTAATCTGGGTCGAGCCGGCCGCGATCGGCGAACTTTGCAGCGTCGAGGCAAGGTCGAACTTGCCCTCCTTCGAGGCGATTTCAGGATCGATCACCGAAATGGGATCGGGGCTGTTGAACGGGGTGACGCTGCGCAGACGCGACCCGGTGACGACGATTGCATCTTCGGGCGCCGTGGTTTCGGTGGCTTCATTTTCGGTCGGTGCGGCCTCTTGAGCCGCGACGGGTGCCGCCATCATGACCGCCATCGCGGAGAGGCTGGCAAAACCCAGAATCCGCCGCGCATGCAGCGAGGCCCTGCTCAAATCGTTCATAGATATTCCCCGGTTTTAAGTGCCCCGGTCGCTCCGATCGGTTCGACCGTCGAAAAATGCCAAGCGTTTTTAACCTCTTCGGGCGTTACACGATTTGACAATGAGGTCAGTTTTTCAAGGCTTTCTTAGCAAGTCAAGACCCCTGGCGCGCAATTCGCCGCATTGTCATTAATCTGTGACGCAATTGTCGCATCCATTGCCCCCTGACGACCAGCAGGATCGGGCGCTCCGACGCCTAGCGATTGAAACCCTTGAGGACAGGCGATAGGGCGGGCTGATGGCTCAACGCCCCTCCCTTCAATCCTCGCGCGGCGCGGCGTCCGCCTGATGACGCTGTCGTCGGGCGCGCTCTTCGCTCTGGGCCTGTTTTCTGCGCTCTGGCTGCTCGCCGGATTGTGGGCGGTCGGGCGCGGGATTGCGATGCAGCGGCGCGCGGCGTTTGTTGCGGGTCAGGCCGAACGGCTCGGCAGCCTGGTCGAAGCATCGCCGCAATTGCCGGTCATCGTGCGCGCCGATTGGCGGATCGAGGCGAGCGAGAAGCTGGGGCGCTGGCTAGGGCTGGAACAAGGGCCGCGCAATTTCGACGAGCTGCGCGGTCTGGGCAGCGGGCTTGATCCCGATGGTCATGATGCGCTGCGTCAGGCAATCCTCGGTGCGCAGCGCGGCGCCAAACCCTTCATCCTCAGCCTGAAGCCGGAGGGGAGCGAGCGCACGATCATCCTTCACGGCGCGCCGGCGCCGCAGGCGGTGGGCGGCCCCGGTACAATATTGCTGTGGCTGAGCGACGCGACCGACGGCCAGCACGCGCTGGCGCAGGCACGCAGCGACCGCGACGAGGCGATGGCGGCATTCGAGGCGCTGTCGGGGCTGATCGAGGCGGCGCCCTTTCCGATGTGGTTTCGCGATACCGACCTCAACCTGGCGCTTGTCAACGGCGCCTATGTTCGCGCGGTCGAGGCGAAGGGGGCGGCTGCGGTGATCGATGGCGGGATCGAGTTGTGTGAAACCGTCGCCGGGGTCAGCGCCGCCGAGGCTGCCGATGAAGC
>MTKY01052896.1_pt1 | contig 9963 bp, 6 predicted proteins | sample 1042731 | NCBI WGS metagenome assembly MTKY01 (sample SAMN06212206, study PRJNA360538) | anaerobic digester metagenome | biome: Wastewater treatment plant; material: sludge; isolation source: anaerobic digester fed with sludge from wastewater treatment plant | place: Denmark: WWTP Soeholt ...
GTGCCGCCGCGGCCATTGCCGCCGGGCAACGCCGCGGTGACCCAGATCCTGCCCGGACGCGGCATTGACGGCCGGTTCGTCACCGCGAACAGCAATATCACGGGCGACCGCGCATTTTGGCAGTTGAAGATCGGGTTGAACGTCGCCGCGATCGGTTGCCGCGGACTTGAAGAAACGACGCTCGTGTCGGCGTACAACAATATCATCAAGGCGCATGGCAAGGTCATTCGCTCGACCGAAAAGAATGTGATCACCCAGCTGGGCAAGGACACCAAGACCAACGGCACCGCGGCGCGCGATCGCCTGTCGACGCAGCTGTTCAATTATTTTGCCCAGCCGCCCGCGCAGCGCGGTTTCTGTGCTCGCGCCAACGAAATCGCCCAGCTGGTGTCCTCGACCCCCACCGCGCAGGTGATCGAACAGGCGCCCGCGCATCTGGCGCGGCTCGACCAGCCCTTCCACGATTTCTACGAAGCCTATGCCCGATATCAGTATGACGTCGCGGCATGGGACGCCAAATATGCACCGCCACCGCCGGTCATGAGCGCGCCTGCACCAGTTACGCCCTTCGGTCCGACGACGACGACGGCTTCGCCGCCAGGTGCAGCGCAGGGGCCCACCGCGCCGGTCGGGATCAACTGACGCAGGCTTGGCGCGAGCGAAAAATGGTTTGGCGGCAACAGCGCGCGGGGATCATGGCGCTCGGCGCATCCATCTGTTAGCAGGGGGCGAATGACCAACGCCCCGCCTCCCCCCTCTTCGGCCGCCCAGTCGGCGCGGACCATATTGACCCGGTTGCACGAGGTGATGGCGTCGCGCGCCAACGCGCAGGGCAAGCTCAATCAGGTTGTGGGCATCATCGGCGAATGCCTCGATAGCGAGGTCTGCTCGATCTACCTGCTGCGCGACGGCGCGCTTGAACTTTATGCGACGCGCGGCCTGAACCAGGAGGCGGTTCACGTCACCCGCCTCGGGCTCGGCGAAGGACTGGTCGGCATGATCGCCGACCAGATCGAAACGCTGAACCTTGACGAGGCCGCGGCGCATCCCGATTTTTCGTACCGCCCCGAAACGGGCGAAGAATTGTTCCACAGCTTTGCCGGGGTGCCAATCATCCGGCGCGAACGCGCGGTCGGCGTGCTGTGCGTCCAGCACAGCGACCCGCGCCGCTATGCGGACATCGAAATCGAGACGTTGCAGACCGTCGCAATGGTGCTGTCCGAACTGATCACCAACGCCGATCTGGTCGATACCGCCGCGCGCACCGATGCCGCTGCCGCCGACCAGTCGGCGCAGCGATTGGTCGGGCAAAAGCTGGTCGACGGCATGGGCGCCGGGGTCGCAGTGTTCCACCAGCCGCGCATCACCATCGAACATACCGTTGCGGAGGACACAGAGGCCGAGCGTCACCGCGTCTATGCCGCGTTCGACAAGATGCGCGAACAGATCGACCGGATGGCGAGCCAGGCCGACTTCGGCGTTGGTGGCGAACATGATGAAGTCATCGAGACCTACAAGATGTTCGCCTATGACGAAGGCTGGTCGCGGCGCATCAACGAAGCGATCGATAGCGGTCTGACCGCTGAGGCGGCGATCGAGCGCGTTCAGCAGCGCACTCGGATGCGGATGCGCCAGATCGACGATGCCTTGCTGCGCGACCGCATGCACGACCTGGAGGATCTGTCGAACCGGCTGATCCGCATCGTGTCGGGGCAGATGGGGACCGCGGCGCAGATGGGTTTGCGGCAGGATTCGATCCTGATTGCGCGCAACCTCGGTCCCGCCGAACTGCTTGAGTATGACCGCCGCCGCCTGAAGGGCGTCGTGCTCGAGGAAGGCTCGCTAACCGCACACGTCATCATCGTGGCGCGCGCGATGGGGGTACCGGTGATCGGGCGGGTCAACGATGTACGCGCCTCGATCCGCGAAGGTGATTTGCTGCTGCTCGATGCAGCAGCAGGCGCGCTGCATGTTCGCCCGACCCAGGCGGTACAGGACGCGTTCGACGCCAAGCTGGTAATTTCGCAGAAACGCCGCGCCAACCTCGCATCGTTGCGCGACCTGCCTGCCGTCACCAAGGACGGCGTGCAGATCGAACTGATGATCAACGCGGGTTTGCGCGAAGATGTTGCTGCGCTCGACCTCACCGGCGCGCGCGGCATCGGCTTGTTCCGTACCGAATTTCAATTTCTGGTGTCGGCGACGCTGCCGTCGCGTGATCGCCAGCAACGCCTTTACCGCGACGTGCTCGACGCCGCGGGCGATCGACCGGTGATTTTCCGCACCGTCGATATCGGCGGCGATAAGGCGCTGCCCTATATGAACGTCGGCGAAAGCGCGCAGGAAGAAAATCCAGCGATGGGTTGGCGCGCGCTGCGCCTCGCGCTCGAACGCGAAGGGTTGCTCAAGGTTCAGGCGCGGGCCTTGATGGAGGCTGCCGCCGGACGCACGCTCAACGTCATGTTCCCGATGGTCTCCGAACCGTGGGAATATGAGGCCGCGCGCAAGCTGTTCGTCGGGCAGCGGGCATGGCTCGCCAAGCATAATAAGAAGCTGCCGGTCGCGATTCGTTATGGCGCGATGCTGGAAGTGCCGGGGCTGCTTGAAACGCTCGACCTGATGCTACCGCACCTCGATTTCCTGTCGGTCGGGACCAACGATCTAACGCAGTTCCTGTTTGCCGCCGACCGCGCGCATCCGCGCCTCGCCGAACGCTATGACTGGTTGTCGCCGATCGTCATGCGCTATCTGGCGCGCGTCGTGCGCACGGTGTCGGGATCCAAGGTCGCGCTGGGCGTTTGCGGCGAGATGGGTGGTCGTCCGCTGGAAGCGATGGCGCTGCTCGGCGTCGGCATCGAACGCCTGTCGATCACCCCCGCGGGGGTCGGCCCGGTCAAGGCGATGATTCGCTCGCTCGACCTTGCCGCACTGCGCGCCGACATGCCTGCGATTTTGGCGCACCCGGCATCGAATCCACGCGGTCAGTATCAGGCGTGGGCCGAGGTGCATCGGGTGGATTTGGGCAATTGATCAAACAGGTTCGGAGCGGACCCTAAACAGTTGTTAACTAGTTTCGACTAGCTTCCCGAAAGGAATTGACCAGGTTTCGCGGGGGTTTCCAAATCTATGTACGTGCGCGTGGGGCAGTTCGATGCTGCGAACCCTTTCCAACTCGACGACGCCACGCCGAGCATTGCGGTCCTCCTGCCTTGCTATAACGAAGGCCTGGTCATCGGCACGGTCGTCGAGCGGTTCCGCGAGATCCTGCCTGAAGCCAGAATCTATGTTTACGACAACAACAGCAGCGACAATTCCGCCAACGTCGCCCGGGTATCCGGAGCGATTGTTCGCAGCGAAACGCGGCAAGGCAAGGGCTTCGTCGTCCGCCGGATGTTCGCCGATATCGATGCCGACATTTATATCATGTGCGACGCCGACGAGACCTATGACGCGCAGGCTGCCCCGAAATTGATTCAACGGCTCGTCGATGACGGCCTCGACATGATGGTGGGCACCCGAACCGATGTCAGCGGCACCGCTTATCGTCCCGCGCACCGCTTCGGCAACTGGATGCTGACCGCGCTGGTGCGGACTATGTTCGGCGGCGGCTTCAGCGACATGCTGAGCGGCTATCGCGTCTTTTCGCGGCGGTTCGTCAAATCCTTCCCGCCGATGTCACAGGGCTTCGAGATCGAAACCGAGTTGACCATTCACGCACTGCAACTTGGTATGCCGACCAGCGAGGAACCAACGCGATTCAAAGATCGCGTCGAGGGGTCGGAAAGCAAGCTGCAAACGATATCCGACGGCTTTCGCATCCTGAGGACCATCGGCATGCTGCTCAAACAGGAACGGCCCTTTGCGCTCTTCAGTTCGATCGCACTCGCGCTGTTCTGCCTATCGCTTCTGTTCGGCTATCCGGTAATCCTCGAATATATGCATAGCGGCACGGTTCCGCGATTGCCGATGGCCGTTCTTGCGACGGGGACGATGATCCTTGCGTTTCTCAATTTGTTCTGTGGTCTCATTCTCGACACGGTCACCCGCGGGCGCAAAGAGGCAAAGCTGCTTCGATACCTACAGCTTCCGAGTATACAGACCGCTCTCGATTCCCGCACGACGAATCAGTCGGACAGAGCGTAGTTACCTTGCCGCCGTCGGATTAAAGTTGGCATTTTCTTATACCCGCTGCGGCGACGGTGCGAGGCGCGACGATATCTTTGCAAGAAGAACAGCCACCGCAATCGTCAGCGACACGCCGGTCAGCAGGATGCGATTGGCGAGAACGAAAAGCACGATATCACCCTGCGCGATGGAGAAACCAGCAAACACGGCCGAGAAGCTCCATTCGGAAACGCCAAACGCGCCTGGCAACATCGCGAGCGATGTCGCCAGCGCAACCAGCGGCACCCCGACAAGGATGGCAGGCATCGTGGCAGCACCAATCGCGGCATGAATGACGACGTTCATCAAGGTCAGGCCTGTTAGGCGCATGAGAGAAATGCCATAGAGTTTGAGCAAGACCGGCTGGTCCAGCCGCGACAATAGCTCGCCTTTCCCGCGCAGAATCCTGGGTAGCCAGATTGACCTCGCAACGACGGGAAGCAGCATGGTTATTAACAGGCCGACGGGCAGCATCAGCGCGACCCCCAGATAATAAGTTTGGGCATCGCGACGAACTAACGCAAACGCCGCAGGAACGGCCATAAGCAGGATAATCGCAAAATCAGCGATCTGATCAATCCCGCCGGACACGGCGCCGCGCAGACCACTCTTCCCGTTCAATCGATTCGCTAGTCCGCGACAGACAACGTTTACCAGGGGAGACGGCAGAAATGTTCCCAACCCCTGCGCATACGCGCCCGTCGTGAAAGCCGCCCCAAAGCGCGGGCGCTCGCCTGCGAGGGCCGCCTCAATGAGCGACCAGCGCCATGAGGAGAGCGCGATATGGCCAACAATTAGCGCCAAAAGCGATAGTATAGGCCACCAAGTGAGGCGTTTGAAAACGGACGCGAACGCATCGCCAGATACGTCGAAATTTCGAGTCCACAACCACATCGCAAAAAACGCGACCGCAAGCGACAGGCACGTCAGGGCGACGCGATAACGGCGGATCATGAACGGCCCCGAACGGCGGACGCCATCAGTCCGCGAATTAGCTGTAAATATTGACTGAAAAGCCGATCCGGCGAACATTGCTCCGAGACATAGGCTCGCGCCTTCTGCCCGGTTGCGCCGGGTTCCCGCTCAAGCGCTGCCGCGAAACGCTCGCCCGTCGCCTCTCTGTCGTATAACTCAACCTTTTCGGTCACGATGAACGGAAGCAGTCCTTGGTCCGTCTCGAGTATCTGGTCGGAGCAAAGGACGCGGCAGCCAGACGCCAGCGCTTCACGCACGACGAGCGAAAAACTTTCGGACGGGCTAGGAAGGATCATGACGTCGCTCGCTCGGTAAAGCTGAGCAACCTTCATCCGATCCAACTGCCCCAGGACCTTTACATTGGCGAGTTCCCATCGCGCCGGATCGATTGGCCCGGTTCCAGCCACGACAAAATTCCAGTCCGGCCGCAGCCGCGCCATTACGGCAACGACCAGAATTCCCTTGCTTTCGGTAAGGCGTCCAACAAAGGCCGCGATCGGCTGGTCATGCGCCAGATTCAGCGCGTCACGAGCCGCACCTCTCTCGCGAGATCCCGAAGGCGGGCGAAACAACTCCAAATCCAAACCAAGGCCGATCGTCAAGCAACCGGGATGGGTTCGCACGTCAGCAAAATGGCGCGCAACCACGGGGCTGACGCAAACGACTGCGTCTGCGCGGCGTATCATCGGTCGAACTGCAAGAGCTTCGCCAACACGCATTACGAACCGAGCAATTTTCGATACGGTCGAAGGTTTGCCGACATGCTGGACCAGCAGAACGGGCGTCCCCTGCCATTTCGCTACCAGAAAGGCGACGGCGCTGAGAACGAAATTCGCTTCAGCAATGACCACTACATCGGCCCGCTTTACGGCGCGCGAAATGGCCGGGAGAGTCCACGGCATAGGGAACGGAACCGGCACGCCGCTTAGCGAATAAATGAAATCCGTGCCGGGCAGCTGCGTGAACTCGATCCCGCGTTGACGAGGGACCTCGCCCGTGGCTTGCGACACCCATTCCACATGCATGCCGGCGTCAATCAGGGCGACGGCCAGGTCTGCGCACGCCAGTTCCATGCCGCCTCCATGAGCGGGGTAATAGGCACTGAAAAGCGCGATATTTCCGCTGGCCGACCTGTCTATGCCGCCAGCATCACCGCCACCTAGGGCAGGATGGTCCCGTATTCGAGCAGGAATGTCGATCAGCGTCACGTCGCTCATTGGACAAGGGCGACCTTACAGCCCGCATGGCGCAAATCCGCCGCCATAGTTCGACTCGCTTCTACTGCTATTCGAGATCGGCCAAAGCCGTAATAATTAGCGATCGGCTTCATAAACGAAGGCTCGATTACAGCTACCACCCTGCCCCGTTTGCAAAGCGTTTTTACAAGATCGGAAGTCACATTTTCGCGCAACAAACGCACCGGTTTCCGGTCCAGCAATGGCGGATTGTTAATCAGATCAGCGGAAAATGGCACGTCGCCCCCCCCAATCACAACATAATCGGCGTCTATGCGGTCGATGCGCGCCGACAGGGCAGCCGGCGGCGCATAAAAGCCATGTGCCATCCACAACTGCAATGGTAGCAAAATAAACAACGTAGCGCAGGTCGTACCAATAAGCATAGAACGCCATTTGCCTATGTCCTCTCGGATCGATTCCCAGCCATAAACCGCGAGCAAGATGGAATTGCCGATGAGTCCATGCAGGTAACGATAGCCGAAACCGTGTCCTTGATACGGCAGAATAACGGTCATGATCGCGATCGTCAGCAGGACCCCGACAGCAAGGGCGCCTGCGAGCCGGTCTCTGCGTGCTACAAAGACGCCAAGTACTAGTAACGGAATCAGCAGCAGATGGTGCCATGCGACGAAGCGAAGCAGGTTGGCCAGCATGTTTGCGACGCGCGACCCGTCGCCCGTCGCGAGCGCATTCAGCAAGCGCGTCAGATAGCCGACATCGCGAACCTGCTGGATTGCACCGTCAGCCAGCATTAGCGTGGATATCCAGTGTGGCCACCATACCCAGAACAAGCCGATCGCCGCGTAGCCCGCGAAATACAGTGCGGCCCGGCGCCAGTTTCTTTCGAGCAGCAGCAGAACGAGAATCGGACCAGCGAACATAGGATGCATTAGCGGCTGGTGCAGGCCGACAGCCACAAAGCCGACGACGATCGCAGCAGCGTCAGCCCATCCGCGTCGTCGCAGAAAGAGCCACAACCAGCAGAGGTTCAGGGCGAGATGCACAGGCATGGCATATGCAGTCATGCCGTTCACGAGGATCTGTGCTGATCCCGCATAGAGCAGCAGTCCGACAACGGACGTTTCGCGGTTCTCAGGCCAAATTCGCCGTATGCAGCCATAAAGGGCCACTGCACCCAGTAAAGTCATCAATGGCCCGGTCAAAGTAGGCGTTGCGGCAAAGCCGAACATCGCGCGAAGCGCAGCGTTCAGCGGCAGGTAATCCGAAACCCAGGCGACCCTGGAATCGGCAGGATACATAAACATCGTATTGAGCGCATCGGCATGATCGCGCCAGACACCCGTCAATGGCGCGACGAGTTGTCCCTGCGCGAAAACTTGGGCATCAAAGTTTGCCATCTGCTCGTCACGGCTGAGATCGTGACCTGACAGGATCAGATAATGGCCCGCAAAGGCCACGATCGCCATCAGGGTTCCGATTGCCAACGCCAGTCGCCAGCTCCCGGAAAGTGCGCGTTCGCGCGCGGGAATACGCCATAGGCACAGCGCGAGCAACAACGCACCAACAAGCAATAGCCACCTATCCTGCCGATGCAGAAAAAACAGGCTGAGATTGGCGTCCGCGCCTTGCAAAGCTGCCAACACGAAAGCCGCCGCGGCGAAAACCGCCGGCCGTTGCACCGCCAAGCCGAAAAGCTGTTTGTTCGTCATCGCCGGGGTCATGCCATATTATGGATAACTCAATGTTAATCATCGAGTCGTCAGCCCGCGCCTAATGTTTGAACGCCATGCGCGCTTCGACGCGCGCAGTTTACTTTTTGTTTGGCAGTGTTGACACGCGACGCAATTGTGTTGGCAATATTGTTTATGGTATGTTCTCCCATCCCGACAAGGAGAACAGCCATGAACGATTCGCCCCCCCGCGCCAGCGGCCAATGCCATTGCGGCGCGATACGCTATTCGATGACGACCGCTGTGCAGCATCATGCGCTGTGCCATTGCGGCGATTGCCGCCGCCATGCGGGTGCGCCGGTGGTCGGGTGGGCGCTGGTCGGTCTGAACGAGATCGAAATTACTGGAACGCCCAAAATCTATGCGTCGTCCGAACATGGACGGCGGCATTTCTGCGGCGACTGCGGAACCGGACTATTCTATACTAGCGAAGCCATTTTTCCAGGGCAGATCGACGTGCAGTCGGCAACGCTCGACGAACCTGATCTCATCCCAGCGCAAGTGCAGATCCAGACTGCCGAACGTATCGGTTGGATGGAAACGCTCGGCAGCCTACCCGCGTTCGAGCGCTATCCGCCGTTCGAATAGGGTAAGCGGGCGGCGTCATCGGCGCAGCGTTGGCCAGCCTCACACGCCGGGCTTCGTCAATCCCCGCTCCGTTCCCGCCGCTGCTCGTCCCACCACGCCATGCGTTCGGCGATCCGCTTTTCAAACCCACGATCGGTTGGCTGGTAGTAGGTTTGTGCGCCCATGCCATCGGGCCAGTAATCGGCGCCGGAAAAACCGTCGGGTGCATCGTGGTCATAGGCATAGCCCGCACCATAGCCCAGGTCTTTCATCAGCTTGGTGGGGGCGTTGAGGATGTTCGCCGGCGGCGCCAGCGACCCGGTCTCGCGTGCGGATGCGAAGGCCGCCTTCTGCGCCGCATAGGCGGCGTTCGATTTGGGCGCGGTCGCGAGATAGAGGCAGGCCTGCACGATAGCCAGTTCTCCCTCGGGCGAGCCGAGAAACTGATAGGCGTCTCTTGCGGCGAGGCATTGCACCAGCGCCTGCGGATCGGCGAGCCCGATGTCCTCGCTCGCGAACCGCACCAGCCGCCGCAGTACGTAGAGCGGCTCCTCGCCCGCAACGAGCATTCGTGCCATATAATAGAGCGACGCCTGCGGATCCGATCCGCGCAGCGCCTTGTGCAGCGCCGAAATCAGATTGTAATGACCGTCGCGGTCCTTGTCATAGACCGGCATCCGGCGGTGCAGGAATTGTGCAAGCTCGGCGGGATCGAGCGGGCCGGGAATCGCGGCGGCAAACAGCGTCTCGACCTGGTTAAGCAGGAAGCGCCCGTCGCCGTCGGCGCTCGTGACCAGCGCCGCCCGGGCGTCCGCAGTGACGGGCAGGCTGCGCCCTATGTCGGCCTCGGCGCGCGCAACGAGCTGCGTCAGAGCATTCTCGTCGAGCCGGTTCAGCACCAGAACCTGCGCGCGCGACAGCAGCGCGGCGTTCAAGGCAAAGCTGGGATTCTCGGTCGTCGCGCCGACCAGCACCACCGTGCCGCGTTCGACATAGGGCAGGAAGCCGTCCTGTTGCGCGCGATTGAAGCGGTGAATCTCGTCGACGAACAACAAGGTCCGCTTGCCCGCCGCGGCCATTTTTTCGGCGTCAGCAAACGCCGTCCGCAAATCCGCAACCCCCGAGAACACCGCAGACAACGCCGAGAAACGCATCCCCACCGCTTCGGCGAGGAGCCGCGCGATCGTCGTCTTGCCAGTCCCCGGTGGCCCCCACAGGATGATCGACGACAATTGCCCCGCCGCGACCATGCGGCCGATCGTGCCTTCGGGTCCGGTCAGATGCTCCTGCCCGACGACGTCGGCCAGCGTGCGCGGGCGGAGCCGCTC
>MTKY01007687.1_pt1 | contig 9962 bp, 5 predicted proteins | sample 1042731 | NCBI WGS metagenome assembly MTKY01 (sample SAMN06212206, study PRJNA360538) | anaerobic digester metagenome | biome: Wastewater treatment plant; material: sludge; isolation source: anaerobic digester fed with sludge from wastewater treatment plant | place: Denmark: WWTP Soeholt ...
GCGGGCGTTTGGCCGCCTGGGGCGGGGCGCTGCGCTGGCGCGGCCCCAATGCTTGCTTCAAGCCAGCCAGGAGCTCGCGCGCGCTTGCCGGGCGCTCCGCAGGCGCTTTGCTGAGCGCCCGCAGCAGGGGGTCAGCGATGGCGTGGGGCACTGACGGGTCACGTGGCTCAACCGGCAGCGGCTCAGCCTCCACAATCAGGTCGAGCAGGGCGTCATCCCCGTCGCGCTCCTCGTCGTACTCCAGATAGTAGTGCCCGGTTACCGCCTCGTAGAGCACAACCGCCAGCGAATACAGGTCGGAGCGCAGCGTAACCTCGTGCCCCAATGCCTGCTCCGGCGACATGTAGAGCAGCGTGCCCGGCTGCGGGCCGGAATCGTCGGCAGCGCCGTAGCGGTGGGCCGGATGGATGTGCGCCAGGCCGAAATCGGCCAGCTTGAAATGGCGCGGCTGGGCGAAAAGGATATTCTCCGGCTTAATGTCGCGGTGGATGACTCCACGCTGGTGCAGCGTATCCAGCGCCCGGCAGATGTCGGCGGCGACGGCGAGCAGCGTGGCCCGATCCAGGGAGCCTCGCTCGCTGACCAGGGTGAGCAGGTCGCCGGGCAGGTATTCCATGATCAGAAAGAGGGAGTTGCCTTCTTCGCGCAGGGCGTGGATGTTGACGATGTTCGGATGGGTGAGGCTGGCCGTCAGCCGTGCCTCGCGCACGAACCAGTCGCGCGATCCCTCGATGGTGAAGTCGGCGCGGTCAAGCTGCTTGATGGCGACCGGGCGCTCCAGGGTGAGGTCTTCGGCCAGATACACAACGCTGAAGCCGCCGTTGCCAATGACGGACTTGATGACGTATTCGCCAAGCGTGTCGCCAGGCTCAAGGAGGGATATGCGGGCCATCGCGGGCTTCGCTCCCTTTGGGCTGCGCAGTTGCTGAGCCGCTGTGTTTAGTTTGCGTTATGAAACAGTATAGATCAGATTTACGCAATGGCAACCGGACACTGTCCGGGGGTGCATCTCACATGTGGGGCAGAGCCGGTCTTGTAGGGGCGGGTTTCGAAACCCGCCCCTGCAGATCACACCACACTTACCGAACTGCCCCAAAGATGGTGCACCCGTTGTCCGGGGCGCGCCCGATAAGACAAGGGGCGTTCCGGCGATTCTGGAACGCCCCTGCACGATTATCGCTGATGTCGCGCCAGACGGCTACTGCAGCACACCCGCCAGTGCGGTACAGGCCGGGCACGAGCCGTCCGGACGGACCATGGCGTAGCCCGCCTGCGGGTCTGCGCCGTAGGTCGAGAAGTCCACGTTGAAGACGATCATCAGGCGAACACGCCCGCTCTGCGCGGAGAGCACGGCGGCCTCAGCCAGCCAGGTCGCCTGCTCGGCAACGCTGGTGTTCTGTGCCCAGGCGAAGGCACCGGGCAGCGCGCCGTACCCTTCCGGCGAGAGATAGCCCAGCTCGGTGAAGCAAGCTTGCTTGCCGCCGAAGGGGCCAATGGCGCGGTTGAGCATGGTGCCGAAGTAGCGCGTGGGATAGTTATCGCGCGGGTCGCCGGAACTCTGGCGGGGGCTGACGATGCCCTCGTTGTAGTGCACGCCGATACAGTCCGCGTACTGGCCCGCGCCAGCGGCGGCCATCTGCTGCGTGTAAACGTCGTCGTTGCAGCCCTGGGCGGTGCAGCCAGCCGCGCCGAAGAAGCCGGTGGGGGCCAGCGCACCCGTGATCACCAGCGTGTTGGGGTTGGCCGACTTGATGGCGTTGAAGGACTTGGCCAGCAGCGGCACATAATTGGCCCCGTTGATCTGGCCAGCGGGCCATTCGCGGTCAATGTTCATCTCGTTCCAGATCTCGATGGCATCCGCACCCGCCGCGGCCAGGCCCCCCACATACTGGGCGTAGGAGTCCTGGTAGCCAGCGTTCATGACCTGGCCCATGTCACCGATGACCGAGAAGAGAACCCTATAGCCAGCGGCGTGCGCCTCGCCGATGAGTCCGCCTGCGCTCTGACCCATCTGAAGCTGCCACTTGACCCACTTCATCTTGGAGGCTTGCAGAGCATCGCGGGTATTGGCATAAAGGCCGGTGATCTGCCCGCCGACCTCAAAGCCGCCGCCAACCGCCGAGCCGGTAACCGGCGCGGGGAGGCTGCCATCCGGGTTAGGGGCGATCGCTGGCGACGTGCCCTCGGTGACTGCATCGCAGATGGCGATGATCTGGCGGTTGAAGCTGGTGCGCACTTCATATTGCGCGCCGGTCAGCGTGGTGATGACGAAGCGCCAGCCGAAATAAATCTGGCGGGCCTCTTCGCCCTCTTCGAGCGTCCGGCAGCTATCAATGCCGTCAATGAACTCGTATTCCTCATACGTCCACTGCTGCACGTAGGTGAGGTCCTGGCCGGTCTTCTCTTCGAGAGCGGCGCGCGCGGCGGCGAAAGCGAGCCAGCCGGGATCGGTTGGGGTGGGCGTGGGGCCGGACTGCGGCGCGCTGGACAGGCCAACGGGCGCGGTGCTGCTGGCGCTGGCGGCCAGGGGCGTCAGCCCGACGAGCATGATCGCGGTAGCGAGCAGAGCATAGAACAGGGTCTTGCGGTTCATCACGGTGCAACGTCCTTTCACGTCTCCAGGTCTGGCGAACCGGGAGTGGCTGCGGTCATAGGGCTGGCGCTGGGCGACATGAGATAACAGGCGCGGCCAGGCTGAGGCGTATTGTGAACGAAAAGGGCCGATTTGTCTACAATGATTTGCCTACTGCCGCCTGACGGCAGCGTGTCGCAATACGCTCCTACGACGGCGCGGTAGAGCAATGCCTGCGCCGGTTCGATGCTCAGGCGGTGGCTAGCCCGCCCTGAAGCTGCGTTGTGTACAGGTCGTAGTAGTGACCGCGCGCGGCCAGCAATTCCTCGTGTGTGCCACACTCGATGATGCGCCCGTGATCCAGGACGATGACCTGATCGGCGCGCACGATGGTGCTCAGGCGGTGGGCGATGACGAAGGCAGTGCGCCCCTCCAGCAGCTTGCCGAGCGCCGCCTGCATCTGAAGCTCGGTCACCGTGTCCACGCTACTGGTGGCTTCGTCCAGGATGATGATCGCCGGGTCGGCGAGCAGGGCGCGGGTGAACGAGATAAGCTGGCGCTGCCCGGTGCTCAGGCGCGAGCCGCCTTCCTCAACGTCGGTGTCGTAGCCCTTGGGCAGCGGGGCGATGAAGTCGTGCGCACCGGTGGCGCGGGCCGCTGCTTCGATCTCCTCGTCGGTGGCGTCCAGCCGCCCGTAGCGCAGATTTTCCTTGATCGTCGTGGCAAAGAGGCCCGTGTCCTGCGGAACCCAGGCCATCTGGTCGCGCAGCGATCTCATGGTGATCTGGGTGATGTCGTGGCCGTCGAAGAGAATCTGGCCGCTCTGCGCCTCGTAGAAGCGCCCCAGCAGGCGGACAAGGGTGCTCTTGCCCGCGCCGGTATGACCGACCAGGGCGACGGTCTGGCCGGGCGACACGGCGAGGCTGATGTCGTGAAGGACATTCACCTCCTCGTCCTCGGCGGGCGGGGACGCGCCATTGCCGCCCCTGACCGTGCTGACCGGCGGAGGGGCATCGGTCAGCACCCGCTCTGGCTTCGTGTAGTGAAAGCTAACCCCGTGAAACTCGACCCGGCCCTGGATGCGCGGAAGGCTGCGCGCGCCGGGCGCGTCCTTGATGTCCGGCTGGGTGTCCAGCACATTCAGGATGCGCTCACCGGCAGCAGCGGCCTCCTGGAACTGGTCAAGGCGCATAGCCAGGTCGCGGATGGGGTCGAAGAACATGTTGAGGTAGAGCAGGAAGGCGACCAGCGTCCCGGCGGACATGTCACCGTCGAGGACGCGCACGCCGCCAAAGCCGAGGACAATCGCCACGCCGACCTGCGAAATGAGGTCAATGCCCGGCATGAAGATGGAAGCCAGCTTGTCGGCGCTGAGGGCGGCATTAATCTCGGTGGTGGAGACTTCGCGGAAACGCTGCTCCTCGCGGTACTCGCGGACGAATGCCTGGACGATGCGCATCCCGGCCAGGCTCTCCTGCAGTGTGGCCGAGACGACGCCCACCGCTTCGCGCACGGCGCGGTAGCGCTGGTTCGCGTTGCGCCGCCACCAGAAGGTCAGCCCGATCATGGCCGGCAGGATGGTGAAAGTGAGCAGGGCAAGCTGCCAGTCGAAGACCAGCAGCAGCACGATGATCCCCACCAGGGTGAACGAGCTGCTGATCGTGTTGACGACGGCCCAGGTAATGAAGTTCTGCAGCGAGTTGCTGTCCTCGGTGACGCGGGCCATCAGGTCGCCGACGCGGTTGTGGTCGAAGTAGCTCAGGTTCAGGTCGAGATACTTGAAAAAGAGACTCCGGCGCACACCCATGATGGCATGTTGGCCGATCCAGACCATGTTGTACATCTGGACGCGCAGGCCGACCGCCTGGATGACGAGCACCACCAGAAAGGCGACGCTGTAGGCCATCAGCGCTGACTTGTCGCGCTCTCCCAGTCCGCGATTGATCGCTTGGCGCACCAGGGCAGGCGCGACCAGTGCGCTGGCGGAGGTCACTACCATCAGCGCCAGGACGAGCAGCACGCGGCGGCGGTACGGGCGCGCGAAGGTGAGCAGCCGGGAGAGCGTTTCCATCATGGGGCGTTCCAGCTTGGGCTTGCGGTCGTCCATCAGTTCTCCTCCCGACGCGAACTGCGTTTGGACGTGGCAGCGAACTCGGCTCGAAGCTGTCTGTCCGCCGAGCGATCTTCCACAGGGAGCGGCGGCTCGTCCGGCGGCAGTGTGTCATCGTCGGACAGGCCGATGCCCCGGATGTCCTCTGCGGGCACTTCCTGGTCGGACTGCAAGTGCCACAGGTTGGCGTAGCGCCCGCCCAGGCGAACCAGCTCGCGGTGCGTGCCGTGCTCGGCGATGCGCCCCTGTTCCAGCATGATGATCTGGTCGGCGTGCATGACCGTGCTGAGACGCTGGGCGACGATGAGCGTCGTGCGGCCTTTCATCAGGTTTTGCAGGGCGGCGCGAATCTCGTACTCGGTGCGGCTGTCCACGCTGGCCGTCGCGTCGTCCAGGATGAGAATGCGCGGGCTTACCAGCAGGGCGCGGGCGATGGCGATGCGCTGGCGCTGCCCGCCGGAGAGTGTCACGCCGCGCTCGCCGACCAGCGTCTCGTAGCCATCGGGGAACTCGCAGATGAAGTCGTGAGCGCGGGCGGCGCGGGCGGCCTGCTCGACCTCGGCGCGGGTGGCTTCGGGGCGGCCCAGGGCAATGTTGTCGTGAATGGTCGCGTTGAACAGGAACGTGCTCTGCATCACGAAGCCGACCTGGGCACGCAGCAGCTTGAGCGGCAGATCGCGGACATCGTGGCCGTCCACAGTGATGCTACCGGCGGACACGTCATAGAAGCGCGGGATCAGGTCAATGAGTGTAGTCTTGCCGCTGCCGGTCGTGCCAACGATGGCCGTCACCGTGTCGGGCTGGGCCTCGAACGAGATGTTGTAGAGCACTTCGATTTCCGGCTCGTCTTCGCGCGCGCCGTAGACGAACGACACGTCGTCGAAGCGAATATGCCCGCGCAGCTTGCCGGGGTTCACTGCGCCCATGCGCGTCTTGATCTCCGGCGTGGTGTCCATGATGGCGAAGATACGCTTGCCGTTGGCGATGGCGCGGGCGGTGATGTCAATCATGAAGGCCAGACGGTGTGTGGGCAGGGCGAGCAGAGCGACATAGCTGTTGAACTCGACCAACATGCCCAGCGTGATCTCGCCGCCCAGCACGCGGTTGCCGCCGAAAAGGAGCAGCAGGAAGCTCAGAAAGCCGACGATGAACCAGACCGCTGGCTGGGCCAGCGTGAAGATGTTGGCCATCTTGATCCAGGCACGCAGGACGGCGGTGTTGTCTTCCTCGAAGCGCTCCTGCGCGTATTCCTCGCGGGCGAACGCCTTGACAACGACGATCTGAGTCAGGTTCTCCTGGATGCGCGCGTACATGGCGCCGCGCTTGCTGCGAATCTCGCCGAAGAGTGGCTCGATGCTGATGCCAAACAGGTACGCGACGACGAAGAGAATAGGCATGGGCAGCAGGAAGATGGCCGCCAGACCGGCGTTGCGGCTGAACATGATCCCGTAGATGCCCACCAGCAGCACGATCAGGTTGATCACGTCGCCGATGACGATGCCCGCAAAGAAGCGAATCTCGTCCACGTCGCCCATGGTGCGGCTCATGAGCTGGCCGATGCGGGTGCGGTCGTAGAAGGAGAAGGGCAGCCGCTGCAGATGGGTGAACAGGTCGAGGCGCAGATCGAAGGCGACCTTGCGGCCCAGCCACTGGGTGCCATAACGCTGGCCGAAGTTCGCCAGCCCGCGCACGACTGCCAGTCCGACGATCAGCAGCGTGGTGACGGTCAGCATATGGCGCTGGCTCCAGTCGCTGGGGAAGAGCGACGTGTCTTCCTGGGTGCCAAGCGCCGCGTCAACGGCACTGCCGATCAGCCAGGGTCCAGCCAGGGTGAGCAGGGTGACAGCGATCAGGCAGGCGTAGACGACGACGGCGATGCGCCAATAGGGTCGTATGTAGCGCAGGATGCGGAGCAGAATCTTCATGGGGCGCTTCTCCGAGCCAGTGAGCGATCTCCGTGCGCCTCGTCAGGGCACACCGGGTGCGCGGCGCATTCTCAGCGGGCGACGCGCTCTATGAGCGAGAGAGTGGTTGCTGCAAAGGGCAAGGCGCTTAGTATACCCGAAAAACCGCGCGAGCGTCCAGTCAGTATTACGCAGTTGCGCAAATAGTCAACTAAGGGACGGCGTGCGGCGGTGTAGCACGCGCGCGCCCCCGCAGAGTACCGTTCGTCAGGCCAAGAAGTGGCGGAATACTATAGTCTGTCTGGGTTATGATCTCTATACTTAGATCAGCCGGGAACGCGAATAGATTGAAAGAATCGTTAAGTCCTGCAAGTTAGTTTTGAGAGGAGCCTGCATGACAGCATTTGTTCCGTTGGGCAACGAAGCTCTGGCACAAGGGGCGCTGGACGCGGGGTTGTCCGGCGTCTATGCCTATCCGGGCACGCCATCCACTGAAATCACGGAGTACATCCAGCGCTCGCCCGAAGCGCAAGCGCGCGGCGTGAAGAGTGCGTGGGCGGCCAACGAAAAGACGGCCATGGAAGCCGCGCTGGGCATGTCCTATGCCGGCAAGCGGGCGCTGGTCTGCATGAAGCACGTCGGGCTGAACGTGGCCGCCGACCCGTTCATGAACTCCGCCTTCACCGGCGTGCACGGCGGGCTGGTCTACGCCATCGCCGACGATCCCTCGATGCACTCGTCGCAGAACGAGCAAGACTCGCGCTTCTTCGCCAAGTTCGCGCTGCTCCCCGCCATCGAGCCGGGGAGCCAGCAAGAAGCGTATGATGCCGCGTTCCACGCCTTCGCGCTATCGGAAAAGCACGAGATTCCGGTGATGGTGCGCATGACCACCCGCCTGTCCCATTCGCGGGCCGACGTGCGGCGGCGCGAGCCGCTGGCGGAGAACGCGCTCACCCTGCCGCGCAACCTGCTCCAGTTCGTGCTGCTGCCAGCCATCGCGCGGCGCAAGTACGCCGATCTGCTGGCCAAGCAGGACGAGCTCGTGGCCGCCTCGGAAGCGTCGCCCTTCAACGGCTACGAAGACGGGCCGGATACGTCGCTGGGCATCCTCGCCTGCGGTATCAGCTACAATTACTTGATGGAGAATTTCCCGGACGGGTGCCTGCACCCTGTCCTGAAAATCGGGCAGTATCCCCTGCCGAGGGCGCTGGTCGCACGGCTGGTCGGGATGTGCGATCAGGTGTTGGTGCTGGAGGAGGGGATGCCGCTGGTTGAGGAAATGCTGCGCGGCTACCCGTTCGACGGCGGGAAGGTGCATGGCCGCCTGGACGGGCACTTGCCCCGCGCGGGCGAGCTAAGCCCGACGCTGGTCGCCCGCGCGCTGGGGCGCGAGGACTCCCGCCCGCGCTTCGAGGTGCCCTCTGTCGTAGCCGGGCGGCCCCCGCAGCTTTGCCAGGGCTGCCCGCATGCCGACACTTACCGCGCGCTGAACGAGGCGCTGGAGTCCTACGCAAAGGGGCGCGTCTTCTCGGACATCGGCTGCTATACGCTGGGCGCGCTGCCGCCGTTCAACGCGATCAACTCGTGCGTGGACATGGGCGCGTCAGTGACGATGGCCAAAGGCGCGGCGGATGCCGGGCTGATCCCCGCGGTGGCGGTGATCGGCGACTCGACATTCAGCCATTCGGGGATGACCGGGCTGCTGGACGCCGTCAATGCGCGCTCGCCCGTGACGGTGATCATCATGGACAACCTGACGACCGCTATGACCGGAGGCCAGCAATCGGCGGGGCAGGATCACCTGGAAGCTATCGTGACGGGGCTGGGCGTGGAGCAGGAGCACGTGCGGGTGATCACGCCGCTGCCGCGCCAGCACGAGGCGAACGTGGGCGTCATCGGCGAGGAGCTAGCCTACGAGGGCGTGTCGGTGATCATTGCCCGGCGCGAGTGCATCGAGACGGCCAAGCGGAAGAGAAAGGCATGAGCATGAAGTATGATATGATCCTGGCCGGCGTCGGCGGGCAAGGCGTGCTCTCGATTGCGGCGGCCATCGGGCTGGCGGCGGTGGGCGAGGGGCTGCGTCTCAAGCAGGCCGAAGTGCACGGCATGTCGCAGCGGGGCGGGGCGGTGCAGAGTCACCTGCGTATCGCCGACCGGCCCATTCACTCAGACCTGATCAGCGAGGGCCAGGCCGACATGCTGCTTTCGCTGGAGCCGATGGAAACACTGCGCTACGTGCCTTTCCTGGCACCCGACGGCGTGATCGTGGCGGATCGCGCGCCGGTGCTCAATATCCCCGACTATCCCGATCTGGAGGCTGTGCTGGCGGCGCTACGGCAGTTCCCGCACGCTCACCTGCTGGACGCAACGGGGATAGCCCAGGAGCTACGCAACGCGCGCGCCTCGAACATGGTACTGCTCGGCGCGGCGTCGGTGTTCCTGCCGCTGGAGGCCAGCGTCCTGGAAGCGGCGATTGCCCAGTTGTTCGGGCGCAAAGGTGAAGCAGTGGTCAGCAAGAACATGGAGGCGTTTCGCGCCGGGCGCAGCGTGATCCAGCCGGTGTGACATGGCTCCCGATCACAACGTGAAAATGAGCCGGGATAGGCAGGAGTGCCTATCCCGGTGCTTGTCGGAAGGCCCCTATCCCCCGGCCCCTTCCCCCAGCCAAGCCAGGGGAAGGGGAGAGCAGCCTGCCAGAGTCCCCCCTCTAGCTCGGTGTATACACTCGGCTGGAGAGGGGAACCAGAGGAGAGACACTCAGCCGACAATGGTCACGACTGGACGCGGATAGGGGTGCCGATGGGTGCCCACTGGTAGAGCCAGGCGGCTTCTGGCGTGGGCATGTTCACACAGCCGTGACTCATCGGCTGGCCGAAGTTGCTGTGCCAGTAGGTGCCGTGCAGCGAGTAGTCCTTGTAGAAGTACATCACCCAGGGCACGCCGGGCAGGTAGTAGCCGGGGCCGGACATCAACTGGGAGTCGTGCTTGGTGTAGATGGTGAAATTGCCGGTGACGGTGGGCGTGCCCCACAGCCCGGTCGAGACCAGGACGTTGCGCACAAGCTGGCCGTTCTCGTAGGCGTAAACGCGCTGGTCGCTCAAGTCCACGATGATCTGCTTGCCGGAAGTGATCGTTGGCGCGGGCGCAGCCGGGGCATAAGCCGCAGGCTGAGCGTAGGCGGCAGCGGTGGCAGCATCGGGGATGACCAGAGTCTGCCCGGCGTAAATCTGATTCGGGTTGACGATGTTGTTCACAGCGGCAAGAGCTGGCCAGGTGACGCCATAGGCGCGGGCAATGGCCGATAGGTGCTCGCCCCGCTGGACGACGTGGGAGCGCTGGCCGGTCGCTCGGGCAAGCTGCAGCGATTCGACGAGCT